>Ga0196962_10000030_pt1 | contig 191059 bp, 160 predicted proteins | sample S3v_20metaG_FD_183186 | JGI IMG/M metagenome (GOLD analysis project Ga0196962, IMG submission 183186) | Soil microbial communities from Anza Borrego desert, Southern California, United States - S3+v_20 | ecosystem: Environmental > Terrestrial > Soil > Desert | place: USA: California...
GCTTTCTTCGTTTAGTCACGCATCCGAACTTAGCAGACGTACCGCCTCCGCGACCATTTGTGCAACAACGCCACGCAAAGCATAACAACTCATTCAACCCGAGCCCGCGATAGCTTCTCTTTCATCGCCATCTTGTACCATAATCTCGAAGGCTTCTCGCGCGGGCCGGGTTGCTTCAAGCGTTCGGTTGCTTCTTGCTGGTCATGAAATTTTGATGGGCGGTGTTTATACGATGAAAGTTGAGATTGGATGTGGAGTGAAAGTTTAATGAATCCCCACCGATCTATTTTCCATTCGATTGTCATCTTAGCCTGTTGCATTTTTGCGTGTGCACACTCTTGTTTGGCTCAAACTCCTTTATCATCAGCGGTGGATGTGCGTCTTGTGACTGACGAAGCCGAAGCCGTGCTTAACATCCTTGCAAAAAAGCAGGCTAGCCAACCGCTCACCGATGCAGATTGGCAGCGAGTTTTTCAAAGCGAAGGCTACATTCGCCTAAAACAGCGAGAGACGGGGATGAGTCGTTCGTTTGAGGATGCCGATTTCAAAACCTTCGTGCTTTCAGACAAACTTCTCGGACAAAAACAGGCTCTCGAAGAAACGCTAGACAGATGGAAACGCGCGGACACTTCGGGCGCGGCTCGACGTGCGTTAGCGTATTTGCCGAAAGAGGCGCGAATCAAAGCGAAAATCTATCCGGTGATTAAACCCAAAGACAATAGTTTCGTCTTTGACGTAAAAACCGACCCGGCGATTTTTCTTTATCTCGACCCGACGGTGAGCCGCGAGAAGTTTGAAAACACGCTCGCGCACGAACTTCATCACATCGGCTACAGCAGCGGCTGCCCGACCAAGCGAGTGTTAGATGAAATTACTAAATTGCCGCCGAACACGCAGAGAGTCGTGGCTTACGTTGGAGCTTTCGGCGAAGGTTTTGCAATCCTGGCGGCGGCCGGCAGTCCCGACACGCATCCTCACGCGGTCAGTTCCGCCGAAGACCGGGCGCGGTGGGACAAAGACGTGGGGAATTTTAACAGTGATTTGAAGGCCGTGGAAAAATTTTTCTTCGACATTTTGGAAAACCGTTTGAGCAAGGAGGAAATGCAAAAGACTGGTTTTTCGTTTTTCGGCGTGCAAGGCGCGTGGTACACGGTCGGCTGGAAGATGTCCGTGATGATTGAGAAAACTTACGGACGAAAAAAACTTATCGAGTGTATTTGTGACCAGCGCAAATTGCTTTCGACGTACAACAAAGCAGCCGCAAAATACAATCGCCGGACGCGAGAACCGTTAGCTTTATGGTCAGAGTCACTCATCAAAGGCATCAAGCGCGGTCATTGAAAAGCATAGAGTCCCATCCCTGGGTATGATATAAGCCCGCCACTAACTTTAAGGAGAGTTTCACGATGGGACGAATATTAATCAGGACCACGGCCCTGGCATTCCTCATGTTGAGTTTGATCTCTTTACCCCCATCGGCGCAGGGGAACAGTCTCGCTCAAAGGCGACGGACTGCTCGTCGTAGCGCCATAGGCATGGGGACGGCGGCAGGTGCGGGTGTCGGGGCCATACGGAACAGGAGACGGGCTATCATTGGAGGGGGGCCCGGTACTGGCGCACGGGTCAAAGTGCGGAGTAATAAGCTGCGCAGAGGCGCTAAGCTTCAAGGCAGCCGTCGCCGCTGTTGTTAGGGCGCAATCTAACGACTCATTCAACCGCAGCGGACTGAGCCCGGATGTCATCGTCAACTCGGATGCTAACCGCAGATTCTTCCCGCCCGGTTAATTCGGCGTCAGGCATCTTAGACATGTAATGAGCAGTAAAATCAAAGCAGATAGTTGTCACAAAACAGGCGCGCGTGGTGTTCCTGGTAGTAGGGGCAAAAACAGGCGATGATTAAGACCTTCAATATTCTTGCCAGGAGCCTCTTTGTTTTGGCACTGCTTGTCAACGCGAGCGTGTCGTTATCTCAAACGCTGCCGCGCAGGAACAACCAAGACACTTCAAGCCGGGATAAGAAACGGCTGGAACGTTTTGAGAAACAGGTCGATGACCTTCGCACACTCCTTAAAATCCCCGGCATGTCCGCCGTCATTATCAAGGATCAAAAAGTGTTATGGGCTAAAGGGTTCGGTTTCGCCGATCTCGAAAACCGAATCGCCGCTACCCCGGATACCGTTTTTCACCTCGCATCACTGACCAAAACATTCGCGGCGATACTGATCATGCAGCTCGTGGAGCAGGGGAAACTAAACCTCGACGAGCCGATGTCTCGTTACTCAAGCGACTTCAAGAATGATTCAGTCAAAATTAAGCACCTGCTCAGTCATACTTCAGAGGGAACGCCCGGGGAACGCTACCAGTACAGCGGGAATCAATACGACTACCTAACGGCAGTTATCGAGAAGAAGCTTGGCAAGCCGTTCCGCGTGGTGATAGTCGAAACCTTCTTAGACCCTTTAGCGATGTCGAGCAGCGTGCCGGTTCACAATATTATGGACGAAGCAGACAAGTGGGTCGCTTCGCTGGGCCAGGAAAACCTCAATCGCTATAGAACAAATCTGTCGAGGTTGTCTCAACCCTACACGCTTCACGGCGACCGTGAAATCATACACGTCCCCTACCCTCCCAAAGATTTCATCGGCGCGGCCGCGGGGTTACTGTCGACCGTTCTGGATATGGCTAAATACGATGCCGCGATTGATCGCCACTTGTTTCTGAAGAAGGAGACGCAGGAAAAAGCCTGGACAGCTTTCACCTCGAACAGCGGTCAGCGACTCCCTTACGGATTGGGCTGGTTCGTCACGGATTATCACGGACTCAAGCTGGTCTGGCATTACGGGCACTGGGGCACCGGATTCTCCGCGATCTATCTTAAAGTGCCGGAGAAAAATGTCTCGCTTGTCGTGCTCGCCAACAGCGAGGCACTTGCCGACCATCAATTCCAGGTGGGCGAGGACATTACAAATAACGTTTTCGCGTGCAACTTCCTCCGGCTGTTTGTATTCGAGGATGCACAGGGACGCAGCCTGCCGGACCCCGGTTGGAAGCAAAGCGCCCCGGAGTTCTCAAGCGAAGTTACACGCTTGAGTAGGCAATCAAAGGGCTATGCGTACGACTGCGAGCGAAATTCTCAGACAGCACTGGCGAAATGGATTGAGCATCGCCGGAAGAATGCGCGCAAGTCCGTGCGATTAGACCCTAAAATCCTCGAAGCCTATGTCGGACAATACCAATACGAGACGGTGCCCGAGCGGATCCTCACTGTGAGTCGGGAGGGCGATAGGCTGTTTATAGACATACCCAGGAATTTCAGGTCCGAGTTGTTTGCCGAGTCGGAGTCGAAATTCTTCCTTAAGACAAGACCACTTCAGATGACATTTGTTAAAGATGCAAGTCAGGTCGCATATATGGAAGTTGTCGGTTATGGGGAGCCCTTGCGCGCGAAGAGGATTAAATAAGCAATCTCCTTCGATAACCGGGCGATGCCTGACGACGGCCTGCGCCTGACGCCCCATCACGGAGCCTCTCATCACGTTGAGGAGGGGCGCGGGTGATGCATGGCGTTAGGTTGCGGCAACTATGGATACGGCGGCGTTATACATGACGAGTGGGGACAAACTCCCGCAACGGACGGCGCAACCTGACGACTCACTCAAGAGGACGCCTGACACTTCATTTAGTGACGCTGCGTGTGGTGTGCGATGCCTCATGCTATCCTGAAACGAAAGGACTCCCGGCCGTGAAGAGGGTGACCCTGTTGCTGCGTGGAGGTGAATCGTGATGCCTGGATTGGCTCGGCGTGCATTCGCGGGCGTGTGGTTTGCCTTCTTAGCAGCTATCCCGGTCGCCTTTTTCTTCCTGTTCTTGTGGCGAGAAACCGAGACACAGCGGGATATTCCCTTCTTCTGGATATTTATTGGGGGGCCGATCCTGCTTGCCGGCATCTGCGGCTACTTCTTCGGCTCCAGCATCCTAGACCCCGTTAAAGTTAGAACCCCCGGCCGAGCGATGCTGCGCGGATTGATGGTTTCTCTTCTGGCTTTCGTGCTCTTTTTCGTCACGTCACCTCTGATTATAGCGTTGACGAGTAAAGACCCGGCAAGGTCATTATCAGGGTGGCCTTTGATATTCATCTTCGCCACTGTCTATGTCGGATGGCTGGTCGCAATAGTCGGCGTTGTCGGCGGGGCGTTTTTATACATGTACAGGGTGATGAGCGCCGGCCATCAGCAGCAAGGATGAAAGTCCGGCGGTGGGCGGTCTTGATAAATCAATACGAGCGTGCCGCGCGCCGTCGGGAAACTGTCGTTCAGGTTATTGATCGAGGCCGCCGAAATAGTTTTGAGTCCGACGTAAGCGGCACAGCCGCACCCCATACACCGAACTCACATTAGTTAAAAAAAGGCCCGCCTGTTTCGATGAGACAGGCGGGCCGAAGAGCGTGAAGCTCGAAGTAAGTTAGAAGATAAACCGGAAGCCCAGTTGCATGCTGCGGCTGCTGCCGGTGTTGGCTCCGGGGTTGTTGTAGGTCCCGACCGTGAAGCCGTTGAAGGCGCTCTCGGTCACGGGATTTGGCACACCGAAGTTTCTGTGGTTGAAAACGTTGAAGGCTTCGGCGCGCAGCTCAAGCCTGGTCCCTTCCGTCAGTCTCAAGGTCTTGAAGAGCGAGAGGTCTACGCGGTAGAACGGCTCTCCCGTAAAAGTGTTCCGCCCGATGCCGTAAGGCGTCTTGAAGAGGTCGAAGGCTTCGAGGAACGGGATGAAGGCGGTCGAGCCGAGAGCGGCCGGCAGCCCCGAGTCGTTGTAAATCAGCCGCGCCTGCTGCTGGGCCTCCGCGCCCGTCACGATTCGCCCCTGCGAGCCCGCGTTGGCCGTGTCGTAGATGATGAACATCCCTTCGGGGACGCTCCCGTCGCCGAAGTTGACGAGGTTCGCGAAGCTCCCGAAGGCGATGGTCGTGTCGGGCGCTTCGGGGTTGCCGTTGTAGGGCCGCAGCGTCGGGAAGCGCGGGTCGAAGAAGCCGTTCAACTGAACGGGCGTGTACGGGCGTCCAGAGCCGAGGCGGACGATGCCGTTGACCTGGTAGCCGCCGAGGAGCTTGCCTATAAGGCCGCGCTGCTCGCGGAAGAAGGGCAGCTCGTAAAGGAAGCTCCCGGCGAAGTTGTGCTTCTGGTGGAAGGCCGAGAGGCCGCGCTCGCCGTCCGTCACGTCGAACGGGTCCTGAGAGAGAGAGATCGACTGCCCGCCGGCCACGGTCGAGAAGACCTCCGACGAGTTGTCAATCGTCTTGCTCAGGCTGTAGTTGGCCGTCAGCGTCAGGTCGTTGCCGATGCGCGTGTCGAAGCGCGTCTGCAAGCCGTGGTAGGTCGAGGTCGCGCCGTTGGTGAAGATGAAGGTGAAGCCCTGGCCCGGTATCAGGCGGCCGTTGCCGTTCGTCCCAGGGTTCGAGCCCGCGAGGACGCCGTCCGTGAACGCGCCCGCGTTCCCGGTCGCGGCCACGCCGAGCGCGTTCAGGAAGTTCAACTGCGGGTTGCCGTTGTACGCCTGGAACTGGCCCACTATGCGCGAGCTGACGTAGCGCGCCTCGACGACGGTGTTCCTGAACACCTCCTGCTGGACGCCGAAGTTGAAAGACAGCGTGTACGGGTTATAGAAGTTCGGGCTGACCCGAGTATTGTCGAAGAGCAGCGGGTTGCCGCCGGCCGTGCCCGGGGTGAGCGAGAGGTCTGCGCGCGAGGTGGGCTGGAACGGGAACGGCAGCGAGCCCGCCGCGCCCGGCACCTGGCGGATGCGGCCCGCGCCCGCGAACGGCGCGCCCGTCACGACGTTGTCCACGATGTTGAAGAAGCCCGGGTCGTAGGCGATGCCGAAGCCTGCGCGGATGACCGTCCGGCCCTCCGTGAAGCGGTCGCCGAGGAAGCGTATGTTCGGCGACCACGCGAAGCCGACGCGCGGGGCGAAGTTGTTTTTGTCGACGGGCAGTTTGGCGAGCGTGCGCGACGAGAGCGGGAAGGCCGGGTCGAACAGCGCCGTCGCCGGGTCCGACTCGCGCGCGTTGAGGTCTTCGATGAGCGGGTTGAGCGGCTGCGAGGTCAACTCGTAACGCAGGCCGAGGTTGAGCGTCAGGTTGGGCCTGATGCGCCAGTCGTCCTGGATGAAGAAGAAGTAGTTGTTCTGGACGATGTCCTTCTGCGGGTCGCCGAGCGCGAAGTCTATGTCGCGCGGCCGCCCCAAAAGGAAGTTCTCGAACGAGGTCGCCAGTTCGCCCTCGCGCGACGGGCCGTTCAGCCCCGTACTGCCGAAGTCGAAGAAGGTGTTCGCGGGGACGAAGCCCGTGACCGCGGGGTTCGTCGTGCTGCCCGTGAAGTTGAAGGAGCCGCGGAAGGTCGGCAGGAAGAAGTTGTCCTGGAAGTTGTGGATGATGTCGGCCCCGAACTTGAGCGCGTGGTTGCCGACGGTCGCGGACACTGTGTCCTGCACCTGCCAGACGGTGACGACGCGCGCCTGCGGGAAGACCGTGCTGGTGCCGAAGTCCAGGCCGAAGTTGAAGAAGAGGTCTTGCGGCGAGCCGGTGAAGTTGACGTTCGGCGGGAAATCCTGGAGGTTGTCGCGGCCGCCGAACTCCACGTCGGAAGTCGAGTAGTTGAAGCGCGCCTGGTTGACCCAGCTCGCGTTGATCGTGCGCGTGTAGGTGAGCCCGATGTTGTGCGAGCGCGAAGGCACGGAGATCGGGCGGCCGTTCAGGATGCGGTCAATCACGTTCGGATTGTCCGAGTCGTTGAAGATGTAGCGGCCCGTGATCTGGTCCTTGTCGGTCAGGTTGTAATCGACGCGCGTGATGAGCTGGTGGTTCGTCGAGATGAGCGGCACGACGCGCACGGCCTCGCCGCCGAAGATGACGCGGCGGTTGCCGAGTGCGTCGTTCGTCACCGCGAGCGGCGCGAGGAAGCCGGGCGTGACGGGCTGGCCGAACGGGTTGCCGGGGCCGAACTGGAAGGTGTCGGGCACGCCGTCGCCGTCGGTGTCGAGGCTCGGCGGTGCGATGAGCAGCGAGCCGTACTGGACCGCGGCCGGGCCGCCGCCCAGGCCCGTGCGCGCGAGTTGCGCGGTCGCGGCGTTCGGGAAGCGGGCCGAGAGGAACTGAATGCTTTCGAGCGTGGGCGTCAGCGTCGCGCTGCCGAGGTTGTTGACCTGCTGCTCGCCGCGTAAGTACGTCCCCTCGTAGGTCACGAAGAAGAACGCCTTGTTCTTCTTGATGGGGCCGCCGAGCGCGCCGCCGAAGCGGTTCTGCCTGTAAGGGTCAATCCCCTCGCGCGAGGCTAGCCCTGAGAACTGGTCGAAGCCGTTGCTGACCAGAAAGTCGAAGGTCGAGGCGGCCAGCTTCTGCTGGTTGTTGCGCGCGTCGAGCGCGGAGTTCTGGTGGTGCTCGAAGAGCACGCCGTGAAACTCGTTGGTGCCGGGGCGCGTGATGATGTTGACCTGCGCGCCCGCGTTGCGGCCGAACTCGGCCGAGAAGTTGTTCGTCACGACCTGCAATTCACCGACGGCCTCCGAGTTGGAGATGAAGGTGGCGGGGCCGCCGATGTAGAGGTCGTTGTTGTCCTGGCCGTCGATCTGAAAATTGTTCGAGCGGCCGCGGTTGCCGTTGGCGGAGAGGCCGACGCCGTTCGTGAAGTCCGTGTCGTTGGGCGTGATGATGCCTGGGACGAGGAGCGCGATGTTGTCCACCAGCCCGTTGATGGGCAGTTCCGTCAACTGCTCGTTGTTGTAGTTGGCCGAGAGCTGGTTCTGCGTGCTCTCTATGAGTTGCTGGTCGGTCGTGACGACCACGTCCGCGCCGACCTGCGAGAGGTTGAGCACGATGTCCGAGTTGTTCTCGGTGCCGAGCAGGACGCGCACGGGCTCTATGACCGTCGGCGCGAACCCTTCCGCCCTGACTTCTATCTTGTAGCGCTCGCCCGGAATCATGTTGGTGACGCGGTAGAAGCCTTCGGCGTTGGTCGTCGTCTCGCGTGTGACGCCCGTCTCCGTGTTAGTGACCGTGACGGTCGCGCCCGCGACCGCGGCCTTGTTCTGGTCGAAGACGATGCCCTGCAAGTTGCCCGTGGTGCTCTGCGCCAGGGCGCTGATCGAAGCGAGTACGAGGGCGGCGAGAAGGGCTAAGCCCCGGCCGGCCCGTGTACGAGGGAAAAACTTGTTCATGGAAATCCTCCGCGCGTTCTGTGACTCGCGCTGCCTTTGTGTTCGTCGTTGTCCTTGCGCTTCTCGTCTGACGTCTGCGATGAAGCGGCCGGGGAGTCTTTGCGCCGCGCGCGCGCGCTGGCTTCCGAATACTTGAATCACGCGGGAGCGCGAGCGCGGGCGGCGCTGACGAATTAGGCAAGCAGTATTCCGACTCGCGCCCGTTCATCACTAAACCTCTCGCGCCATTCCGGTTCGATTGGGGAATGGGGTGAAGTCGCTCGACTCGAACTTGAGATATTTGGAGGGCGGCGGCTTCGTATCTACGGATGTCAGGATAAGCGGCGGAGGTCAGACTTCTCTGGGCCACAACGCGCTTACGAATTTCTGTAACGCGCCGGGGCCGCTTGCGGCAGGCGGCACTGACCTTCGTCGCGCTCGACTGTGAAATAAGAGTTGAACTTCTCGGCGGCGCGTAGATAATCACCGAGTTCACGCTGAACACGATGCCGGCTCGTCTGCCTGATCCCCAAACTCGCGCGGAGGTGTCAATGAGAAAATCGCGAACCGTTCTAGCGCTGCTCGTCTTCTCCCTGCTCTTCGACGGCCTCGCCGCGCAGACGAGAAGAAAAGGCCCGCCCGCGCGGCCCCTGACTCCGCCTGTGGCCGAAAGAATCGCGCGGGGGATAACGGCCCACGGCGAGAGCTGGGTTGACAGCTATTTCTGGCTGCGCGAGAAGAAGGACCCGCGCGTGACAGCCTACCTGCGCGCCGAGAACCTGTACGCCGACGCGATAATGAAGCCGACCGAAGCCTTGCAGCGTGCGCTCTACGGCGAGATGCTGTCGCGCATCAAGGAGACGGACGAGGACGCGGCCTACCGCCAGGGCGACTACCTCTATTACACGCGCAGCGTGAAGGGCCAGCAGTACAAAATCTACGCGCGCAAGCGGGGCACGCTCGCCGCCCCCGAACAGCTCCTCCTGGACCTGAACCGGATGGCGCGTGGTCATACTTACATGGCCGTGGACACGTTCGACGTGAGCCGCGACGCCAACCACCTCGCCTACTCCGTGGACACGACGGGCTACAGGGAGTACACGCTCTACGTCAAAGACCTGCGCGGCGGGCGCGTGAGCAAGGTGGCCGAGCGCGTGAGCAGCGCCACCTGGGCCAACGACAATCGCACGCTCTTCTACGTGGTGGACGACCCCGTCAGCAAGCGCCCCTTCCGCCTCTACCGCCACGCGCGCGGCGCGCGCGCTGGCCTGATGCTCTACGAGGAGGCGGATGAGATGTTCGAACTCTCGGTCGCGCGCACGCGCAGCCGCGGCTTCGTCTTGCTGACCTCCGCGAGCCACACGACTTCCGAAGTGCGCTACGTCCCGGCCGACCGCCCTGAGGAGCCGTTCCGCCTCGTGGAGCCGCGCGAGCCCGGCCGCGAGTATTACGCGGACCACCGCGGCGACACCTTCTACATACGCACCAACGAAGGCGGCAGCCGGAATTTCAAGTTGATGACCGCGCCGGTCGCCTCCCCGTCGCGGCGGAACTGGGAAGAGATTCTCCCGCACAGGAAGAACGTGCTGGTCGAAGACGTTGACCTCTTCGCGGGCCACCTCGTCGTCTCCGAACTCGACAGCGGCCAGCCGAAGCTGCGCGTCACGGACCTCAAGGGCGGCGAGACTCACTACCTGGAATTCCCAGAGCCCGCCTACAGCGCCGCCGTCAATGTCAACGAGGAGTTCGACACGCGCGTCCTGCGCTTCAACTACGAATCGTTCATCACGCCGGGCTCGATCTACGACTACGACATGGCGACCCGCGAGCGCCAGTTGGTCAAGCAGAAGCCCGTGCTCGGCGGCTACGACCCCAAAGAGTACGAGTCCGAGCGCATCTACGCGAAGGCTGCCGACGGCGCGCGCGTCCCCATCTCGCTCGTCTACCGCAAGGGCATGAAGCGCGACGGCTCGCGCCCGCTGCTCCTGACGGGTTACGGCGCTTACGGCTACCCGTGGCCCGTCGAGTTCGATTCGACCCTGCTGAGTCTGCTGGACCGCGGGCTTGTCTACGCGCACGCGCACATACGCGGCGGCGGCGAACTCGGCAAGGAGTGGCACGACCAGGGCAGGATGATGAACAAGCGGAACACGTTCACGGACTTCATCGCGTCGGCCGAACACCTCATCGCGGAGAAGTACACTTCGAAAGAGCGGCTCGCGATCACGGGCCTGAGCGCAGGCGGGCTCCTGATAGGCGCGGTGGTCAACATGCGGCCTGACCTCTTCAGGGCCGTGGTGCTGAAAGTCCCGTTCGTCGATGTCATCAGCACGATGCTCGACGCGAGCTTGCCGCTCACGGTCGGCGAGTGGGAGGAGTGGGGCAACCCCGTCAAGAGCAAGGAAGAATATCTCTACATGAAGTCTTACTCGCCCTACGACAACATAGAGCCGAAGGCGTACCCGGCGATGCTCGTGACGACTTCGCTCAACGACAGCCAGGTGCTTTACCACGAGCCTGCCAAGTACGTCGCGAAGCTGAGGGCGACGAAGACGGACAAGAACCCGCTGCTCCTGAAGACCAACATGGGCGCGGGTCACGGCGGCGCGGCCGGCCGCTACGACTACCTGAAGGAGACCGCGTTCGACTACGCCTTCATCCTCACGCAGCTCGGCATCGAGAAGTGAGCCACAGGTCAGCACCGCCCGCTTGCGGCAGGCGGTGCTGACCCTGAATCATCGCGCGACAGACACATTCAAGCTCAAGCCGCTAACGTCATCCGAAATTTCGTGTGTCTTCGCGTTATTTAGTGATTCCTTCTCCGCCCGTTAGAACAGACTCGTCTATCGAATCAATCCAGCACCGACACGCCCCGCCCGTCTCGTCCCTCGTTTAGTCCTGCTCGGCATCCGCTTCCGACACTCCGTCACAAAACTCCGCTCCGCACAGACGCGCCGACGTATGACCCGCTGCGAGCAGACACTCACAGCAGGTGACTGACACATTCCGGTCTGCGCCGCCGCGTGCGACTGACGTTATCCGCAATTCTGGCAATCGTCCGAACAATTGGAGGTTCGGTAATGAGCGTCGGCAGATTTCTACAAGCCCTCGTCCTGACGCTACTCTTCGCGACTCAAGCCGCCGCCCTCGGCGCGCGCTCGTGCCTGAGCTGCCGCGCCCCGGAGTCAAGGCAGACGCCGAACGAGCCCTCCAGGATGGAAAGATTTTTTCTGAAGTCCGTGTCGCCGCCCGCGCCGGAAGCTAAGGAGCAGCCCGCGGCTTCACGGCCGGGCGATGCCCCCGCGGAATCAATCACGGTCAGCCTCAAAGTGCCCGCGCCGCCTTTGAGTTTGCCGGCGCGGCCGTCGCTCATTGATAAGGCTTACGCGGACGCTTACGCGATACTGGGCGTGGAGAATACTTGCAGCAAGTTTTTCGGCGGGCCGCGCCTCGCGACGGTCGTGCTGAACGCGCTCAGGCCCAGGCTGGAGACGGCGCTGGTGTCGAACAACGTCGGCATAGTCATGTCGGGCCCGGTCATCTCCGCGACCGACGCTGGCACGGGCCTGCCCTACAGGCTCTTCAAGAAGGCGCAGGTGAATCTGACGGGGCCGTTCTTCCGCAGCGTGAGCAACCAGTCTCAGACCTTCTTCCGCAGCATTGGCCGCTACCCCGCCAACACCAGGAAGGCGCGCGCCCTGATGCTGCTGCACGAGCTGGGCCACCTCGTGCCCGCCGGAGGCGGCCGCTGGCTCCTGCCCGATGACGCGGACAACCACGTCCAGGTCTACGTCAACACAGAGACCGTCATGAACAAGTGCGGCGAGCAGCTCGACTCGCTGGACTGAGCGGAATCAGCAGACGCAAAAGGAGCGGACCACGGAGTCGCACGAAACGACACGAAAGAAGTCGAGCTTTCTTCGTGCCGTTTCGTGCGACTCCGTGGTCCGTTCTCTCTTTGCCTTCTTATCTAACTTCAGGTCGCGACGCTTGAGGTCGCGGGCTTTTCGGGCGCGGCGGTCTTGGCTGCGAGGGGAACGTTTCTTTGCGCGGGTGGTTCTTTCGCGGCCGGCGTTTCGCGCGTCTGCGGCGCGGCCTCGATTGTCTTCATGCGGCAACTGCCTTCGAAGACGGCACCCTCTTCGATGACCAGCTCTGGCGTCTGTATGTCGCCGAAGACCTGCGCCGTGCGCCCGAACTCCAGCCGCTCGCGCGCGATGATGTCGCCGTTGACCACGCCGTTGATCTTCGCCGTCGCGACGTTGATGTCGGCGTCCACGCGCCCGCCCGAGCTGACGATCAGAGTCCCGTTCTCGGAATTGATGCGCCCGGTCAGGTGGCCGTCCACGCGCAGCATCCCTTTGAAGACGGCCTCGCCCGAGAGGACCGTGCCGCCGCCGACGAACCCGCTCATCGTCCCGTCTTTAATCTCGCGCGCGAGCGCTTCGGTCTCCGCCACTGCGCGCCCCACAGGGGGACTCTGCGTCTCGGGGCGCGCGGGCGGGTCGGGGGATGCGTACTGCGGCGAAGACGGCGGCTGTTGCTGTGCCGGCGCGGTCGGCTGATACGCGGGCTGATACGCGGCGGGCTTTGCCGCGGCCTGTTTCTCACTCTCGGTCGGTTGTGGGTTCTTACCCATTCTAAGCATCTCTGTTCCTCCACTCGAAATTCGGACTGCGAAAAAGTGCTGTTCTGAGTCGCGGCGCACAAAGGCATCGCCAAAGGGGTTGCGATACCCTCGCGGCCGGAGACTCGGCTGTCAATCAGTTAGAACGCGTGAAGTGAGGAATGAGCAACTCGTGGGAGATGTCGGGCAAGACCTCCGCTCACAAAAGCATACTGATAGTAAAACAAAACCGGCCGCGTGTCATTGTGTAGTTGTTATTTTTCGATTCTATTAACCCGAGTCCACCGAGAGCGAGACAAGCCCGGCTCTTTACTTGCGCGACGGCGCGCGCAGGGTCCCTGCTGTCGAGGGGGTTTGGGGGAGGGCCGTTGCACTAATTTTGCACTTTCACGAAGCGGGGGCGGCACGCAAGATGCAATTACATTGGCGCGAATCAGGCGGGGACGCGGTTCCTAATTGATTACGACGGCTGGGGCGACTCCTACGACGAATGGGTCGCCGCCAGACAAATCCGCCGCCCCAGGCCGAAGCGCCTCGCGCTCAGCCTGTTCGCGGCCGTCGAATGAACGCGGCCGACGCGGAACCCCACCCGCCCCGGCCCTCAGTTTTAAATTCCTACGCTTCCAGAGGAAGTCTTCTAACCCCCGCGGGCAACCTATCGCCTGCCTTAAGGCGTCCTCATCTTACGGCGCAGCGCCTGCTCACGCGGGCGGCACTGATCTGGGTCGCACTCAATCGCGGACAGCTATGGAACAGAGGAATACATGAAACTGAAGCTTACCGTCATCACACTATTGATTTTTGTTTGCGCGGCGGGAACGCTGCGCGCCCAGTCGGGCCGCAGGCAGACCGACAGGGGCTCGAACGGCACGGGCGGCAGAACCCCTTCCGGCACGACGACGAGCAGTCCTGCGGAAGAGGAAGGCTTGAACACTTCGGACACTTACGAGGGCGAGACGGTCGAGGGCGACGTGCTCCGCGTCAACACGGCGCTCGTCACCGTCCCCGTCAGCGTCATGGACCGCAGCGGCAAATACATCCCGGACCTCGGCCGCGAAGACTTCCACATCTACGAGGAGGGCGTCGAGCAGCGCGTGGCCTACTTCGCCACGGTCGACCAGCCGTTCACGGTCATGCTCGTCCTGGACACGAGCGGCTCGACCGACTACAGCCTCGACGACATACAGAAGGCGGCCATCGACTTCGTCAACCAGCTCAAGCCGGAAGACCGCGTGATGGTCGTCTCGTTCGATGACAGTATAGACGTGCTGACCAAGACCCCGACTAACGACCGCGAGGTGCTCGTCAAGGCCATCCGCCGCACGCGCGCGGGCGGCGGCACGCGCCTCTACGACGCCGTCGACCAGATCATCAAGAAGCACTTCCGTGGCATCACAGGGCGCAAGGCCGTCGTGCTCTTCACGGACGGCGTGGACACGACGAGCCGGCACGCTTCTTACGACAGCACGGTGCGCGACGCCGAAGAGCTGGACGCGCTCATCTACTCTGTCGCCTACGACGACAGGGGCGGGGCGGGCAGCCTCGGCGGGGTCTGGGGCAGCGGCGGCCCGCGAATTCCCATACCGGGCGGCGGCGGCATCAGAATAGGCGGCCCCGGCAGCAGCGGCCGCGGCAACACGAGCCCCGCTGATTACCAGCACGGCAGGATGTATCTGTCGGAGCTGGCCCGCGTGACCGGCGGGCGGCTTTACAACGGCAGCTCCATGCTCGGACTTTCCCAGGCGTTCGCGCACGTCGCGGAGGAGCTGCGCCGCCAGTACAGCCTGGGCTACTACCCGAAGCGGGGCGGGCAGGCCGGGCAGCGCCGGCAGATAAAAGTCCGTGTCAAACACCCGAACCTCGTGGTGCGCGCGCGCGACAGCTACGTCTACACGCCGAAGGGCAACGAGGCCCCGCCGCCCGACAAGCAGCAGTTCTCGGGGCGCGGCACTCAGACGAGCGCCCCCGGCCAGACTCGTTGACAATAATAAAGGGGAGCGCCCTTGCGCTCCCCTTTATTATTATCACTCACGCCCCGTTTTAACTTTCCGTCACGCTTCTCCCCGTCGCACAGCCCATCCCTGTTGTACTGTTTCAGTATCTTCCCGCGTAGACATCTCCGAAAGTTGAGCTAAAGCGGGCGCGGCGCGTCTGGCTCGCGGGTTGCTGTTCGCCCCCGCGGCAAATCTTTAGTGTACGAGGAGTGTGCTTTCGGGCCGGGGTATGAACGACGCGCCGCGCGAGACGCTACGAGAGTTAATTGCCAGGCACGGACGGGATTTGTGCAGCGACGCCAGGCGCTGCGAGGGCTTGCTGCGTGACCTGTGCGGCGAGCACAGGCGCGAGATAAATCTACTCGTCGGCGCGCTCCGTGAGCGCGTGCCCTTAGACCTGATGGCGGCGCAAGGCTCCGTGCCGCGCGGGCTGCTGCTCACGCGCCTCTCCAGGCGGCTGGAGGATCAGTTGGCCGTGACCGAAGAGGCCGCGCGCTGGGCCGTGGACTCCTGGGCGCTGGCGCTCGGCGTCGCCACGAACGCGGACGTGGCGGAAAGAGAGAAGGAGTTCGCGCGCGCCTCGCGGAAGGCACCGGCGCACCCGGCGGACGAAAACGAGAAGAACGTCCCGCAGGTGAGGCCGCCCGCCGCGCCGCCGCCGTCACAGGCCAGGCCGCCACAGCCGCAGCCGCCCGCGAGACAAACTCCGCCCGCGAAACAGACGCAGCCCGCGCGGCGTCAGCCCGGCAGTGCGCCGCGGCGGACTCAAGCGCCCGCACCGACCGGCCGGAACCCTTTCGTGTGGCCCGACCCCTTGCCCCCCGCGCAGGCGGACCCGCCTTTCATTCAACTGCCCGCCGACGCCTTCCGGCCGCGCGGGCTGCTGGGGTCTTTTCGCGGCTGCGCCGTAGGGTGTCTGGTGCTCGTCGTGCTGTCGTTCGTGCTGTTCGTCGGCGTCCCGTTCGTGCTGTCCGTGCTGCGCGAAGAACAGCAGCAGAGGAGCGTTGAGCCGCCGCCCGTGCGGACGCAGTAATTTTAGTCGCCGGGGACAGACGGGTTTTCGTCTGGTATATTGGTGCTTCCCCTTTTTACTGACATGACTCGCACGCGCCGCCCCCGCCGCAGGCGTAGGGATTTGATTTTGTGTAGTTACACCTGACAAGGGACGAGAGGACAGAAGGAGAGACGATTATGAGCAGACGACCGGGCGGCGAGCTGGCATCCAGGCCGCTCCACTTCATCTGGATCGCAGACAGCTCCGGCTCCATGGAGCAGGACGGAAAAATTCAGGCCCTCAACACGGCCATCCGCGAGGCCATCCCGCACATGCGCAAGGTGGCCGAGGACAACCCCAACGCGCAGGTGCTCGTCCGCGCCGTGAAATTCTCCAGCGGAGCGCAGTGGCACATCTCGCAGCCCGTCCCCGTGGCGGACTTCGCGTGGACGGACCTCGCCGCAGAGGGCGAGACAGACATGGGCAAGGCCCTCCAACTCGTCGCCGAGCAGTTGAAGATGCCGCCGATGAGCGAGCGGGCGCTCCCGCCCGTGCTCGTGCTCGTCTCGGACGGTCAGCCGACGGACGACTTCGACGCGGGGCTCAAGGCGCTGATGAACGAGCCCTGGGGCAAGAAGGCCGTCCGCATAGCCATCTCCATCGGCCGCGACGCAGACAACGACGTCCTACAGAAGTTCATAGGCAACACGGAACTCAAACCGCTCGCGGCCAACAGCCCCGAGGCGCTGGTCAAGCACATCAAGTGGGCCTCGACGGCCGTACTCAAGTCGGCCTCCTCGCCCGCGGCAGGCGCGGACGCGCCCGGCGCTGGGGCCGCGGCGACGCCGCAGGGCGTGCCGATTCCGACCGCGGCCCCGGCCGCCGCTGCGACGCCGCAGGCTGCGGCCGCGCCCGCGGGCCAGCAGCCCGACGCGGACGCGGATAACCAGAAGACCATAGACGACGTTTGGTAAAGGAGCGCCCGAGATGGCTGACAAGGGGGGCGCGCCCGAGTGGCGCGTGATAGGCGAGAGCGTGCCCGGCGCGACTCACCTGCGCGCGGGGATTCCGAACCAGGACGCCATCCTGCAAATGCGCGAGAGCGGGCGCGGGCTCCCGCTCGTCGTCTCCCTCTCGGACGGGCACGGGAGCGACAAGTGCTTCCGCAGCCACAAAGGGTCGCGCTTCGCCGTCCGTAAGGGCGCGCAGCTCGTCGGCGAGTTCCTGGACGACTGGCGCGGCCGCTTCGACCGGGTGTCGATGGAGTCCGAGTTGAAAAACAAAGTCTCCAGAGAACTGGTCAGGCGTTGGCGTGAGGCGGTCGAGCAAGACTTGAAGTCTGAGCCCTTCTCGGGCGCGGAACTGGAGACGCTGGAGAAGAAGGACGGCGCGGGCGCGCGCAAGATGGTCGAAGACAACCCGCTGTTAGCTTACGGCGCGACCTCTCTGACCGTGGCCGTCGAAGAGACGTTCATTCTCTTCCTGCAACTGGGCGACGGCGAAATCCTCACCGTCGCGGAGACGGGCGAGGTCGCGAAGGCGCTCCCGCCCGACGAGCGGCTCTTCGCCAACGAGACGACTTCGCTCTGCCTGGCGGGCGCGGAGAACGACTTCCGCTGCGGCGTGCGGCAAATCAACGACTCGCGCCCGGCGCTCATCCTCGTCTCGACCGACGGCTACGTCAACTCGTTCGCGGACGACGCGGGCTTCCTCAAAGTCGGGACCGACCTTCTTGAGATGATGCGCGCCGAGGGCTTCGACTCGATCAACGCGAGCCTCAAGGGCTGGCTCGAAGAGGCCACGCGCGCCGGGAGCGGCGACGACACCACGGTCTGCATCATCTGCCGCATGGACGCGCTCGCGAAGGCCGAGACGGAAGCGGCAACTCAAGCGGGGACCGCGCAAGGTGAGAACGCCGAACCCGCGGCCGCGGCCCAGGCGGCGCAGCCCGGCGCACAGGCTCCGCAAGCATCCACCGAAGAGGCAGAAGCCGCAGAGGGCGGCGGGCCGGGCGCATGAACGAGCTTCCCAGAACGAAGCTCCGCGAGATCGTCTCGAAACGCGGGAAGGGGGTCGTCCGCGAGGGGCGGCGCGTGGAGGGGCTGCTCAGGGATTACTGCGGCGAGCACCGGCGCGAGGTCTCCGTGCTGGTCGCGGCGCTCGAAGAGCACGTGCCCGAGGACTTGCTGGCCGCGCCCGCGTCCGCGCCGCGCGAGGCGCTGCTGGCGCGACTGGCCCGGCGACTCTGCGACAACCTGGCGCTCTCCGAGGCGGCCGCGCGCTGGGCCGTCAACTCCTGGGCGCTGGCCCTCGGACTGGTCACCGAAGAAGAGTTGAAAGCTTTAGAGCGGAGCGCGCCCGCGACGGAGCAGAGGGAACCAGTCGCGGGTGGCGCTGGCCCCGCGCCGGCGCAGACGGCTCCGGGCAAAGGGGGCGGGAAGGTCGTCGTGTCGGCCGACGGCCGCGGCCATTACCGTAGCATCGGCGAGGCGCTCCAGCGTGCGGCACCGGGGACAACCATCCTCGTGCGCCCCGGCGTCTACGAAGAAAGCGTCACGCTCGACAGGCAGGTCGAGATAGTCGGAGACGGCCCGCGCGACCAAATCTCCGTCCGCGCCGCGAACGCGAGTTGCATCTCGATGCGGACGGACAGGGCCAGAGTCGCCGGCCTGACGCTGCGCGGCGTGTCCGGCGGCACGCCGTCCTTCGCGGTTGACGTGACCACCGGGAGCCTCCTGCTCGAAGACTGCGCCGTCTCGTCCGACACGCTCTCCGGCGTGGGCGTCCACGGCGAGCGGGCCGCGCCCGTCATCCGCGGCTGCCTGATTCACGACGCGCGCGACTCGGGCGTCTACTTCTTCGACGGCGCGAAAGGTGAGGTCGAGGACTGCGAAGTCGCGCGCTCCGCGAACGTCGGCGTCGCGGTCACGGGCGGCGCGAGCCCGGCCATCAGGCGCACCAAAATTCACGGCGGCGCGGACGCCGGCCTCGTGGTCTGGGGAGGCGGGTCGGCCGTCGTCGAGGCTTGCGAGATTTACGACAACCGCCGCGCGGGATTGGGCGTGAGCGAGGGCGGGCGCGCGCGCGTCCGCGCGTGCCGCATTCACGGCGGCGACAATTCCGGGGTCTTCGTCCACGACCGCGGCGACGCCGTGCTCGAAGACTGCGACGTACACGGGCACCGCGAGGCGGAAGTCGCCGTGGACCGCAGGGGCCAGTTGATGTTGCTCAGGTGCGAGATTCACGACGGGCTGGATTCAGGCGTCTTCGTCCGCGGGGGCGGGCAGACTTTGATTCAAGAGTGCACGGTCATGGGGAACGCCTCGGCGGGAGTCGTCGTCGGCGAGAATTCAATCGCGGAACTGCTCGCGTGCCGGGTCGTGGGCAACGGCGGGGCCGGCATCAAGGTCGCGGGGGGCGGCTCGGCTCGGGTCTCCGACAGCGACCTTTCGGGAAACGCGTACGGGCCGTGGGATGCCGACGAAGGGGCGTACCTTGAGGGCGGCGGCAACCGCGAGGAGTAAGAGAGAGAAAGTTCAGGGAGGGGAGTGCGTCAATGGATCAGATGCTCAGGCCGGGGCAGGCCGTGCACTGCGAGCCTTCGGGGATGTCTTGCGTGGTGGAGACCTTGCTCGGCGCGGGCGGGCAGGGCGAAGTTTACAAGGCCGCGCTCGGCGGCGAAGCGGTCGCGCTCAAGTGGTTCTTCCCGCAGATGGGGACGCCCGAGCAGCGCGCGGCCATAGAGCTGCTGGTCAGGAAGGGGCCGCCGAGCGAGCACTTCCTCTGGCCGCTTGAGGTCACGACGGCCGCGGGCGTTTCCTCCTTCGGCTACGTCATGCCGCTGCGGCCCCCGCGCTTCAAGAACATCGTCGACCTGATGAAGCGCCGGATAGAGCCGACCTTCCGCGCGCTCGCGACCGCCGGACTGAATCTGTCGCACAACTACCTGCTGCTCCACTCGCAGGGCTTGTGCTACCGCGACATCTCTTTCGGCAACGCCTTCTTCGACCCCGTGACGGGCGACATCCTCATCGCCGACAACGACAACGTCTCCGTGGACGGCGGGGGCGTGCTCGGCGTCCTCGGCACCCCGCGCTTCATGGCCCCGGAGGTCGTGCGCGGCGAGGCCGTCCCCTCCACGCAGACGGATCTCTTCTCGCTCTCCGTGCTCATCTTCTACATGCTGATGGTCGCGCACCCGCTCGAAGGCAAGAAGGAGACTGAGATCAAGTGCCTTGACCTGCCGGCGATGACCAAGCTCTACGGCACCGAGCCGCTCTTCATCTTCGACCCCGCGGACAACTCGAACGCGCCCGTGCCCGGCATACATGACAACGCGCTCGCCTTCTGGCGAATCTACCCGCAGTCTTTGCGCGACATCTTCACCAGGGCTTTCACCGCGGGCCTCAGCGACCCGGCGGGCGGGCGCGTGCGCGAGAGCGAGTGGCGCGGCGCGATGGTCTCCTTGCGCGACTCCATCTTCTACTGCCCGCACTGCTCGCTCGAAAACTTCTACGACGGGCAGGCGCTCAAGGCGCGCGGCGGCAACCCCGGCCTCTGCTGGTCGTGCGCCGCCCAACTGCGCCTCCCGCCACGCATACGCATAGGCAAGTCGGTCGTCATGCTCAACTACGACACGCAACTCTTCCCGCACCACGTAGACGACCAGAGGCTCTACGACTTTGCCGCCCCGGTGGCCGCGGTCGCCGCGCACCCTTCGGACCCGCAGGTCTGGGGCCTCAAAAATCTTTCGCAGGAGAGGTGGGTCATCACGACGGCCGATGGGACGGTCAAAGACGTGGAGCCCGGCCGCAGCGCCACGCTCGCCGTCGGCACCAGAATCCGTTTCGGCAAGGCGGAAGGCGAAATCAAGGTCTGAAAATATAGACGCTGTTTGTATTGTTTTAGTATGTTTCGGCGGCCGGTTTAGTCGGGAGACTAATGGCATCCGGCCCCGCCTGCCCGCCGAATTCTTCAAGGAAAACCGCTCCATGCGGGCGCACCTCGCCGCCCCGGCCCCTCTGGCTCATCAGTTGCTTAAGCACGACCCGAGCGAAATAACTAACGGGAGTGACCGAAGCATGGGAGAGGGCACGAAGGAGAAGAAAGACAGCGAGATGACCCAGGAGGAGATGCGCGAGCGCGTCATCGAGCTCGCCTTCGCGGGCGAGCCGCGCCGCTTCGAGGAGTTCTGCGAGACGGTCCGCAACGGGATACCGCCCGACACCTCGGCCGTCCTGCGCGGCAGCGCCATCACAGGCGAGAGGTGGAAGGACGGCGCGCCCTTCGACGCGGACGGCCCAGGCACGAGCGACCTGGACTTGACGCTCGTCGGCAGCGACATCCTGAGCCTCTACATCCTGGACGGGTTCTACCTGCCCGGCGTCCACACCAAGCCCCTGAGCGACAAGGACCCGGACATCGCGCCCGACCTGATACCCTTGCGCCACAAGTTACAGAACATGGTCAAGCGCCCGGTCAACATCCAGGCCACGCGCGATTTCGTCATGCACATGCGGGAGAACTGGTTCGGACAACCCTACCTCACCCTGTTCGGCACGGTCGGGGAGTCGTGAGTTTTAAACTTCTGAGCTACAACATACGGAAGGGCGGGGGCGGGCGCGAGGCGCTGCTCGCGGAAGTGATTCGCGGGTGCGAGCCCGACCTTGTACTTCTTCAAGAAGCCGTCCGCCCCGACGTGGTCGAGCGGCTGGCGGCCGAGACGGGGCTGCCCCACTGGGCCGCGCTGCGCGGCAACTCGCTCGCCTACCTCTCCCGCGCGCCCATCGTCCGGCAGGAGTGGCACCCGCTCGTCCGACCGGGGCGCGGCTTCCTGGAGGTTGTGCTCTCCGGGACCGAGTGCACGCTCTTCGGCGTGCACCTGAGCGCGGTGCATTCGAGATGGACCGAGAGTCGGCGCGTGCGGGAAATCAATTTGCTCCTCGAAGCGGTCGCGCGCCGCAGCGAGGGCTTTCACCTGCTCGCGGGCGACTTCAACACGCTGGCTCCGGGCGAGCTTCTGGAAACACGCAGGCTGCCGCCGCGGCTGCGGCCGCTAATCTGGCTGAGCGGCGGGCGCGTCCGCTACCGGACGATTCAAGTCATGCTCGACGCGGGCTACGCGGACGCCTACCGCCGGGCGCACCCCGCGGAGTCGGGCTACACTTTCCCCACGTGGGACCCGCACGTGCGCCTCGATTTCGTGTTCCTCCCCGCGGGCGGCGCAGACCGGCTGCAAGAGTGCCGCGTGGTCGCGGACGGCCCTTCGGTCGCGGCCGCTTCCGACCACTTCCCGCTGCTGGCCCGCGTTGACCTGGGAGCAGCGTCCCCCGCTTGAGAGAATGAACAAGGGCAGTCACGCGATGCGAAACGAAATGCTTGACACGCGTCAGGTGAAAGTCAGTGCGGGCGCGAAGCCGGCGCGCAGGAGGGCGACGACGCGCCGCCGGAGGCCGAAGGGCGTCCCGCGCTTGTGGACGCGGTTCCGCCTCCTCCTCTGGTCCTGGTGGCTGTGGGCCGGGCTCGCCGTCCTCGCGCTGCTCCTCGACCGCTCGTACACGGCGCTCGGGCTGGCCGTCGCGGCCGTGGTCGTCTACATGGTCGCCCCACGCGAGAGGGCCCCGACCTACGGCCTGGATCACGACTTCGCCATCGAGTCCGAGGAGTTCCTGAACACGGTCGTCGGCGCGACGGGCGCGCCCTTCTTCGCGGGCAACAGCCTGGAGGTTTACAACAACGGCGACGAGTTCTACCCGGCCATGCTGGAGGCGGTCGAGAGCGCGCGGGTCTCCATCACGATAGAGGCTTACATCTACTGGGCGGGCCACATAGGCGAACGCTTCGCGGAGGCGCTGGCGCGCAAGGCGCGGGCCGGGCTCCCCGTGAAAATCCTGCTCGACGCCGTCGGCTCGTCCACCATCGGCGACGACATCCTCAAGGTGCTTGAGGACGGGGGCTGCCAGGTCGAGTGGTACAGGCCGCTGCGCTGGTACAGCCTCAACCGAATCAACAACCGCACGCACCGCAAGTCGCTCGTCGTCGACGGCAAGGTCGGCTTCACGGGCGGCGCAGGCATCGCAGACCACTGGATGGGCGACGCGGAGGACGAGCGCCACTGGCGCGACATACAGGTCCGCGTCGAGGGGCCGGCCGTCGCGACGATCCAGACCGGGTTCGCGCGCGGCTGGCTGGAGACGACGGGCGAGTTGGTCTCCGGGACGGACTACTACCCCGCGCCGGAGGAGGCGGGCCGCCTGGACGTTCAGTCCATCCTCAGCTCGCCGCAGACCGGCTCCTCGACCGTGCGCATCATGTACTACATGGCGATCATGTGCGCCCGCAAGTCCGTGCTCATCGCCAACCCTTACTTCATCCCGGACAACGTCGCCATAGACATCCTGGTCGAGGCGGCGCGGCGCGGCGTGGACGTGAAGGTGATGGTCTCGGGCGTCCACAACGACATCAAGCTGGCGAGGATCAACGCCCGCAGGCTGTACGGGCGACTGCTTGAGGCGGGGGTGAAGATTTACGAATACAACCGCACGATGCTGCACCACAAGTACATGGTCTGCGACGGCATGTGGGCGACCGTCGGCACGACGAACTTCGACAACCGCTCCTTCGGCCTCAACGACGAGCACAACCTCTGCGTCTACGACGCGGCCGTGGCCCGAGAGTTCGAGCAGATTTTCGCGCGCGACCTGGACGACTGCGACCGGGTGGAGCTCGAAGCCTGGCGCAGCCGCGGCGTGGCGGCTAAAGCAGTGGAGCGTCTGGCCTCCCTGCTGAAGGAGCAGATATGATATGGGAGGAAGAAAAGGGGGAATCCGCGGATGAGTGTCAAAGATAAATTCACGCCGGAGGAATGGAAGAGCCTGCTCAAAGCGCCCATGCTGGCCTCGTACGCGGTCGCCGGCTCGGCCCCGAGCAAGCGGGACGACTTCATCAAGGAGATGGCGGCCGTCGCCGACGGCATCGTCGAAGGCGAACGGAGCGCGCCGAAAGACTCTCTGCTCGGCGCGGTCGTCGCCGAGATCATCGCCAACGCGGAGGACGAGCAAAGGGGGCAGACCGGGAAGCTCTCGCTCGACGAGGCCAGGGCGGGCGCGCTCGACACCTGCCGCGCGGCGGCCGCAGCCGTCGAGGCGAAGGCGAGCCCCGAGGAGGCTTACGAGTACAAGCGGTGGGTTCTGGTCGTGGCCGAAAAGGTCGCGGCCGCCGCGAAGGAAGGCGGGCTGTTCGGCTTCGGCGGCGATCAGGTCAGCGGGGCCGAAGTGGCGACCATCAACGAAATCGGGGAGGCTCTCAAGGTTTGAGCAAGACGGCCCGGACAAGCCTGGCCGCCGTGCTGGCCGTCTGCCTCCTCGGCTGCGTCGCACAACCCGCGGGCGTCAACTTCTCGGAGAAGAGAGCGCCCGTGAGCCCGACGCAGTCGGACGCGAAGCTGGGGCGCTACATGGACGCCGTCAGCGCGTCGCTGGATTCGAGGCCGCGCGCCGCGCTCAACGGCATCAACGGCACGGCCAGACGGCTCCTGGCGATGCGCGGTTATCTGCGCAACGAAGCGAACCTCGCGGCGAAGTGGAGTTGGACAGCCGAAGAGATCAAGCGTTTCGAAAGCTCTGCGGAATACCGCGCGGCCTTGAGCGAAGTCGAAAACGTGAAGCGCAAGTTCGCGGAGCAGAATCCTGGCTACGAGCTTTACGTGAACATGCAGGTGCGGACCCTTGAGAAGCAGGTCAGATTCTGGAACGAGACCAAGTCCGTGCAGACGGCGGCAGACGCCTTGCTCGCGTCGGCAGTCCGTGAGCTAAACAATTCCGCTTACGGCGACTCCCCTTCCGCTTCGAGCGTGAACAAGTTTCGCCGGTTCCTGAAGTCCGCTACGCTGGTGACGCCGCCGACCGTGGCGACGCCCGGCCTCTCGCAGCACGGGCAACTGCGCGCCTTCGACTTCCAGGTGCAGCGCGGCAGTCAACTCGTGGCCGGGCCCGACAGCTCCTCCATCGGCCGCGTCTGGGAAGGCCAGGGCTGGGAGAGGAAGCTCAAGCAGGCGGTCACCTCGGCCAGCTCCAAATTCAAAGGCCCGCTCGCCGCGCCGCGCGAGCCCTGGCATTACGATTACGTCCCCTGAGCAGCGGCCTCGGCCCCTGTCCGCCGCCGAAAGGATGTTGACAGTGAAAAGAAGAGTGCTCGCCATCCCGAAGGAAGAACTCGACGGCCAGTTCGCGGAGAACGCCCGGCAGGACGTGAAGGTCGTCGCCCCGTCAATCCTGACGAACGAGTCGTTCAGAAAATTCGCGGAGCTGGGCAGGGACGTGAAGGCCGAAGAGCCTCTCGAAGGCTTTCACTGGAAGCACTCGGAGGCGGAAGAACCGAACAGGCTGTGCGAGGCCGGCGACTTCGCAGACGACTATCTATGGCAGGACGTTAATGGGCCGTTCTCCATCTCCTTCGCCAACGAACACGCGGCCCAGGACGCGCACTACCACAAGAGGCATTTCGAAATCTATTACTCGGACCACCCCATGAGCGCCGAGTTCAGGCATCTCGAAGACCCACAGCCTCAACCGCCAATCGAACTGAAGCACGGCGGCCTCATTCTCTTCGGCCCCAACGTCGTCCACAAGATGCGCCTCGGCGGCCTGACCGTCGTCATAGAGGTCGCCTCGGTGGACGACAAGTTCAAGGAAAAGTTGTAGCTGCTCGGCCTCTCCGTCGTCCTCCGGCCTGATGACAGAATATTGACTTTCACCTCCGGCGGGCATATCGTGCGCCCGTTCTCAGTGCCGGGCGTTCGGAGGAACTCGCCATGAAGTCTGCGGTTACAGCAGAGAAGCGGAGAGAGCTTGAAGCGGCAGCCGAGCGTGCGAAGCGGCCGGCGTCTCCCTCCCAGCAGACCGGGCCGGGCGCAGGGGCCGGCATGCCTATGTTCTTGCAGCCCTCCGTGAGCCCGTCGCAGGCCCGTCCCGTAATCCAGGCCAAGCTCCCAGTCAATCAGCCGGGGGATGTCCACGAGCAGGAGGCGGACCGCGTCTCCGAACAGTTGACGAACTCGGACGAGCCGCAGTCACAGCGCGCCGTCACGAATGACCGGCAACCCGACGGGCAGTCGCAGACAAAGCAAGCGCCTGCGAATAACTCCGTTGAGACGGCGGCCTCGCCCGTTATCCACGAGGCGCTGCATTCGTCCGGCCAGCCCCTGGACTCGTCCACGCGAGAGTTCTTCGAGCCGCGCTTCGGGCACGACCTGAGCCGTGTGCGCGTTCATTCGAGTCCCGCCGCGGACCAGATGGCCGAGTCGGTCGGCGCACGCGCCTTCACGCTCGGCTCCGACATCGTGTTCGGGCGCGGCGAATACGCCCCCGCCACGGCCGAGGGTCGCCGCCTCCTGGCGCATGAATTGGTGCACACGAAACAGCAACGGCCGGACACAATTTACAGAAAGATTCGTGTCGGAGGGGTTGAAATAAAGGCGAAGACCTTGCTGCCCCCTGTCACCAATGATGTTAATACGTGGTATACCGGCATCGTCACCACCATGACCACACAGGTGGGCGCGTCATTCGTGATGCCTTTTACGCAGGCAGAAGCCGTCGCCCGCGCGGGCGAGATACTTCAAGAAATGGAAAACGCAAAATTTGAGAAGTGGACTCAGGGCCATAACAAGTCCGGCTTTGAATATAAATACAACAAAGAGGATTATTATTTTGATTTTGTTTCAGCACAAGATGCCTCAAACGAGGTGCTCTTCAGATTGTCTTTAATGTTGAATATGTCTCTGGCTAACAGAAGAGATACCGCTTACGCCAGATACCGAAATCAAGGGGAGGAAGGTCTGAGTCTCCAGGGTTCCACCACCTGGCAATCCATTCCCGCTCAGACGGAATTCAAGCCGGGGGGATTCCAGCTACAACCAGGGACGACGCCTTCGGCCGCAATAACACAACTCACTGCGCCCGTCGCCGATGTCCAGCAGCGCATCGTAGTAGACTGCTCAACATTGATGGGTATTCTGTACTACAAATCATTACTTGAAGCGTCGGGTTCGGCAGAATTCGATAAAAAGTTTCAAAATAAGATGATTGTCGGCCCTCTAGAGGCGCTATACGGAGACAAGAAAAACACCTTTCATCCACTGAAGACTAAGGACAACCCGGCAGATAGTCCTTACATGAAACAAGTCACTATCTCCAAGCTTGAAGACTTAGTCCCAGGGGACACTGTCATGTTCGAAAACCACAGTGATTACAAGCCTCTCGCCTCGGGCGGATTATGGTCTGGAGAGTACGCAGTCTATACCAGGAAAGCCGGCGGCAAATTGTTTTTTGAAGGGTTCGGACTCGCCGAGACTTCTTACGACAAAATTATTCAAACACTTCAGGATGAGTACGCGGCAGCGAGGAGTGCCGCCGGTCGGCCCGTACAGGGTCCGGTACCGTTTGAAGAAACAGTCCACACGATAGGGGGGAAACGTCCCGGCATAAAAACAGCGATATTCCGTATCGACCTGGCGGCATACGAGAAATAGAGTCTAAAGAGAGCGATACTCACCTTCGACAGGCTCCGCCGCTTTCTTCCATCTACCGTCAACGCCATGACCATTGACATTTATCTTCAACGGGAATATCGTGCGCCCGTTCTCAGCCCTCGCACGCCCGCTGACGCGAGCCTAAACCTTAAACCTCGCTAGTCTCACGCAACCGCCGATAACGGCTGGCGTCCAGCCCCGTAACACGTAAGGAGCCTTTTCATGGCAAAATGGTTCCCGAGGCTTATCAGCTATTTTTCTCTAATCGCCGGCCTTCTGATAATTGCGCTTCAATTGCTTGACCTGTTCGGGGTCGCCGACTTGCCGTTCCTGGAAAAGAGAATACCCGCACTCACCTTGCTCGTCGGCGGGATGATTTTGGCCTACCTGGGCATCGAGTATCACACGGTGCTGAAGGCCATTCAGGAGGCGATAGAATCCCATCAAGTGCAGAACCTCTCGCTCCTTTACAACCGCCTGGACCCTAAGCTGGCAGAAGTTTTCGGATGGGAAGTAAAAGAGAACATAGCGGCCATCAAAGAGGCGATTACGCACAAACGAATCACTATTTACGACCGGGACCGATTCGCGGGCTACTATAAGAGGCTGCTCAAGCTCTACCCCAAAGCTACATTTCACGCCACGGGGTTGCCTTACGAGAATTATTTTTGGACTCCGGCCAATCAACAGATGATCGCGGATTTCATCAAGAACGGCGGGGAGTTTTTACGAATTTTTTATTGCACCGAGGAGGATTTAAAAAAAGACGAGGTCAAGGCAATCATCGAAGCCCAGTGTCAAATGGGGGTGGAAGTTCATGTCTGCAACGTGGGCCGCGCGGCGAGCCAGTTAAGCACAGGTTCTTATTACATCGCAGAGACTCAAAAGAGAATCGGGTGGGAATTAAATGTTGATTCCAGTTTTAAGATCACAAAAATCACCGCGACGGCGAACCCGGCAGAGATTGATAGTTACCTCAAAAAGATTAATGACATAAAGGACTCAGATGCTACTCACAGATACCACTGCGCGACCGACAACCCCGTCGGCAGTTAGACGAGCATTCCTCACATCTTCCGCACGAAGCACTTGCCAGGGAGTTGGCGGATAAGCTCGCGCATCTCCAGGCCGAGGAGCGCGGCCGTCAGCTCGGGCACAGTAAGCTTGCTCTGCGCGGCGAGTTCGTCAATGTGCGCGGCCTCGTCCGCCGTGAGCAGGTCGAAGACGGCGCGCTCGGACGCCGAAAGGCCCGCGGGGGCGAGCGGCATTTGACGAGACGGACCTCCTTCTTCTTTCTTCTTCGTCTCGGGCGGCAACAGCCGCGCGGCGATCTCCGGCGGCAACTCCTCACAGATGTCCTGCCACTGCTGCACGAGCTTCGCGCCCGCGCCTTTAATGAGGTAGTTGGTCCCGAAGGAGTTCCGCGAGGTGATGTTGCCCGGGACGGCGAAGACTTCCCTCCCCTGTTCGAGCGCGAGCCGCGCGGTGATGAGCGACCCGCTGTTCTCGGCAGCCTCGACGACGAGGACGCCGAGGCTGAGGCCGCTGATGACGCGGTTGCGGTAGGGGAAGTTCTGCGGGGCGGGCGGCGTCTCCAGCGGGAACTCGGAGACGAGCGCGCCGCCCGCGGCCAGAATCTCCTGTGCCAGTTTGCGGTGGTCGCGCGGGTAGACCTCGTCCAGCCCCGTGCCCATCACGGCGAGGGTGCGCCCGCCCGCCTCCAGCGCGCCGCGGTGCGCCGCCGCGTCTATCCCGCGCGCGAGCCCAGAGATGATCGTCACGCCCCGCTGGGCCAAATCGCGCGCGAGCATCTGGGCCGCGTTCTGCCCGTAGGTCGAAGAGCGCCGCGAGCCGACGACCGCCACGCACGGAGCATTCAGGCACTCTTCCCACGCGCCCTTCAGGTAAAGCGTGACCGGCGGGTCGAAAATCTCGCGCAGCAGCGCCGGGTAGACCCCGTCGTCCAGCAGCAGGAGGTCCGCGCCCAGTTCGCGCACGCATTCCATCTCGCCCTCCGCCTTCTCGAACAGGTCGCGCGCCCTGATGCTCTCGACCGCTTCGGGCCGCAGGCGCAACGCTTCCAGCTCGGCCCTGGTCGCGTTGAAGACGGCCTCGGCCGACCCGAAACGTTCGAGCAGCTTCGCCGCCGCGCGCGGCCCCACCCCCGGCGTCATGTTCAACGCTATCCACTCTTTCATAAAGGCAGTAGGCAGCAGGCAGTGGGCAGTAGGCAGTTAAAAGCCTGACGCAGAATCTTGACTCTGCATCTTCAGGCGTCGAGGCAGCGGACACTCAACTACCGCCAACTGCCCACTGCTTACTGCTTTTTGGCGGAGGCGTGTGGGAATCGAACCCACCTGAGCCTGCTCTCACAGTCTCACGGACGGTTTTGAAGACCGCGCCCGTCACCAGACGAGATGCGCCTCCTTGATAGGGTGGAGTGTGTAAGAAGCTACGCGCGGCGGAGCGCGCCTGTCAAGACGGGCGGCGAGAGGCGGTCAGCCGCCGAGGTGTTCGAGCCGGCGGCGCGCCTTCGTGACCTGCCGGTCAATGTTCTCGGCCATCTGGGCCAGTGAGTCGCGGCCCTCGCGGGCGTCCTCGTCCACCTTGAGCTTGAGGCGGTAGAGGCCGTCCTGCCGTATGCGCTTGACGCCGAACTCGACGGTGCTCAGCTCCCCTTTGAGCCTGAGGAAGCGGCTCGCCAAATCCTCTTCCCCTTCGCCCGCAGTTTGGGTCGTGCAGAAGGACTGCAACTGCTCGTCGCCGAGCAGCGTGTGCAGGCTCTCCACGTCGCCCTCATGGTAGGCGCGGCTCGCCTCGGCCATGACGGCGTGGCGGCGCGACGCCTCGCGCTCGTCCGCCGCGTGGTCCGGGTGAAAGAGCCTCGCGACAGCCCAGAATAGTTTACGCATGGAAGACTTGCCGGGGGCGACGGCCGAGGGCCGCGCGTCGTCCGCCTCGGCGTCCTCTTCCTCTTCGTCTTCGGCTTCCAGGTCGAAGAGACGCGCCTCGGCCTCTTTGATGCTGCGCTCGACCTCGGCCAACTCGGCCAGCCGCCCGCCCACGATTTGAGCGTACTGCTCCTTGAAGGCACGCAACTCCTGCTGCAAGGCGACCAATTCCGCGCGCCGCCCGGCCAGCAGCAGTTCGAGCTTGGAGACTTGAAGCTCTAAATCGGGCCGGGCGTTCTGCGCTGCGGTTTCGTGTAGACTCAGGCTCTGCATAAAGACTCCAAAACCACGACAGTGTAGCAGGAAGCCGCCGAAAAGTCGCAAGACCACACTCCACCCGCCCGCCCCGGCTTGACTGGCCGCAAAGAGGCCGCTAAGATAATTCGAACGGACGTTCGAACGGCCTGGATATTGACTGAAAATCGAAGACTTTGACGGGGTAAGAGTGCTGAGGATGGTTAATTTCGAGACTTCGCCGGAAGTGTACCGGCACTGGAAACTGAAGCTTGACGGCCCGGTCGCCACGCTTTCGATGGACGTGCAGGAGGACGCGACGCTGGGCGACGGCTACAAGCTGAAGTTAAACTCCTACGACCTGGGCGTGGACATAGAGCTGGCGGACGCCGTTCAAAGGATACGCTTCGAGCACCCGGAGGTGCGCGTCGTGGTCGTCACGAGCCTCAAGCCGCGCATCTTCTGCGCGGGCGCGAACATTTACATGCTGGGGACTTCCTCGCACGCCTTCAAGGTCAACTTCTGCAAGTTCACCAACGAGACGCGCTGCGCCCTCGAAGACGCCTCCGTGAATTCGGGCCAGAAATACGTGGCGGCCCTGAACGGCACGGCGTCGGGCGGCGGCTACGAGTTGGCGATTGCCTGCGACCGGATTTTTCTGGTGGACGACGGCAACTCGGCCGTCTCGCTGCCGGAAGTCCCGCTGCTCGGCGTGCTGCCGGGCACGGGCGGCCTGACGCGCCTGGTTGACAAGCGCAAGGTGCGCCGAGACCGCGCGGACGTTTTCTCCACGCTGGCCGAAGGTCTCAAGGGCAAGCGCGCCAAAGAGTGGGGGCTGATTGACGACTACTTCCCGACGAGCAAGTTTCAGGACGCAGTGGCCGAGCGCGTGCTCGCGCTGGCCGGAGCGGACGGGCAGGAGAAGCCTGCGCGCGGCATCAAGCTCAACCCTCTTCAGGTCGAAGCGAGTGACGCGGGGCGCGAGTACAAGTACGTGAGTTTGAAATTGAACCGCGAGAAGCGCTACGCGGACTTGACCGTGCGCGCGCCCGAAGCGGAGACGCCGACTTCGCCCGGAGAGATCGAAGAACTTGGCGACGCCTACTGGCCGCTTCAGGCTTACCGCGAGTTGGACGACGCCCTGCTTCACCTGCGCGTCAACAACCTGGAGATCGGCCTGGTCTGCCTGCGCACGGAGGGAAAGCTCGAAGACGTGCTCAAGGTCGACGAGACGCTCTCCGCGCACAAAGACCACTGGCTCGTGCGCGAGATCATCCTCAACATGGCGCGCGTGCTGCGGCGGCTCGACCTGACGGCCAAGAGCTTCTTCGCGCTCGCGGAGCCCGGCAGTTGCTTCGCAGGCAACTTGCTTGAGCTGCTGCTGGCCTGCGACCGCAGCTACATGCTCAACGACCCGGACCAGAAAATAGGACTCGCGGCGAGCGAGTTGAACAAGGGCGCGTTCCCCATGTCTAACGGCCTGACGCGCCTGCAATCGCGCTTCCTCGCGGAGCCCGAGAGGGCCGACGAGGTGCTCGGGCACGAGGGGACGTTCGACACGGAAGGGGCGGAGGCAGCGGGGCTCGTCACCTTCGCGCCGGACGACCTGGACTGGGAGGACGAGATTCGCGTCGCCATCGAAGAGCGCACGTCGCTCTCGCCCGACGCGCTGACGGGCATGGAGGCGAGCCTACGGTTCGCAGGCCCCGAAACGCTCGACACCAAAATCTACGGCCGGCTCACCGCCTGGCAGAACTGGATTTTCCAGCGCCCCAACGCCGTCGGCCCGCAGGGCGCACTGACCAACTACGGCAAGCCGACGCAGCCGCAGTTCGACTACAAGAGGACGTAAAAGCATTGAAGGCGCACGCCTGAAAAATTTTTTTTACCGGAGGAGATCACAGATGGCCGCTGCCAAGAAGAAATGTCCCGATTGCGAAGGGGAGATGGTCGAAGGTTTCATTCTGGACATGACCTACGGCGGGCAGTTGGTCCCGCGCTGGATTAAGGGAACGCCCGAGATGTCCTTCTGGGCTGGGGGAGCCAAGACGAAGGGCAAAGAGTGCCGCTCGGTCGAGACGTATCGCTGCGTCAACTGCGGCCTGCTCCGGTCTTACGCCACCACAGAGTGTGAGACGAGCATCTGGGGTTATTAGGGGAGATAAAGATGGAGTTATACGAACGCATTCCTAACAACGTGAATCTGTCGCAGGACAAGCGGCTGCTGCGCGCCCTGGAAAAGTGGCTGCCGAATTATCTGGACTGGTGGCGGGAGATGGGGCCGGAGGGGTTCCAGGACAAGGAAGTCTACCTGCGCACGGCCGTGGGCGTGGACGCCGAAGGCTGGGCCAATTTCGATTACGTCAAGATGCCCGACTACCGCTGGGGCATCTTCCTCAAGCCCGCCGAGGCCGAGGCGAAGGTCGGCTTCGGGGACAACTACGGGATGCCGGCTTACCAGGAAGTGCCTGGCGAGTTCCGCAACGCGCTGCGCCGCATCATCGTCACGCAGGGCGACACGGAGCCCGCCTCTGTCGAGCAGCAGCGTGAACTCGGCAAGACCTGCCCGTCGCTCTACGACCTGCGCAATCTCTTCCAGGTGAACGTCGAAGAAGGCCGCCACCTCTGGGCGATGGTCTACCTGCTCCACGGCTACTTCGGGCGCGACGGGCGCGACGAGGCGGACGCTCTGTTGGAGCGCCGGAGCGGCAACCCGGACAAGCCGCGCATCCTCGAAGCCTTCAACCAGCCGTGCGACGACTGGCTCAATTTTTACTGCTTCACGATGTTCACAGACCGCGACGGCAAGTACCAGCTCGCGGCGCTCGCCGAAAGCGGCTTCGAGCCCCTGGCGCGCACCTGCCAGTTCATGCTGACCGAAGAGGCGCACCACCTCTTCGTCGGCGAGACGGGCGTGGGCCGCGTCGTCAAGCGCACGGCGCAGTTGACGAAGGAGGCGGGCGAGAGCGGCGACGTGCGCGCGCTCGGCGGCATCCCGCTCGACATCATTCAAAGGTACATCAACTTCTGGTTCAGCTACTCGCTTGACCTCTTCGGCGGCGAGATCAGCTCGAACTCCGCGGACTTCTTCGCCGCGGGCTTGAAGGGCCGCTTCAAGGAGCAGGAGCAGTACGAAGACCACGTCGCGGCCGAGGGCTCTTTCACCATCACGGTGGTCGAAGACGGGCGGCTCGCGCCGCGCGAAGTTCCCTTGCGCAACGCCTTGAACGAGGTCCTGCGCGGCGAGTACGTCAAGGACTGCGAGCGCGCGATGGCGCGATGGAACAAGTACCTGAAGGACGAGGGGCTCGACGCTCAGCTTTACCTGCCGAGCACGCGCTTCCACCGCCACGTCGGAGAGTTCGCCGGACACCACTTCGACATTCACGGCAACATGACCGCGAAGGAAGAGTTCGACCGGCGCAAAGTCGAATGGCTGCCCTCGGTGGAAGACCGCGAGTACGTGCGCAGCCTGATGCACCCCGTGACCGAGCCCGGCAAGATCGCCAACTGGATCGCGCCGCCGACGGCGGGGATTAAGGGCAAGCCGTTCGAGTTCGAGTACGTGCGTCTCTAGGTTTCGACGCGGGAGGCGTTGATGGAAACTCAGCGCAACGAACTGCTAGACCAACTGGCGAAGCATGGCTGGGAGGCCGAGCCCGTCGAGCGGGCCGAGCTTGAGTGGTGGGCCGACGAGATGTGGCTCCTGGTGTCGCAGTGGTCTCCGGTCGGGAGCACCGCCTACCTCACTTTCATGGTCAACCCTCTGTACGATCTGCCGGACAGGAAGAAGGGCCAGTACGTGTGGGCTGCGATGGCGACGAGTGAGAAGCCGGTTTGGCGGCCGCCGGGTGAAGACGATTTCACGCTGAACCTGAATCAAGGGTGGAAAGAGAGAATGCCTGAGCTGCTCGAACATCTGTCGAGACTGCGCGGCAGGCGGAAGGCGGAAGGGATTGATGGCGTCTAATCTTCCCGAAAATTTCACGCGCTACGACCAGAAGCTGGAGTTCATCCTGCGCACCTCGGCGCGCATCTTCGCGGAGAAGGGCTACCACTCGACGACGATGCGCGACATCTCGCGCGCGACCGAAGTGAGCCTCGCGGGGCTCTACCACTACTGCAAGTCGAAAGAGGAGCTGCTCTTTCTCATCCAGGACAACTGCTTCGGGCGCGTCCTCGAACGCCTTCAGGAGCGACTTCGTGAGGTGGCCGAGCCCGTGGAAAAGCTGCGCCTCGTCATCGAGAACCACCTCTCCTTCTTCGCGGCGAACATGGCCGAGATGAAGGTGCTCTCGCACGAGGCCGACTCGCTCGCCGGCGAGATGCACGAGCAGGTCTCCGGCAAGAAGCAGCAGTACACGCAACTCGTCCGCCGGATTCTCTCCGAAGTGCAGCAGGCGCAAACCGGCGACGCGCGGAAGGTCGATTTGACGGTCGCGACCTACGCGCTCTTCGGCATGATGAACTGGATTTATAACTGGTACGACCCGCGCGGCCCGCTCTCCGTGGCGGGACTGGTGGAGAACGTCACGCGCCTCTTCTTCAACGGCTTCCTCGCCGGGAGCAGTGGCGAGGGGTTACAATTCAGGCCGAACGAGACGAAGGCCGAGAGCCTGAGCGTCTGGCGCGCGCCGCTGGCGTGAATTTAAAGAACGACCAAGTCCGGGAGTGAACAACAGATGTCGGAAGCGAAAGCCCAGGGTGCGGCCGCAGAAGCCGCAGGCAGTCTCGTGAGTTACCGCTCGGCGGAAGGCGTCGCGCTCCTGACGCTCAACGCGCCGCCGGCCAACACCTATTCTTACGAGATGATGCAGGAATTGGACCGCGCCGTCCTGACGGCTCGGATGGACGAGGGCGTGCACGTCATCGTCATCACGGGCGCGGGCGAGAAGTTTTTCTGCGCGGGCGCGGACATACAGATGCTCGCGAGCGTGACGCCAGAGTTCAAGTACTACTTCTGCCTGCACGCCAACGAGACCCTCTCGCGCCTGGAGCAGACGCCGAAGCTCGTCATCGCCGCACTCAACGGCCACACGGTCGGCGGCGGCCTCGAAGTCGCGATGGCCGCCGACCTGCGCATCGCGCGGCGCGGCGCGGGCAAGATGGGGCTGCCCGAAGTCGCCCTCGGCGTGCTGCCGGGTACGGGCGGCACGCAGCGCCTCGCGCGCCTCGTCGGCAAGTCGCGCGCCATCGAGTTGATGGCGACGGGCGAACTCTTCGACTTCGAGCGCGGCGCGGAACTCGGCCTCGTCAATCACGTCTGCGAGGCGGAAACCGCTGACGCTTTCCTCGAACAGGTGCTAGAGTACGCGCGGCAGTTCACGCCGCCGGGCAAGGCCGCGCGCGCCGTCGGCCGCATCAAGCGCGCCGTCCAGACGGGCGCGGAGATTCCCTTCGAGTCGGCCCTCGCCCTGGAGCGCGAACTCCAGCAGCAGCTCTTTCAATCCGAAGACGCGCGCGAAGGTCTCGAAGCCTACGCGGGCAAGCGCAAGCCAAAATTTACGGGTCAATAGTGAGCGGTAAATGGCGAATAGAAGAAAGCTGTCCCCATTTACTATTGACCACTTACCATTCACCAGCCTCTTATGTACGACAACATCAAACTGACAATCGAAGCGGGCGTGGCGAGCGTGACGCTCGACCGGCCGGAGAAGCTGAACGCTTTCGCGGGCCACATGCGGCGCGATCTGGCGGACGCGCTGGAGCACGCGGCGAGCGACAGGAACGTGCGCGTCGTCATCATCACGGGCGCGGGGCGCGGCTTCTGCGCGGGCGCGGACGTGGCCTACATGAACGAGTTGATGGAGCGGCAGGACGTGGAGGAGTTCACCAGACTTCTCGGCGCGGGCCGCCGCGTGCTGACGAACATACGCCAGATGTCTAAGCCCGTCATCGCCTCCGTCAACGGCCCGGCCTACGGCGCGGGCTTCAACCTGGCGCTCGCGTGCGACCTGCGCCTCGCCGCCGAGTCTGCGACCTTCAGCCAGTCGTTCGTCAAAGTCGGACTGCACCCGGACTGGGGCGGGACATACTTTCTGCCGCGCGTCGTGCCGACCAACCTCGCCTGCGAGATGTTCTTCCTCGGCGACGCCGTCAACGCGGAGCGCGCGGCGCAACTCGGGATCGTCAACCGCGTCGTGCCGGACGCGGAGCTGGCCGTCGAGACGCTCAAATTGGCCGAGCGCCTGCGCGACGCGCCCTTCCGCTCAATCGCCGCCGCCAAGCAGGCCGTCTACCTGAGCGAAGCGGCGAGCCTCGAACGCATGCTCCAGTACGAAACGGAAGCCCAGCTCCAATGCTTCCAGTCGCCCGAAGCCCGCGAACGCGTCCGGGCCTTTTTAGAGAAACGCGAAGTGAGGAAAGACAAGGGATGAGGGATGAAATAAAAACTTTCTTCCCTTCATCCCTCATCCCTCATCCCTTATGAATCGTCTCGCCGGCAAGATAGCGGTCATCACGGGGGGCGGGCGCGGCATCGGGCGCGCGGTCGCTCTGGCCTTCGCGCGCGAGGGCGCGGACGTGATCGTCATGGCGCGCACGGAGGACGAGGTGCGGCGCGTCGCCGAAGAGGTCCGGGCGGAGTCCGGCGTGCGCGCCTCGCACGCGGTCTGCGACGTTGCGGACGCGGCGAGCGTCGAGCGCGGGTTCGCCTTGATGCGCGAACAGTTCGGGCGCGCGGCGGACATACTGGTCAGCAACGCGGGCATCGCCGAGAGCGCGCCCTTCGCCAGGACCAGTGACGATCTCTGGCGGCGGCACATCGAAGTCAACCTCTCCGGCACGTTCTACTGCATGCGCGCCGCGCTGCCCGCGATGGTTGAGCGCGGCTGGGGGCGCGTCATCAACGTCGCCTCCATCGCGGGCAAGATGGGCGCGCCCTACATCGCGGCCTACGCCGCGTCGAAGCACGGCGTGCTCGGCCTGACGCGCTCGGCCGCGCTCGAAGTGGCGACCAGGGGCGTGACCGTCAACGCCATCTGCCCCGGCTACGTCGAGACGGACATGACCGAGCGCGCCATCGAGAACATCACCGCCCGGACGGGCAAGAGCGCTGAGGAGGCGCGCTCCATCCTCGAACAGATGAGCCCGCAGCAGCGCCTTGTCACCTCCGAAGAGGTCGCGGCCCTGGCCCTCCTGCTCGCGGGCCACGAAGGCCGCGGCATCAACGGCCAGGCCATCAACGTTGACGGCGGGAGCGTGCTGTTTTAAAAGTGGGCAGTGGGCAGTTGAAAACTGTTTCAGAATCTTGACTCTTTATCATCAAGGCTCAAGGCTGCCGACACTCAATTACTGCCCACTATCAACTGCTCACTTTTATGACGTTTCGCTTCATCAACCCGGAATCGCTCGGCGCGGCGCGCGGATACTCGAACGGGGTGCTCGCGCCGGCCAGCGGCCGCCTGCTGTTCGTCGCCGGGCAGATCGCCTGGGACGAGCGGCAGAAGATTGTGAGCGCCGATTTCGTGGAGCAGTTCGACCGCGCGCTCGCGAACGTCCTGGCGGTGGTGAGCGAGGCGGGCGGCGGGCCTGACGAGGTCGCGCGCCTGGTGATTTACGTGACGGACAAGGAAGAGTACCGCGCGCGCACGCGCGAGGTCGGCGAGCGCTGGCGCGCGCGCATGGGCCGCCACTTCCCCGCGATGGCGCTCGTGGAGGTCAAGGGACTGCTCGAAGACGAAGCAAAAGTCGAGATCGAGGCCGTCGCCGTGATAGCGGATTGACGGGCGTCGCCTGAAATTCTCGCCGCAGTCGCTTAAAGCCCTATGAAGACGCCGCACCGATTGACGACGCTACTCTTCGTCCTGCTGCTCGCGGGCACGGCCTCGTGCGAGTTGGCCGGGCGCGTGTTCGGGCCGCGTGACAGGGGCGGCATCTACCTGATTATCGCCGTCAAGGCGGACGGCGCGCAGCTCGGCCAGGCGGTCGCGCAGACCACTGAGGTCATGCTGACGCGCTGCGAGCAGTTGAACCTCTACTGCAAGGCGGAGCGCGTCGGCGGCGACGGGTCGAACCAAATCAAGCTGCGCATCTCAGACCCGAAAGACCCGGAGCGCGCCAAGGGCGTCATCCTGTCGCAGGGCCTGGAGCTGCGCGCGGTGGTCTCGGCCCCCAGCCCCATGTCCGCACAGACTTACCCCACGCAGGAGGAGGCCGCCGAAGCCGCCGGCGCGGACAAAGACGTGCTGCCTTACGTCGAGATGACGGACACGGGCGGCGGGAGAAAATTCATCGTCGTCGAGCGCACGCCCGTAGTCAGCGGCCAGGACATACTCGACGCGAAAGCCGTCACCTCGCTGGTAGACCCCAAGCAGTACGAGGTGAGTTTCACGCTCAAGCCCGCGGGCGCGCAGCGCTTCGGCCAATGGACCGGGACGCACATAAATAATTACATGGCGGTCGTGCTGAACAAGCAGGTGCGCTCCGTGGCTTACATCAGGAGCCAGATTTTCGACCAGGGCATAATCACCGGCAGCTTCACCAGAGAGCAGGCCGAGGACGCGGCCCTGGTGCTGAAGAGCGGCAACTTGCCCGCGCCCATCGAGGCGCTGGAAGAAGGAGTGTACCAGCCCTGAGCGCACGGCCCGTGCGGCGGCGCTTCGTCACCTATGCTTTCTCCGAAATCCTTTCTCTACGAAGTCCGCGACGCCGTCGGCTACGTCACGCTCAACCGGCCGGAGCGTCTGAACGCGCTCACCTTCGAGGTCTACCGCGAGCTGACCGACGCCTTCAAGGCGCTGCGCGACGAGCGCGAGGTGCGCGCGGTCGTCGTCACGGGCGCGGGGCGCGCGTTCTGCTCGGGCGGCGACGTGCACGACATCATCGGCCCGCTCTTCGAGCGCGACGCCGAGGGCCTGCTCGAATTCACGCGCATGACCTGCGAGCTGGTGCGCAACATACGCGCCCTGCCGAAGCCTGTCGTCGCGAGCCTCAACGGCACGACCGCCGGGGCGGGCGCGTGCATCGCGCTGGCCTCGGACATACGGCTCGCCTCGCCCGCGGCCAAGATCGCTTTCCTCTTCGTGCGCGTCGGACTCTCCGGCGCTGACATGGGCGCGGCCCACTTGCTGCCGCGCCTAGTCGGGCTGGCTAAGGCCACGGAACTCCTCTACACGGGCGACTTCATCCCGGCGGAGGAGGCCGAGCGCATCGGCCTTTACAACCGCGTCGTCGCGGCCGAGGAATTGGCACAGGCGACGCACGAGTTGGCCGCGCGCCTCGCCCGCGGCCCCTCCTTCGCGCTGGCGATGACGAAAGAGATGCTCAACCGCGAGCTGGACGTGAGCCTCGACACGGCCCTCGAATGGGAGGCGCAGGCGCAGGCCACCTGCATGCAGCACCCCGACTACCGCGAAGCCTACGAAGCCTTCGTCGAGAAGCGCGAGCCGCGATTCAAATGATTTTGCGATTTTAGATTTTGATTTGCGATTGGGCTTGGAAGAAGTATTATTGAATCCTCTCCAATCAAAAATCAAAATCGAAAATCAAAAATTATGATTGACCCATTCATTGCCGAGACGCCTTTTTTCACCACCGAGCAGCGCAACCTGGCGGCGAGCGTGGCGGGCTTCGTCGAGCGCGAGGTCGAGACGCGCGCGGCGAGCGACGAGCGCGGCGACGCCGAGGGGGCCTTCCGCGCTTACCTGGACTTGCTGGCGAAGGCGGACCTCCTGCGCTACGCGATAGCCGCGCCCGGCGGGAGGATTGACGCGCGCGCGCTCTGCCTGATACGGGAGATGCTCTCGTACTCCTCCGCGCTCGCGGACCTGGCGTTCGTGATGCAGGGCCTGGGGACTTACCCCTTGAGCCTCGCCGCGCCGGAGCACCTCCGCGACTTCTGGCTCGGTCGCGCCGCGCGCGGCCAGTCAATCGCGGCCTTCGCGCTCACCGAAGCCGAGGCCGGCTCGGACGTGTCGGCGATTCAGACGACGGCGCGGCGCGAGGGCGACGCCTACGTCATCAACGGCAGCAAGCGCTTCATCTCCAACGCAGGGCTCGCGGACTTCTACACGGTGTTTGCGCGGACCGGCGAGCGCGAGGACGGGCGCGCGGAGCTTTCGGCCTTCGTCGTCGGCGCGCGCCTCCCGGGCTTCCGCGTGCGCGAGCGCACGGAGATGATCGCGCCGCACCCCATCGGCGAGATAGAGTTCTCGGACTGCCGCGTCCCCGCCGAGGATATGCTCGGGCGCGAGGGCGACGGCTTTAGTCTGGCGATGCGCACGCTCGACGCCTTCCGCGCGAGCGTCGGCGCGGCCGCCTGCGGCATGGCGGGCCGGGCGCTCGACGAGGCCATCTTCTACGCGAAGAACCGCCGCCAGTTCGGCCGGCCGCTGAGCGAGCACCAACTGATTCAGGAGAAGCTGGCCGACATGATGACGGAACTCGACGCCGCCCGCCTCCTCGTCTACCGCGCGGCATATTTAAAAGACGCGGGCGTCGAGCGCGTCACCCGCGAGGCGAGCGAGGCCAAGCTCTACGCGACCGAGGCCGCCGGCCGCATCGTTGACGCCTCGCTCCAGATTCACGGCGGCTCGGGGCTCGTGCGCGGCACCGTCGTCGAGCGGCTCTACAGGGACGTCCGCGCGCTCAGGATTTACGAGGGCACCTCCGAGATTCAGAGACTCGTCATCGCCGGCCAGCTTTTGAAGGACTGATGATTCAAGACAAGGCCATTACTGAATCACAGGATACGACGCCTGAAGCCGAACGCGTCTTGATAGAGTTGACGCGGCGCACCCCTATGTGGAAGCGCGCGGAGCAGCTATTCAATCTCATTCATGCAGGGCGCGTCCTGATTCTGGCTGACCTGCGCCGTCGCTACCCGAACGCGGGCGCGGACGAGCTTCACAAGAGGATGGCCGCGCGTCTTCTTCCTCGTGAAGAGGTGATACGCATCTTCGGGTGGGACCCTGAGGAAGAGGGTTATTGAGCCGCTCGTTTTATGAAAAGCCCTATCGAAGTCCTCTTGCACGTTGCTCGGGTGCTGGACGGATTAAACGTCCCCTACCTGGTCGGCGGCTCCGTCGCAAGTTCTCTACAGGGATTTCCCCGCACGACTAACGACGCAGACATCGTTGCCGACATCGCGCTCGACCAAGTTCTAAAGATATTCACCGCCCTGAACGACGAGTTTTATATTGACGACCGGGCCATAAGGATGGCGGTCCTTGAGAGCGGCTCATTCAACGTGATTCACTTCGATTCGCTTTTCAAGATTGACGTTTATATTCCCGACAAGATGTTCGGCCAACAACAACTCAGGCGTCGAAGGACGGAGACCCTCCTGCCCGACTCAACGCAGACAACGTATATGTCTTCGCCCGAAGACACCATTCTGGCTAAATTAAGCTGGTATCGTAAGGGCGGCGAAGTGTCGCAAAGACAGTTAGCTGATGTGGCCGGAATCATCAAGGTTCAAGGTCAAACGCTCGATGTTCCGTACTTACGCGAGTGGGCCGACAAGCTAAATGTGCTTGATCTCCTGGAACAGGTTTTAGAAGAAATTCGCTAATCGGAAACAATGAGAATCAACGTCATCGGCGGCGGGCCGGCCGGGTTGTACTTCGCGCTGCTGATGAAGAAAGAGTACCCGGAGAGCGAGGTCGTGGTCGCGGAGCGCAACGCGCCCGACGACACGTTCGGCTGGGGCGTGGTCTTCTCCGACAAGACGCTCTCTTACCTGCGGGAGAACGACGAGGAGACGCACGACCGCATCACGGCGAGCTTCGCGACGTGGGACAACGTGGACGTCGTGCACCGCGGCGAGAAGATCACGATTCGCGGCAACAAGTTTTCCGGCATCGCGCGCATCAAGCTCCTGCAAATCCTGCAGGAGCGCTGCCAGCAACTCGGCGTCCGCCTGCGCTTCCGCACGGAGGTGCGCGACGCGGACGATCTGCGCGAGGGCGCGGACCTGCTCGTCGGCGCGGACGGCGTCAACAGCGCGGTCAGGCAGAAGTACGGCGAGCACTTCCGGCCCGCTTTGAGCGTGCGCAAGAACAGGTACATCTGGTACGGGACGAACCGGCTGTTCCACGGCCTGACGCTCACCTTCCGCGAGACGCGGGCGGGCGTCTTCGCCGCGCACTCTTACAAGTTCAACCAGACGACCAGCACCTTCATCGTGGAGTGCGACGAAGAGACCTGGGCGAGCGCCGGCTTCGAGCGCATGACGGACGCGGAGACGCGCGAGTACCTCGCGGAGGTTTTCCGCGACGACCTCGGGGGCCATCCCCTGCTCTCGAACAACTCGAAGTGGATCAACTTCGTCAACGTCAGGAACGAGCGCTGGAGCCACGAGAACGTCGTGCTCCTCGGCGACGCCTTGCACACGGCGCATTTCTCCATCGGGTCCGGGACGAAACTCGCGCTCGAAGACGCGATTGCGCTGTACAGGTGTTTCCGGCCGGGCGGCGGCGTCGCGGAGGCGCTCCGCGAGTTCGAGCGGGTGCGAAAGCCCGTGATAGAAGAGTACCAGGAGGCCGCCCGCGAGAGCCTCCTGTGGTTCGAGAACGCGCGCGAGTACATGCACCTCGCCCCGCTGCCCTTCGCCTACAGCCTGATGACGCGCAGCAAGCGGATTGACTACGAGAACCTGAAGAGGCGCGACCCCAACTTCATCGCCGCCTACGAGCGCGCCGTCCGCTGAATCACCCGCCCCTTCAAAACTGGCCCGGAAAATTTTTTGCCACAAACCGGCGGCCAGCGGTGTTTTCCCAGTAGAAGCGGCAGTTTCGCCCTTTTTAAAGGTCACTTAAACCCACGCGCAACCCTTCGCGCCTTACGTCTTTTCTTTGCGCCTCCGCGAGAAAAGGCTGTTCACGCAGAGGCGCAAGGGAAGAAATACTAAAGGCGCAAAGGCTTGAGCCTTTCGGCTTCTTCAGTTTTGAAACGGCCTCAATGTTTCCGCACGGGAGGAATTTTATGAAACAGGACTCTTCGAAGACGGCGCACGCGCGCACGCACGCCACAACTATTCTGGGCTCGCTCATCTTTTGCGGGCTCTTTCTGGCCGCGGCCTGCGCGGCGACGCCCGGCGCTGTGAGCGTGCCCGACATGCCGGCCGCCACGCCCGCGCCGACGCCCGCCGCCGCCGCCGCCACAGCGCCGGCCCCGCAGGCGGAGACGTTCACGGGCACCTGGACGGCGGAAGTCAAGAAGGAGAAGGCGGACGACCGCGTACAGTTCTCGTTCTCGCGCCGCTCGAACGGCGGCCAGTCGAACCACGGCAACGAATACTCACTCTCAGACTTCCAGGGCCTGACGCGCGAGCAGGTGCGCGCCGCCGCGAACACGCCGGTCAACTTCCGCCTGGTGCGCGAGGCCGGCACGCTCGAATGCGAAGGCAGTTTTCGCGACGGGCGCGGCTCTGGCAGTTGGCGGCTCGTCCCGAGCCAGGCTTTCAGGAGCGCGATGAGCAGCCGCGGCTACGACCTGACCGACGACCAGATGTTCACGTCGGCGATGCTCGACGTGAGGACGAGCTTCGTCGACGACCTGAAGACGATGGGCTTCGACCGGCTGGACTTCGAGGACGTGGTCAAGGCCGTCATCTTCAAAGTCACGCCCCAGTTCGCCGCCGAGCTGAAGTCAATCGGCTTCGAGAACCTGGGCATGGAAGAGTTGGTCAAGGCGCGCATCTTCAAGGTAGACGCCGCGTTCGCGCGCGAGGTGCGCGACATGGGGTTCGACGACGAGCAGTCGATGGAACAGCTCGTCAAGCTGCGCATCTTCAAGGTCACGCCCGACTTCCTCAAGGAGATCAAGGGCGAAGGTCTCAAGCTGGACTCCATAGAGGACGCCGTCAAGCTGCGCATCTTCAAAGTCGACGCGGACTTCATACGCCGCGCACGCGCCAGCGGCCACACAGACCTCGACGTCGAAGAACTCGTCCGCCTACGCATACACAACCGCGTGGACTAAAAGAGGAGTCCCGTCAGGGACGACCGGTAATAGCCCGGCACTTCAGTGCCGGGGAGAGGTCCGTAGAATAAATGGAGTCCCGTAGGGACGACTGAAACCGGGTGCTGCAACCGCTTCAGTCGTCCCTACGGGACTCCATCTTTCTCGTCACAAATTCCCGGCACTGAAGTGCCGGGCTATTCTCACTTCGTCCCTGACGGGACGATGAAAGCCTGCCTTTTATTCATCACTCGTTACTGCTTTCGGAGGCAGAAGTCTCCGTTTACCGTCGCTGCTGAGAGCGACGCCGGGTTCCTCCAGGCCGTCGTGGTCCCAGAGCTTGCAGGTGACTTGCTTGTGCAGTTGGTCGAGCGCCTCGCAGTAGTTGGTGTAGGTGCAGCGGCGCACCTCCGCCCCGCGCCCCGTCCTGACTTTGACGAACCAGTCCGGGTCGGCGAGCGCCTGGCGCGCGAAGCCCGCGATGTCCGCCTCGCCGCGCGCGAGTATCGCCTCGGCCTGCTCGAAAGTGGTGATGCCGCCGGCCGCGACGACGGGCGTCTTGAACCCTTCGGAGTTGACGGCGCGCTTGATGGCCGCCGTCAGCGGGAGGCTGCGGCCGAAGGGGCCGCGCGCGTCCGAGATGACGGTCGGCATGCACTCGTAGCCGCTGCGGCCCGTGTAAGGGTAGACGGCGTGGCCCACTTTCGGCTGCTTCGCGTCCTCGAACTTCCCGCCCTTCGAGATGGAAAGGTAGTCGAACCCGGCGCGCGCGAATTCTGTCCCGAAGTAGACGGCGTCTTCGACGCGGCTCCCGCCCTCTATCACTTCGTCGCCGAGGAAGCGCACGCCGACGGTGTAATCGCGGCCGACGCTCTCCCTCACTGCCCTGTAAACTTCGAGCGGCAGGCGCACGCGATTCTCGCGCGCCCCGCCGTAGCCGTCCGCGCGCGTGTTCCGCGCGCTCAGGAAAGAGGCCACCGTGTAGGCGTGCGCGTAGTGCAGCTCGACGCCGTCGAAGCCCGCCGCGCGCGCGCGCCGCGCGGCCGCGGCGAAGATGTCCGGCAGCACCGCGGGCAATTCTTTGACGTGCGGCAGGTGCGTGTCCGTGACGCGCTCGCGGTAGCCGAAGCGTAAAGACTCAAGCTCGCGCTCGTCTAGCACGCGCTCGTGCAACTCGTCCGACGACTGTGCCAGAAGCGCGCGCACTTCGCTTTCGTCCTCGTCGAGCCAGCGCTCCTCGTTCGTCGCCTCGGCCAGCGCCCGGCGGTGGCGCGCGTCGAGCTGTAGGAAGCGCTCGAAGAACTTCTGTTTGTCGGGGCGGCGCTTGACCGCCAGGAAGTCTATGATCTGTATGAAGAGGCGCGTGCGGCCGTCGCTCGCCTCGCGGACCGCCTCGACCAATTGTTTGAGGCCGGGGATGAAGCGGTCGTGCCCGATTCTAAGTAGCGGCCCGCTCGGGATGTCGCGCACGCCCGTGGCTTCAACTACCAGCGCGCCCGGCCGCCCCGTTGCGAAGCGCGCGTACCACTCAAGATTGTCTTCCGTCACGAAGCCGTCCTCGGTCGCGCGCCACGGGACCATCGCCGGGACCCACGTCCGGCTTTCGAGCGTGAGCGGGCCGAGCCTCACGGGCTGAAAGAGGAGCGAGCGGGCGGCCTCTTCTGCCGTCGGCCAGCGCGCTTCCGGGATCGTGTGACGGATGGGGTTTTCGGGGTGCCACATGCTGATCTATGCGTCGCGCCGAGTGTACCAGTTTTGCCGCGCGGTGAGGAACGCGCCCGGCCGCTTCGGCCGCCCAGGCCCGCCTGAGCATTTGACTGCGCCGGAAGTTTCGCTTAAAAGAGTTCAGCTTTACGCATCCCCTGTCAGAGAAGAAAGATTTTACCCATGAGACGCAAATCCACAATCATCGCCCTCGTCATAGGGCTCTCCCTCTTCGGCCTGGCTTGCAGCAAGTCCGTGGCTGTAGCCAACATGTCCGAAGACGACAAGCACAAGCTCTTTCAGGCCGTCGGCGTCGCGCAGGAGCCGTCGCTGATTATCGAGGCCACGCAGAAGATGGGGCTGGCCGACTCCAGGGGCAACCCGACGCCCGCGATGGAGCCTTTCATGAAGGCGCACTACGACTGGGCCATGAAGAACGTCGACTTCGTCAAGGAGCACATGACGAAGGAGAAGGCCAAAGAGTACGCCACCAAGAACATGCCCAAGTAGGCTTCGCCCTACGACCCCGACATTCGATAAGCGCAACTCAAGGGCGCGTGCCTTGAGTTGCGCTTATTTCACTTTTCACGCGTTCGTGATTCGGTCGTAAGCGGCGCGTATCTCGCGCATGCGCGCCGCGAGCGCGTTGGTCAGTTCCCCGGCCGTGGCGTAATTGAGCCGCCGCGCGATGTCGCGCAGCGCCGGGTGGTCGCCCGAGGGCAGCCGCGTCGAGCGGCCGACGATCAGGCGTAGGTGATGATCCAGGGCGCGCAGGAGCGCGTAGCCCTCGGACATCGCCGCGTAGTCTTCTCCGGCGAGCGCGCCGGCCGCGCGCAGCCGTTCGAGCACGCCCTGCGTGGAGCGGTCCGCGCCCTCGTCCGGCACGCGCCTCAGCAGTTGCAGGTAGCGCGTCGCGAAATAAACATCCAGCATCCCGCCCGCGCCGTACTTGATGTCAACGGTCTGGCGGCCGCGCCGCGCCCTCTCGCGCTCCAGCCGCTCGCGCACGCGGCGCGTCTCAAGGCTCAGATTTTCCGCGCCCGCCCGCTCGGCCGCGTCGTGAATGATGCGGCGCGCGTCGCGCTCGACCCGCGTTCCCAGTTCGAGGTCGCCCGCCGAGGCGCGCAGCTTGACGTAGGCCAGCCACTCCCAGCCGACGGCGCGCGACGCCAGGTACTCCGTGAAGGCGCGCTCGCCCGTGCAGGTCGCGCCGTTGCGGCCGTCGGGCCTGAGGCGCAAGTCCACGCGGTAGAGGTGGCCGTCGCGCGTCACGCTTGAGAGCGCGGCGACGAGCAGCTCCGTGAAGCGCGCGTAAGCCTCGGGAGGTTCGAGGCGCGAGACGGGCGAGGGCTCGCGGTCGTCGTAGACCAGCACGATGTCCAGGTCCGAGCCGTAATCCATGCCGCCGCCGCCGAGCCGGCCGAGGCCGAGGACGGCGACGCGGGCGCGGTTTTCATCCTCGCCGTAACGCCGGGCCAATTCCTGCCCGGCCAGCAGGCACGCGGCGTCGAGGCTCGCGGCGGCCAGTTCCGTCTGACGGCGGTTGGCCTCGCGCATGCTGATTTCGCCCGCCGCGTCGAGCGCGCCCGTCAACAGGAGCAGCCGCGCCCACGCGCGCCGCAACTGTGCCATTCCCGCCCCGAAGCTTTCCGAACTTGCGACCGCTTCCGCGAGAAGCGCGCGGTAGTCGCGTGCGCGCGTCGCCTCGGCCGCGTCGCCCGCGGGCAGGGCCAGGATGAGCGCCGGGTTGCTGGCGATCATCTCGCCGAAGAGTTCGGACGCGCCGCACAAGCGCACGAGCGCCTTGAGGTGCACGGGCGAAAAGCGAATCTCGCCGCTCGCCTTGTCGAGCGAGGAGGCGACGCGCGACGCAAAGGTTAGCGCGCGCCGCCGGTTGAGCGACGCGCCCGCCTCTTCGCGCAGAAGTTTTTCGACCGCCTCGACCGCCGACGCGTCCTCGGCCGACGCGCGCGCGTCTTCCGCCCCGGCTTCCGCGCCGCGCTCGTCGTGCGGAAGCTCCGTCAGGTGCGCGGCGAAAATGGCCGCGGCCGAAGTCGTGGCGTCGGTCGGTTTCGCCGCGGCGCTGTAAAGATTCTCGGCCGCTCCGCCGAAGGAGTCCGCGGTCGTGTCGGCCGACGCGGTCTTCTCAACGCCGCCCGCCGCTTCCTTCCCGAAGACGCGGTCGTAGGCGGCGCGGACGTGCGCCGCTTGAGTTTCGAGCGCGCGGTCGAATTGTGCCAGCGCGTCTTCCCCGGCGAAGCCCATGCGGCGCGCGACCAGGAGGCGGCGCGACGCTTCGTCCGGCACGGTGTGAGTTTGCAGGCCGTGCTCCATCTGCAAGCGGTGTTCGAGCGTGCGCAGGAAGACGTAGGCCGCGGAGAGGTCCGTGCGCTCGCGCTCCGTGATGAGCTGCCGGTCCGCGAGGCGGCCGAGGCTGATGAGCGTGTGCGGCGCGCGCAGCCAGGAGTCGCGGCCCCCGAAGGCGAGTTGGAGCGCCTGAGCGATGAACTCTATCTCGCGTATGCCGCCCCGGCCCAGCTTGACGTTGAAGCCGCCCGCGTCCTGCGCGTGGTGGCGGTCGATCTTGAGCTTGGCGAGGCGGACGTGTTCCAGGGCGCGCTCGACGGTCACGTCCGGCGCGTAAACGCGGTGGCGGACACGCTCCATGAAGCGCGCGTGGAGCGCCGAGTCGCCCGCGGCGGCGCGCGCGCGAATCAGCGCCTGTAGCTCCCACGCCTGCGCCTTCTCGCGGTAATAGCGCACGGCCTCGTCAATCGAAGTGGCGAGCGCGCCGTCGCGCCCGAAGGGCCTGAGGCGGAGGTCGACGCGGTAGGCCGCGCCCTCGCCCGTCTGCTGGCCCACCAGGCGCGCGACCCTTTCGGCGAGCCGGTTGAAGTATTCGCGGTTCGTGACCTCGCCGCGCGTGCCCGCGCCCGAGGTCGTGCCCTCGTCCGAGTAGAGAAAGAAAAGGTCTATGTCGGAGGCGTAGTTCAGCTCGAAGGAGCCGAGCTTGCCGAGCGCGACGACCGCGAAACTGGCCGTGGCCTGTCGCCCGCGCTCGTCCGTGCGCTGCGGCGGGCCGTAGCGGTTGTCCAACTCCTGGCGCGCGAGGCTGAGCGCGTGTTCGAGGACGGCGTCGGCCAGGTTAGACAACTCCTCGGTGACTTCGACGAGCGTACTCGTGTCGCGTATGTCGCGCAGGTAGATGCGCAGCAGCTCGCGGCGGCGGAAGCGCGCCAGGAGCACCTGCGGTTCCAGTTGCGAGTTGGTCAGGCTGAAGCGCGCGAGCGACTCTTTCAACTCCTCGCGGGCCTTGACGCGCGCGTGGGAGCGCTCGCGCCCGAGCCAGGCCGGGTATTCCTGATTCTGTGCCAGCGTGGTCGCCAGGAGCGGACTGTAAGAGGCCAGGGCGAGCGCGTCCGAGAGCAGCCCCGCGTCGCGTTCGAGCGTCCTCACCGCGCGCGGGTTCTCCGTCTTCAGCCGCTCGAAGAAGAGGCGCGCGCCCGCCGGGTCCGGCAAGTCGCGCACGAGCGTTTCCAGGTAGTCGCCCGCAGGAGGTAACGGTGCTGACGCCATGTTCTCCTAAACTCTAAGCCACCGCGGGGCCGCCGCGTCACGCGCCGGGCCGCTCACACGCCGAGCAGCCCGAAGAAGATTAGCCCCGCCGTAATCGCGAAGGTCACGACGGTTGACGCCCACATGTAAGCCTGCGCCCATGCGCCGCCCCACTGACGCCACTCGCGCGCGAACAGGACGAGCAGCAGGAAGGCCAACCCGTTGCTGACGATCCCGACGACGACCACGTTGCGAATGTTCTGGCCCGCGAGACTGTCGCGCAGGCCGTAGACGTAGCCGACGAGCAGGGCCGTGAACGCCGCGCCCAGCAGGTGCGCGAACAGGACGGGCCGCGGCTCCGGGATGCACAGCCGGCGCGCGGCGTAGGCCGGGAAGAACAGGAGCGGGAGGCCCCAGAAGACCGCCGTGTAAATGATCTTGATTAGCAGCGTGACCTGCAACCCGCCCATGGCCCCCTCCTGCGCCTCCGTAGTTTACACCTTGAACCGGCCGCGGCAGAAAATCGTCGCGCCCGTCCTGACCTGTGATATATTTCGCGGCGCTCTGAAACGGCAGCCGCCCGCGAGCATGGTTTCCTTACTCAACTCTTTCGGCGCGGCCCTCGCACACTTCTGACGACGCTTGACGAGAATCACCTTCCCTCAAAGGAGCATGTCATGTCATCCGAAAACCCCGAACAAGGCGAAGCCCCGAAGTACAAGTATACGATTACATTGGTACACAACCCGCCTGACGTCATCAAACGCATCATAGAAAACACCGCGGCCGCGATAAATAAATACTTGATGGATGAGGCCCGGAGGGATGAGGCCCCGAAAGCTAAGCCCCCGCAGGTTAGAGAATGCGACCTGGTGATGAAGGGCGGCATCACGAGCGGAATCGTCTACCCGCCGCTCGCCATCAAGCTGCACGATGCAGGCTACAGCTTCCGCAACGTCGGCGGGACTTCGGCCGGGGCGATTGCGGCGGCCGTGACGGCCGCCGCCGAGCGCGGCGAAAAGCAGGGCGGCTTCAAGAAGCTGGAAGAGATTAGGAAGTGGCTAGGGGAGGACAAGAATCTGCTGAACCTCTTCCAGCCCGCGCGCTCGACGGCCCCCGTGCTCAGGACATTCCTCGTCTACCCGAAGCTGCAATGGCTCAGGCTGTTCCCGCTCAAGCTGGTCGTCGCCCTGCTCGCCGGCGACACCTTGTTCTTCATCGCCGGCGCGATTCTCGGCGCGGGGCTCGCCTACCTGTTCGCGTGGCTCGTGGCCGGCAGCCTGCGCGGATGGGGCGTCGTGCTCCTCGTGCTCCTCGCGCTCGCGGGCGCGCTGGTCACAGTGGCGGCCCATCTCTACCTGGTGCTGACCAAGAGTGTGCCAAAAAACTTTTTCGGCATCTGCACGGGGCGCGGCAAAGACCCCGCCCGCCGGGACGAGACGGCGCTGACCGATTGGCTGACCGTCAATCTCAACGACCTGGCGGGGATGGACACGGGCACGGACGCACGGCCGCTCACCTTCGGAGACCTCTGGGAGTGGCGGCCCGGAGAGCCCGAGCCGGCCCCCGCGGGCTCCAAAAGAATCGACCTGCGGATGATGACTTCCAACCTGAGCCAGAACCGCCCCTACATCCTGCCCTTCGACGACGTTTACCTGGTCAAGAAAGAGGAGTTTGAAAAACTCTTCCCTCCGAACGTCGTCCGGCACATGGAAGAGCACAAGCGGAAGATCCCCGGCTTCAAGCCGCCCGAGGACTACTTTCTTTTCCCGGAGGCGAAAGACCTGCCCGTGGTCGTCGCCACGCGCATGAGCTTAAGCTTCCCCGTGCTCATCTCGATGATCCCGCTCTACACCATAGGGCACGACGCCTTCGGGGGGAAGCGGGTGCGCTTCGAGCTTGAGCCGGACCCGGAAAGCGGCGGCGCGTCGCATATCGTCCTCAAAGAGTCGGCGGGCGACGGCGGCTGGGCCAAAGTCCGGGAGACGCAGGAACTGGAAATCGCGGACCCCGAGCGCGGCTTGCAGCGCAACTGGTTCAGCGACGGCGGAATTTGCAGCAACTTCCCCATACACTTCTTCGACTCCTGGCTGCCGACCCGCCCCACCTTCGGCGTCAACTTGACTTCGCAGATGGGCGACCGGCCCGACACGGGCGACGCCGCGCAGGCGGGCGGCGGCGACAAGGGATGGCAGGCAGACCCCGCCCGCTTCAGCTACATGGCGCAGCAGCCGATCCTGCCGGACTACGCCGCGCCCACCGCGCCCGTCTCCTACAACACGGACGTGTACCTGCCGCAGCCGGGGAGCGAGGCCGCGCCCGAGTGGACGCCCGTCCCGGACCTGCCGAAGTTCCTGAGTTCGATCTTCCGCACGGCCCAGAACTACCGAGACAACATGCAGGCGATGCTGCCGAGTTACTACGAGCGTATCGTGCAGATTCGCCTGAGCGACAAGGAGGGCGGGCTGAACCTTGAGATGCCGAAGGAGGTCATAGAGCACGTCGTCCGAAAAGGCGAGGACGCCGGAGACGCGCTGACCCACGACTTCAACATGTCCAAGCATCAGTGGGTACGCTTCCGCGTCCTGATGGGCCAGATGGAGAAGGCCATGAGGGCGATGAAGAAGGCGCTTGACGATCCCGGCGGGGGGCTCCCGAGGCCGTTCGACTACCCGAGGCTGCTGGAGGAGCAGAGGGACCCTTCTCTCAAGTACCCGTTCGTCCGGGACGAGTGCTGGTGCGACAACGCCGAGGTGCGCCTCGCGGCCATCGGCCTGGCGATAGATGCGTGGACTCCTCCAGACTTTTCGCCGGAGCCGCCGCTGCCGGAGCCCACGCTACGCGTCGCGCCCGAAATTTGAGGAGGAAGGAGAAGGTTATGTTGGAATGGTTGAAAGAGGCCGATTACCTGGGGCTGTGGGTGGCTTTCCTGCTCCTGACGCTGCTGGCCCTGTGGGTGGGAGACAGGGCCGGGCCGCGCCTGGAGAACAAAGGGAAGGCCCCCTCCCGTCCGATGATCGCCTTCGAGATGGCGGGCGACGCCGACAAGGCGCAGGAGGTGCTGAACAAGTCGGAGGATGCAGACCCGAATGCCCGCGCGAAGTTTAAGACGGCCCTCGGGTGGGACTTCCTTTTCATCTTCATCTACCCGCTCTGCGGGGCCGTCGGGTGCCTGCTGGTCATCAAGTACCTTTTGGCCCACGAACTCCCGGGCGTCCCCCCCGGCTTCGTGCTGCTCGCCCTGCTGCCGGCGGCGGCGCTGTTAGACGCGGTGGAGAACTACTCACTCCTGAAGGTGCTTCGCGGGCCGATAGAGAATCCCTGGCCGCAAGTCGCCAGGTGGTGCGCCATCCCGAAGTTCGCCATCGTGGGGCTCGTGCTGCTCTACGAGTTATACGGCGTCGCGACGTGGGCCGTCACAAAGGTCAAAGGAGGATGACGCCCGGCCGCACCCCCAACACACGAGCCGCATAACAACTCAACCCCGCCAGCGCCTGAAGTCTGAACCGAAGTAAAGACCGACGGCACCGGCGGGGTTGAGTTTTGGTTTAGCCTGCCTTTCTTAGATGTCGAAGTACATGCCGAACTCCAGCGGGTGCGGCCTCATCCTCAGGGGCTGAATTTCCTTCTCGCGTTTGTAGGTGATCCAGCGGTCAATCAACTGGGGCGTGAACACGTCGCCTTTGAGCAGGAAGTCGTGGTCGGCTTCGAGCGCCCTGAGCGATTCGTCGAGCGAACCGGGCAAGGAGGGAACTTCCTTCAGCGCCTCGGGCGAGAGGTCGTAGATGTCCTTGTCGAGCGGCTCGCCCGGGTCGATGCGGTTCTGTATGCCGTCGAGGCCCGCCAGGAGCATCGCGGAGAACGCCAGGTACGCGTTGCACGAAGGGTCGGGCGGACGAAACTCCAGCCGCTTCTGCTTCGGGTTCTGCGAGAACATCGGGATGCGTATGGCCGCCGAGCGATTGCGCGCCGAGTAAGCTAAGTTGACCGGAGCCTCGAAGCCGGGAACGAGACGCTTGTAACTGTTCGTCGTCGGCGCGGCGAAGGCGACGATTGACGGCGCGTGCTTCAACAGCCCGCCGATGTAGTAGCGCGCCATCTCGGACAGCCCCGCGTAGCCGTCGCCCGCGAACAGGGGCTTCTCGCCTTTCCACAGAGATTGGTGGCAGTGCATCCCCGAGCCGTTGTCGCCGTAGAGCGGCTTCGGCATGAAGGTCGCCGACTTGCCGTAGGTGTAGGCCGTGTTGCGCACGACGTACTTGAAGATTTGCAGGTTGTCGGCGGTGCCGAGCAGCGTCGAGTAGCGGAAGTCGATCTCGCACTGGCCGGCGGTCGCGACCTCGTGGTGGTGGCACTCGACCTGTATCCCGCAGTTCGCGAGCGTCAGCGAAATCTCCGAGCGCAGGTCGGCGAGCGAGTCCGCGGGCGGGACCGGCACGTAACCCTCTTTCGAGCGGATGCGGTAGCCCAGGTTCGAGCCGCTGAACTCGTCCGCCCCGCGCCCGCTGTTCCAGTGCCCCTCGTCGGAGTCGACCGTAAAGCCAGCGGAGTTCTGGTCGTTGTGGAACTTGACGGAGTCGAAGACGAAGAACTCTGCCTCGGGGCCGAAGAAGGCCGTGTCCGCGAGGCCCGTGAATTTCAGATAGCTCTCGGCGCGCGTGGCGACCGAGCGGGGGTCGAAGGGGTAGCCTTCCTTGGTGATCGGGTCGACGGCGTTGGCTATCAGGCAGAGCGTCGGCTCCTCCGCGAAAGGCTCCATCCAGTGACGACCGGCGTCCGGGACGAGCAGCATGTCGGACTCGTGGATCGAGGCCCAGCCGCGCAAGGAAGAGGCGTCGAAGCCGAAGCCGTCCTCGAACGAGTCTTCGGAGAGCTGGTTAATCGGGAAGGTCAGATGATGCCAGGCGCCGGGCAGGTCTGTGAATCTGACTGAGACGAACTTCGCCCCCTGGTCGGAGGCATATTTCAAGACGTTTTTAGCGTTCATGTTTTCTCCTGCAAGAAAATGGGAGTGTTGGGGAAGCGCACCGCGCCGTGGAGGTGAGCGGCATTACACGAATTTCCGAACCGTGGATAAAGTGCGAAGTGCAGCACGGGCCATACTAGCAGCACTAAATTTGAACTGCAATCTCCGTTACCTGATTTACGCAAGCGCTCTTCAATTTCAGAGCGAAGGGGCGAAGCGAAAGCGTGCTCCTACTTCGTGTCTCTTCGTGTTATCTCGTGGCTCGTCCTTTTTCCTTCGCGTTTGCGCCCGCGGCGGCGGCGGCCGTCCGCCTGCGGCGGCCGCGCGCTGAGTCTTCGCCTGGCGACTCGGCAGAACTCCTCGTGAATCTCGAAGCCTATGAAGTGCCGGCCCAACTCCTGCGCCGCGAGCGCGGTCGTGCCGCTGCCCATGAAAGGGTCCAGCACGACGTGCCCCTCCCGCGTCGCGAGCCTGATTAAATACTTGATGAGTTCCAGCGGCTTCTGCGTCTCGTGCAGCCTCTCGCCCGCCTCGTAGTCGAAGCGCAGGACGTTGGTCGGGCTGCGGCCCTCGACCAGACATTCTGTGACGTTGATTCCGCCCACCTCGTTCTCCAGCACGTTGTCCAGAATCGTGCGGCGGTACGGCTTGAAGAACCACGCAATCGGCTCCCAGATGGGCGCTAGATTACCGACCTTCCAGCCGGCCCACTTTTCCGCCTCCGCATCAAGCCCGCGGTGGCGTACGAGATTTTCGAGACTCTGCGCGCGGTGGTGCGCGCTCGATTTCTCCCAGGCGAGAACGTCGCGCAAGAGAAAGCCGCTGTCCTCGAACGCGACGATGGCGCGGTGCAGCGTCCGCCGCGCCCCGAAGATGAAGACGCTCGCCCCCTCCTTCATCACAGGAAAGAGCATCCCTGTCCAACTCCTGCACCAAGCCTCGTACTCTTTCGGGATGTTTCTGTCGGCCGCGTTCCAGCCGTTAATCGGCTTGCCCCTGCGCTTGAAACCCGCCTTGCCGCGCTGCGCCGGCGACTGCCCCAGGAGCGCGGAGTTGGTGTTGTTGTGGAGCACGTCCCAGTCGGCGAGGTTGATCCCGTAGGGGATGTCCGAGAGGCAGAGGTGTACGGACTCGCGCGGGAGCTTCGGCAGGTGCTCCGTGCAGTCGCTTAAAGTTATAGTGTCCAGGTAATTCTCTAAAGAGTCACACACAACTTGGCGCTCAAGTCAGTACCGCTTGCGGCAGGCGCTGCTGACTTTGCTCATGCTCAAAAAAAGCCTTGCATTATATTTCCGCGCGAGCGACTGTCAAGGTTTTCCCGGCGTGGCCGGCGCGCGGGAATTTTCGTGCGCGACCTTTTCAGGAGTTAAACCTTTGCCGTGCCTAGTTTAGCCTCTTGGGAGTGCCGGGCCTCGGGGAAAATAGTTATTGTCCGACCCCACTTTTTCTGTTAAATTGCCCGCCTAGTGTCCATCCCTGAAACTAAGGCTGACGAGGCTCGGATGTTGGAGGGGCAACTGCGCTTCGGACGCAACAATCCACACGCGCACGGCTTCAGTTAGAGACAAGCAGGAGACCGCTCAAATTGACCACGGCCATCGAACAGACGCTTGAAACTTACGGCATAGAAAATTGGGGCGCAGGTTACTTTGACGTTAATCGCAAGGGCAATTTAATCGTGCACCCGGCGGAGAACGACGGCCGCGCCGCCGACCTCAAAGAGATCATAGACGACCTCGCGCGGCGCGGCATCGGCACCCCCGTGCTCCTGCGCTTCCCCCAACTGGTGGCGAGCCAGGTCCGCAAACTCCAACGCGCCTTCAGCAAGTCCATACGCGAGTACGAGTATCAGGGCTCGCACATGTGCGTCTACCCTATGAAGGTCAACCAGCAGCGGGCCGTCGTCGAAGAATATTTGCGCGAGGGCTCGCGCTACGACTTCGGCCTCGAAGCGGGCTCCAAGGCGGAACTCTACGCCGCGCTCGCGCTCGACCAGCCGTCGGAGAGCCTGCTCGTCTTGAACGGCTTCAAGGACGAAGAGTTCATCGAACTCGCCTTCGCCGGGGCCAAGAGCGGCAAGCGCGTCGTCATCGTCATCGAGAAGCTGAACGAACTCGATCACGTGCTCCGTATCGCCGAGAGCCACGAGGGCGATTTGCCGATGGTCGGGATGAGGGTCAAGCTCTACTCGAAAGGCAGCGGGCGCTGGGAGAAGTCCGGCGGCGAGGCTGCCAAGTTCGGCCTGACCACGACCGAGATTCTCGAAGTCATACGCCGCCTGCACGACGCCGACCGCATTGACATGCTCCGCCTCCTGCACTTCCACATCGGCTCGCAGCTCACGGACATCAAGCGCATCAAGAACGCGATGAAGGAGGCGGCGCGCGTCTACGCCAAAGTGCGCCAGATGAAAATCCCCATCGAGCTGCTGGACGTGGGCGGCGGGATGGCCGTCGACTACGACGGCTCGAAGACGGCGTTCGATTCCTCCGCCAACTACACGGCGCAGGAGTTCGCCAACGACGTGATCTACACGATCATGCAGGTCTGCGACGACGAGAACGTGCCGCACCCGACCATCATTCAGGAGTCGGGCCGCTTCCTCGCCGCCTACCACGCCATCCTCGTCACCAACGTCGTGGACGAGATCGAAACCGTGGTCGAAGACATCACGCCGATCGAGATTGACGAGGACGACCCGCAGGTCGTGGTCGAGTTGGGCGATTTGCGCGAGACGGTCTCGGTGAAAAACTACCGCGAGTATTACCACGACGCCCTTGAGCACCGTGAAGAGTTGTTCACGCTCTTTAATCTCGGCCTGATCTCTCTGGAAGACCGCGCGAAGGGCGAGGTCTTGTTCTGGGACGTGTGCGAGCGCGCGGACAAGTACGCGCAGCAGGCCAAGTACGTCTCGGAAGAGTTCGGCGAATTGCGCCGGCTGCTCTGTGCCAAATACCTGACCAACTTTTCGGTCTTCCGCTCCGTGCCCGACCACTGGGCGCTCGACCAGCTTTTCCCCATCGTGCCCATCCACGGGTTGAACAAGACGCCGACCGAGTACGCCACGCTCTGCGACATCACGTGCGACTCGGACGGCATCGTGGACAAGTTCGTAGACCTGCACGACGTGAAGCAGGTCCTGGAGCTGCACCCGCTCAACAAGGACGAGCCTTACTACCTGGCCTTCATGCTCGTCGGCGCGTACCAGGAGGTGATGGGCAACAACCACAACCTTTTCGGCGCGCCCAACGAGGCGCACGTGCACATTGACGAGGGCGGCTACCTGATTAAGAAAGTGATTCGCGGCACCTCCATCGGCCAGGCCGTCGAGCGTGCGCGCTACGAGCGCAGCCTCCTGCACGACGGCTTCCGCCGCCAGGTCGCGCAGCGCGTCAAGCGCGAGGAGTTGACCGAGGCCGAGGCCGCCGAGCTGATAGAGTTCTACGAGTCGCGCTTCGACGCCTACACCTACCTCGCCATCAACGGGAAAGTAAATCGCGGGAAACGCGGGAGAGATTAAAAAAGTGCTGAGTGCTGAATGCCGGGTGCTGAGTGAAAGGCATTTCGTCTTTTACTCAGTCCTCAGTCCTCAGTCCTCAGCACTTGGAGAAAACTTATGGTGACTCAGCGGAGACCGAAACCCTCGAAGTATTTGACCGTGCCGACGCGCCCCGTGCAGGTTGACCGCGACCGCTCGGTGGCCGGGCTACTGGAGAAGATGGAGGGCACGGGCTTTGGCGGGCGGCAGTTGGCCGAATCGCACCGCATCTGGCTCGACATGCTCGGCGACAACACGACCATCTACCTCGCCGGCTCGGGCGCGCTCATTCCCGCGGGCATGCGCCGGCTCCTCGCCTACGTCATCAAGAACCGCTTCGTGGACGTGCTCGTGCTCTCCGGCTCGATCATCTTCCACGACCTGCACGAGACCCTGGGCCGCCACCACTTCCAGGCGCACCCGAGCATGACGGACGCGGAACTCGAAGCCTCGCAGATCAATCGCATGTGGGACTTGCTCGCGTCTGATGAGGAGTACCGCGAGGCGGAGGAGTGGGTCGGCGGCTTCAGCAGCCAGTTGGATCAGTCGCGCCCCTACTCGACGCGCGAGTTCCTGCACCTGCTCGGGCGCGAGCTGGCCGAGATCGCGACCGAGGACGGCGTGCTGACTTCGGCCTACAAGTCGCGTGTGCCAATTTTCTGCCCCTCGATTGCGGACAGCTCCATCAGCATAGGCATCGCCGCCTCGCGCTTCGAGAAGAAGAACAACTTCCAGTTCGACATCATTCAGGACGTGCTCGACATGACGCAGATCGCGGCCCGCGCGCGCGTCTCCGGCGTCATACACCTGGGCGGGGGCACCTCGAAGAGTTTCATCCAGCAGACGGAAATCTCCACGAACATCGTCAAGATTCCCGCCCGCGGCCACAAGTACGCCATCACTGTCGCGACCGACGCGCCGCACCCCGGCGGGCGCTCCAACGCCACCGGTGCCGCCGGCGACGAGGCGCTCGTCTTCGGCAAACTACAGCGCGGCGCGCACACGGCCTACGTCCCCTGCGACGCCACAATCGCGCTCCCCATGCTCGTCACCGCCCTCTCCCAGACCGCCGCCAAATACATGAAAGGCCGCAAACGCCCCAACTTCACCTTTGCCGGTAAAGATTTAACTATCGAGGTTCCATAGATCGACTGAGTAAGTTGTCGGAGCATCTAATAGTGCTCCGGCAACTTACTCAGACCACATTTCTTTCGCTTCTCTTGCCATCTTCAACGCATCTTCTAAATCTTTAATAGCCACTCCATATAGGGTTTTAAGTGGAATACTTTTTTCCATTTGACCTTCTTTCATAGCTAATAAGCATCCCGCAATAGCAGGCAGGGTACTAGTTAGCAAATCTTCGATTTTCTTCAAAGCCCATTGAAATTTCTCTTCCGACAGTTCATTGACATCTAATTCTTTCATCGTTGTCTCCTCACGGTAAGTTTGTTCAGGCTAACAGCCCCAGCCAGTGTCTCCGCACGCTCACTTCCTGACAATAAAAATCTTCAACAAGTGTTTCTGCTACGGCTGGCATCTGCCATTTTAGTTTTGTACACTTCCTTTATGTCTGAATCAGCACAGCTTCCGGTGAACTTCGGCGGGATTGCCGAAGAAGAGTTTTCGAGTTTCGAGCGGGCGCGCATCGTCGTGTGGCCTGTCTCTTACGAGGGGACCGTCTCTTACGGGACGGGGACGGGCCGCGGCGCGGAGGCCATCATCGACGCGTCGCGCAACATGGAGTTGTACGACGAGGAGACGGACGCGGAGGTCTACAAGCTGGGCATCCACACGGTCGCGGAGACGCCCTCGGTCGAACCGCCCGCGCGGATGATGGAGTCGCTCTACGAGCGAGCGCGCGAGCTGGTCTCGACCGGCAAGTTCGTCGCCATGCTCGGCGGCGAGCATTCGGTGAGCGCGCCCGTCATACGCGCGCACGCCGAGCGCTACGACAACCTCTCCATCCTACAGATAGACGCGCACGCAGACCTGCGCGACCAGTACGACGGCACGCCGCACTCGCACGCCTCGATCATGGCCCGCGTCACGCGCGACATGCGCCTGCCCGCCGTGCAGTGCGGCATACGCTCCATCTCCGCCGAAGAGGCGCGGGCGCTCGACGAGTTGCCGACGCGAATTTTTTGGGCCAAGGACATCGTCGGCCGCAGCGACTGGTGGGACGCGGCCGTGGACGGGCTGACGGAGAACGTCTACCTGACAGTGGACATCGACGGCCTGGACCCCTCGCTCGTCGCGCAGACGGGGACGCCCGAGCCGGGCGGGCTGGGCTGGTACGAGACCATCGGGCTGATTCGCACGCTCGCGCGCAAGAAGCGCGTCGTCGGGATGGACTTGACCGAGTACTCCTACGTAGAGGGCCAGGACGCCTCGGCCTTCCTCTGCGCCAAGCTCATCTACAAAACGCTCGCGTTCATTTTTGAAGGCGAGACGCCACGCGTCCGCGGCTCCTGATTGCGGGATGAAAGAAAATCGTCGAGCCTTTTCTTCATCACGCCCAGCCCTCGACCATCGTCCTCAACCTCGGGAAGCTCAGGCGGACGCCGCGCCACGCGATGTCGCGCAGGCCGTTGACGGCCGTGAAGGTCGGGTGGTAACGCAGGTACAGATCCTCACCCTCCGTCTCGCCCCAGCCGCCGTCGGCGTTCTGTTGCGAGAGCACGTAGTCCGTCCCCACGCGAATCAGCGGGTCGTCGTCGCCGACGCCGAACGCCTTGAGCGAGTCCAAAAACTCGCCCGTCATCTCGGGGTCTTCAAGCCTGACGGCCTCTTCTAAATTACTTTTCAGGAACTCGAACTCGTCCGGCAGCCAGCGCGGGCGTAGGCGGTAGACGTTGTAATGGTTCAGCGTGTAGACGACGTGCGTGACGGCGTAGACGGTCCAGTAGTAGTCCGGGTTCGCGCCGCCTTCGGCCCCGCGGTAAGGGCGCATGTGCGGGAGCCACTTGATCACGTCGCGGAACGATGCGCCGACCCTCACGCCGTAGCGCTCGCCCAGGTAAGAGACGATGAGCGCGTCGATCCATGCCCCGTAGCGGCCCAGCATCACGAGCGCGCGGCGGCAGTCCAGACACTTCCGGCGGCCGCGCGGGTTGACGGCGCCGCACTCGCAAACGTCCGGCACGTCCGGGGGCGGCGGCTCGCTCGCGGGGTCGAACCTGTAAAAGTCCTCGGCCGTAAAATCTTTCAGGGCGCGACGGATTTGCGCCTTGAGCCGCGCGTCCGGGAGCCCCAGGCGGTCGGCCGCGTCGCCGCCGAAGACCAGGTTGGAGAGGTCTTCGGCGCTGACCTCTTTTGGCACAGAACGGTGCCCGCGCCGCCACGCGCGCGCACGCTCGCGCCCCATGCGCCGCGCCTCAAGACGCAACGCCGCGTCCTTCGAATTGGACGCGATGGTGTGGAAGCAGAACAGAAGGTCGTGCCCGTAATGCTCGAAGCACGCGGGGTCTCGCGCCGCGCCGTACAGAAACTCCAGCCCGCGCCGCGCCGCTTCCGCGCGTCTCTCACTCAGGCTTCGCCGCATGGCTCACTCAGGCTCGACGGCTTTATCTTGCGTTCTCCTGGCGGGGCGCGAGTTGTGAGAGCATGAATCGCTCCCAGCCCTCGCGCGTCATGCGCTCGGTCGAGGTCAGGCGGAATTTGAAACTGTGCCAGTTCGGGTTGTCTGGCAACTCGATCTCCACGTCCCTGAAGAAGCCGCCGCGCTTGTCCACCCAGATGTGCCCGCCGCGGCCACTGAGCCCCGCCCCGTCAATCTTGTATTTCCGGCACGGCGCGCCCTCGCGCACCTCCTCGCCCGCGTAAATGATTTCGGCCTCGCCCCTGTACGCGAACAGCGGCCCTCCCTCCTGAAACGTCGGGTCCGCGATCCCTACGACGAACCTGCCCTTAGGGTTGACCAGATGGCGGAAGGCGAAATTGAGGCTGGCGAGGTCGAAGTTGTAGACGTGGAAAGGCAGGTGCTTGATCGCCGTCCGCTCCGGGGGCTTTCCCGTCGCGGGGATTGAGACTTCCGCCGCCATCAACGCCCTGAGGAAGGAGAGCGTGGCGAACAATTTCTTCTCGCCGCCCGCGAAGACCTGCCACGACTCCAGCCGTCGCGCCGAAAACGTCTCCCAGTCCATCCGGGCCGTGACCAGCCCGGCCCTCTCCGTGTTCGGGTGAAACTTGTAAGACTCTATCTGATCGCGCGCCGCGACGTAGATCGAGACGTATTCCGGGTGCGTCCCGTCCAGGTTCGTCTTCACGTAGTGGTAGACCGTGCCGACGACGATTCTTTCCGGCCGGTAGCGAAACTTGCTCACCTCGCCCTGCGCCACAGCGTGCGAGAAAACTCCAAAGACCATGAGCGCGAACGAGGCGACGGCGCGTGCGATCAAATTGTCTCCTTTAACGCGGCCGGAAGAGAATCAAGAGAGCCACTGAAGCACGTCGTCTCCGGTCTGCCGCGCGCCGCCGACGACGTGCAGAAAATAGTCTTCGAGCGAGAGCGGGCCGCGCGCTTCTTCGCCGTCGCCCTCGACCTCTATGCCGCGGCGCAGTTCGTTCATCGAGCCCGCGGCGACCAGCCTCCCCTGCGAGATGATGGCGATGTCCGTGCAGAGCCGCTCGACGATTTCCAGGACGTGCGAGGTGAGGAAGACGGTCAGCCCGCGCGCCGTCAGGCGCGAGAGCAGGTTCTTGAGCGTGCGCGAGGCGATGGCGTCGACGCCCTCGAAAGGCTCGTCCAGGAAGAGTATCTCCGGGCGGTGAATCAGCGCGCAGGCGAGCGAGAGTTTCTTCTTCATCCCGTGCGAGTATTCGACCACGAGCTTGCGCGGCTCCGCGTCCAATTCCATCAGCGCCAGCAACTCTTCGGTGCGCTCCGCGATCTCGCCCTTCTGGAGGCCGTACATTCTCCCCGTGAACGTCAGCATCTCCGCGCCCGTCAGCCGCTCGAACAGGTTCAAATCTTCCGGCACGACGCCGATTCTTCGCTTGACCTCGATGGCCTCCGTCTCCACGTCGCGCCCCATGACGCGAATCTCGCCGGAGGTCGGCGCGAGCAGGCCCGTCAGCATCTTGATGGTCGTCGACTTGCCCGCGCCGTTCGGCCCGAGGAAGCCGAAGAAGCGCCCGCGCTCGACTCTCAGGTTGATGTGGTCGACGGCCGTGAAATGGCCGAAGCGCCGGACGAGGTTGGAAGTCTCGACCGCGGGCTGCTCGGCGGGATTGAGCGAGGCGCTGTCCGTCATCCCGAGTTTTGTACGCGCCTGAAGCCGGGGCAGTCAAGTTTGAAGGGATGAGGGATGAGGGATGAGGGATGAAGAAAGGCGGAGAGCGGTCAAGCGTTTTCCGCCTCCCGCCCTCCGCCTTCTCTTCCCTCATCCCTTCAATAGCGGCTGCGCCTCGTCGGCGCGGACGAACTCGGGGAGCGTGCGGTGCGTGCTCATCATGAAGGCCGTGGAGCTGGCGCGGAGCGCGTTGCCGTGCGTGGCGGCGAGGCGGGCGAGGCGGCTGAAGAGCGAGTCGCCGTAGTAGTAGCCGTCGCGCAGGCTGACGAGCACGTCGGCCGTGTGGCCGACGCGCGGGGCGTGGAGCGAGAGGAAGAGGTTGGAGACCGCGTCCGGGTAGACGTGCGACGCGGTGCGCTCGTACCACGCGGCGTCGGGCGCGTAGCCGCCTTCGTCGAGCAGCCCCGCGTCCCTCAGCTTGTTGATGACCGGGGCGAGTTCGAGCGGGTCGCCCGTGATCTGCTCGTAGCGGTAGGCTGTGCCATTTTCGTCCGAGCGCTGATGAATGCGCGCGGCGCCTCGCCTCCCCTTCACCACGACGGCCCGTTCGCCCTCGCGGTGAATCGAGAAGTCCACGCCTTCGAGGTCAACGAGCGAGGCGGCGACTGTTGCCGCGGCCTCTTCGTCCGCGCAGTAGAGCGCGGCGTAGCTGCACAGGCCGAAGGCCGGGACGGAGACGGCGCGGCGCTCGCCCCCGCGCAGGTTATCCGTCAGGACGAACCCGTTCCTGCGCAGGTGCGTTTGCAGGTTGGCGCGCTTGTTCTCTTCCAAATTCATCCCGTGGTCAGAGAAGAGGACTATCTCCGTCTCGTCGCCGCAGTAGGCTCGAATCTGCTTCAGGATTTTGTCGAGCGAGTTGAGCGCGACACTGAGACGTTTTGGCCCGCGGATGTGCATCAGGCCGTCCGTGCCTTTGAGGAAGGCGAAGAAGTCCCTTTCCTGCGGGGCGCGGCGGAAGCGGTCGTGGAAGCGGCGCATGTCGGCGCGCCAGACCGTCTCGGGCGCGACGTAGACCAGGAACTCGAACGGCAGCGGCTCCTGGTAATCCAGCTCGTCCATGTAGGACGATGGCTTTTTGTCGGGCGTGCGCCAGCCTATGTACTTGCGCACGCCGCCGCGCAGCTCCCGCGCCCCCCGGTCGAAGTAAAGGCTCTCGTAGCCGAGAGGCGCGGTCGCGCCGAGCATCCTTGAGAGCGCGACGTTCGTCATCGTCGGGAACGGCGAGAGCAGTCGCGCGGGCTCGTTAAAATTCTCGAACATCCCGCGCCCCTTCGCCCCCTTCAGGACTTCGTACGGCACGCCGTCCAGGCACAGGAGCAGACGCCGCGGGCGTGTGCGCCCCGCGCGCTCGATTTGATTCTCCCCGTTGGTTTTCATTCCGACACGTTCTTTCCGTTCGTCTTCAACTTGTAAGGTTCTTTCAAGCCCTGCTTCGCCTGCTCGTGCGCCTTCGAAGAGTCCGGCCGCGCGAGCACGATACGATATTGTGCCAGCGCGTCCGGCCTCTTTCCAGCCAGGTCGTAGGCCCGCGCGGCTTTCAGGTGGGCGAGGGTCGCCAGGCCCGGCTCCGCGCCCGTGACGTTTGCGGCGGCCAGATACTCTTTCGCCGCGCTCTCGGGCTGGCCCGCGCCGACGAGCGCCTCGCCGTAGAGGAAGTGGACGCGGTCGAGCGAGCGAGCGGCCGCGCGGTCGCGGACGAGCGCGTCGAAGACGGCCAGCGCTTCCGCCTCGGCCTTCTTCGCCTCGGCCTCGCGCCCGGCCTCGCGCTCGGCCGCCGCCATCGAGACGAGCGCGTCCGCGGCTTCGAGCTTTAAGAGGTAGTTGCGTGGGTACTTCGCGCTCAGCTCGCGCGCCATGCCGAGCGCGTCCGCGTAGCGCCGCTCGCGCTTGAAGAGGACGATCAGCAGGGCGCGCGCGTCGTCCTGCGCCAAACGGCCCTCGGCCGCGACGCGCTGGAGCGTCGCCAGCCCGCGCTTCTTCGAGCCGCGCACTCCGATGAGAAGCCCCAGGGCCTTGGTGGGCGCGGGCAGGCTCCCGACCACGTAGTCGTAAAAGCCTATGGTCAGCTCCGCGTCGCGGAAAGAGGGGTCCAGCTTGAGGACTTCGCGGTGGCGGTCCACGCTGCTCGACCCGTCGCCGAGCGCCGACATGAAGCTGCGCTGGATGGTCGTACTGAACGCGGCCTTCAAGCCTTCGGTCGTGCCGAGGAAGTAGAGCGCCTCGACGTCTTTCGGGTTGCGGCGGAGCCGCGCCTTGGCGAGTTGTGCCGCCTGACGCGTCAGGCCGCGGAACTCCTCGACCATGCGCGGGTCCGGCTTGTCCTCCTTCTCCTCGTAGAAGGATTCCGTGTTGTAGAGCGACGACTGAAGCCGCCGCGACTCGTTCAGGGCTTTCGCCCAGAGAGCCGCGGCGAGGAACTGCGGCCCGGCCGGGTGGTCCGGGAAGAGGCGCATGACCTCTTTGAAATTCTTGCGCGCGGTCTCGTAGTCCAGGTTGTAGAGCGCGTCGAACCCGGCGGCGCGCAACTCGTCCAGGCGAGTGCTGCCGCCGGCGGCGCTCTTGTCCCTCACGCCGGAGACTTTTTCAGTCGCCTGCTGCGCGCCCGCGCTGATTGTGCCAATCATCAAAGCGAGGAACAGGGGAAACAGTTTTCGAAACACCATTCTTCTTTCTCCCACGCGCGCCTCACTTCTTCGGCGCGGCGTTCTCAGTTTTATTCTGTGGCGGGACGGACGCGCGCAGCTTGGTCAGCCGCTCGACCACGCGCGACGCCATCAGCGGCGCTCCGTCGCCTCCGCCCCACGCGTAGACCTTCCCCGCCGTCACGATGACGCCCGTCCGCTGGTGGCGCACGGAGAAGTTGAACTCCCAGGTCAGCGGCACGTGCTCTATCTCAAGAATCAGGTCCGCGACCTCGCTCTCGTCGACGAGCGAGAGGTTCCAGTCCGTCAGTTCGTGCCTCTTGCGCAACTCGTTAACCAGTTGGACAGACTTGAAGATGTTGCTGCGCGAAGTGACGTACAGCGTCTTGGAGGCCGCGAGGAGCCTGGCCGGATTCGTTTCGCTTATCACGAGCGAGCCGGGGCCGGCGGGTGCGAGCGCCGTGGTGGGGCGCTGCGGGACGTCCGCCTGCGGCATCGGCGCAATCGGCGTGGTCGAAGACTGGTAAATCGGAATCGCTGGGCTCAGGTTCCGAGGCCCGTAGACCGTGGGGGCCGCGGCCGCGGCGGACTGTGTAACCGAGACCGAGCGCACCAGCCCCACGACGTTGTAGAGCGGGACGGCGTAGCTGCGCGTGCCGGCCTTCGCGAGCGGCGCGACGAGGCCGATCACCTGGCCGTAGTTGTCCAGGAGGATGCCGCCCGAAGATTCCGGCCCGAGGGCTTCAGTGAATTTCAGGACGCGGAAGCCCGCGCCCGCGCCCGGAATCTCTTCGGCCAGCGTGATGGCGCTCAGGACGCCGCACGACTCACTCGTCACGCTCCCGCCCGCGTTGTACATGGCGCGCACCTCTACGCCGACGGACGCCTCGTTGGTCGCGCCGATGGCGACGTAAGGCGTGCTCGTCGCGCGGACGCGCAGGACGGCGACGTTGCGCCGCTCGTCCGTCGCCGCCACTTCCACGCGGTCGTAAGTCTCGCCGTCGGCCATGCGAACCTGAATCTCGCGCGCGCCCTGCACCAGATTGTAAGGCGTCAGCAGGAGGCCGTCGCCGCGCACGAAGACTCCCGAGCCGACCTCCCGAAAATTCCCCGCCGCGTCGCGCACCAGCACGGCGGCGACGGCCGGCCCTATCCGGCGGAGCAACTCGCGGCCCAACTCGTCGTCCTGCGCCAAAGCGGCCGGGCCTGAGACTAAAGCGAGCAACAGCGTCGTTATCAAGACAAAACGGATTCTCACTGACTCACCTCAATCTGCTTGTGATGACTAACGGTCGGGCGTTCGATCACCCGCCGTAACTCTCCAGGTATTTCACGCCCGCGCCCGTGTTGAAGAGGACGACGCGCTCGTCCTCGCTGATCTTTCCTTCGGCGAGGAGCTTTCTGAGCGCGGGCAGGCAGGCCGCGCCTTCGGGCGCGCAGAAGAGACCTTCGCTCGCCCCTATCTCGCGCGTGGCCGCTAATAACTCTTCATCAGTTACGCTGACGGCCGCGCCGCCGGATGCCTTGAGCGCGTCGAGAATCAGAAAATCCCCGACCGCGCGCGGCACTCTCAGGCCCGAGGCCACGGTCGCGGCGTTCGGGAACTCGTCCGCGAACCGCTTGCCCTCCTCGAAGGCGCGGACGATGGGGGCGCACCCGGCGGCCTGCACCGTGACCATCCGCGGGCGCTCGCTCCCTATCCAGCCCATGCGTTCCATCTCGTCGAAAGCCTTCCACATCCCTATCAGCCCCGTGCCGCCGCCCGTCGGGTAAACGATAACGTCCGGCAGTTCCCAGTCGAGTTGTTCGGCCAACTCGTAGCCGAGCGTCTTCTTCCCCTCTACGCGGTACGGCTCCTTCAGCGTCGAAACGTCGAACCAGCCCTCGGCCTCTTTGCGCCTCGCCACCTCCGCGCCGCAGTCCGTAATCAGCCCGTCCATCAACTCTACGTGCGCGCCCGTCTGCTCACACTCGACGACGTTGGCGCGCGGCGTGTCTCCCGGCATGAAGATGAAGGCTTCGAGCCCGGCGCGCGCGCTGTAGGCCGCGAGCGCGCCCGCGGCGTTACCGGCCGACGGCACGGCGAGTTTCGTCGCGCCGAGTTCCTTCGCCATCGAGACGGCCGCGGCCATCCCGCGCGCCTTGAAACTCTGCGTAGGGTTCTGCGACTCGTCCTTGATGAAGAGTTGCCGCATGGAGAGGCGCGCACCCAACCGCTCGGCGTGGAGCAGCGGCGTCCACCCCTCGCCGAGCGAGACGATGTTCTCGTCGCGCTCGACGGGCAGCACCTCTCGGTAGCGCCAGAGGTCCGCGCGCCGCCCCCGCAAAGATTCCTTTGTCAAACTCCGCGCCGCGCGCTCCAAATCGTAGCGCACCAGCAACGGCTTCCCGCACTGCGTGCAAAGGTTGTGCAACCGTCGTGCCTCGTACACGCGCCCGCACGCCCCGCATTCCAGGTGTGTGACGTTCATCAATCCGTGAGTCCTTTCAAGGTGTATAAAGTCCGCGAAAATGCTGCCCCTCAAGATTAAACTTAGGGGCCGCGCCCCGGCCAGATTTTAGCCGCTTCGCGTGTGCGGCGGGCAATATTTCCCCGCTTCGGCGGCGGAATATTATCCACCCCCACGGGCCATTTCCGTCAGGTGGAGCGCTTATGCTGCGCCAATGAGAAAAGGCGGCAATCTCTCGCCGCCCTTTCTCGAATTGGCCGCGGGGGTCAGGCCCCGCCAAGCCCGCCCTTACTTGTGCGTCCCGTGTTCGTTGCCGTCGCCGTGGTCGATCTGGCTTCGGACCTCGCCGCCGGGGAATTTATCCGTGTGAATGTTGACGTAGGTCTTTCCGGCACGGATGGCCCGGAGTAGCTCCGCCCACTCTCCGGCAGCGATCCCCTGGCCGGCGGGCCCGACGACGTGGTTCGGCGTGATGACGCCCGTGATGGTCGCCGGGGACGACAGGCAAGCCTGCGTCGGCGGGAAAGGGGGCGACGCGGGCGTCGGCGGGCTGGGGAGATTCGAGCAGAGCCAAACGCTGATGCCGCCGTTGACGCCCTTCTGCCCGAAGTGTATGTGCGCCTGCTGGATGTTCCCTTCGAGACCCGAGTAGCTCAGCCTGTAGCTGATCTGCGTCTCGGCTTTGTTGATCGTGGCGCTGAACTCGCCGTTGCCGACGGTCGAAACCGCCGGGACCTCCTCAAACCCTGTCAAGACCTCCTTGATGCTCTTGAAGTTGTCCGCGAAGACGACCATTGCGGCCGCCAAAGCCAGTACGGCGACCCCCAGAATCATACGCTTCTTCATCTCTTACTCCTTTCGTCCTGTGGTGGCACAAAAATAAACAAAGGTTAAGCGAGGTTGCGATGATGTCACAGGGTTAGGGCGGGCATCTTAGCACAAGGCGCGTTGCAGAATTATTACATTCGGACCGATCAACCCCGACGCCTCTCGGCGGCCGGGGCGGGCGGCTGGAATTTTTCGTGTTTCTGGTCTATGGTCTGTCTTACGCTGAAAGTATTAGAAGTCAGTACCGCCTGCCGCAAGCGGGCGGGTCTTTGCGTAAGGGAATACACGCCCGCTTGCGGCAGGCGGTACTGACTTCTCTCTCGTCGGATGAATATTCGTTTAATCGCGCTCGACATGGACGGGACGCTGCTCAATTCGCGTGGCGAATTGTCGGAGCGTAATCTGCGCGCAATTTCGGCCGCGCGCTCGCTGGGAGTGCGCGTGGCGCTCGTCACGGGCCGCCGCTTTCGTGACGCGCGCCCGCTCGCGCTCGAACTGGGCTTGGACGTGCCGGTCATCTCGCACAACGGCGCGCTCACCAAACACGCCCGCACGCTCGAAACCGTCGCGGTCCGCCTCCTGCCGCTCGAAGCCGCGCGCGCCGTGCTGCGACTGGGGCGAGCCTCGGGCGCGGACGCGCTCGTCAGCGACGACGCACAGGGCGCGGGCGTGCTGGTTTACGACCACATGAGCGACAACAATCCGGCGCTCGCAAGGTACGTCGCCTGGGCGCGCAGGATTCACGGCGCGGAGGCCGACGAGGCCGTGCGGCGTGTCCCAGATTTGGAAGACTACTTAGACCACGCGCCCGTGCACGTCTCCTTCTCCGGCGGCGTCGAGAGGATGAAGCGTTTCGAAGAGAGGCTGGTGGGTGAACTCGGCGCGAGCGTCAAAATTCTGAGCACCATCTACCCGAAGCTGGATTTCGCGCTGCTCGACGTGCTACACCCGGAAGTCTCGAAGGGCGTCGGCGTGGAGGCGGCGGCGCGCGAGTTGGGCCTCGTGCGCGAGGAGGTGATGGCCGTCGGGGATAATTTTAACGACCTGGAGATGCTGCAATACGCGGGCACGGGCGTCCTGATGGGCAACGCGGAGGCTTCCCTGCGCGCGCTGGTCTCGGGCCTCCCGCACTACCACCCGACGGCCACCAACGACGAGGACGGCGTGGCCCTGGCAATCGAGAAATTCATTCTAAGTGAGGAGCATCAATGGCAAACCGAATCGCAGTGATTGAGACGAACAAGGGCACGATCCGCATCGAGTTGTTGGAAGAGGACGCGCCGAAGACGACGGAGAATTTCCGCCTGCTGGCCGAGCGCGGCTACTACGACGGCATCATCTTCCACCGCGTCATCAAGGGCTTCATGATTCAGGGCGGCGACCCGCTCGGCATGGGCTACGGCGGCGAGTCCGCGTGGGGCGGCAAGTTCAACGACGAGATCAACCGCTCGTCGCCGCTCTACCAGGGGCCGTACAAGGCCGGCACGGTGGCGATGGCGAACTCGGGTCCGAACACCAACGGCTCGCAGTTCTTCATCATGCACACGGACTACCCGCTGCCCCCGAGCTACACCAAGTTCGGCCGCGTCATCGAAGGCCAGGACGTGGTGGACGCCATCGCACAGACCGCGACCGACCGCAGCGACAAGCCGACCTCGCCCGTCACGATGGAGAAAGTGACCATCGAGGAAGCGTGAGGCGGCCGCGTCAAGTAGACTGACGGCGCGGGCCGCAATCGCTGACGTGCGGCCGCGGCCCGCGCGGCCCGGCCCTTGAGGCTCTGCCGAGGTAGAGCATCGAGCGGCGGCTAGGGCGCGCCCTGATTGGCCCACGTGCGGTTGGAGATGTCGCCGTAATTCACATAAACGTTGCCGTCGGAGCCCATGACGAAGACGTATATTTGCTGCTTGCCCGTCGCGTCCCGGAAGGTGATGGCCGTCGGGTTACTTATCTGCAGAACCGTTGGCGGCTTGCCGTAACCGACCCACTGCCACTTCGTGCCGTCCCAGAAATTCATGTAGAGCTTGTGGTCCTCCCCCGTGACGAAGGCGTGTATCCATTGTTTGCCTGACGCTGATGTGTAAGTGACGCTCGACACCTCAGCACTCCAGACCTGGGTCCCCGGCGGCTTGCCCTGATCTGCCCACTGCCACTTCGTGCCGTCCCAGTAATACACCGTGAGAAACCCCGCCGAGTTGACGAAGCCGTAGACCCTTGGCTTTCCCGCCTCCAGGTAGGAGATGGCCGCGGGGTGCTGGTATCCCGCGGTGCCGTGCGGCGGCGCGGAGGGCTGTAATGCCCCCTGCCACTTCGTGCCGTCCCACTCGTTTATACTGATTGATGTCTCAGACTCAAGCTCCGTCACCCAATTCTGAACAAGGCCGAAGACGTATATCCGCCTCTTTAACGACGCGGGGTCCCGGAACCAGGTGGCCCCTGGGATCGAGCCGCCTGCCGGCAGCTCGACCCACTGCCACTTCGTGCCGTCCCAGTAGTTCGCGTAGAATTTGCCGTCCTCCCCTGACGTGAAAGCGTATATCCGGTCCTTCCCCTCAAAGTAAGTGAGCGCGCTCGGCGCGCTCCCCACGTCGGTGCCGCTCGGCTTGCCCTGATTAGCCCACTGCCATTTGGAGCCGTCCCAATAATTGACGTAGAGGTTGCCGTTGTTTCCCCTGACGAAGGCGTATACCAGCTGCCTCCTGGACACCGAATCTACGTGGGTGATGACTCCGGGCGTTTGAAGGACCCCCGTGTCCGCCGGCTTGCCCTGGTTGGCCCACTTCCACTGAGAACCGTCCCAATAATTGACGTAGAGGGTGATGCCTTTCACGAGGAAAGCATATATATTCAGTTTCCCCTGCAAATCAAAGTAATAAGTGGCCCCGATCATGTTTACTCTCCTTTCATAGAAGCGACTGATGAAGGTTGCAGTGAGTGTGATAAAGCCCGGTCCAGGTCGGGATTAACAAGAGAAACAAGGATGGAGACTTATGCCGCCGCGCATTCTACCACCGGGCAATAAAATGGCAAGGAAAAGTTCTGCGGCTTAGATGGGCTCGTCCGCGAGGGGCGACCGCACGCCGTGGTTGACGGGGCCGTGCCCGTGGCCCAGGCCGGGCGCGCGGCGGATGGCGTCCGTGACGAAGCGCTTGGCCGCCGCGATTGATTCTTCGAGGCTCAGCCCGCGGCCCAGGCACGCGGCAATCGCCGCCGACAGCGTGCAGCCCGTCCCGTGCGTGCTGGTCGTCTCGATCCACTCCCCGCGAAACACTCGCACTCGCCCTTCGTCGTCGAGTATGTCAATCGCAGACGGCCCGCGTTCCTCATTGCTTTTCAGATGCCCGCCTTTGACGAGGACGGCGCGTGCGCCCATCTCGCGCATCAAGCCCGCGGCGCGGCGCATCCCCTCTTCGTCTTCTATCGACAGGCCCGTGATGCGCTCGGCCTCTGGGATGTTAGGCGTCAGGACGCGCGACAGCGGCAGCAGTTCCGAGACGAGGGCGGAGAGGGCCTCGTCGTCAATCAGGTCGTAGCCGGAGGTGGAGCGCACGACGGGGTCTACCACGGGCGCGGGCAGATCCGTTTCGCGGAACAGGCGCGCGACCTCCGCGATCACCTCGCGCGTCGGCAGCATCCCGGTCTTCGCGCACGCGACCTCGAAGTCTTCGACGACGGGGAGAACCTGCGCGCGCACGTCGCCGGCCGTCTGGTGCACGGCCCCGAAGACGCCCGTCGTGTTCTGGAACGTGAGCGACGTGACCGCGGCCGCCGCGAAGCACCCGAAGGCCGTGAAGGTCTTCACGTCGGCGACGACGCCTGCCCCGCCCGACGGGTCGAACCCCGCGACGGTCAGCGCGACCGGGGGAGCTTTCTTTTCGTTGATAACCATGCCCGCATTATACCGGTTGCCGCCTCGTCAACCCTGCCCCGCGCGGCCGCGGATTGTGCCAATCCTCGCGGCCAGTTGTTCGGGGTCGTCGAACAGTCGGACCGCGGCGACGCCGCTCGCGCCCGCGCCGAGGGCCGCGGAGGCGTTCCCGCTCGTGATGCCGCCGAGGGCGACGAGCGGGAAGGGCGCGAGTTTTTGTGCCACTTCGCGTAAAGACTCCAAGCCGACCGGCGGGCCGTAGGCGCGTTTCGAGGGGGTGTCGAAGACGGGGCCGTAGACGGCGAAGTCCGCGCCCTGCTCACGCGCGTCGCGCGCCCCGGCGGGCGTGTGCGTCGAGACGCCTATCAGAAAGTCCGGGCCGAAAGTCTGGCGGATGGTCGAAGCCGGGAGCGAGCGCTCGGTCAGGTGCACGCCGTCCGCGCCGGCCGCGCGCGCGATGTCCGCGCGGTCGTTGACGAGGAGGCGCGTCCCCGTGCCGCGCGTCAACTCTACACAGCGCGCGGTCAATTCGTAGAGCGTTCGCGCCGTGAGATGCTTTTCGCGCAGTTGGACGAGGGGAACCCTTGCGCGGACGGCCGCGGCAACGAGTCGCAGGATGCTTTGGAATTCTTCAGCGGCCGGGGTCGCGGACGGCGTCGTCGCGCCGCTCGTGATCAGGTAGATAATCGGCTTGGGCAGGTTGAGCGGCATTGGTCCGTGGCGCGGAGGGCTTGACGCCGGGGCCGGCTTCGAGGGCACTGACGGTCTGCCTGAAGTGCGCTATCTCCCAGGCGGCGATTGCCAGGTTGAGCAGCCCCAACCCCGACACGGCCCCGCGCACCCAGCCGGAAGAGACCGCCGTCTGCAAGCCCCTGATGCCTGTCTTCTGCGCCGCGTAGAGCAGGAAGTAGTTGTCGCCCCAGTCGCCCAGCCCGAAGGTCGGCAGGAAAGGGATGACGTGCATCCAGGGCAGCAGCGTGAGCACGAGCCCGACCTCTATGCAGAGGATGATGTAGAAGATGACGCTGAGCCTGGCTGCCATACGGGTGAATGGTAAATGGTCAATGGTAAATGGTCAATGGACGAGGCGCTCTCTTCCACTCACCACTTACCATTTACTACTTACTCGCCCTTTGCGCTTGCAGTTCGCGCAGCTTGTCGGCGACGCCGCGGTAGGAGATGTCTATCCCGTAGACTTCCGTGAACACGTCTATCGCGTTGTCCAGCTCGCCCATCTGCTCGTAGGCCGTGCCGAGGTCGTAGCGCAGCGCCTGGTACTCGTCCTCCGTGTGGCCCGGCGCTTCCAGGCCCTTCTTGAACCACATGACGGCGAGGCGCGGCATCTCCTTGCGCATGAAGCAGTGGCCGAGCATGTTGCAGCATTGCAGGTAGCGCGGCGTGCCGTCGCGCGGGCCGGTGAGCGCGGCGGCCGCCTGAAACTCTTCGACCGCCTCGTCGAGTAGTTCCATCTCCTGGTAGGCGATCCCTAAGTTGTAGTGCGTCTCGTAATCGCCGTCCGACTCGGGCGACTCTTCCTCGGCCGCCTCGCGGAACTCGTCGAAGATGGCCGCGAGGCCGGGGTCAATTCCGGGCTGTCCCAGCGGGGCCGAAGACGGGGCGGGCTGAGGCTCCTGGGGAGGCGCGGGCTCGGGCTGCACTTCCCTCACCTCGACGCTCTCGGCCTCGACGGCGGGGACTTCCTCGGCCACGTCGTAGCTCGCGAAGCCTTCGAACTCGACCGCTGCGGCCGGCTGCGCGGTCGCGGCTTGCGGCGCGGCCGGACCCAACCGCGCGCGCCGGCTGTCAATCTCCGTGTGCGTGCCGAACTGCCGCTCCAGCATGTCGAGCGTGTCGGCCGCGATGTCCAGGTAGCCCTGGTCTAAATAGAAGTCGACGCTGTCCAGCTCCTGGCGCAAGACCGCCTCGTGCCGCGGGTCAGCCTCGTCCGGAGTCGGCGGAGCGCCGGCCGGGCCGCCTGCTGGCGTAGTCGCAGCGGGCTCGGCCGCAGTGAAATCGTATTCCTGGAAAGCGGCGGGAGGCTGTGCGCCGGCGACCGAGCCGGACGGCGACGCCCAGTCGTCGTTGAGGTCCGCGAACGAGGCCGAGGGGTCTTGCTGCTGCGCGGGCGGCGCGACCGAGTTGAACTCGAACTCCGCCGACTCCGCGGCCGGCATCCCCATCGCGTCGGCCGTGGACGCGGCGTCTCCCATCATCGCGAAGCTCTCGAACGACGGGACCTCTTCCTCGGCGGCCGCCTCGTCGTCGTCGTGTTGTTGTTGTCCCGCGTAGGCGTCCGGCGGCGGCGTCCCGGCGTGGCCGAGCGCGTGCAGGCGTTCGAGGTAACGCTGGTCGGGCGCGAACTGTGCCAGTTGCAGCAGGGCCGAGCGCTCCACGTCCGGGAGCCCGGCGGCCTCCGCGGCCTCGGCGAGCCGTTCGAGCGCTTGGTGCTGCTTCTCGTCGTCGCGCTGCCAGGCGTGCACGCGGACCAGGAGGCGCAGCGCCTCGACGTGTTCGGGGTCGCGCGAGAGCACTTCGTTGAGAAGCTCCATCAGCGTCTCGTCCTCGCGACCCGAGAGCATCTGCTCCGTGATGCTGGAGAGGACGCGCACGGCCTCGTCCGCCTCGTCCGCCTTCAGGTAGAGCCGGGCCACGTCGATGAAGCGGCCGTAGTGAGACGCCTCGGCCGCGACCAGCTTGGTGACCGCGCGCTCGGCGGCCTCCGCGTCGTCGGCCTCTATGTAGGCTTGCGCGAGCATCGAATGCAGCTCGATGTCGTCGGGGTTCGTGTCGAGCGCCTTCTCCAGAACTTCCGCCGCGTCCTCGGGCGTGCCGAGCGCGATCTGCGTGTTGAGGAAGCCGCTCAGCGCGCCGTAGTCCTGCGGGCGCAGGTCGAGCGAGGCGGTGAAGCATTCGGCCGCGCGCTCGTAAGAGCCCTGTGCCAGATACTGGGAGCCGGCGTCGCCGAACGCCTCGGCCGCCTCCGGCTGCATCCCCTCGCGCATGTAGCCCTGAGCGAGCTTGACGCGCGCCTCTGTGTTCTGCGGGTCCAGGTCGGCGACCTTGCGGAGGATTTCGAGGGCCTTGCGCGACTGGCCGTCGCGCAGCCACGCCTCGGCGATGATCATGTACTGGGCGCGCGCGTCGACGATGAGTCCCTGGGATTCGTAGAGGCCGGCGAGCTTGTTGGCGATTTCGGGGCTGCGCGGGTTGAGGCGGTCCACCTTCTTGTACATCGCGATGGCTTTGCTCTGGAAGCCCTCTTCGCGGTAATGTTCGGCGATGCGCAGGAAACACTGCATGGCCTGCTGCTTGTCGTTCTGGCGCGCGTAGAGGTCGCCGAGCATGTTGAGCGCCGTGAAGTCTTCGGGGTCGTTGTCGACGATCTGCCGGTACTCTTTGATGGCTGCCGGAATCTTCCCCTGGGCAAGGAACTTCTCAGCCGCACGCACAACCTTTGCTTTATCGAAGGCCATTCTTGTTGAATCTTCTAGTCGGTCAGACTCGCGAGCGTGTGTTGAAAACCCACGGGCGGTGAGCCGAGCGAGACTTGTCGGGACGGGCACTAACTCGGCCGGCTGCTTCGTGCCGGCGCTCTCTGCGAAAAGCGTCAGCGACAAATTACGCTAACACGCGCCAAGACTGAGTGTCAACGCTTCGTTTTTTAGTAGTTTACGCCGTTTTTCGGGCCGCTTTTGCCTTGTAGCTTGAGACCTAATCCTCCGACCACCGACCCCGGGAAGCCGCGCTCGCAGGCGCTTGAGCGAGCGCGCCCGCCGAAGCTCGCGCGCGCGGGCGGGCGGGTCGCGCTCGCCGGCTTCGCGCTCTACGCGGTCTTCGCGCCGCACTCGATTGCGGCCGCGGAGCTGAGCCTGATATTCGTCGGCGCGGGCTGGGTCATGCGCCTGCTCGCGACGGGGCGGACCGGCCTGAAGCGGAGCGCGATAGACCTCCCCGTCCTGCTCTTCCTGGGCTGGACGGTGCTCTCGTCCGTCTTCTCCGAGGAGCCGGGCATCAGTGTGCCAAAACTGCAATCCGTCCTGGTCGTCCTGCTCTTCTACTTCGCGCAGTCGCTGCTCACGCGGCGCGCGGCCGTCGGGGTGGCCGTTCTGATGATCACGTCGGGCGTGGCGGGCGTCGTGGCGAGCGCCGTTGACCTCGCGCGAGGGCGCGGCGTGATGATCGAAGAGTTGTCGCCCGAGAGCCCGTTCCACGAATTGCAGATGGGGGCGGGCGACGCCGTGTGGCGCGTCCGCGGCGCGCGCGTCCGCTCCGTCGTTGAGATTGACGAGGCCATCAGGCGCGCGGGCGCGGGCGAGAGCCTCCCCGTCAGCGTCCTCATTGGCGGCGAGCACGGCGAGCGCTCCGTCACGGTGACGGACGAGATGAGGGGGCGCGCGTCGCCGTCTGGAATCAGGAGCAGCGGGCCGACGCGCCGCTTCCGCGCCTCGGGCTGGACGCGTCACTACGAGACTTTCTCCGAGACTCTGCAAATTCTGGCACAACTCGCGCTCGGGCTGGCGCTGGCCCACGCGCAGCGCCGCGCCTCCCGGCGCAGATATTTCTACCTCGCGCTCGCGGCCGCCGCGCTCCTCGGCGTCGGCGTGGCGCTGGCGGCGATGCGGACGGTGCTCGTCGCGCTGGCCTTCGGCGCGGCGGTCATCGCGCTCCGCGCGGCGAGGGGCCGCGCGCGACTGCTCGTCCTACTGCTCATCGTCCTGGCGCTCGCCGCGGGCGCGCTCAGCGTCTGGCGCACGCGTCAGGGCGGCGCGCTCCGGCTCGAAGATCACAGCTCGTCTCTGCGCTGGCGTGTGGCGCAGGTGGGCCTGTCGCGCGTCCCCACGCACCCGGTCTTCGGGCACGGGATGGACGCCGTGAAGAGGCACTGGACCGAGTGGGGCTTTCCGGGCACGGACATGGTTCACCTGCACTCGACGCCGTTGCAGATAGCCTTCGACCGCGGCCTGCCCGCGCTCGCCTTCTGGCTCTGGCTGATGCTCGCGTGCTGGCGCACGGCCGCGCGCGCCGAAAGACAGTTCCGCGACTTCGGCGACGCCGGGCCCCACGGCCTGCTCCTCGGCGCGACCGGGGCCGTCGCGGGCTTCTTCGCCAGCTCGCTCGTCAACTACAACTTCGGCGACGCCGAAGTCGCCCTCGTCTTCTGGTGGCTGATGGGTACGGTCGTCGCGCTGTCGGCCGAAGAAGGCAAAAGAGTCGTGAATCGTAAATCGTGAATCGAAGAACGGTTTTTCTTTTTCTATTCACGAGCTTTTCAGATCACGTCCGCGAAATTCTTGCGCGTGCGGGCGAACCACCAGTAGCCGAAGATGAAGACCACGAGGGCGAAGCCCGTGAAGTAGGCGAGGCCGCGCCAGTCCGGCTGCGCGCCTTCGAGCATGATGTTGCGGTAGCTCCTGATGAGGTGCGTGAACGGGTTGGAGTTAATCAGGGTGCGGAAGCGTTCGGGCACGATTGATTCGGGGTAGAAGATCGGCGTCAGGTACATCCAGACCATCAGCAGCAGCACGATGCCCTGCACTATGTCGCGCAGGAAGACGCCGAGGGAGGCGACGAGCCAGGCCGCGCCGAACGTCACCAGGAGTTGCGGGACGAGGAGGACGGGCAGCCAGAGCACGGTCGGGTGAATGACGTGCTGGATGACGGTTGCGGCGGCGAGGAGCGCGGTGGTCCCGAACAACTGGTTGGCGAGCGCCGAGAGCGACTGCGCGACGGGGAGGATTTCGAGCGGGAAGACGACCCGCTTGACCAGGTTGGCCTGCGAAACGATCTTCTGCGACGAGGCTTGCACGGCCTCCGCGAAAGCGGTCCACGGCAGCACGCCGCAGAAGAGGTAGAGCGCGAACTCCCAGGCGCTGCCCGTCGCGCCGAACCGCGCCCCGAAGATGCCCGCGAAGATGAGGGTGAACGTCGCAATCGTCACGACGGGCGTCAACACAGCCCAGAGGATGCCGAGCACGGAGCCCTTGTAACGCGCCGCCACCTCGCGCCGCGCCAGCTGCATGATTAAATCCAGCCGGCCCGGCAACTCCCACAGCGGACGCCACACCGCCCGCCTCGCTGTCTGCGACGAAATCATGCGGCGAGTATAGCAGCGGGCGGGAAAAAGTGGGCAGCGGGCAGTGGGCAGCGGGCAGTTAAAGACAAAAGCTCGGCGCGGCTTATCGAATCTGTTCTTACTGCCAACTGCCCGCTGCCCACTTGCTTTGCCCGGCTCTTTCCCTGATTATTCACCGCTGATTATGGATACTGTGTTGAAGGACGAAGGCGGGCGGTTCGCGGAAATCAAGTTGGGCGTGGTGTGCCCGATGGCGAACGAGGAGGGGAGCGCCGTGCGCTTCGTGGGCGAGGTGCTGGACGAGTGTGTGCCGCGCGGCTTCAAGTCCGTCAACTTCTTCGCCGTGCTGGACCGCGTGAGTAAGGACCGCACGCGCGAGCTGCTGGAGGAGCTCAAACGGCAGAGGCCGGAACTGGAGGTCGTCTGGTCGCCGGAGAACAGGAACGTGGTGGACGCCTACGTGCGCGGCTACCGCGAGGCTCTGAACGCCGGGTGCGACTGGGTCCTGGAGATAGACGCGGGCTTCAGCCACCAGCCTTCCGACATCCCGCAGTTCTTCGACAAGATGATGGAGGGCTACGACTGCGTCTTCGGCAGCCGCTTCTGTCCGGGCGGGGCCATCTCGGACAGCTCCGTGAAAAGAAAATTAATCAGCCGCGGCGGGAGCGTGCTCTCGAACCTACTGCTTGGCACAAAACTCAAAGACATGACGAGCGGCTTCGAGATGTTCACGCGCCGGGCGCTGATGGAAGTCATCAAGAAGGGCATCAAGTCGCGCGGGCCGTTCTTCCAGACGGAGATCAAAGCCTACTGCCGCAAGCTGCGGATAGCGGAGGTGCCGATTCAATACCGCGCCGCCAGCCACGCGGTTGGCAACCAGGCGCTTAAAGATTCCTTCAGCAACCTCTGGCGTCTCTTCCGCCTCAGACTGCAGGGACAACTCTGAAATGATGGACTTGGGTCAGTGCCGCCTGCCGCAAGCGGGCGGGTACTCAACGCTGCGGACCCGCCCGCTTGCGGCGGGCGGTACTGACAGATGACGCATTCCGCATTATGAAAGCTAAGACCACCCTCGTCGTCACTTCGATTGCGCCGCCGAACGCGGTGCTGCGCGCGCTCGCCCAAGGCTGCGTCGAGCACGGCCTTGAGTTCATAGTCATCGGCGACGAGAAGAGTCCCGCGGACTTTCGCCTCGAAGGCTGCCGCTTCTACGGGCTCGCGGAGCAGCGCGGGCTGGGCCTGCGCTTCGCCGAGGCGTGCCCGACGCGCCACTACGCGCGCAAGAACATAGGCTACCTGTTGGCCTTGCGCGAGGGCGCGGGCGTGATCGTGGAGACGGACGACGATAATTTTCCTGGCACAGAATTCTGGGGTGAAAGACAACGCCGGCAGCGCGTCCCCGTGGTGACGGGCGCGGGCTGGGTCAACGTCTACCGCTACTTCACGGACGCGAACATCTGGCCGCGCGGCCTCCCGCTCGACCGCATACGGACGGCCACCCCTGAATTCGATTCGCTGAAAGATTCGGAGGCGGACTGCCCCGTCCAGCAGGGGCTGGCCGACGAGAACCCGGACGTGGACGCCATCTACAGGCTGGCGCTGCCGCTGCCGCAAGACTTCAGGAAAGACCGGCGCGTGGCGCTGGGCTCACAGGCATGGTCGCCGTTCAACAGCCAGAACACGACTTGGTGGCGCGACGCCTTCCCGCTCCTCTACCTGCCGGCCCACTGCTCCTTCCGCATGACGGACATCTGGCGCAGCTTCGTCGCGCAGCGCATCTCGTGGGAGAACAATTGGGCCATCCTCTACCACGAGCCGACCGTCCGGCAGGAGCGCAACGAGCACAACCTGATGCGCGACTTCCGCGACGAAGTGCCCGGCTACCTCAACAACAGCGCCATCGCCGAAGCGCTGGGCAAACTCCCGCTCCGGCCCGGCGCGGACAAGCTCACCGAAAACCTGCGCGTCTGCTACGAGCAACTAGTCCGCATGGAACTAGTCGGGCGCGAGGAGCTGGATTTAATCGAAGCGTGGGAAGCCGACCTGAAAGAGACTTTGTAAGGGCGGGATAAGAAGGATTTGAGATTTCAAATTTGGGCTTTCAAATCTTCCTATTACGGCAGCCATCCCGCCATGAATTGCGGCTGACTCCAATCCCAGAGGCGTTCCGGGTGCTGGTCAATCTCCACGGGCCTCTGGTTCCAGAGCCACGTCGCGTGAGAGGTCGCGCCGCGCGTGTTGATGAAGAGGCTCGCGAGCAGGAGCAGCGCGCCGCACGCGAGTTGGGCGCGCCACGCCGCGCGTGACGCGGCCGCATGTTTCTCCCGCCAGTCGAGCATCGCGCGAAGTCCGAGAACGGCGAGCAGGAGGAACCAGGGGACCAGGCCCGTCGAGAAGCGCGGCCCGAAGCTGTGCCCGCCCCACCAGTGATTGAAGCTGGAGATCGCCGCGAGGTGCACTGCGATGATCGGCAAAGAGAGCCACACGAGACGGCGGTGTGGGAGTGTGTGCCAGTAACGAACGAGCAGGAAGGCCACGAATAAAAGTACGGGGACGTAGACGAGCAGGCCGCGCGCGGGGCTGATGAGATTTCCCGCGAGCGCTTCCCAGAAGGAGTCGAACTCCAGGCGGTTCGCGTTGTAATAGCTCGGCAGGAGCTTGCCGAAGTGGAACCAGGAGTACGAGACGAAGAGCACGAGCCACGCCGCGCCCGTCAGGGCGTAGGGGAGGAAGAGGCGGCGGTGGAAGACGAAGAGGTAAACGCTGACCGCCGCGATGTGCACGCTGAAGGTCGGGCGCACGAAGTAAGTCCACGCGAGCAGGCTGGCGAGCAGCACGGGGTTGAGGCCGCGCCCGGCCGCCTCCTTCCTCAGTAAGAGGAAGACCACGAGGCCGAGCAGCAGTATGCCCCAGGTGTCCGACCAGAGGGCGCGCGACGCCGTGCTGTAGACCTGCGTGCCGAGCGCGAAGCCTCCCGCCGCCGCCACGCTCCACCAGAGCGGGAGCACGAGCCGCGCCGTGTAAAAGAAGATGACCGCCAGCGCCGCCATCAGCAGCGCGGCGAGTCCCGCCTCGATGATCACCTCGCCGCGCCGGTCGTAACTGCCGTCCGGGTTGGCGGGGGAGACGCCCAACAAATTGAAGACCGCGACGAACGGCACGGAGAGGACCGAGCTGCCGGGCGGCATGTGGTAGTAAAGGTGCCCGTCCGCGACTTCGAGCTGGTAGAGGGGTCCGTTCTTGAAGTAGTAGCCGTGCCACACGGGCTCGTGGCGCGGGATCGCGTAGGCGTCCAACGTGAAGCTGCGGTGGCTGAGCAGACTCTGGCTGACCAGCATCGAGTAATGCGAGTCGGCCATCTGGTGAATCCGCGAGAAGAGGAAGGTCGAGAGCGTGAGGACGAAGATAATCGCGGCCGCGACAGTAGTCCGGCTGAATCTCCCCGCCAGTTTGAAGCGTCCTTTAGTCATTAACGTCTGAGCGTCGATGCGACCGCAACGGTGAAGGATGATAGCAGAAAGCGGCCCGCGCTCTCCGGTGCGCCGAAGATTATTTTCAAGAGAAGGGCCGCGCGGAACTGAGAATTTCCGCGCGGCCCCGTTCTGGCAACGGCCTTACTCCCCGTCACTGCACGGAGACGAAGAACACGTCCCACGCCCACCTGCCGACTTTCGCGCGTTGCGCGTCCGACACCTTCGCGCGGTACTTGAACTGGTTGCCGTGCTCGTCGGTCCTCCCGGACTCCTTGTAATCGAGGTTGATCTGCGTGACGCTCGACGCCGGCAGCGAGCGCAGCTCGTCCGGCTCCGAGATGCCGTTGTGGTTCGCGTCCTGCCACAAAAGCAGTTTGCCGAAAACCGCGTCCTGATTATCTATCACGCCGTTATCGTTCCCGCCCGCCTGCGTCTTGTCGTACTCGGCGAGCGCCAGGAACCCGTTGCGGGCCTCGGGCGGCGCGGGCGGCTGGGCCGTGAAGTTGCCGAAGAGTTCCGAGCCGTCGTCGATGGTGCCGTTCTGGTCGCGGTCGAGCGCCAGGAAGGCATCGTCGGAGCCGGCCCGCGTCCAACTGATGTGGTCGATCTTGCCGTCGCCGCTCAAGTCGAAGTTGACGCCGTCGGTGCCGCTCGTCAGCGCGAACCCGTCCCCGGCCGAATCGATCAGAATCGGGGAGCAGTAAGGGTCGCAGCTCCCGCTGCAACTGCAGGTAGTCTCGTCCCAGTCGTTGCCGAGTTGAAGACACTTGGACGCCGCCCCGGTGTTGAGGCAACTGGCGGTGCCGGAGCAGGTATGAAACTCCCTTATCGTGCTGGTGCCGTTGTTCGTGCACCCGCCGTCATACTTCCGGTGGTACGCCGTCTGCCACCACTCCTGGGAAGCGACGCCGACGATGCTCAGGGAGGCCGTGCGCGGCGGGTCAAATATCGGCGCGCACTGGGTCGTGGAGAACCACCCGGAGAAACATTCGCCGCGGGCGGAATTTGTCTTCGTGGAAACGTTGCCGTCCCGCCAATCAACCCTCCACGTGACTTCTTTGTACGGGCTGGGGCAGCCCGTAAACGCGCTCATGACCTCTGTCGTCAGCGGCGGGCAGTAGCTGTAAACGACGACGCCGAAAATCAGGCTGAGAGTCAGCACCGTTAAAACACAAGCTAGTTGTCTTTTCATGTCGCCTCCTATGGGTGGGGGAAGTTGCCGGACGTTCGTCTACAGCCTCGCGAGCGCCTTCTCGATTTGTGCCAGTTTCTTGCCGACCTCCGCGCCGTGCCTCAGACTCGGGTCGGAGCGCAGCCTGCCCTTAACGTCGTCGAGCTCGGTGCCGACGAACCCCCTGGCCTGAACGAAGCCCCGCCTGAAGTTCAGCGGGACGGCCGTCTCACTCACGGACGCGACTTCGTCCGAGAGCACCCGGACCGCCGCGTCCGCCGCGACTGTGCCATTCTCTTTCGCCGCCCGGCGGAGAATCGGGGCGATGCGCTGGTAGCCCAGCTTGACCCCGGCGCGGACTTCGTGCAGCCGCCTCAAATCATTTCTGTCGCCCTCGCCCGCGCCGTCCTCGAACATGACGGCGTAAACCGTCAGCACGACGTTGCCCCCGGACGCCGCTGTGACGCGGACCACGTCCGTGCCATTCGGCGGCAATGACCAATTGTCCGTTAGGCCGCCCCTTTCGACGGCGCTGACAGTGCCTTCGTCCGTCGAACTGTCCTCCACCCGGATAGAGTAAACCGCGACGGGTTTGTCGGAGCCGTTTCTGACCGTCACGTCGAACTGGCTAAGGCCCGCCTTGACCGCTCCCGCGTCGTTCACGGACACGACCGCGAGCGAGCGCGTCTTATTCTCCACGCGGACCCTGTCGGCCCCCGGGCGTCCGTGAGTCACCCACACGACTGCGACAGTCGCGATCAGGATTACGAGCGGCGTCCCCGCCGCCAGACGTGATCTGAGCAAGCGTTTCATTTGAGCTTCCTTTCGTTCTGAGTAGTGGGTGCTCTTTGGGTGGACTGTTTTATTCCGTCGCCGCATCCGATTAAGCGACGGAGGCCCGACTGGGATTCGTGCGGATTGGCAGATTTTCCAGAGCCGTGGAGAACTAGCTGGGACCGAACCGCCTCGTGGACGACCTGTTATGACTACTGGACGCGGAAACTTCGTCCATATTCTTACCCCGGAAATATTTTTCTGGCAGGCGACAGTCGGGGAGGGCTGGCCCAGCTTTTGGGATTTAGAATTTCGGCGTGAAGATGACGGCCCGAGCCTTTACCTGTCGCCCGCGGCCCGCTTGTCGAAGATGAAGTCGAAGCGTTTGGAGATGTAGGCGCGCTGCCGCGCCATGCTGAGCTTCCACGCGCCGGCGTCGATGACGAAGTGCGACATGGTCGCGCCGAGGACCGCGCCGAAGAGGAAGTCCGCCACGCCCGTGTAGAACCAACTGTTCTTCACCAGCTCGACCTGCTTCAAGTCGCCGACGCGCCAGAACGCGAGCCCCGCGACCACGAGGAGGATCAGAAGTTTCCAGACGTTCCGGCGCAGGGCCTTGCGCGGCTCATCGCCCCCCCTGGCGTTGGCCGAAATCACCGTCATGAAGATGATGTACTGTAGGCCGTGCGCGATGGCGTAGCTGAGGAAGGCGACGTTCATCTCGGTCGAGATGAAGACCGGGTAGAAGAAGAAGACGGAGGTGAAGAAGAAGAGCGTTTTGAACGCGGTCGTGTCCCGGTAGAATTTCAGGTAGACGACGAGGCTGAAGACGAAGACCGCGGCGAAGGCGAAGAATCCGACGCTGTAGAGCCGGTTGAAAGTGCCGTGCAGGAAATCGGGCGCGACCGCCATCCCGAGTATCTTGAACGTCCCCAGAATCCCCAGGATCGTCCCGAACTCAATCGCCAGCTTCTCGGCCCTGTGCGGCCCTGTGCCAGTTTGCGCGATGGAGGCGAAGGCGTAGATGCCCACGTTCTGGCGGCCGTAGTGGAACGCCTGCCAGGCCCAGTAGGCCAGCAGGATGAAGGCTTGGAACCTGTAGCTCGAAAGCGCGAACGCGAGCCCCGTCGCGATTGTCAGGAGAATTGGCACATAAACGTACCTGACTTTGTGGCTCCTGATGATCTCGGAGAACTCCCTGTCCGTGTAGAAGAAGAACGTGGTCGGGACGTGCGCGGTGCCGAGGAAGAGGAGGACGTACTTGACGCCTGCCAGCCCGCCGCCAACGCCCTCGCCCGCCGGGGCGAGCAGGATGAAGAAGGCTATGGGCAGCCAGGTGGAGATTAACAGGGCGACGAGGAAGTAGCGCTTGGAGAGAGCGCCTTTGGCGGGCCGCACTCTCTCGTCGCGGCCCGCGACGATTTCCTGAGTTGTGGACAGGTGATGGCTCATAGTTTATCTCACCCCAGCGCCCCGCTGGTTTCCGCCTTCGTGCGAGACGCGCGGACGCCGAGCGAGCGCGCGGCGACCGACGCGTTCAGGTTGGCGACGCCTTCCATCATGGCCTCGCTCACCACGCTGAAGAAGAGCGCGCCGTCGAGCCAGTCGTAGCTGACGCCGTCGAGGCTGTGCGCGGCGACGGTCACCGAGTAGGTGTCGGGCGCGAGCCAGCAGTCGAAGGCGAAGACGACTTCCACGACCTCGCCGCGGCTCACGGGTCCGAAATCCACCCGCTGCAACTGCGTGTTGGTGCCGTAGAGGTGTATGCCGTGGCGGTTGCGCAGCAGGAAGCCGCAGACGGGTGCCTCCTCGCCCGTCTCGAAGCGCAGGCGCACGCGCAACTGCACGGCCTCGCCGCTCTCCACGAACTCCACGGGGCGGCGCGACGAGTCCAGTAGCTCGACGTGTAAAACTGTCGCGCTCCCGTCGCCGTGGCGGTAAGTGCCGGAGGGAGGTGCAACGTCGTCCGCCTCCTCTTCGACGCCGCCCTCGGCCTCGGCTTCGACCGCGGCCGCCTCCTGCTGGTCCGATTCGTAGGCGTCCTCGCGCGCCATGATGATTTTCTGGTAGCGGTTGAGTACGTCCGGCGGCTGCCCCATCGCCTCCATGCGCCCGTTGTGAAGGAGCACGGCGCGCGAGCAGAGGGCGCGTATGGCCGCGAGGTCGTGCGAGACGAAGAGGATGGTCGTTCCACTCTCCTGCATCTCGCGTATGCGGCGCATGCAGCGGTGCTGGAAGACGGCGTCGCCGACGGCCAGGGCTTCGTCCACGAGCAGGATTTGCGGCATCGCGCTGACGGCCGCCGCGAAGGCCAGCCGGACGTACATGCCGCTCGAATAGGTTTTCACGGGCTGGTGTATGAAGTCGCCTATCTCCGCGAAGCGCTCGATCTCGGGCAGCATCTTTTCCGTCTCGGCGCGCGAGAAGCCCATCAGGGACGCGTTCATGAAGACGTTTTCGACGCCCGTGAACTCGGGGTTGAACCCCGCGCCGAGTTCGAGCAGCGCGGCGACGCGCCCCTCGTGGCGGACGCTGCCGTGCGTGGGGTCGAGCGTGCCGGCGATGATCTGAAGCAGAGTCGATTTGCCGCACCCGTTCGGGCCGAGGATGCCCGTCGTCGTCCCCTTCTCCAACTCGAAGGAGACGTCGCGCAGCGCCCAGAACTCCCTGTGCTGCTTCCAGCGGCCGCGCGTCAGCGTCTCCTTCAGACGGTCCGCGGGGCGCTCGTAGATGCGGTACTGCTTCGAGACCCCTTCGACGCTCAGCACGGTGCTCATGTCCGCCATGATAATCAAGGTGGGCCGAAAATGTCGAATATCACAGGGACCACGAAGCCACACGAAACGACACCAAACCAGAACAAAACTTTTCGTGTCACGCGCGTGTGTCTTCGCGCTTCGGGTTTTCAAGGGCGACCGACTGCACTCGTTTGATACGTTCAGATTCATTTCAAATCAGCGCGCCCGCGCCTCTTTTCCCCCGCCGCCAGGATAAGCCTCAAATTCAACAGCAAGAACGAGGCCCGCGACGCCCGCCGGGTTTGGCTTGCCTATTGCTTTTACATCAGGGCCAAGCGGATAGAAATGAAGGGCGAGAGGACGGCAATCGTTAAGCGAGTCTTGTGAAATTGTTGCCAACACATTCGGGCGTGAAAATAATGCGGCGTTTAATTGCATCACTGGTTCTGGTCATCTTCAGCCTCGGCTGGGTCGGGCCGGCCTCCGTGCGCGCCTACACGCTCCAACACACAGACAGCACAGCCTCCGTCCGAATCAAATGGCCGAGCCACACGATTACGGTCGCGCTCTCAAGCTCGCTCAGCTCCCCGCCCGCCAACATCAAGCCGGGCAGCGACGTGCTGGGCGCGGTGCGCCGCTCGCTCGCGCGCTGGGCCGAGGCCGCGGGCATACAGTTCGTGGAGACGCAGTCCGACGCGCTCAACATCAGCCCGAGCGGCGGCGGCGACGGCGTCAGCCTGATTACCATCGCGGACACGGCCGAGAACCGCGCCGTCTTCATGAGCGCCGAGCGGACGGGCCGCACGCGCATCTTCTACGACCCCGCGACGGGGGCCATCGCCGAGGCCGACGTGGTCCTCAATCCGGTGGCACAGTTTTCGACCGATGGCACGCCCGGCACCTACGACCTTGAGGCGACGCTGACGCACGAGGTCGGTCACATACTGGGGCTCGAACATTCGGACGAGGCCGGGGCCGCGATGCAGCCGCGCCAGGGAACCAACGGCCTCTACGAGCAGGCGGCCGTCTGCCCGCGCACGCTCTCGGACGACGACCGCGCCGGTGCCCTCGCTCTCTACGGCTCGCCGGAAAACTTCGGCTCAATCGCCGGGACCATCACTGACTCCGCGGGCGCGCTCGCCGCGGGCGCTCACGTCTGGGCCGAGGACGCGTCCACGGGCCGCGTCGTCGCGGGCAACACGACTCTGGCCGACGGCTCCTACCGCATAGAAGGCTTGCCGCCGGGCCAGTATCGCCTGGTCACGGAGCACGCGGCCGGCGGCGACCACGCCTCCGAGGCGGGTTTCGCGGAAGGCTTGTCGGGCGAGTTGGGCGACGGCCCGTCGTCCGTCAGCACGGCCGAGTCGGCCGAGCAGGTACACGTCGCGACCGGCGCGACGCTACAGCAGAACTTCACGCTCGGGCGCGAGAACTCTACGCTCCGCCCGCACGTCTTCGGCAGCAACGGGCACCTTTCGACCATAGCCGTCCCGATTATGCAGGGGCAGCGCTACACCATCTTCGTCGGCGGCCAGGGCGTTGACCAGATAGAGGGCGGCGGCGTCACCGTCAGCTCGCCCTTCATCAAGGTGAACCCGGCGAGCCTGACGCTGCAATCGGGCATCAACTACCAGTACCCGATTGTCAGCTTCGAGGTCGAGGTCGGCGCGGAAGCCGCGCTCGGCGACTACACCGTGCGCCTGCAGACGAAGGCGGGCGAGGTCGCGTACATTTCGGGCGGCCTGACGATAGACGAGGCGGCCGGGGCGCGCGCCCCGGCCGGCAAATTGGCCCTGGCCGGCGCGCTCGGCCTCTGCGTCGGGCTCCTGGACTCGCTGCTGGCCGGCTGAACCACATAAATCTTTGCGCCCTGCCTTGCGAAGCGCGCCCTCTTGCGCTTAAAATGGCCGTTCTTTGGCCGCTCGGGTGTGCGAGAAAGCTCTTCACCTGCGCTAATCTGGCTACAGCTCAGCGTGCTCCCCGTTGTGAACGTTATATCTTTTACGTCCGTGTCTTAGTTCGGAGGCTTTTTACGTGAAGCAAGCTTTTCGTTTGTCGTGTGCGGCAGCCTTTTTTGTCCTTCTGGCGGCCGCGGCGGCCGTCAACACTTTCGCCCAGACCCAGGACCCCTTCGTCGCGCAAATCACCACCTCGAACCGCGAGTCCTTCGCCGGCGACATCAGCGGGGACGGGCGCTTCGTCGTCATCGAATCGACCGGCGACATTTCCACCGAGAAGACCACTTCGCGCAACAACGCCGACGGCAACCGCGAAATCTTCCTCTTCGACTACGCGCAGCGCAAGATTTTTCAGATCACCAACACGACGAGCGCGCGCGTCAACACGGCGAACCCGTTTTTCCCGGCGACCAACCCGAACGACTTCAGCAACATCAGGGTCGAGATCAGCAACAACCAGCCCGTCATCAGCCACGACGGCCGCTGGATAGCCTTCATGTCAAACGCCAACACGCCCGGCAACTTCAACGGCGACGCCAACGCGGCCGCGCTCATAGCGGACGGCAACCAGGAGATTTTCATCTACCAGGTTCCGGCCACGACGGCCGTTGACTTGTCAGAGGGGGCCGACCCCGCGTTCGTCAATTTGGTCGCGGACACGTTCACGCGCATCACGAACACGCCGGCCAGCCGCGTGCCGGTCGCCGGCACCGCCGCCAGCTCCACCACTATCGCCGCCACGCCCTACGTCGCCTTCGACAACCGCGACCCGGCCATAGACGACGACGGCTCGGTCGTGGCCTTCGTCTCGACGCGCAACCTCCTCGGCGTCAACGCGGCCAACGACATCAGCCCGGAAATCTTCATCTACAAGAGGAGCCCCTCGCCCGCGGCCATCTTGCAGTTGACGAACACGACCCCGACGGGCAACCAGATTCCCTTCAGCGAGAACCCGTCGCTGTCGGGCGACGGCTCGGTCATCGCCTTCATCTCGAACGCGAACCTCCTGACCAACAACACGGACCTCAACGCGGAAATCTATCTCGGCAGCTTCAACGGGGCCACCGCCGCCGTGACGCGCCAGGTGACGCAGACGAGCGTGCCGTCGCCGGACCTGATCGGCATCTCGATCAACGCGCTCTCGCCGGGCCGCCGCCTGAGCCGCGACGGCGAGTTCCTCCTGTTCGAATCCCGCGCGGACCTGCCGGGCAACGGCGCTATTCAGAGCACGACGACCGTGATGCTCTACGACATCCCGGCCAACACTTTCAGGCAGGTGGGGCCGCGGGCGAGCGTCTCGAACGCGCTCAGGTTCCCGACCTTCACGGACTACAACCCGGCGACGCTTGAGCCGGCGACGATCATCTTCTCCTCCGCGCTCAACTTCAAGGCCGACGGCTCTGTCCCCTCGACCACCGCCGAGGGCATCAACCCGAACCAGAGCACGCAGATTTTCTCCACGCCGCGCAGCAACCCGACGACCTTCACGCGGCTGACTAACACGCCGTCCGTCTTCGGCCCGGCCATGCAGCCCTTCACGAGTGACACGCGCGAGCGAATGGCCTTCTCGCTGCAGCTCGTAGAACTCGGCGGGCTGAACACGGAGCTTCTGTCCGAAGCGTTCTACCTGCTCGTCAAGCCCGGCACGAACACGGCGAACACGACCGTCACGTTCTTCACGGGGGCGAACGGGCGGCAGGTCGTTTCGACGCCGACGCCCCCGGCCGTCGCGGGCCTGGCGCCCGGCATGGTGGGCCTCGCGCGCTCAACCACCCCGCTCGCGCCGTCGGCCGAGTTGGCCGACAGCATGTCCGAGTCCTCGCGCAGGCCGCCGCTGCCCGTCGAGCTGAACGGCGTCTCTGTCTCCGTCAACAGCGCGGCCGCGGGGCTCATCTTCGTCAGCCCGAACGAAATCCAGTTCGTCGTCCCGCTGGGTCTGACGGCCAGGACGGACCCTTACGATGTCGTCATCAACAACAACGGCTCGATAATACGCACGACGCTCCGGGTCCTGGTGGCGCAGCCCGATCTGTTCTCACAGACCAACGCCCTCGGCACCAACCGCGCCCTCGTGTTCAACGTCACGAACCCTGGCGTCGGCACGGAGGAGCCCTTCAGCGTGACGACGACTTTCGTCAACTCTTCGGGCCAGACGGTCACGCAGCCGACGAGGCTCAGAATCTTCCTGACTGGCGTCCGCAGGATAACGGACAACTCGCAGGTCACGGTCCGCATAGGCACGACGGACATCGTCGGGACGACGGCCGCCACTTCGCCCGTGACGGTGTCGCCGAGCGACACGCCGGGCACGGACCAGATAGACGTGGTGCTGCCGGCGTCGCTGGCCGGGGCGGGCGACGTGACCGTCATCGTCAGCGTCACGGTCAGCGGCACGACCTTCACCAGCCGCCCGGCCGACTCGGCCCCGCGCATCAGGATTAACTAAAGGCAGTGATGAATGCGGAATGCGGGACGGTGGATTAGAAGGCAGTTGCTTTCTGATCCATCATCCCGCATTCCGCATTTCTTTTGCGTCTTCCCTTACCTTACTTCCCTTACCTGAGAGCCTCCCGGTAAACGTCCAGGGTCGCGCGCGCCGTCTTCTCCCAGGAGAATTCGGCCGCGCGTCGCAGGCCGGCGGACGATAGTCGCTCGCGCTCGCCGGGGTCTTCGAGCAGGCTGACGACGGCCCGCGCCAGCTCTCGGTGGTCGGTCGGCGGGACGAGGCGCGCGGCGTCCCCGACCGTCTCTAAGAGGGCCGGGACGCGGCTCGTGATGACGGGCGCGCCGCACGCCATCGCCTCCAGTGGCGGGAGGCCGAAGCCCTCGTACAGCGATGGGTAGACGAACGCGCGGCACGAGGAGTAGAGCGCGCGCAGGTCTTCGTCCGAGACGTAGCCCGTGAAGCGCACGCGGTCGCGCGCGTCCGCGCCCTTCAGGTAGGAGAACAACTCGTCGGTGAGCCAGCCCTCCCTCCCGGCGATCACGAGTTGCGGGCGCAAGCGTGTAGTGCGGAGGATTTCGTCGAAGGCGCGCGCGAGCGTCAGCAGATTTTTGCGCGGCTCTATGGTCCCGACGAAGAGGACGAACTCGTCTTCGACCTTGAGCCTGCGGCGCGCCTCCGCCGCCTCCGCGGCCGGCACGGGCCGGAAGGAGCGGCGCGCGGCCTCGGGCACGGCGACGACTTTTTGAGGGTTTACGCCCAAATGCTCGCTGGTCTCGCGCCTCACGCTCTCGGACGGCGTGATGATCATGGCGGCCCTGCGCGCCATCATCGGCAGCCGCCTGCACGCGCGCCGCACCAGGTGCGCCTCGTGCGTCTCCGGGTGCAGGAACATGGAGAGGTCGTGGACGGTGACGATTGTCGGACGCCCGCCCCAGAGAGGCACGTCGTAGTTCGTGCCGTGGAAGAGGTCTAGGCGTTCCTGCCTGACGTAGAGCGGGAGCCCGACAGACCACCAGCGGCGGCCGCGAAGCTGCCCGACCTTGACGCGCGTCAGGCGCAGGTTCGGCGGCAAAATCTCCTCGCCCGCGCCGCCGACCGCTGCGACGTAAGGGTGCGGCGAGACCAGCTCGAACTCGTCCTCGGGGGCCGCGAGGGCGAGCGCTCGCGCCAGCTCGAAAGTGTAATGGCCGACGCCCGTCTTAATTTCGCCGAGCGGGATGCCGTCAAGTCCGATGCGCATTCGTTAGTGGGCGGTCGGGTCCGTGCCGCTGAAACAACGAGGCCGGCCATCTCGCAATGGCCGGCCTCTCACACAGTAGGTTCGATTCCTCGCCCTCCCGACTTCCTAGAACCGGTTGAGATACTCCGGCGACTCTATGAAGCCGCGGACCATCGTGTTCTCCAGCAAGGGCTGGTCGAGGGCCAGCTTGAAGCGGTTGTTGTGGAAGACGTAGCCGGGCAGGTCCGGGTCGCGGCGCAGGTAGCCGAAGTACTGCATCGTGACGAACGCCTGCTTGTAGAACTTGTCGGTCACCTCCGGGCTCTCGACGACGGCGCGCAAGACCTGCGCGCGCGTCTTGCGCGCGGCGTTCAAGTCCGCGACCAGCGCACTCTGGTTCGAAAGCGTCACGCCCGCCGTGTCGGCCAGCTTCTGCACGAAGGCCGCGTTGGTCAGCCCGCCGAAGCGCGCCTGAATCTCAGGGCGTTGCAGCCAGGCGACGGTGAGCGCGTCCTTCTTGGCCGAGACGACGGCCTTGTCGTCGTTCGGGTCCGAGATGCTCCCCAGGTCCGCCATGAACTCCGGGTAGTGCGGGCGCTCGAACTTGTTCTTGGTCGGGTCCGCCAGTTCCGCGTTGGTCGAGGGCCTCTGGCCGAGGGAGACCATGTAGAGGTGCATGACGAACGAGCCCTTCTGCTGGAACTCGGGCGAGCGGAAGAAGTTCGCCGACAGCGCCCCTCGCGTATACAGGATGCACTCGGTGTCCGTCTTCGCGCACCCGTTCAGCATGTTCAGGTAGAACTGAAGGCCGGCGGCCTCCGGGAAGCGGCGCAGGAAATCCACGTACTGCTGCTGAATGAAGAAGTCGTAGTCCTTGATGGTGATGAGGGTGTTGGTGCCGGGGCGATACCGCAGGGGCTTCACTTTAACGTCGCCGTAGTAGAGCTCCGAAGGCAGGTTCGGGGTCTCGGTGACGATCCTCAGCGTGGGGGGAGTGGTCGTCTGCCCGAAGGCGTTCAAAGCGAGTAGGGCCGTGATAAAAAGAGTGGCCGCAAATTTCTTCATGTTTATTTAACTCCGAAGTGTCGCTGCTGGCGGTTCGACAGGCCAAAAATTACGCGCACCATGGGGATGCGCTCGGCTTAAAATATACCTTCCCGCTCTCGGCATTGTCAACGAGCTTTTACCCTTTGATTACGGCCTCTTAACGCTCAAAAATGCAGGGACCATGAACCGGCGCGAAACGGCACGACGCGGAAACAACCCTTTTCGCGTCTCTTCTTGTGGCTTCGCGGTCCCGGGCTCTTTCGAGGTGGGAGCAAACATCCCCGGCGCGGCTCGATTTACGTAGACTTTTCGGAGAGGACCTGCCTCCAGCGGGCGATAATCTTTTCCCACCCGAAGACGTTCCTGACGTATTCGGCGGCGTTGTTTGAAATCGCCGCCCGCAGGTATTTGTCCGACAGGAGGGCGCGCAGGTATGCGTAGAGTTCGTCCGCCTGGTTCTCGCCGTCGGCCAGTTTCCAGCACACCTTGTCCGGGAACTCGCGGTACTGGTTAAGGTCGCTGACAATCGTCGGCCTGGCGGCGGCCAGCGCGTGCATCAGGGTGCCGGACGCCTCGCCCATCGAAGGGTTCCTCAGGTTGACGATCACGTCCGACGCGAAGACGGCGCTGAAGTAGTCCGTCTCGTCCAGGTAGCCCGTGAAGATGATGTCGTCGCCCGCCTGCACCTCGGCCTCCAGACTTTTGACCTGCGGGGCCGGCTCGCCCGCGAAAACGAGCTGCACGGGGTAGCCGTCCGCTATCAGCCTGCGGACGACCTCCGCCTGTAGCCGCGGCAGCTTGTTACTGTTGACGAATCCCAGGCAGGAGACGACGAAGTGGTCGTCTCTGACGCGGAACTTCTTCTTGAAGCGCTCTATCTCTTCCCGCGTCGGCCGGCGGTTCAGCCTCGCGAAGTGCGGGATGACTTCCACATGGTCGCGGCCGCCGAGCTGGGCCTTGACCCACCTGTGATGGACGACGGCCTTCCTGCTGCGCGAGACGACCGCGTGCGACATGGGGAACGCGGCGTGGTCCGGGACGTGCCCGTCCATCAGCGCCCGGAACGCCCGAAGCCCCTCGTCGCCGTACCCGTCGATGAGGGCCTGCCGGTACATCTGCTCCTCGTTGCGGCGGTAGAAGGTTTCGTACATGAAGGCGCTCAGGTTGTAATCGTGCAGCACGACCGTGCCTGGGAAATCCCACGCGAGTTTGTAGATGCCCCCGTGAAAATCGCTGTGGTTCCCCAGGTGGTAGACCGCCTCGTCGTAAATTTTATAACGCCCCGAGAAGGCCGATTGCGGGTACACGTCGAACTCGTCTGCGAGCGGCGTAGTTTCCTCGCCGTCGTAATAGAGGTCGATTTCGAAGTAGGGCTTGAGCGCCTTGACGAGCCAGTAACTGTAGTTGGCGATGCCGCTCCTTTGGGGAGGCAGGGGGGAGAGCCAGGCTATTTTAGGAAGTTGATCCGGCATGGTCCTCACTAGTCCTTCTTCTCTCTCAACTCCACGTCGCCGAGGCAGTCGGCGAAAGCCGCGAGGGTCGCCAGCGCCGTGTTTTCCCACGAGAACGTCCTGGAATACTGATACCTTCCGAGCCTGGACGCGTAGTCCGTGGGCGCTTTCAGAGCCTGGCGGAGTGCGTCGGCCATCTCGTCAACGTCGTAAGGGTCGAAGTAGACGGCGAGGTCGCCGCCGACTTCGGGGAGCGACGAAGTGTTTGACGACGCCACGGGGAGGCCGCAGGCCAAGCCTTCCAGCACGGGGAGCCCGAAGCCCTCGTACAGCGACGGGAAGAAGAGGCAGCGGGCCTTCTGGTAAAGCGCGGGCAGGGCGTCGTCGTCCACGAAGCCCGTGAGCCTCACCTTCCCGTCGAGCCCGAGCCCCCTCGCGTAATTCAGCATCTTGTCCGCCGCCGCGTTATCAAAACTGCACGCGATCCACAACTCCGCGGCTCGAATTTTCTCTTCGCCGCCGTACCTCGTCTGCAAACGGGCGAAAGCCTCGACCGCGCGGTCCATGTTCTTGCGCGGGTCGAAGCCGCCGATGTAAAGCACGTAGTCGCGCGCCGCGGCGATGTCCGGGAACGGGTACGGGCGGAAAGAAGCGCCGGCCGCGAGCGGCGTGACGACGTGACGCTTGTCCCCGACCCGCAGCGCGCGCGTGAAATCCGACTGCGTGTGCCGCGAGATGTGTAGGAAAAGATCGTAGTCGCTCTCCAGCCGCTCAAGTTTTTCGCGGTAGGCGGCGACGGCCGCCGGCGTCAGGTGCTCCGCGTAAGTTTCCGCCATGACCAGTGGGATCAAATCATAGATCGTCACGGCGAACCGGCAGGCGCTGCTGCGACGGGCCGGGAGAAGGACGTTGTCCATCAAGGCGTTCGGCGACCAGTAGAGATTTATCCCGAGCCTCTCAATGTCGTCGTGCAGCGCGTCCGCGTAAAGCTCCGCGGGATTTCCGCTCCGGGCGCGAACGTCATAAGCCTCGCTGTCTACAACGCAGAGTTTCTCGCGCGCCCAGGGCGACAAATTGTTCAGGTGCGCGCCGCGCGGCGTGGCCATGTAGAAGTCATTCGTGAAGTCGTTTTCGAGTACGTGCTCGACGGTGTTCTTGAAGTACGTGCCGATGCCCCTGTTGATCTCAGGGGTCAGAAGCGTCTGGCCGTCAATTAATATTTTCATGTTACGCGGCGGTGGCGTCGTAAAGCTGTCGGGGCCGCCGGCCCTGGCGGAATTCGCGCAAGTACCTTGAGAGCACGGCGTCGAAGGAGAACTCGCGCGCGACGTACCTTCGCCCGTTCGCCGCCAGCGCCCCGCGGGCCGCGTCGTCGTCTTCGAGATACTTCAGGGCCAGCGCGAACTCTTCGCCGTCGGCGACGTGCAGGCCGCCGTCGCACCTTCTGACGTGGCCCGCCGTGACGGCGCACCTCGAAGAGACCACGGCCGGGACCCCCAGCAGCCAGCCCTCCATGATGACGATTGAAAAACTCTCGTTCTCCGAGAGGTTGATGACGCCCTTCGAGTTCCTGATGAGGCGCTGCTTCGTCGCCTCCGGGACGAAACCGAAGTCCACGAAATTTTCGGCCGGAGGTATCAGGGACGCGTCGCCTCCCCCTATGAAGACGAGTTTCGTGTCGCGCCGAAACCTCTCCGCGTAGCCCGCGAACCACTGGCACAAAACGCGCACGTTCTTCCCCTCTTCCTTGCGCCCCGCGTAGACGAAATAATTGTCCGGGAGTTTGTGCGCCGGGCCGCCCTCCTGCTCGTCGTCGCACGCGGCCAACTCGACGCCGACGCCCGCGACGACGCTCTCGACCAGGGCTCGGCCCACTTTCGGCCCGTACCTTTTAATCGTCATCAGCTTTTCTTCGTGCGAGTTGAAGAAGACGTGATGGGCGTTGCGGAGCAGCGTCTCGGTCGCGCCCCAGTAGAACTGGGGCTCGTCGTGGAAGCACGGGGCGAGCGAGATTCGGCCCGGATAGCTGTTGACCGCCGAGTGGACGAGGCCGTGGAAGTACGGCAGCGCGACGACTTCGTATTCGCCGTCGACGTAAGCGGCCAGCGCGTCAACCAGCGCGTCGCTGTTGATGCCGTGCGCGAAAAAGTCCTGCTCTTCGCGGGCCGTCAGCTTTTCCCCGCGGCCGACCTTGACGACGGCCGCGTGATACGGCGTGGGGTCTTTCACGGTGGAGAACCTGCGCGTCTCTATCCCCTCCACGTCGTAGACGCCGGGCTCGTAGTGGTCTTCCCACCAACTGTCGTAGGGCGAGGCGGAGCAGGTCGTGAAGACCGTCACCCCGACGCCGCGCTTCTTCAACTCGCGGGCCATCCCCCGCGCCAGAAGCTCCGCGCCCCCTGCGAAGCGCCCGAACCACGGCGTGACGATGATTATTTTCCGGTCGAACATTGAAGGGTTGAGTTTGTGTCTTGAGGCGTGCCCTAAATCTTCCGGCCGATGACCGCGTAGTCCGGGGCGCTGTAGAAGTATTCGTTAAAGCGTTTGACGATCTCGGCGTCGCCCTCGATCCTGGCCGCGTCCCAGGGGCGCAGCTTCATCACCTCCACGCGCTCCAGGCCGCGCGCTTCGAGCAGGAACTTCAGCGTCGGGCTCGGAATCGGGTTGCGGTGCGTGGGGTCCGCGTAGAAGTTACAACTCCCGACCATGAAGTTCTCAGGGTTGGGCGTCTCAAGAATGAGGAGCCCGCCGGGCTTGAGCGCGCGGACGCTCTCGTCCAGCATCTTGATTAACGTCCCGAACGGCAGATGCTCCACGAGGTGGAAGCTCGTCACCACGCTGAGACTCCGGTCGGGCAGGCCGCGCAGGTAAACGAGCGCGTCTTCTTCCACCACGTCCAGGCCGCGCCGCCTGCACTGCTCTATGAAGACGCGGTTGAGGTCTACGCCGTGCGCCACGATGCCTTCGCTCTTTAACAGCTCCAGCCACTCGCCGCGGCCGCAGCCTATGTCCAGGACGTCGCCGGTCACCCCCGCGCCGTCCAGGACGGGAAGGTAGACGCGCAGGCGGCTCGTGACCTCTTCGCGGCTGCCCCGAAATTGGTCCTCGAACGAAGCGTACAGGTGATCCAGAAGGCGCTCTTCCTCGTTCGCCAGCGCGAGCGCGAGCGACTGGTCGGGGGCGGACGACGCGGTCTCGCGGGCCTTCTCAAGCAGCCACGTGAGACGCCGCTCCTGCGCCGCCAGTTCGTCGCGCGTCCTCCTGTGCTGCTCAAGGAACTGCCGCGCCTGCTCGTCCACCTGCTCGGTCAACTCCTTGTGACTGTCCAGGAGACGCCGCACGCGCTCTTCCAACTGCCGGGCCAATTCCGCCGCGCTCTCTTCCACGCGCCGCGCGAAAGCAGCCTCGCTTTCGTCCACGCGCCGCGAGAGCGTCTCCGCGCGCTCGCCCATCTGCCGTGTCAGCTCGGCCGCGGATTGCTCGACGTGTTCCCGGACGGCGGTCAGACGCGCCTCGACGGCGTTCCTGAATTCGACATGCCGCACCGCCTCTTCGTGCTGCTGCCGCGCCAGCGTCTCGAACGACTGCTGCTGCGCCGCGTCCCTGTCCGCGCCCGCGGCCGCTTGCGCGGAGAGCTGCGCCACGGACTGTTCCAGGGACTGTGCCAATCGTTCGTGGGCCTCGTTGTGATGGTCCACGACCCGCTGCTGCTGTGACAGGAGGTAGAACTCCGACTGCCTCTGCTGTTGGAGGAGGTGCGGCAGCCGCCCGAGGGCGACCATGAGTTGAATCAGGTAGCCTATGACGGGCGCGCGCCCCGCGCGTCTGACGGCGGCGGGCCACGCGAGCCCGTTAATCTTCACGCCCGCACGCTCGCCCTCGGTCGAGTGCCGCAGGCTCGACAGGACGTCAATCTTATTGAAGCGGCCGCTCGCCAGACTTTCGATGTATCGGGCAAAGCCCTCCGCGTCCGGCTCGCGCTTCAAGATGGCGCGGTAGGCGTTACGCACGAAATCCCCGCCGTGATATTTCAACAGGTCGTTGACGTGATACTCATTGTCCGGCCGCGACTGAAACTGCGGCTGCAGGCTCAACGGCGAAAACTCGGCACGCACGCCCGGCCAGCCGTCGCCCGGCGGCGGCGGGGGGGGCGTCGCGGAGACATTCGCGCCCTGCCTCTCCCGCGCCACGGCCTCACGAATCTCGTGCATCAGCCGGTCAACTTTTATTTCGGAGTCGCTGATTTCCAACATAACGAATTGCGCCTAACGCGAGGCGGCACTGACACGAGCGCTTTACGTGGCCTGTGAATTCTATCGTAAAAGCTGCCGTTAACGGAAAGGCTGGCCGATTTGCTCCGTGCCGAACGCGCCGATGCCGTTCAGGCGGAAGCCGAAGACGAAGCGGTTCTCGTTCCTGAGGCCCACGTCGAAGCTGTAGTACTGCGCGGTGATGGCGCAGCAGTCGAAGGCGTAGCCGATGGTCGCGACCGAGCTGACGAGTGAGGAGTGCTGCTGGCCCGGACGGTTCTGGAAGTCGAAGAAGAAGGAGACGCCGCCGAAGGGGCCGCTCTCGCGGTTGCCCAGAAAGATCGACGGGCTCCACTGCGAGCCGCGCAAGGTTCCCGGCTCCTTGCCCTGCGAGTCCGCGAAGCGCGCGAGCGACGGCGCGAGGTCTATGGCGCGCGTGTAGTAGAAGGTCTGGAAAGCCTGTATCAGCGGCCGGTTGAGCCCGAAGGTGACCGAAAGATTACGAAGCCCGCCGCTCTGCACGTCCAGGTCCGAGCGCACGTCCGCGACGAGCGTGCGGCTCGGCCGGTAGCGCGCCTCGATGTTGAGCGGCGACCAGCGGCGCGGCACGCCGCCGTAGGTGAAGCCCGAGAAGGTGTTGATCGGGTAGAACTGGTTGCGGCGGCCCGGAATGAGCGCGCCGCCGAAATAAGGGTCGAAGAAATACTTCCCGCGCACCGTGATGGTCAGCGCCTCGTAAGGCTGGCTGGAGAGCGGGACGCGCTTGCGCCCCTGCGCGTCGTCGGCGCGCTCGGCCTGCGGGTTAACGTTCTCGGTCGAGCGGCGCGTGAAGAAGCGGTTGGTGATGCCGAACTCAATCTCGTTGGTGTCGGCGACGGCGTCCGCCGAGTCGAAGCGGATGATGCGCTCGAAATTCGTGATGCCCTCTATCTTGCGGTAGATGAAGTAGGGCTCTATGACGTGGCGGAAGAAGAAGGAGCCGTCGCGGTGGCGGAAGTTGCGCGCAAAGGCCGGCGGCCGCACGTCCAGCTCGAACTCGCCGTAGCCGCGCACCACGTCGCGGCTCAGGATGAGGCGCGTCACGGGGTCAATCGAGTTCGAGTAATAGGTCGCGCTCAGCCCCGCGGTCGCCGTCACGGACCAGCCGGCGAAGTCTACGGGGAGGCTGAAGCGCGGGTGCACGTCCAGGCGCTGCACGATGGAGGGCGAGACGATGGGCTCGCCGTCGACCTCGTCGCGGAAGAGCAGGAGGTCTTCGACGGTCTCCTTGCGGCTGACGCCTTCGAGGCTGCCAGCGAAGGAGAAGTAGACGGGGACGCGCTCGAAGTAGCGCAGGGCCGAGGGCCGCTTGTCGAGCGAGATGCTCGGGAGCTGGCGCGTGCGGATGCGGACGTTCGGGATCGAGGTGACCTGCGAGCGGGCCAAAAAGTTGAGGCTGTAGTCGCCGAAGTTTTTGTTGATGAAGACCTGCGAGCGCTCTTCGGGGGAGATGGCCTGCTGGATCGAGTCGGAGAAGACCTGGCGGAAGGCCAGGTTCGACGTGATGTTCACGTCGGCCGCGGCCAGGAAGCCGTTCGGGAAGTAGTGCACGCCGTCCATGTAGAAGCTGGAGCCGCCCTGGTCCGGGTTCGCGGGGCTCGCGTCGGGGCCGAGGATGCGGTCCTTGACGGCGTAGAAGCCGAAGTTCAGGTAGGAGCGTGAATTGGCGCGCGTGCGCACGTCGAGGCCGAGCCCTATGCCGCGCCCCGTGTAGATGTCGTTGCGCAGGGTGGCGTCGGCCGAGCGCCCGAGCGTCTGGTAGTAAGCGTTCGAGAGGCGGAAGCCCTTGTTGCCGGAGCCGCTGAAGGTCGGCGTCAGGAAGCCGGAGGCGCGGTCGCGCCGCTTGATGGAGACGGACGCGTAAGGCAGATAAAGAATTGGCACATTCTTGACGCGGAAGGTCGGCCCCTTGACGCGCACGCGGTCGCCGATCTTGATCACGGCCCGCGCGGCCCTGAAGCTCCACTTCGGCACGTTGTCCTCGCAGGCCGTGATCTCCGCGTTGACGGCGACGATGGTGTCGTAACTGACCTTCTCGACCGAGTCGGCCGTGTAGAAGATGACGGTCCCATCCTGCGTCTGGTTGGTGAAGCCCGTCGAGTTGACGAAGAAGCCGGTCTTGGTGCGGTAGTTCCACTCGGCGCGCGAGCCGGTGATGCGCTGCTGGTCGCCCTGGTCGAAGACGACGTTGCCCTCGGCGACGACGCGGTTGCCCGCCTCGTAGACCGTCACCTTGTCGGCCTGCAAGCGGAAAGTCCCGATGCGCGCGTCGACGTTGCCCTCGTAGACGGCGACGACCGCGTCCTTCGGGCCCGAGACGGTTTCTTTGGCGGCCGTGACGGTCAACTCCTCCGTGTTCTGCGCGGCGTCGCCCGTCTGCGCGACGCGGGGCGGGCGGATGGGCGTCTGGTCCTGCGTCAGCGGGTTGACGTTCGGCGTGTCGGTGATGGGGTTGGTGACCTGTCTGTCGACCGGGTTGGTCTGCTGCGCGAAAGCGGGCAAAGCCCCGGCGAGACACAGCAGGACGCAGGCGAGCCTGGCACAGAATTTTGCCGCGGGGAAGAAGTTACCCAAAGAAGAAATCGAAGACCTCCGAAGGCCGAGCGCTGGGCGCGTTTTCAGTTCTCAGGGAAGTGAGAAGTGCGCGCCGTCTTGGTCTGAAAATCCGGGCGATGCTAACACGGAACGGCGGAAAGCAGAAAGCAGTGGGCAGTGGGCGGCAGGCAGTTGGCAGTTAAAAACAAGAAAGAAAGAGGCAGCCGAGTCTGATTACCACGGCTGCCTCTTTCTTTCTCTTAACTGCCCACTGCTTGCTGCCTACTGCTATCATGTTCGCAATGACCGAACACATGCGCTTGATGGTCGTCGCTGGCGAGCCTTCGGGCGACGCACATGCCGCGGCACTGGTGCGCGCGCTGAGGGAAGAGGCGGGCGGGGGGCTTGAGTTTTTCGGGGCGACGGGGGCACTGATGCGCGAGGCGGGCGTCGAAACGGTCGTGCGCTCGGACGAGCTGGCGATCATGGGGCTGGCGGAAGTGGGGCGCGCGCTGCCGTCCTTCTGGCGTGCTTTCAAGGCGCTCAAACGCGCCGCGCTCGAACGCCGCCCACAGGCGGTCGTCCTAGTCGACTGGCCCGACTTCAACCTCAGACTCGCGCGCTCGCTCCACCGCCGCGGCCTGCGCGTCATCTACTACATCAGCCCGCAGCTCTGGGCGTGGCGCGCCTACCGGGTGCGTGCCGTGCGGCGCGACGTTGACCTGCTGCTCGCCATCCTCCCGTTCGAGCCCGGCTGGTACGAGGCGCGAGGCGTCAGCCACGTGCGCTTCGTGGGCCACCCGCTCGCGGGGCGCGTCACGCCGCGCTACGGGCGCGAGGAGTTCTGCCGCCGCAACGAGCTGGACCCGTCGCGCCCGCTGGTCGCGCTCCTGCCGGGCAGCCGCCGCAAAGAGCTGGAACGCATCCTGCCGCCGATGCTCGCGGCGGCCGCGCACCTCGCGCGCGAGCGCCCGGAGGTTCAGTTCGTCGTCGCGCTGGCACACAACCGCCCGCGCGAGGAGGCCGAGGCCATCGTCGAAGCCGCCGCGCGTAACAACTCCCACGCGGCCGTCAACCTTCGCCTCACGCAGCACGAGACGCGCGAGGCGCTGGGCGCGGCGGACGCCGCGGCCGTCGCTTCGGGGACGGCCACGCTCGAAGCCGCGCTGATTGATACGCCCTTCGTCATCGTCTACAAAGAGTCTTTCATTAATTGGCACACATTGGGCCGCCTCATCAGCGCGGAGCACTTCGGGCTCATCAACCTGATCGCGGGCGAGCGCCTCGTCACGGAGCTGATGCAGAACGATTTGACCGGCGAGCGGCTGGCCGAAGAACTCAAAAGCTTACTGAGCCGGGAGCGAAACGAAGAGGCCCGCGCGCGACTCAAAGAGGCCGCCGCGCGACTCGGCGACGGCGGGGCGTCGAAGCGCGCGGCCGAAGAGATTTTAAATTTCCTACGGCAACAGGGATAAGCGTCAAACTCTTTATTAACGACTTTGCGTGGACCCGCAGGCGGTACTGGCGGCAGGCGCACCGCCGAGCCTCAATAAGTTTCACGCAAAGGCGCAAAGTGGTTGAGTCGTTGCCGACTACTTCCCGGAGTTCATCTTCTCGATGAGTTCTTCGAGGCGTCGTCGCAGCTCTTTCACCTCTTCGCGCAGTTGCGGCAGGCGGTTGAGGTGCGCGTTGAGTCGTTTGTACTGGTCTAGCGGCTGGACGGGGATGCCCCACCAGACGCCCGCGCGGACGATCTTGCCCGGCAGCACGCCCGCCTTCGAGCCTATGATCGCGCCGCGCTCGACGCGCGCGTGGTCGCCGAAGCCGACCTGCCCGCCGATGACCGCGTCGTCTTCGATGACGGTGCTGCCCGAGATTCCGGTCTGCGCGGCGATGACGACGCGCCGGCCGATGCGGACGTTGTGCGCGATCTGCACGAGGTTATCAATCTTGGTCGCGCTCCCTATGCGCGTCTCCCCGAGCGCGCCGCGGTCAACGCACGTCGCGGCCCCCAGTTCCACGTCGTCCTCTATGACCACGGTCCCTATCTGCGGGAACTTGTGACGCACGTTACCTTCGTCCGGCACGTAGCCGAAGCCGTCCGCGCCGACGATTACGCCCGCGTGCAGAATCACGCGGTCGCCCAGGGTGACGTTGTCGTAGAGCACCACGTTCGGGTGGAGCACGCAGTCGCGCCCGACGCGTGTGTTCTCGCCGACGAACGCGCCCGAGAGAACCTGCGTGCCCGCGCCGACGCTCGCGCCCGCCGCGATCTCCACGCGCGCGCCGACGTAGGCGCTCTCGTCCACGCTCGCGCTCTCGTCCACGACCGCGGTCGGGTGGCGCGAGCCCGCGCGGCGCTTCGGCGGGTGTAGCAACTCCGCCACGAGTGCGAAGGCCAGCTTAGGCTTCTTGACTTCGATGAGGCACGGCGCGTCAAGCTCCGCGCCTTCCGGCACGAGCAAGCACGAAGCATTCGACGAGCGCGCCCGCTCGAACATCTTGCTCTCTTCGACGAAAGCTATCTCGCCCTCCGCGGCGCTCTCGACGCTCGCCACACCTCTGATTAAAACGCCGCCGTCTCCGCGGACGCGCCCGCCGACGTGCGCGGCCAGTTCTGCCACAGTCACTTCTCTTCTCTCCAGGCTCATGTGATTCAGCTCGCCGGCGGCTCCTCGTCCGCTCTGGATTCGTCTCTGCCGCGGCGTCCGGCGCGCGTGAAGCCGCGGCGCGAGCCGCGTATGAAGTTGACGAGGTGGCGGACGTTTCCGTCGTCGATCCGCTCAAGCTCGCCGAGCGAGTCCGCGAGCGTGAGGTTGCCGCGGAACAGAACCCTGTAGGCTTCCTTCAGGGCCTTGCGCTCTTCGCCGGAGAAGCCCGCGCGCCTGAGGCCGACGGAGTTCAGCCCGCGCACGCGCGGCGGGTTGCCGTCGGTCGTGAAGAACGGGAGCACGTCCTGCACGATTTTGGACTTGCCGCCGACCATCGCGTACCGCCCGATGCGCACGAACTGGTGGCAGCCGACGTTGTTCGAGAGGAAGGCGTGATCCTCGACTGTGATGTGCCCTGCGAGCGCCACCTCGTTGGCGAAGATGTTGTCGTCGCCGATGGCACAATTGTGCGCGACGTGGACGCCGATCATCAGGAAGTTGCGCGACCCGACGCGCGTCTCCCCGCCTTCGCCGCTCGCGCGGTGCAAGGTCGCCCCCTCGCGTATCAGGTTGTCGTCGCCGATGACGAGGCGGCTCTTTTCCCCCCTGAACTTCACGTCCTGCGGCTCGCCGCCCAGGAGGGCGTGTTCGTAGACGCGGTTCCCGCGCCCGAGCGTGGTGTACCGCTTGACGACGACGTGCGAAGCTATCTCGCACCCCTCGCCTATGACCACGTCATCCTCTATGACCGCGAACGGGCCTACGCGGACGCCCGCCGCGAGTTCGGCGCGCGGGCTGACGAGAGCCGTCGGATGAATGCTCATGGGACAATGGTAATGGTTAAATGGCGAATGGTAAATGGACAAAAGCAGTTTCTATTCATCATTTACGATTTGCCGGAGGCCGTTTTCCGCTTGCCTTTGCCCCGCTCAGCCTCTATCATGTCAGGCTGCTTGCTTTTGTGCGCCGTGGTGTGCGAGGGCGGCAGATATTTGGGCAATTTTTCAAATTTTTGGTCATCCGGGCGCATCTCCCCCTTCTTCTTGCGCCCGCTTCGTAGGAGAACGATTCTTGTTTAGCGATCAATTCCGCAGGGGCGAGGAAGAAAAGCCCAGGTTCAGCGGCGTCAGAAGCTCGCGGCTGATTTCGGGCCTGTCCGATGTCGCCTGGAAGGTCTTCCAGTCGGTCAACCGACGCCTGCCCGAAGGCGAGGCCATACGCCCGACGTGGGCTCCGGGTCCGCTCCTGAAGTCTTACGAGCGCTCGGCCCCGCCGCTCGGGTTCCCGCGCGAGACCGATTCCTTGTGCCCGCGCTGCGTCAAGGAAGTCAGGAACGCCGTCATCACGGGCGAGACGCCGCTTGAGACGTTGATGCACCAGCACCCGGGCGAGATTACGGCCCAGATTCTGGAAGAGGACGGACAGGTCATCATGCGCAAGACCTGCCCGAAGCACGGCGAGTTCACGGACGTGATGGCGACCGACCCGAAGTTTCTGGAGCGCATCGAGTCGCTCTTCTTCGGGCGCGACTTCCGCGCCGCCGAGGACGCGAGCATCCACAAGCACGGGACTTCGAACATCAAGTTCGGCCGCGGCGCGGTGCTGACGGTTGACCTGACGAACCGCTGCAACATGATGTGCGACCCGTGCTTCATGGACGCCAACCAGGTCGGCTACGTGCACGAGCCCACGTTCGAGGACACGAAGGCGATTTTGGACCGCGCCGTGAGTTTCAAGCCGCGCCGCCAGATCATCATCCTCTTCTCGGGCGGCGAGCCGACGCTCTCGCCCTACTACCTCGAAGCCGTCGCCTACGCCAAGAAGGTCGGCTTCTACCGCATCCTCGCCGCCACGAACGGCATACGCTTCGCCGAAGACATAGAGTTCTGCAAGGCCGCCAAGGAAGCGGGCCAGCACGGCGTCTACTTGCAGTTCGACGGCGTGAGCGAGGAGAAGAACAAGCACCGCGGCGTCGGCAATTTGTTCGACGTAAAATTGCGCGCGATTGAGAACCTCGCTTCGGTCGGCATCAAGGTGACGCTGGTCACGACCATCGTCAACACAATCAACAACGACGCCATCGGCCAGATAGTGGAGTTCGCCGCGCAGAACATCGACAAGGTTCAGACCATAGCCTTCCAGCCCGTCTCGTTTACGGGCCGCGACGAAGACATCTCCGACGAGCTTCGCACACGCCAGCGCTACACGCTCGCAGGGATGACGCACGACCTCAAGGATCAACTGGGAGGCCGCCTGCAACCCCTGCGCGACTGGTTCCCGCTTTCGAGCTACTCCGCGTTCACGAGCGTGATGGACATGCTGCAAGGGGCGGACGCGCCGTGGGGCTGGTCGAGTTGTAACTGCCACCCGAACTGCGGCATCTTCACGCTGATGGTCGTCAACCGCAAGACGGGGCAGTTCACCTCGCTCTTCGAGTTCTTCGACTACGAGCAGTTCATGAAGGACGTGGCCGTCATCACGGACACTGCGCGCGGGAAGAAGCTTTCGTACGCGCAGCTCGCGATGGCGATTTTGAGAAACTTCGACGCGCGGCGCGCGCCCGAGGGCTTCCCCGTCTCGCAGATCATCAACCTCTTCCGGCCGTCTTCGACCAACTCGAACTCGGACCGCAACGACCGCATGAAGACGCAGCACGATTCGGAAGACCCGAACGACGTGTGGCGCGTCCTCTGCGTCGAGGGCATGTGGTTCCAGGATTTGTTCAACTACGACTTCCGCCGCACGGAGATGTGCGTCATCCCGTACGGCACGCAGGAGGGCGAAATCTCCTTCTGCGCCTACAACACGGGCGTCGGCTGGCGGCAGATTATCGAGAACATGCACAAGACGGCCAACCTCGCGGACTGGTATCAGGAGCACGGCCGCCACGCCGTCTACGCCAAGGGCAAAGCTGTGCCAGGAATTTCCGGGAAGCACTCCTTGAGCCTGCCCGTCATCAACGCGATTCTCGCGGAGGACAGTGACGAACAGGCGGCGACGCCTTACCTCGTGGAGGACAAAGAGGAAGTCACGGTTTAAGCATCAACCCGCCCGTCGCGGGACGCGCGGGGCACCAACCCACCGAAGATGCGCGGCATTCACTTGCCGCGCATTTTCTTTTTCGCCGCGGGCGGCGGTTGAAAAAGTGTCACACGGCGGGCGGCGACGGACTTCCCTGTCGGCCTAAGCTTCACCGACGAAGGACTGGCACCGTGCTTGCCAGCTTCACTTCGGTAGTGATTCTTATTGCCAGGAGTCCAGCGCATGAAGAGGCTCATACACGCGCTTTTATTGCCCCTGCTACTCATCCAAACCACGCCCGCGCTGACCGCGGCCCCGGCCCCGCGAGCAGTAAAAAGTATCCAACAGTCGCAAGAGGGCGCAGCGCCGCTCGGCAACCAGGACGTGCTCAGGATGGTCGAAGCCGGTTTCGCAACCGAGACCATCCTCGCCACCATCAAGACTTCGCCACGCGACTTCGTGACGACGCCCGACGCGTTACAGCACTTGAAGGAAAAGGGCGTGCCGGACGCCGTGATTCTGGCGATGGTCATGTCGCCCAGGGGCGGCGCGGCGGCCGAAAGCCACGCGCCGCACGCGCCGCAAAGTCTCAGGGTGAAGATTCCCAACGGGGTCGTGATAGAGGTCGAAGCGCCTTTCACCGTGAGTTCGCAGGACGTGAAGAAAGGCGACGCGATCAGCTTCCGCGTGGTCAACCCGGTCAAGGTGGACGGCGTGGTGGTCATCGCGGCGGGCGCGACCGCGACGGCGCGCGTGGTGAAGGCCAGCCGCGGCGGGCACTTCGGGCGCGCGGGCCGGCTGGCCTGGATTATGCAGGACGTGACGGCGGTCGACGGCACGCGGATTCCGCTACAGTCTTCCGGCAGGATCGTGGGCGACAGCAAGGGGGCCAAAGTCGCCACCGCCATGGTCATCACGGCGGTGGCCCTCCCGCTCATCGCCCCGGTCGCGCTCCTGCACGGCTTCAAGCGCGGCGAGAACGCGATTCTCCCGGCCGGCAAAAGGTTTGAAGTTCTAACTCAGGGAGCGGCGGAGATCGGAAAGCAGTAGGCAGCGGGCAGCGGGCAGCGGGCAGTGGGCAGTTAAAAAACCTTGACGCCGAATCTTGAATCTTAACCTTCAGGCTTCAAGCCTGCTGACGCTCAACTACTGCCCGCTCCCACTGCCTACTGCTCACTGCTTTTCTTCTGTGGGCGCTGGACGGCGCGCAGTTGCGCGACCGTGTCGCGTATGCGCCCGGCGAGGTGTTCGATGGTTTCGACGCGGCGGCGCGCGGACTGGCTCAATTCTTCGCGCAGGAGTAACTGTGCCTGGCCGATGACGCCGGTCAGCGGATTGTTGATTTCGTGGCGCACGTGCGCCACCAGGTCCGCTATCTCCGTCAGCCTGGCCTCGTGCTCGGCGACCAGGGCGTGCAGGCGCTCGTCCCCTACGTCCTCCGTCTTCTCGTTGATCATCGGCCTAACCCATCCCTTCGGGAATCCGGTTAAAAGAACGCCGCCCGGCAAGGGGCGAAGAGGGCGGCTTCATCGTGTCTCCATTGTGCGTCCAATCCACGACGCCCGGCAAGGGGAAAGTTGCCGCGCGGATTTGTTCCGGCACATTTCGCCGCGGTTGACAACCGTGGCCTCCATACGTAAATTTATTCCCCGTGCTGGGAGGTCGTCCAATGGTAGGACTCCAGACTCTGGATCTGGCTATCGGGGTTCGAGTCCCTGCCTCCCAGCCAGCCATCTTAAACAAGTTACGGGCGGCCTTGTTTTAGGGCCGCCCGTTTTGTTTGCCTGGAGTGTGCCAAAAAGATGAGGGCATCAGGAACCGTCGAGCAGCCTCAACGAGAATCAACGCCATGAAAAAACTGGCCCTTCTCTGTCTCCTGACCTTGCTCCTTACCGCGAGCGTGAGCGCCGCCGCCCGGAGTGAAATCAAACCGCGCCGCGACATCGTCGGCCTGCGCCTCGACATGACCAAAGAGGACGCGCACAGCCGCTTGCAGAAAATTGGCACACTGCAACGCGAAGAGCGCAAGCGCCAGGAAGTGTGGGAGGTGCGCGACCCCTATTTCTCACACGTCATCGTAGGCTTCGACCGGCAGTCGCGCGTCCGCTTTGTGACGGCCGTGGCGCGCGAGGGCGGCCAGCGCATGCGCTACAGCGACGTGGCCAATCTCAAAAAAGCGCGGCAGGAAGGCGACGCTTCGATTAACAACTACAATTACGTCTGGGAACTGGCCGCGCGCGGCAGGCAGCCTAAAGCTCTGGTGGTGGCGCGCGGCCGCGACCCACAATTCCTCTCCACTTATTCGATCAAAAAGTCGGACTGAGCGATGAGGGCGAAGAGTCGCCGCGCGCCCGACCGGTGAACCCCCCTTGCGCTTCGTTAAGGAATTTGTTATTAACAAGTTCCCCCAATCAGACACAGCTTGCGCCAGTCACGTGTACGTCCCGTCGAGAGGGTCGTGTGCTCCTGCCCCGGAGACATGTGACGAGATGGCGTAAAGTCGGTGGCCGACTTTCATTCCTGTGACATTTCCCCGCTTGCTTAGGCAGGCGCTCCGCCGAGCGCCGGAGCAAGAGTGCCGTTGAACTATAAGATTTACCCTGACCGCCCGTTCCGACGTGTGGCGGTTTGAACCGGGGTGCGGCTGAACGGCCCATCTCTCACGACCATCAGTCCGCTTTTCACAGAAGGAGACAGTTCATGGCACGGCATCGTCGTCAATCAACCCGCCGCATCTCGAAAGGCACGCGCCCGGCGAACTGGCGCACGCGACTTATTCTGACCGCGTTGGTCTGCACGGCCGCGGCGCTCGTGGCGACGCTCTCCGGGTCGGCCGCGAACCCTGCGAGCGGCACAGTCTCGGTCGCCACCCCGACCCTGACTTACACGGGCGGGCCGCACCTCATCTCCAACCCGTCGGCCCAGGCCGGCGCGGTGGATTGCGTCAACCTGCCGTGCGACGACTACGCGCTGACGATTAACGTCCCGGCCTCCTACGAAGACACGCACCAGGTCAAGATTCAAATCACGTGGGACATCCCCGTCGAGGATTACGACCTACAGGTCACGGGCGTGGGCAGTTCGGGCAACTCGCCCGGCGTGCCCGAGACTGTAATCGCCCCCGCCGTGTCCGGCACTCATACCGTCCGCGTCATCCCCTTCGCGGTCGTCGGCGGCACTTTCACAGGGACGATTACGCTGGAGGAGAAACCGCAGGTGACGCCCGGCGGCGCCGTCAACACGGGGCCGTCGCCGCGCTTTGAGACTTACACGCCGCCCGCGGACAGCACGCTCGGCGCGAGCGCGGGCGAGCCCTCCGTCGGTTTCGGCAAGCCTTCGGCGCAGTACCCCGGCGGGAGGTACATGTTCATCGCCGCCCTGCAAACCCTGCGCATCTCGTTCGACGACTGCTCTTCGCCTGCGAAGCAGACCTGGGAGGACGTGAGTTCGACGACGACGAGCCTCGCCACGCTCGACCCGATTCTCGAATCCGACAAGGACGGCTTCGGGCGCACCTTCGTTTCGCAGTTGGGTCCGAAGACCAGCTTCCTCGCCTCGACCGACGACGACGGCGACACCTGGACGCCGAGCGTCATCGGCTCCGGCATCAACCCCGGCGTTGACCACCAGACCGTCGGCGTCGGCCCGTTCGTGCCCGGCTTGCCCGACAGCATCAACGGCTACCCGAGCGCCGTCTATTACGCCTCGCAGGACATCGCCGTGGCCCAGCTCGCCATCAGCCGCGACGGCGGCCTGACGTTCGGCGCGGCCGTCCCCATGTACAACCTGACGCAGTGCGGCGGCCTGCACGGGCACGTCACGGTCGCGCCGGACGGCACGGTCTACGTCCCGAACAAGGGCTGCACGGCCGGCGCCCTGGGCGTCGAGGGCGGTGGCGCGCAGGGCTTCGCCGTCTCCGAAGACGAAGGCACGACGTTTAAGATTCGCACCGTGCCGGGCAGCGTCAGCGGCAACAACGACCCGTCGGTCGGCGTCGGCCGCGGCGACAAGACCGCCGGCAAGGGGCGCGTCTATTTCGGCTACCTTGAGGGCGGTCGCCCGAAGATCGCCGTCTCGAACGACAAGGGCGTCACCTGGTCGAACCCGGTTGACGTGGGCACCCCGTTCGCCATTCGGAACAGTGTCTTCCCGCAGGTCGTCGCGGGCGACGACGACCGCGCGGCCTTCATGTTCCTCGGCACGCCGACCTCCGGCGACTACCAGGACGCGGCCAACTTCCAGGGCGAGTGGCACATGTACATCGCCACGACCTACGACGGCGGCCTGACCTGGACGACCGTTGACACCACCCCGAATGACCCCGTTCAGCTCGGCTCGATCTGCACGAGCGGGACGACCTGCGGAGCCGACCGCAACCTTCTCGACTTCAACGACCTGAAGATGGACTACGAAGGGCGCATCGTCGGCGCTTACGCAGACGGGTGCGTGGGCTGCACCTCGCCCGCGACTTCGCGCAGCGCGCTGGCGACCATCGTGCGCCAGTCGGGCGGCAAGCGCCTGCTGGCCCAGTTCGACCCGCCGGAGAACGGCAAGCCGCTCGCACCCCGCGTCGAGAGCGTCGCCAGGACGGACGGCGGCGTTCTCCTGGAATGGTCCGCGCCCGACAACGGGGGCTCGCCCATCACGGGCTACAACGTCTACCGCAAGACGGGCGCGGCCGGCGCTTACGGCCTGCTCATCAACACGAACAAGACCACCTACGAGGACACGACCGCCGACGCGGCCGTGCAGTATTTCTACAAAGTGACGGCCGTCAACGCCAACGGCGAAGGCCCCGCCTGCGGTGACTTCCCCGTGGGCGCAGCCCCGCCGGCCCCGGACCCGTGCGCCGTGCCGGGCGTGACGGTGCTGACGGACCCGGAGGGCGACGGCAGTCTCCCCGTCGGGACGCCCGTCGGCGCTAACGACATTCTCTCCGTCTCCGTGGCCGAGCCTTTCGCCGTCGGGGACGGCAAGCTGGTCTTCACGATCAGGATGCGCGACATGCAGTCGCCGCTGCCGCCGAGCAGCAGGTGGCCCGTGCAGTTCCAGGCGCCGAACGCCACCAACTACGTCGTCGCCATGAAGACGGACGCGGTCGGCACGGTCTCGTTCGCTTACGGCGCGGGCACGACCGGGACGGACCCGACGACGCCCGCCGACCCGCTGAGCAACTACTCGCCGCTGGGCTTCATCACCATCGTCGTGCCGCGCAGCGGCGTCGGCTCGCCTGCGGTCGGGCAGCAGTTAACAGGCTTCCTGATGAGGCAGACCGTGGGGGCCATCACGCCCGACAACGCGCCCGACAGCCTCGGGCCGGCGGGCTCTTACACAATCGTCGGCAACACCTTCTGCCGCCCGAACAACGCGCCAATCGCGGCGCTGAAGGCCACGCCGTCCACGGGCCTCGCGCCGCTCACGGTCAAGCTCGACGCCTCAGGCTCGACCGACCCTGACACGGGAGCGCCGGCCGACACGGTCGCCTCCTACACGTTCACGTTCGGCGACGGCTCGCCGAACGTGACGCAGGCGAGCCCGGTCATCAATCACACCTACCAGGCGGGCAATTACCGCGCCGAGGTGCGCGTCAAAGACTCGCGCGGCAAGGCGAGCGCCAACGTCGCGGGAGCCAACATAGAGGTGACCGCGGCGACGAGGCCGCTGGCCCCCACCAATCTGACGGGGGCGGTGAGCGGCACAGGGCAGCAGGCGACCATCTTCTGGAAGGACAACGCTTTTAACGAAGTCGGCTTCCGCATCGAGCGCTGCCAGGGGATGAACTGCACCAACTTCCTTCAGATAGGGACGAGGACGACCAACTCGACCAGTTTCCTCAACACCGGCCTGACCGCGAACAGCTTCTACCGCTTCCGCGTGCGGGCCTATAACGGCGTGGGCAATTCCGCCTACTCGAACGTGCTCAACCTCGACACGACGATCAAGCCGGGGACCCCGAGCAATCTGAGGGCGACCTTGTTTTACACGGGGAACCAGGTGACCATCTACTGGCAGGACAACGCGAACAACGAAGTGGGCTTCCGCATCGAGCGCTGCCAGGGGGTGAACTGTGCCAACTTCCTGGAGATAGGGACGCGGACGACCAACTCCACCAGCTACCTTAACACCGGCCTCGCGCGCAACGTCACGTACCGCTACCGCGTGCGGTCTTACAACAAGGCCGGGACTTCCGCCTACTCGAACATCGCCAGCGTGACGACGAAGTGACGCGGGCCTTTAACGTGCAAGCGGGCGAAGAGGGGCGGGCGGTCGCTGGGGCCGCCCGCCCCCGACATTGACACCCCTCCGAAGTCTTGCTTATAGTTCCCTCTGCTCGAAAGTCATGTGCGCCGTGCAGAACAGAGAGCATCATCGCTTCGCTTGCGCCTGTTGTCGCTCTATTACGTGGGGGCGGCCGGGTGGTACTTGCGCGAGCGCGGATTCGAAAACCGAGGGTTAGACGCCGCGACGACAGCGAGGACTTAAGACCGAGGCCGCGAATTTCCCGGAAGGGAGTCGCGGCTGACGCTTTTTGAGCCAAAATGATTATGGCCCGGAGAATCGTAGGACAGGCGGAGCGCGCCGGCGACTTGTCGCACGGCATCGGCGGCACTCCGCTCGTCCGCCTGCGGCGCGTCACGCGCGGGCTGGTGCCCGAGGGGGTTTCCGTCTTCGCGAAGGCCGAGCACCTGAACCCCGGCGGCTCCGTCAAAGACCGCGCGGCGCTCGCGATGATTCTCGAAGGCGAGCGGCAGGGCGAGCTGCGCCCCGGCAAAGTCATCCTCGACGCGACGAGCGGCAACACAGGGATAGCCTACGCGATGATCGGCGCGGCCCGAGGCTACGGGGTCGCACTCTGCCTGCCCAAGAACGCCAGCCGCGAGCGCAAACGCATCCTCGCCATCTACGGGGCCGAGATTATAGAGACGGACCCGCTCGGCGGCACAGACGCCGCGCAGATAAAAGCCAGGGAGATGGCGGCCGCCGAGCCGGACAGGTATTTCTACCCGGACCAGTACAACAACGACGCCAACTGGCGCGCGCACTACGAAGGGACCGCGCCGGAAATCTGGGAGCAGACCGGAGGAGGCGTCACGCACTTCCTCGCGGGGCTCGGCACGACGGGCACGTTCACTGGCGTCGGGCGCAGACTCAGGGAATACAATTCGCAAATCCGCCTCGTCTCCATGCAGCCCGACTCGCCCCTGCACGGGCTAGAGGGCATGAAGCACATGAGGACGGCGATTGTGCCTGGCATCTACGACCCGTCGCTCGCGGACGAGGACGTGGAAGTCGCGACCGAGGACGCGCAGGAGATGACGCGGCGGCTCGCGCGCGAGGAGGGTCTGTTCGTCGGCGTCTCCTCGGGCGCGAACGTCTTTGCCGCGCTCCGCCTCGCGCGGGGGCTACCGGCGGGCTCGACGCTCGTCACAATCCTCTGCGACGGCGGCGGGAAATATTTGAGCGAACGTTTTTGGGAGGGAGAGAGAAATGATTAAGGCTGGGACGCTGCTGCTGGAAGACATCAAGCGCCACGCGGAGCGCGAGTACCCGCGCGAGTGCTGCGGGCTATTAATCGGGCGCATCGAAGACGACGGGCGCACGCGCGAGGTCCGCGAGACTTACCCTGTGGCGAACGCCTGGGAGGACGGCGACACGATGCACCGCCGGATGCTGATCACGCCGCAGGACTACATGAGCGCCGAGCGCCATTACGCCGAAGAGGGCCTGGGCGTCGTCGGCAACTATCACTCGCACCCGGACCACCCGGCCGTGCCCTCCGAGTTCGACCTGAAGAACCTCGCGCCCTGGCCGACGATGTCTTACGTGGTCGTCGCGGTCGCGAAGGGCCGCGCCGTCGAACTGCGCTCCTGGGAGTTGGAGGCGGACGGTTCCCGCTTTAAGGAAGAGGAAATCTTGAAAGGAAGCTAATCATGGCAGTCACCATCATCATCCCGACGGCGCTGCGCCAGTTCGCGGGCGGGAAGTCGGAGATCGAAGTCGAGGCGCGGACGGCTGGCGAGGCGCTGGAGCGTCTGACTAACGACCACGCGGAGCTGCGGCGACACCTCTACACGGACCAGAACCGCCTGCGCAACTTCGTCAACGTCTACGTCAACGACGAGGACATACGCCACGCGCAGGGGCCCGACACGCCTTTGAAGGACGGCGACTCCGTGATGATCGTGCCCTCGATTGCCGGCGGCGCGACGGCCGAAGACGAAGTTAAATCAATTGAGTTGCCTTCCCTCTCCAACGACGAGATCGCGCGCTACAGCCGCCACCTCATCATGCCCGAGGTCGGGATGGAGGGGCAGCGCAGGCTCAAGGCCGCGAGTGTGCTGATGATTGGCACAGGAGGTTTGGGCGCTCCGACGGGCATGTACCTGGCCGCCGCGGGCGTCGGCCGCCTCGGCATACTAGACTTCGACGTGGTGGACGAGTCGAACCTACAGCGCCAGATCATACACGGCACGAAGGACGTGGGCCGCCCCAAGATCGAGTCCGCGCGCGACCGCCTGCGCGACATCAACCCGCACGTCCAGCTAGACACCTACGAAGAGCGCCTGACGAGCGAGAACGCGCTCAGGCTTTTTAAAGAGTACGACATCGTCGTGGACGGCACGGACAATTTCCCGACGCGCTACCTGGTCAACGACGCGTGCGTGCTCACGGGCAAGCCGAACGTCTACGGCTCCATCTTCCGCTTCGAGGGGCAGGCGTCCATTTTCTGGGCCGAGCGCGGCGCGTGCTACCGCTGCCTGTACCCCGAGCCGCCGCCGCCGGGCCTCGTGCCGAGCTGCGCGGAGGGAGGCGTGCTCGGCGTGCTGCCGGGCATCGTCGGCGCGATTCAGGCGAACGAGACCATCAAGCTCATCCTCGGCTCCGAAGGCACGCTCATCAACCGACTGCTCCTGTTCGACGCGTGGCGCATGCGCTTCCGCGAGCTGAAGCTGAGGAAAGACCCCGCGTGCCCCGTCTGCGGCGAGAACGCGACCATCAGGGAGTTGATAGACTACGAAGAGTTCTGCGGCCTGCGCCCGCCCGCGCAGGAGGTGAAGGAAGAGAGAAAGCTGGAAGAGATCACGGCCGCAGAGCTTAAAGCGCGCCTCGACCGCGGCGACGACCTACAGGTCATAGACGTGCGCGAACAGAACGAGTACGAGATCGCGCGCCTCCCCGGCACAAAATTAATCCCGCTCGGCCAGGTCACGAGCCGCATGAGCGAGATCGACCCCGCCCGCGAAACAATCGTCCACTGCAAGGGCGGCGTCCGCAGCGCCAAAGCCATCGAGGCCCTGACCGAGGCGGGTTTTAAGGGGAAGCTCGTCAACCTCAAGGGCGGCATCGCCGCGTGGTCGGACGAAGTTGACCCGAGCGTGCCGAAGTATTAGGCAAGTACAGTTTACCCGGCCCCGGAGGGGTCGAAACATTTTCGCCGCGCGTTCCGGGCGCGGCGCTCGCGCTCACGCGCTCGCTTGCCCGCGGCTATCTTGTGCGACCCCTTTGGTGTTAGCCCCCGCGCCTTTGCCGCCTTCCCTCTTCTCCATCGGGACGTAGTCGCGCGTGCGATGGCCGAGGTAAATCTGGCGGGGCCGGGCGATCTTCTGGTCCTGGTCGTTGAGCAGCTCGACCCACTGCGCGAGCCAGCCAGAGGTGCGCGGGATGGCGAAGAGCACAGGGAACATGTCCACGGGGAAGCGCATCGCGCGGTAAATGATCCCCGAATAAAAATCGACGTTCGGGTAGAGCTTGCGCTTGACGAAGTACTCGTCTTCGAGCGCGATGCGTTCGAGTTCGAGCGCGAGGTCTAAGAGCGGGTCTTTGCCCGTCACCTCGAAGACCTCGTAGGCTATCTTCTTGATGATGCGCGCGCGCGGGTCGTAGTTCTTGTAGACGCGGTGGCCGAAGCCCATCAGCCGGAACTCCCCGGCCTTGACGCGGCGGACGTACTCCGGCACGTGGTCAATCGACCCGATCTCGTTGAGCATCCTCAGGACGGCCTCGTTGGCCCCGCCGTGGAGCGGGCCGTAGAGCGCGGCGGCCGCGCCCGCGAGCGCGGAATACGGGTCCGTGTTCGCGCTCCCGATGGAGCGCATCGTGTTGGTCGAGCAGTTCTGCTCGTGGTCCGCGTGGAGGATGAAGAGGACGGAGAGGGCTCGCTCAAGCACGGGGTTCGGCTCGTACCGCAGCTCGGTCGTCTTGAACATCATGTTGAGGAAGTTGCCCTCGTAGGAGAGGTCGTTGTCGGGGTAGGCGTACTGCATCCCGACGCGGTGGCGGTAGGCGAAGGCGGCGATGGTCGGGACCTTCGCGATGAGACGGTGAATCTGCTTCCGGCGGCACGCCTCGTCCTCTATGTTCTTGGCCTCGGGGTAGAAGGTCGAGAGCGCGGCGACCATCGCCTCGAACATCCCCATCGGGTGCGCGTTGTAGTGGAAGCCGTCCAGGACCTTCTTGATGTTCTCGTTGATGAAGGTGTGGAAGGTGATGTTGCGCTTCCACTCGGAGAGCTGCTGCTCGCCGGGCAGCTCGCCGTAGAGGAGCAGGTAGGCGACCTCCAGGTAGCTGCTCCGCTCTGCGAGCTGCTCGATGGGGTAGCCGCGGTATTCCAGGATGCCCTTGTCGCCGTCAATGAAGGTGATGCGGCTCTTGCACGAGGCCGTGTTCATGAACGCCGGGTCGTAGGTCATCAGCCCGAAGTCGTCGTCCGCGACCTTGATCTGCCGCAAGTCCATCGCGCGGATGGTGTCGTTCTCAATCGGGACCTCGTACTGGCGGCCCGTGCGGTTGTCCGTGATTGTCAGAGTGTCGTTGCTCATCTCGTTGCTCCCCCGCTTTGTCGCTAACTCACTTGTCCGCCTTGATGGCTCCCCCGTTCTCTTCGAGCGCGGCCTGCGCGGCGGCGAGGCGCGCGACGGGGACGCGGAACGGCGAACAGCTAATGTAGTCGAGCCCTATCTCGTGACAAAAGCCTATCGAGCGCGGCTCGCCGCCGTGCTCGCCGCAGATGCCGACCTTGAGGCCCGGCTTCGCCTCGCGCCCGAGCGTCGTCCCCTTTTTGACCAGGTAGCCGACGCCCTCGCGGTCCAAAACCTGGAACGGGTCGTCGGGCATGATCTTGTGCTCGACGTAGTAGGAGAGGAACCGGCCCGAGTCGTCGCGCGAGAGCCCGAAGGTCGTCTGCGTCAGGTCGTTCGTGCCGAACGAGAAGAAGTCCGCGTAGGCCGCGATCTTGTCGGCGGTCAGCGCCGCGCGCGGCAACTCGATCATCGTCCCGACCGTATAGTCGATCTTCATCCCGTGCTCGCCCATCACCTGGCGAGCTACCTCGTGAATCAACTCGGACTGGTGGTGCAGCTCCTCGGCGGTCGAGACGAGCGGGACCATGATCTCGGGCCTGACGACGAGCCCCTCGCCCTGCACCTGGGCCGCGGCCTCGAAGATGGCGCGCACCTGCATGCGCGTCACCTCGGGGTAGACGAGGCCCAACCGACAGCCGCGGTGGCCGAGCATGGGGTTGTTCTCGCGTATGCGCTCGACCTGGTGGAAGAGGCGGCGCTTCTCGTCGATCTGGTCGAGCGTGCGGTCCATGTCGCGGATGGTGCCCGCGCGCTGCAACTCCATCTTCAGCTCCGCGAGTTCGCCCATCAGCTCGCGTATGTCCGGCAGGAACTCGTGGAGCGGCGGGTCCAGGAGGCGGATGGTGACGGGCAGCCCCTGCATCGCCTGGAAGATGCCGACGAAGTCCTTGCGCTGGAGCGGGAGCAGCTTTTCGAGCGCCTTCTCGCGCTGGCCGACGCCCTCGGAGAGAATCATCTCGCGCATCGCGGCGAGGCGTCCTTCGCCGAAGAACATGTGCTCCGTGCGGCACAAGCCTATCCCTTCCGCGCCGAACTCGCGCGCGACCTTCGAGTCCTGCGGCGTGTCCGCGTTGGCGCGCACGCGCAAGCGGCGGAAGTCGTCCGCCCACGTCATCAACTCCTTGAAGTCGTCCCCGAGCTTCGGCTGCACCGTCGGCACCTGGCCCAGAAAGACGCGCCCCGTGGAGCCGTCGACCGTCACCCACTCGCCTTTGGGGACGACCGTCCCGTTGACGTTGAACTGCTGCTGCCCGTAATCAATGTTGAGGCTGCTCGCCCCGCACACGCACGACTTGCCCATGCCGCGCGCCACGACCGCCGCGTGGCTTGTCATGCCCCCGCGCGCGGTGACGATGGCCTGGGCGGCGACCATGCCGTGGAAGTCGTCGGGGCTGGTCTCCTGGCGGACGAGGATGACTTTCGCGCCTTCGCGGGCCATCTCTTCGGCCTCGTCCGGGTCGAAGACGACGCGCCCCTGCGCGGCCCCTGGGCTCGCCGGCAGTCCGGTCGCGAGCACGGTGGTTTCGGCGTTCGGGTCGACGGTCGGGTGGAGCAACTGGTCCAGTTGCTCGGGCGAGACGCGGCGCACGGCCGTGGCCTTGTCGATCAATTCCTCGTGCACCATGTCGACGGCGACGCGCACCGCGGCCGCGCCCGTGCGCTTGCCCGTGCGCGTCTGGAGCATCCAGAGGCGGCCGCGCTCGATGGTGAACTCCACGTCCTGCATGTCGTGGTAGTGCTTTTCGAGGAGCTGCGTGATCTGGTTGAACTGCTCGTAGACTTCAGGCAATTCTTCCTTGAGCTGGCTGATGGGGTTCGGCGTGCGAATCCCTGCGACCACGTCCTCGCCCTGCGCGTTCAGGAGGTACTCGCCGTAAAGCGCCTTCTCGCCCGTCGAGGGGTTGCGCGTGAAGGCCACGCCCGTCCCGCTGTTCATCCCCATGTTGCCGAAGACCATCGCCTGCACGTTGACGGCCGTGCCGAGGTCGTCCGGGATGCGGTTGACGCGGCGGTAGTCCACGGCGCGCCGCCCCATCCACGAGTTGAAGACCGCGGCAATCGCCACGCGCAACTGTTCGTAAGGGTCTTCGGGGATGGTGTGCTCGCTCTGCTCGGCGAAGATGATCTGCTTTTCGGCGGCGATGATCTCGCGCAGTTGGTCGGGCTGCAGGTCTGTGTCGCGGCCGCCCTCGGTCTGCGCCTTGAAGCGGTCCATGACGCGCTCGAACTTTTCGTGCGCGACGCCGATGACTATCTCGCCGAAGAGCGAGGCGAAGCGGCGGTAGGCGTCCAGGGCGAAGCGCAGGTCGTTGGTCTGCGTGGCGAGCCCCTGCACGGTGTTGTCGTTGAGGCCGAGGTTCAGGACCGTGTCCATCATGCCCGGCATGGAGAAGGCCGCGCCCGAGCGGACGGAGACCAGCAGCGGGTTGTCGGGGTGTCCGAAGCCCTTGCCGGTCTTCTCTTCGAGGCGGCTGAGGCCCTCCACGACCTGCTCCCACATGCCTTCGGGGAACTGCTTGTTGTTCGCGTAAAAGGCGTTGCACGCCTCGGTCGTGACGACGAAGCCGGGGGGCACGGGCAGTCCCGCGCGCGTCATCTCGGCCAGCCCCGCGCCCTTGCCCCCGAGCAGCCGCTTGTCCTCGCCGCTGCCCTCCTCGAAAAGGTAGACCCACTTCCGACTCTGATTTTGGCTCATAGGACGATCCTTATATGGCGATGAAATTTTGTGGTGTCGGGCACGCCTAGTCTATCACTAAACCCCGGGCGGCGGCCTAATGGGGAATGCGGATTCCGGGTCGCGGGTTGAGAAAAGCAGCGACTGGCTTTTCACTGCGCGACCCGGAATCCGCATGACTCAACCCGCGCCGCCCGGCACTCAGAATTCACGGCGGCGGCCGGGTCAGCTCGACGGGACGCGGCCCGTCTAGTAGACGCCGAAAGGTGAACTGATAACGTTAATCAGCAGCCAGAGACCTAACAAGATCGCGGCAATGCCGAGGGGGCCCTGGTATGAGGCGAGCTTGGCCTGGACTCCCGCGCCGCCGGCCGCCGCCCCAACGTTTTTGCTCAGGACGTACTGGTTGATCAGCCCGTATCCGAGCAGGAAGCCGAGCGCGAGTCCGACCAGAATGGTTAGGAGCAGGAGGAGGCCGCTGAAGGTCGCATACCGTAACATTATCCCTAAGAACTGGAGGGCCTGGATTAGCCAGATGAAAGAAAAGATGAGGAGGACGATGCCGATGATGCCCTGGAAGGGCACCAGCTTGCCGATCAGTTCTCTGGCGTCCGGTTTATTCTTGATGATGAGCGCCGCGGCCCCCAGGACGCCGGCGACGATCAAAAGAAGCGCGAATAGTACACCCATAATCTGAGTCTCCTTACTAAGTTTGGGTCAGAGCGCGAAGTGTGCCGTCAGACTATATTGCAACTTTCGGTTTTCGCCAACTGTTTTTCAGATCGCGGGTGAAGACGTGCGCCAGGCAGTTCTTTGCGGCGCTGCGTCCTGGCGTGAAATACCAAAACACTCACGCCGGAGCCGCGAAGTCGCGAAGGGGAAACGGGCTTCTCTCTTTAGCTGACGCGGACGGTCAGGCCCTCGCGCGCGAGCTTCCAGTCGAGGACTTCCACGTTCTCTTCGAGGAGGGCGCGCTCCACGTCCTGTCGCCGGCCCTCGGCGCAGAGGAAGGCGATGCAGCCGCCGCCGCCCGCGCCGCAGACTTTGGCCGCCTCGGCCCCGTTCGCCAGCGCCTTCTCGACCAGCATGTCCATGTGCGGCGTCGTCACGCCGGGGGCGAGCCGCTTGCGGCCCGGATACGCGTCCTGCATCGTGGCCGAGACTTCCGGCCAGTCGTTCGCCAGGAGCGCGCGGCGCACGCGCGCGGCCGAGTCCCTGATGCCGTCGAAGAGCCTGAAGAGTTCGGGGTCGCCGTCGATGTGGTTCTTCGTAATCTCCCAGTTGTTCGTCCCCGAAAGGCGCGGCTCGCCCGTGTAGCAGATGGCGATGCGGCGCTCCAGCGTCTCCTCGTCAACCTTCAGCGCCTCGCGCTCGATGCCGTCCGGGCGAAAGTGGACCGCGTTCACCCCGCCGTAGAGCGCCGGGTAGTAGTCCTGGAAGCCCGCGGGGACGCGGATCACGGTCGTCTCGACGTTGGCCGCGATGGTGACGAACTTGCGCTCGTCGTAGCGGTTGCCGACCAACTGGTTGAGAGCGCCGACGCAGGCGATGTTGAGCGCGCTGGAGCCGGCGAGCCCCGCGCCCGCAGGGGCCTCGCTGTGGGCCACGAGGTGGAAGCCCGTGGTCGGCTTGAAGAAGTGTACGAGCTTGGAGATGAGCTCCAGCCGCTCCTCGCGGATCAAGTCCTCGATGGCCGCCAGCTCCGTCTCGAAGCTGACCTTGCGGTCGCGGGATTCGAGCACGATGCGCCCGTCGTCGCGCGTCTCGATGCGGCACGAGGCGCGCAGGTTGAGGGCGAAGTTGACGGTCGAAGCGCCGGGGTGGAAGAGGTAGAGCGGCCAGATGTCTATGGTCCCCCCGGCCAGGTCGACGCGCGTCGGCGCGGATGATTCGATAATCATAGTAGTCAGTAGTCAGTAATCAGTAGTCAATAATCAGTTTTCAGTAGAAGCAAGTTGTCTTTGCTGAGTACTGACTACTGCCTTTCAGTCTCCCCCGCCCTCGCTCTTCGGGGCGGGCCGCTCGTGCTGGGCTGACGAATCCTTGCGGCGATGGGGCAGGTGCATGCGCTCCTGTATCTCTTCCTTGAACTCCTGGACCTCGGCCTTGATCTCGTGAATCTTCTCCTGCGCGGCGTGCTCCAGCTCCTTCAGCTTCTCGGGGTTGGCCTCCTCGACCTTCTTGCTGAGCCAGAAGCGCTCGACCACGTAGAAGCCTATGACGCCGACGACGAGGACGACGAGCAGGTAGACCGTGATGTTCTGCACGTCGCCGATGACGCGCGTGATCGTCCCGCTGAACATGTAGCCGACGCCGCTCAGGACCATCACCCACGCGGCGCAGCTCGCCAGCGTCCAGAGCAGGAACTTGACGAGCGGCATTCTTCCGACGCCGTAGAAGACGCACGAGGCGATGCGCAGGCCGTAGATGTATTTCACTATGAAGATGGAGAGCGTGCCGAATTTGTCGACCAGCTTGACGATGCGCGGCGCGGCCATCTTGTAGAAGCGGAAGCCGCGCACGCCCCGCTCGAAGCCGCGCCCGCCCGCGTAGGCCAGGCTGTCGCCGACGAGGCCGCCGAGCGTGCCCGCGCCGAAGACCTGCGCGAAGCCGTACTCGCCGAAGACGCCGTGGTGTGCCAGAACGCCCGCCAGGAGCAACGTGATGTCGCCCTCCCACATCGTCAGGAAGAAGACGGCGTAGAGGCCGTAGGTGCCCATCAGCCTGTAGAAGAAGCTGCCCTCGACCGTGTCCGTAAGCAGAATGGTATTGTGCCCCGCCGCGAGCGTCAGGGAGAAGAAGGCGTAAAAAATGAGTTGACCCGTTAGTCCGTAAAAGTAGCTAAGAGCCATAAGCAAAGTGGGCCGGGAGGCGTTCCCTACGTTGACGGCCGGGCCGAGTCCTTTGGGCCGGCCGCCACGACCTCCGGCCCGTTTTATGAATCTTCCTTCTCCGGGGGCGGCTTGACGACGAGCACGGGGCACGGCGCGTGGCGCACGACGGCCTCCGCGGTCGAGCCGAAGAGGATGCGCCCGAGGCCCGTGCGGCCGTGCGACGAAATCACGATCAGGTCGCAGCCGTGCTCCGTGGCGGCGCGGACGATCTCGGTCGCCGGGTCGCCGTGGGCTATGACCTCCTCGACTTCGAGCCCCGAGCACTCCTCGCAGCCGGCGATCTTCGGCAGCTCTCTTTCGGCAGAGTCCTCCATCTGCTCGCTGATGTCCGCGATGGGGAGCGGCTCCGTGATCCCCGTGTAGCCGACGGACGGCATGACGGGCTCGATGACGTGGACGCAGACGATTTTTGCCCCGGCGTCGCGCGCCAGCTCGGTCGCGTAGGAGAGCGCGTGGCTCGCGCACTCGCTGAAATCCGTCGGCAATAGTATAGAGCGAAGCTGCATGATAAAGGGATGAGTGCGGAGGGATGAGGGATGAAGTTATAAATTTTTCTTCATCCCTCATCCCTCATCTCTCATCCCTGCATTCTACACGGAGAAGTGCTTGTTTGACAGTCCCGTAAACCGTTTATTACAATGCGCGTGCTTCCTACCCCGTGAATTTATTCTGTGACTTCATACGGAAGACCTGAAAGATGGCGCAGCCCGCTCAACCGACAACGAATTTTATTGGCGTGGATGTCTCCGGCCAGACGCTGCGCGTCGCGCTCGTGGGCGCGGAGGGCGCGGTCCTGGAGCGCCGCGAAGCGCCGCTGGAGCCCAACGCGCTGGTCGCGCAGATAGCGCGCACGGTCACGGGGCTGCGCGACGTTTCCCCCGAAATCGCGGCCATAGGCATAGGCATCCCAGGACTCGTCAACCGCCAGACCGACCGCGTCCTGGTCTCCACGGACCTGCCCACGGTCGTGCGCGGCGACTTCCACGCGGAGATGAAGCGCGCGGCGGGGATGCGCGTGGAGTTGGAGAACGACGCGAACGCGGCGGCCTACGGCGAGTACCAGGCCGGGGCGGGCCGCGGCAGCCGCGACATGTTCTACGCCACGATTGGCGCGGGCATCGGCGGCGCGATCATCCTGAACGGGAAACTCTGGCTCGGCGCGAGCGGGTTCGCGGGCGAGTTCGGGCACATCACGATTGACGCCGAGGGCATAGAGTGCATCTGCGGCAACGCGGGCTGCCTCGAGACGGTCGCCTCGGGTCCGAACATCGTGCGGCGCGCCAACGAGCGACTTTACCGCGACAACACCTCTTCGCTCTCGCGGCTCGCCATCAACAAGGAGTTCACGGCCACGGACGTGGTGCACGAGGCGCAGAACGGCGACGACTTTTCGCTGATGATGCTGGAGCGCACGGGCAAGTACATCGGCGCGGCCGTCGCCTCGGTCATCAACCTGCTCAACATCGAGCGGATAGTTTTAGGCGGCAGCGTGATGGAGGCGGGCCCACTGATTCTGGACTCCGTCATACACGAGGCCGAGCGCCGCGCCTTCCAGCCCTGCTTCGAGGCCACGCAGATCGTCGCCGCCGCGCTCGGCACAGACGCCGTCGCCGTCGGCGCGGCGCTCCTCGCGCGCGACGCCACACCCGAAGCTCGTTAGGACATCCCCGCAACGCAATCCACACAGGTCAGTGCCGCCCGCTTGCGGCAGGCGGTACCGACTCTTGTTCAGCGCGCGGCCGTCGTCGCGTCCACGGGCTCGTCAACGGCCCTCGCCTCGCCGACGCCGAACAATTTGCGGTGAAGCTCCGCGACCTCTTCGGGGCGCACCTTCGGGCGGCGGTCGTAGGTCAGCAGCCCGTTGATCTCCTGCTCTATGTCCGTCAACTGCGTGTAGCAGAAGCCCGCCAGGAACGGCAGCGACGCGATGCCCTCCATCAGGTCGCGGTACTTCGCCAGCAACTCTTCCGCCGTGTGCACGGAGCCGTAGAACCTGTAGAGCAGGTCGCGGTCTTCGGAGGGGACGTTCGGCGGGATCATCAGGAAGCCGCCGACCTCGGAGAGCATGACGGGCTGGCCGCGGTAGCGCGAGCCGAGTACGAAGAGCGGTTTGTTGCCGATCCAGACGTGCGGCGGGAGCGGCCCGCCCGTGGTGGTCTCCTGGTAGCGCTCGCGCAGGAGTGCGGCCGTCGGCGTGTAGTCGTGTATGGCGCAGATGTCCGTGATGTCCGTGTGCTCCCACCCGTCGTTGTCTATGACGGGTCGCTTCTGGTCTAGCTGCCGCGTCATGGCGACCATCCGCTCGATGAAGGCGAACTGGCCCGGATGATTCTGGCGCAGCTTCGGGAAACCCATGCTCTCGTTGACCGGCACCCAGCAGATGATGCACGGGTGGTTGTAGTCACGGCGGATGGCGCGCTTCCACTCGGCGGCCAACCGTTCCTCGGCCATCGAAGACCACTCGCGCGTGTTCGGCATCTCCTCCCAGACCAGCAGCCCCAGCTTGTCGCACCAGTAGAGCCAGCGCGGGTCTTCGACCTTCTGGTGCTTGCGCGCGCCGTTGAAGCCGAACCGCTTCGTCCACAGCACGTCCTCGCGCAGGCTGGCGTCCGAGGGCGGGGCCAGGTAGCTCTCGGGCCAGTAGCCCTGATCCAGAATCATCGCCAGGTAGACGGGCGCGTCGTTGAGCCACACGCGCCCGTCGCGCAGCTCCACGTCGCGCAGGCCCGCGTAAGACTCGACCTCGTCGAGCAGCCTCTCGCCCTCGAACAGCCGCAGGCGCAGGCCGTAAAGGTAGGGCGACTCGGGCGACCAGGGCCGGGCGTCCGGGATGTCCAGCCTTACTTCCGCGGCGGCCGTCCTGATCTCCGCGTGCGTGCGCGCGACCACGGTGCCGTCTTCCTCAAGCGCCTCGACTTCGAGCCCCCAGCGCGTGGACGGCGCGTGCAGGAGCACGCCGATCTCGATGGAGCTTTCGCGCGCGGAGGCGTTGAGCTTGATGTCCTCGATGCGTATCGGCGGGACGGGTTCGAGCCAGACCGTCTGCCAGATGCCCGTCGTGCAGTAGTAGTCTATGTCGTGCGGGAGGCCCGTGGTGGACTGCTTGCCGCGCGGCTGGCGCGGGTTCTGCCGGTCCTCGACGCGCAGCGTCAGGCGGTTCGTCTCGTGGTTCAGGTACGGGGAGATGTTGAACTGGAAGGGGACGTGGCCGCCCTGGTTGTGGCCCACTTCTTTGCCGTTGACCCAGACGGTCGCGCGGTAGTCCACAGCGCCGAAGTTCAAGAGCACGTTCTGCCCGCGCCACTCTTCGGGGACCTCGAAGCTGCGCGCGTACCAGACGATCTCGTGAATCGCTTTATCGTTGATGCCGGAAAGCTCCGACTGGTAGGGGAACGGGACGACGATACGCATTTCGAGCGGCAGGCCGAAGTGCCAGCCCTGCTCGCGCCCCTTGTTCGCGTCGTCGAAGGCGAACTCCCACTCGCCGTTCAGATTCAGCCACTCGCGGCGGACGAACTGCGGCCGCGGGTACTCCGGCCGCGGGACGTTGAGAAGCGATGATTCCATTGTCAGACCCCGTACACGATTTTTTACAGCTCAACGCGCCCCCGCAGGGGACGACGTGCATAATAGCCCAGGACCGACGCTCGTTGACAAATTGATTCGCCAATCGCACGCCGGGCATCCCCGCCAGGGGGCGAACACGATATCCGAGGGCAAGCGAGTGCGCTTGAAGCGCACGACGCGCCGCCCACGGGACGACGGGGAGAATATTTTCGGCCCTGAAGGGGTCGCACGTTCAACGTCGAGGTGCGACCCCTTCAGGGCCGAAACGTTTTCCTATACCTGACCGTGGGCGGCGCGAACTCGCGTTTGCTTGCCCACGGCTATCACGTTTGACCCCTCCGGGGTCGAAAGCGAACCGCCGCACACTGCCTTCAAACCTGCGCGCCGCCTTAACTCTTCGTCGCCGCCATCGTGCGCGGCGCGGCCTTCGCCGCGCGTTCTTCCGTCTCGTCGCCGCCCCGGCCCACTTCGCACTCGCCGACGTAGCGGGAGAGCGCGTGGTCGAGGGCCGGGAGCAGCGCGCCGCGCTCGCTCCCGAGCACGCTGTAGAGCGGCCGCGCCGCGGCGAGCTTCAGAGACTCGGTCGTGCAGCCCTCCACGAGTCCCGCGTCCAGTCCGGCCAGCGCGGCCGCGCGCCGCGCGAAATCGGCCCAGGTCACAGAGCCGACGCTCGCCAGGTGCCAGACGCCGCCCTCGTCGTCGATCAGAAGGTCCAGCGCCGCGTTGACCAGGTCGGGCACGTAGGTCGGCGAGACGACCGCGTCGTCGGCCGCGCGGAACGTGCGCCCCGCGGCGAGCGCGCGCAGGGCGTGCGTGACGAAGTTGTGCTCGTCCCACGGCCCGAAGAACGCGCTCGTGCGAACCACCAGGGCCGAAGGGAGCGCGCGCAAGACCGCGGCCTCGGCCAACGCCTTGCTCCGCCCGTAGACGTTGAGCGGCGACGCGGGGTCGCTCTCGACGTAGGGCGTCTCACCGCGCCCGTCGAAGACTAGGTCCGAGGAGAAGGTCACGAGCTTCACGCCCAGGCTCGCGCACGCCTCGGCGAGCGTCTTCGGCCCCGTCGTGTTCTCGCGCAGGCACTTCTCTCCCTCGCGCTCGGCGTCGTCCACGCGGACGAACCCCGCCGTGTTGACGACGGCCCAGGGCTCGTACTCCGCGAGCGCGCGCCCGACGGACGCCGCGTCCGCGATGTCCATCTCGCGGCGCGAGAGCAGGCGGTAGGCGAGCCCGCGCACCTCGCAGACGCGCGCGAACGCGCGGCCGAGCGTGCCGGTCGCGCCCGTAATCAGAATCGGCTTCGCCGCGACACCTTTCATACTCACCCCCTGCACGGCCGTAGAGACGCCGTGCGCGCGACGCGTGACCGGCGGGTAGCAGAGCCTCCCGAGCCTGCGCCACCAGCCCGGAGAATCGAGCGCCGGGTGCTCGTGCTCGCGCCCCGCGCCCAAATCGCGCAGCATGCGCGCGAGCGCCGTGGGCCTGGGGGCGCGCGGCGAGCCGCGCAGGTCGAAGACGCCCGGCTCGTAGTGCCCCTCGTCGCGCGTCAGCAAATTGTGCCAGTCGTACGCGCCGAGCAGCGACCAGGCCGTGACGGCGCGCACGTCCGCCCCCTCTGCCCTCAACCCCCGCGCCGCGTCCCAGACCTCCTTGAGCCAGCGCAGCTGTTCCTCGCGCGTGCAGCCGAGGTGCGCCTCCGTCACGGCCAGAGGCAGGTGGTAACGCTCCCAGGTCTCTTTCAAGAGGGCGCGCGGCCCCGCTGGGCCTTCGGCGCAGACGCGCACCGCCTCCACGTCCGCGTAAGCGACGCGCCCGTTCCCGCCGTGCGTGTGGGCCGGGTAGCGTTTGAGCCGCTCGTCCAGGAAGCGCTCGCTCGTCAGGTAGTGATTGACGCCGACGATGTCGGGCGGGCAGGGATTCTCGGCGAACCACTCAAGCTCCGCCTCGGCCGTGCCGACCCAGCGCAGGTAGTCCCACATCGCGTGCCCGCGCGTGACGCGGCCCGCGAGCAGGTCCCAGGTCAGCCAGCGGCGCTCGTTCTCGAACTCGGCCTGGTAGCCGAGCGCGCGCGTGCTGAAAGTCTTGCCGAGGTCTTCGGTCTGGACGAGACGCGCCGCGGGGTTGACGCGGCGGACGGCGCACATGGCGAGCACGACTCCGCGGCACTGGTTCAGGAACGCGCGACTGAACGTGCGCGCGTCGCGGCCGTGCGGATACCAGTGGCCGTAAAGCCCGCTGAAGCGCGCGGTCGTCAGAGGCTCGTTGACAGGCGTGTAGTCTTCCACCCACGGGAAGCGGCGCGCGACCGCCGCCGCGTAGGCGGCGAGCTTTTGCGGGAAGGCAGGGTCGACGAGGCTCGTCGAGCGCGGCCCGCTCCCGTGATGCACGAGGCCGACGATGGGGCGTATGCCCAGCGCGCGCAGCCGCGCCAGCCGCTCAGTGGGCCAAGTCCAGTCGGCACTCTCCAACCCGTCCGGCGCGGTGCGCTCCCACAGAACGGGGTAGCGCAGCGCGCGCACGCCGAGCCCGGCGATGAGGTCTAAGTCGCCGGGGCGGCGCGCGTGGCCGCTACGCTCCGACTGGTCGAAGAACTCGTCGCCGACGCGGTTGACGCTGCACTCGACCCCGGCCCACAACTCAAGCGGGCCGCGCGGCTGCGGTGTCTCTACAACAGCGGCCATAGCCGAACCTCTCACCTAAACGGCCGCGCCCGCCGCCACCTTGACCTTCTTGGCGCGCGTGCCGTTGCCGTTACCGCTGCCGTTCGCCGCCACGGCCACCTTCGGCTTGTCGGCCACGCGCAGGGTGGACTCGGAGCGCTTGCCCGCCCCGCTCAGCTTGCTGTAGACCGTCAGCGCCTGCGCGACGATCTGGTCCATGTTGTAATACTTGTAGGTCGCGAGCCGCCCGACGAAGTGCACGCCCTGCGTCTGGTCCGCGAGCGCCTTGTACTTCGCATAAAGGTCCGCGTTCTCCTTGCGCGGCACTGGGTAGTACGGGTCGCCCTCGCCCTTCGGGAACTCGTAAACGACGCTCGTCTTCGAGTGCTCCTGGCCCGTCAGGTACTTGAACTCCGTGATGCGCGTGTAAAGGTGCTCGTTCGGGTAGTTGACGACCGGGGCCTCCTGGAAGACATCCCTGTCGTGCGTCTCGTGCTTGAATTCGAGCGAGCGGTAGGGGAGCTTCCCGTAGCGGTATTCGAAGAACGAGTCCACAGGCCCCGTGTAGATCATCTCCTTGTAGGGAATCTCGTCCTCGATCTCGCGGTAGTCGGCGTTGAGCATGACCTTGATGTTCGGGTGGTCGAGCATCTTCTCGAACATGCGCGTGTAGCCGTGCAAGGGCATCGCCTGGTACGTGTCCGTGAAGTAACGGTTGTCGCGGTTCGTGCGCGTCGGGACGCGCGACGTGACGGAGGCGTCCAGCTCCGAGGGGTCCAGGCCCCACTGCTTGCGCGTGTAGTTGCGGAAGAATTTTTCGTAGAGCTCGCGCCCGACGGCCGAGACGACCACGTCCTCGCTGGTGCGCACGCGCTCGACCGGCTCGGCCATGCGCTTGAAGAACTCCTCGACCTCGAACGAGGTGAGCTTCAGGCCGTAGAGCTTGTTGATCGTGTCCAGGTTGATGGGGATGGGCACGAGTTGCCCGTCGACGTGTGCCAGAACGCGGTGCTGGTACGAGCGCCACTCCGTGAAGCGCGAGAGGTACTCGAAGACCTCGCGCGAGTTGGTGTGAAAGATGTGCGGCCCGTACTTGTGAACCAGAATCCCCGCGTCGTTGTAATGGTCATAAGCGTTGCCGCCGATGTGCGGGCGCTTGTCGCAGATTAAGACTTTTTTATTGGAGCCGGCCGCTAGGCGCTCCGCCAGAACACTCCCGGCGAAGCCTGCGCCGACAATCAAATAATCAAACATCTAAGTTCTCCTCCCAATGTTCGTCACCCAGGGTAACTACAAAACTCAACTGCCCTGCGGCTCGACGCCTCCAGCGTGAGTGATTTAGTTTTTCACGCCGGAGGCGCTAAGAGCCGCGGGCTTAATCTCCCTCACAAAGCTGGACGCGTAGGCTGAGGCTCCGGCCGGCGCGGCGAGCGCCTTGGGGCGCGGCGCGAGTTCCGCGCGGCGCGCGTCGATCACGTCCTCGACCAACTCATTCATGCGACCCCAGGTCATGTCCCAGGAAGTCTGCCCGAGGAAGGCGTCCACCTTCTGAATCCGTGCTGACGCGTCTTCTCTCATCGCGCGCTCGACCGCCGCGACAAACTCCGCGGGCTCGTCCGCGATGTGAACCAGACCCATCTCGCCGTAAGGGCGCACGACGTCGCGGATCGAAGTCGAGACCACGGGGCGGCCGGCCGCCAGGTACTCGGGCGTCTTCGTCGGGCTGATGAAGCGCGTAGACTCGTTGCGCGCGAAAGGCAGCAGCGCCACGTCCCAGCCCGCGAGGTAAGCGGGCAGCTCCGCGTAACTCTTGCCGCCGAGGTAGTGTATGTTCGCGCGGCGCGGCAAATCATTCGGGTCAATCTTGACGACCGGCCCGATCATCACGAGTTGCCAGTCGGGCCGCGCCTCGGCGACCGCGTCCAACAACTCTATGTCCATGCGCTCGTCAATCACGCCGAAGAACCCTAAGCGCGGGTGCGGGATGTCCTTCTGGTCTTCGGGCTCGACCGAAGCCGAGCGCGCCTGCGCGAAGTGCGGCGCGTCAATCGAGGACGGGAAGGCGTAGACACTTCTGTGCTGGTCGCGCTTGACCTCGTAGAGGCTGTGGCCGCCCGTGAAGACCAGGTCGGCGCGCGCGAACAACTCCGCCTCGTTCTCCTTCAAAGAGCGCGGCGCGCCCTTGAAGGCGGAGAGCTCGTCCATGCAGTCGTAGACGGTCGCGAGCGGCTTCAGGTGCTTGGTCCAGGCCACGGCCATAGGCGTGTAGTACCAGAGGACGTGCTCTTTGATTTCCTGCTCCGCGAAGAGGCGGTCAATCATCTCGCGCTGCACGGACACGACCGCGTCCGTGCCTTCGATCTCTCTCGGCAGGTGCGGCACGACCACCGCGACGCCGCAGTCGCGCATGCTCACGTCGAGGCGCGCGGGGCCGTCATGAAAAACGGGTTCTTCGATGAAGAAGAGGCGCTGCTTTTTGGCGAAGCGGCTCAGGAGGTGTTGCGGCCTCTGGTAGACGAAATCCCAGCGCAGGTGCGACAGGCAAACGAGGTCGGGCGAAGCAGTCGCGCCACCCTTGATTGAAGACTGCGAAATAAGTTCCTTCTGTTGATTAAGCATAGTTTCTCCTACGAAAACCTTTTCCGTGATTCCCAGTTCAGTAATGAAGCGGTGAATCCGTAACCAGCGCGGGCGACTTCGGGGGTAACCGACCGCAGTCCGTCGCGACCGCAAGCGTGTGAAGGAAAGGTTACGGCCCACCGACTGAGCGAATATTTAATTAAGGGGATGATGAGAATATATCAAGAGTTTGTAGATTGTCTGTACGATGACGTACTCAACAGTTTTGTGGCCTGATCAGGAAGGTTTTAGCATAAGGAGCGAAGGAAAGAGTTTTAGTTTTTGTCCCGGCAGGGACGATTGCCAATCGTCCCTGCCGGGACTTCTTCAAAGATTCTCTGAGAGATTTGCTTTCAATCAACGATCACTCGACCAGTGCGGCCGGTCTTCGCGTTCGTGCGCGTAGCCGTGCTCGCCGAGCATGCGCGCGTAACACTTCAGACACATCCCTTGAGAGTCTTTGGCCTTCGCGCGGCGGATGATGACCCCGCACCAGGTGCAGACCACCTTGAAGTCAGATTCTTCACTATTGTCTTTCCAGCTCACCTCGGAATTCCCCCCTAGTTCGCTCTAACGCCCCGTCGTAAAAACGGAGGGCGAGTTGTAAACCAACTCGCCCTCCGACCCTCCCCTTGCTCGTCCTGTTCGCATCACTCCCTTAAAGAAGATCAACGCGACGCGAAACCGAATGGCGGCTGAGCCGGCTCTGTTGCCTGCCCATCGCCGACAAATTTTTAAATTGAGAGCGCGCGCGACGCGTGCCTTCTAGCGATTGCCGCCGCCGCCCTGGCTACCGCCACCGCCGCCTTGACCGCCGCCGCCACCCTGGCCGCCGCCTTTACCTTTGTCTGCCATGAGAAAATCCTCCCTACTTGAATGTTCGCACACAAGGTTGAGTTACGCGCTGGGGGTTTTGGTTGCCGCCGAATATACAAAGCACGCGCGCGACGTGTCTGCACGCAAGCGTACCGACTCTCGCCTGACTGAGAACTATAGTTCGCGCGTGCTTCATGGCGTGACTCGCCCGAGGGGCGGCCGCGGCATTAGGGTGCTTGCGATAGCGGCCTCAGCCGTCTCTCGGTGGTCGGAAGAGAGTGTTAGGCCGTGAAGCCGCTGGGAGGAAAGGCTGGGGTGTCGTCCGGCGAGATTAATGGGCGACACCTTCTTCCTATCCCCCGGCCCGAGCAGAAGGCGTGTTAGACTGGGTCAACCAGGAAGCACGGTCACGGCACACCCCCGCGAGTAAGGAGTCGAGCCCATGTCTGCGCCAACCCCGTCACAAAGTAAGAACAGGATTCTCTCGTCGCTCCCCGCACAGGAGTACGGCCGGCTGGCCCCGCACCTGGAACCCGTCTCGCTCAATCTCAGCCAAGTGCTCTTCAAGCCTGACGACGAGATTCGTCACGTCCATTTCCCGACCACGTCAATCGTCTCGCTGCTGACCGAGCTTGAAGACGGCGCTGGCATGGAAGTTGGGCTCGTCGGGAGCGAAGGGATCGTCGGCGTCTCGGTCATCCTCGGCGGCCACGAGACGAAGGTCGCGACCGTGCAGGCGTCTGGAGAGGCTTTGCGAATCGAGGCCCGGGTCGTGCGCGAGGAGTTCAAACGCGACGGCCAGATGCAAAGCCTGCTGCTGCGCTACACGCACGCGCTGATGACGCAAATCTCACAGTCGGCCGTCTGCAACGTGCGCCACGGGATAGACGGGCGGCTCGCCCGCTGGCTCCTGATGTACCACGACCGTTTGGGGCGCGACGAGTTCGAGCTGACGCACGAGTTCATGTCGAACATGCTCGGCGTGCGCCGCGCGGGCGTGAGCACGGCCGCCAGCACCCTTCAGAAGAAGGGCATGATCGAGTACCAACGCGGCCGCGTCAGGATTATAGACCGCAAGGCGCTCGAAGACTTCGCCTGCGAGTGTTACCCGATAGTCGCGGAAAAGTTCGACGAATTCCTACAGGAAAGATAGAAGCCCCCCCGACTCCCCTGATTCCCGCACTGTACGGGCCAGTTTACTTCCCTGACCACTGCGGCGGCGGCTGTGCTAGTATGCCCCCAACCTATTTCACACTTTGAGTTAGCCTGTCATAAGAGGTCGCCCGCGGGGATGGCTGTTTTGCAGGGACATGACATCATCGTGATCGGCGCTTCGGCCGGAGGGGTCGAGGCCCTGTCGCATCTGGTGCGCGGCCTGCCGAAAGACCTGCCCGCGGCGGTCTTCGTGGTGCTTCACGTCTCGCCCCAAACGCCCAGCATCATGCCGAGCATCCTCTCGCGCGCAGGGGCGCTCCCCGCCGTGCACGCCGTTGAGAGGATGCCCATAGAGTATGGGCGCATCTACGTCGCGCCGCCGGACCACCACATGCTGGTCGAGCGCGGGCGCGTGCGCGTCCTGCGCGGGCCGTAAGGAGAACCGCTCGCGCCCGGCGGTCGATCCGCTCTTCCGCTCGGCGGCCGTCGCCTACGGGCCGCGCGTCGTCGGCGTCGTCCTGACGGGCTCGCTCGACGACGGGACGCACGGGATGCGCGCCGTCAAGCGCCGCGGCGGCACGAGTGTCGTGCAGGAATTGACCGAGGCGCTCTACCCAGGCATGCCGCGCAGCGTGATTCAGAACGTGGAGGTTGATTACCGGCTGACCATCGCGGAGATAGCCCCGCTGCTCGTGCGCCTCGCGCACGAACCGGCCGGGGAGGAAGGAGCGGCCCCCGTGCCTGATGATTTGGAGACCGAGGCGAAGATCGCCGAACAGAACATGGACACGATGGAGATGCTGGAGTCGGTCGAGAAGCTGGGCAAGTTGACGACCTACACCTGCCCCGAGTGTCACGGCTCACTCTGGGAGCTGCGTGAGGGCGGGATGCTGCGCTTCCGCTGCCACACGGGCCACGCGCTTTCGGCCGAGAGCATGGTGGCCGAGCAGTCCGAGCAGTTGGAGGCCGCGCTCTGGTCGGCCCTGCGCGCGCTCGAAGAGTAAGGTCGCGCTCGCGCGCCAGATGGCCGAGCGTGCGCGCGAGCGCAACCTGCTGCGGGCGGCCGAGAGCTTCGCCGCCAGGGCACGCGAGACCGAGGAGCACGTCACGCTGGTCAGGACGATTCTCCTCAACAGCCGCGAAGGCTCCGTGGCCGAGACGCTCGAAACGATGGAGACTAACGAATTGATGAGTACGGAATGATGAATGATGAATGGAAAGCTTCTGTCTTCGATTCATCATTCATCACTCCTAATTCATCATTTATTTAAGGTGCTGTATGAGTGAAGAGCAGAGTGTGACGCAGGATTTCAAAGCCCTCGTCGTGGTCGGCTCGTCGGCCGGCGGCATCGGGGCGCTCACCGTCCTCGTCAACTCGCTCGCGCCCGAGTTCCCCGCGCCCGTAGTCATCGCGCAGCACCTCGACCCGCAACGCCCGAGCCAGCTCGGCACCATCCTCGGACGCCACAGCCGGCTCCCCATCGTCACGATCCACGACTCCGAACAGACCGCGCTCGAAGCCGGCACCATCTACGTCGTCCCCGCCAACCGCCACGTCAAGATCATGGACGGCCACGTCCAGCTCGAAGGCGATCTGGCGGGCCGCCCGCGCCCCTCCGTTGACCTGCTGCTCTCCAGCGCGGCCGAGGCTTACGGCGAGCACCTGATCGCCATCATCCTGACGGGCGCGGGCTCGGACGGCGCGGCCGGCGCGGTTGACGTGAAGGAGGCCGGAGGCATCGTCATCATCCAGAACCCGGCGACGGCGCAGTACCCCTCGATGCCGCAGAGCCTGCCGCCGACGGCCGTTGACTACGTCGCCGAACTCGAAGAGATAGGGTCGCTCCTCTACCACATCCTGCGCGGCGTGCACGTCGCCGCGCCCGAGGAGAAGGTCGAAGACCCCGTGCGCGACCTGCTCGCCTACGTCAGCCAGCAGACCAACATAGACTTCCGCAACTACAAGCCCTCGACCATCACGCGCCGCATCGCGCGCCGCATGGCCGGGACGCGCAACCAGACCGTCACGGACTACAGCACCTACGTCCAGACGCACGCCGAAGAGGTCAACGAGCTGGTCAAAGCTTTCCTCATCAAGGTGACCGGGTTCTTCCGCGACCCCGAAGCCTTCGAGTTTCTGAAGACCGACCTGCTGCCCGAAGTCATCGCGCGCGGGCGCGAGCAGGGGCGCGTCCTGCGCTTCTGGTCCGCCGGGTGCGCGACCGGCGAGGAGCCTTACTCGCTGGCGATCCTGCTCTCGGAGCTACTCGGCCCGGAGCTGCCCGAGTGGAGCGTCAAAATCTTCGCCACCGATTTGGACGAGGGGGCCATCAACTACTCCCGGCGCGGCATCTACCCGGCCAACGTCCTCAAGGAGTTGCCCGAGGATTACCGCGTGCGCTACTTCGAGCCCTTCGACCAGGGCTTCCGCGTCGCGAAGCCGCTGCGTCAGCTCGTCATCTTCGGCGTGCAGGACTTGAGCCGCGGCGTCCCCTTCCCGCGCATTGACCTGGCGCTGTGCCGCAATCTGCTCATCTACCTCAAGTCCGAGCGGCAGCAGACCGTCCTGGACCTCTTCGCCTACTCGCTGCACCAGGCGAGGGGCTACCTCTTCCTCGGCAAGGCCGAGACGGCGCGGCCGACGAAGGCGACCTTCGAGGTGGTCAACAAGAGGTGGAAGATTTACCGCTGCACGAGCGGCCCGCTCGCGCTCCCGTCCGACAAGGGGATGTCGCCCCTGCAACTGAGCGCCATGACGCCTTACTCAGAGCTGCGAGCGCGCAGTCAGGGCGTCCTCTCGCCGGAGAAGGTGGCGGCCGGCCGGCCGGAGACTGCGGACCTTGAGACGGCGCACCTGCGCGCCTTCAACGAGATGATGCTTCGCTTCCTGCCCATCGGCGCGGTCGTCATCAACCGCTCCTACCGCATCCTGACCATCAACGCCGCGGCCCGCCGCCTGCTCGGCATACGCGACCTCGGCTACGACCAAGACTTCCTGCACGCCGTCCGCGGGCTGCCCTACGCCGATTTGCGCGACGCCATTGACGCGGCGTTCCGCGAGCGCACGAGCGTCACGCTCGGCGGCATTGAGCCGGACCAGCCGGCGGGCGCGGCCGGCCGCTACCTCACGCTCAACATCGTCAGCATGCTGACGGAGGCGGGCGCGCCCGACCTAATCATGATCAGCGTCGCGGACATCACCGAGCAGGTGCAGATGCAGAAGCGGCTCGAAGCGGTTCAGGCCGAGCAGGCGCAGCTCGTCGGCGAGTTGTCGGCGACCAACCGCCGGCTCTCCGACCTGAACCCTGCTGCGGTTGCATCTTGCCCGTCTGCTGCTCGCACCGGCCGAACATCTCGCCGGAATTGTCCGCCGCGAGAGCGCCCCTGTTCACCAGAGGGTTCCGTCTTTCGCCAGCGGCCTGCGCGGCGGGATTAAGAGCCGAGCCAGTGGCGCGCGATTCCCCCCGGTTTTTTCGCCGCAAGTCTGGAACTCTTCGCAGTAAACCTTGTAGCACTCGCAGGCGATTAATTCGAGGACGTTGTGGTCGAGCATGTTGATGCGGCCGTGGTTGTAGTTGACGGCCCCGGAGCCTAAGAGCACGCGCGCCGCCTGCGTGACGCCCGCGCGCCGCACGCCGAGTTTGCCGGCCATCTCCTCCTGCGTCAGCCGAATCTCGTCCGAGCCGACGCGGTCGTGCAGCATCAGCATCCAGCAGGCCAGCCGCTGCAAGATCGTGTGCCGCCCGTTGCAGACGGCGCGCTGCGAAATCTGCGTGATGAGCGCGCGGTAGTAGTCTAGCAGCACGCGCTGCGCCCCTTCGCTCTCCGTGAAGAGGCGCTGGACGGCCTCGGCCTTCGCCCTCACGGCGCTGCCCGCGATCAGCACGCGCGTCCAGGAGCGCGCCGTGTCGCCGCCGAACAGCGAGACGATGCCGGTCACGCCCTCGCGCCCCGTCATGGAGACTTCGACGGTCGCGCCGTCGCCCATGATGACGACCGAGGAGACGACGCAGCCGAGCGGAAAGTAGAGATACTCGTAGACGTCGCCCTCCACGTAAAGACTTTGACCCTGCGCGAGGTAAGCGGGGGCGAGACTCGATTCGAGTTGACGGCGGTCGCTCTCAGGTAAGGACTGAAGCAACCGATTTCCGAGAGACACCTGTTGAGACATGAGCCGGGGCCTCCTTAGCCTCATGCAATGCGAAGTTCGCGCGAGGGTCGAGGAGACTGCTCCAGGCCGGATGTCACCGGCGCGCCGCGCGCTTGCCTGTTGGGGGGATTCCCTTGATAACCAGGATAGGAGAGACGATGCAAGGGATAGAGGGTAAGCCAGCTTCCCGTTCCTGCATCGCTAAGGCACTCTGCTGTCCAAAACAGTGTGGATAATATACTCCCGGATTGCCGCGAGCATCAAGGAGAGATGGTGGCGGCTCGGAGTTCGAGCTTCTGCCCGTCCCGCGACGCGCCTTACCGTGCTACACCGTACAGACTTGCCGCCCGGCCGGCTGGTAAACTCGCGCCCTCATCAGGCGGCGAAGGCTGACCCCCCGTAAGGTCAGCGCCCCACTTTGTCCCCTAGTTTTCGGCCTAACCCCGAATCAACTTTTTCACGGCGCGGAGGCGGAGGCCCTTGAGTTCGCCGACCATTTTAGGAAAGATGAACGTTCCCCAATCCCCTCGCGTCATCGTCGTCGTGGAAGACGACGACGACAGCCGCGCGATGATGAAGACGCTGCTCGGGATGAAAGGCTACGCGGTGATCGAAGCCCGCGACGGGCGCGAAGCGGTCGAGGCCGTAGAGCGATCCCGGCCAGACCTGATCCTGATGGACTTGACGCTGCCGCAGATGGACGGCCTGGACGCCGCGCGCGCCATGCGCCGCCACGCGCACCTGCGCGACGTTCCCATCATAGCCATCTCGGGCCATTCGCCCGACGACTTCGAGGCCGCCGCCCTCGACGCCGGCTACAGCGGCTACATGACCAAGCCCCTCGACTTCGACCTACTGGAAAAGGTGCTGGCACATTTATCGGGCTGAGAGCGAACTCAGAAGCGGCGCGAACAGTTGCCGGATTCACGCCGTCCCCGGCGGGACTTTTCAACCGGCCGCCCCTCACTCCCGCCCCCGTTTCCTTCCGCTTTCATGACATTTCTCAAATATTTTTCGCGCGGCGGGCGAAATTTGTGCCTGCGGTCACAATCGGTGATTTGAAAAACAGAAAGCATCTGGTAAAGTAGTCGGCACTTGGCATTACTTCAAAGGCAGTGACCGAATTGGGGATCAAGGCACATGTGTCTCGATTTAAAAATCGAGACGACTGCCGGATTGTCGTGCCGTAGTTTACCTTCAATCTAATTCGCCCCAGAGCATTCGACTGCCCGTAGCGTATCGGTTCGCTTCCGTAAGGTATGAACGAAAGGCTGGGGCGATGCCTCAAATTTTTCATCACAGCACCAACTTCTTAGCCCGGCTCTCGCTCTTCGGGGCCATCTTTATCATCCTCGGCTCGCTCTGGGTGATCGCCGCCATCCACCGCTCCTCGTGGGGCACGGGCGCTTTCGTCGAGCGCGAGCAGCCCGTCCAGTTCAGCCACAAGCACCACTCGGGCGACGACGGCATAGACTGCCGCTACTGCCACACGACCGTCGAGACTTCGGCCTCCGCCGGGATGCCCTCGACGCAGGTCTGCATGAATTGCCACTCGCAGATTTGGTCCGACAGCCCCTACCTCGCCCCCGTGCGCGAGAGCTACAAGACGGGCAAGCCGATTGAGTGGACGCGCGTGCACGACCTGCCCGACTACGTCTATTTCAACCACAGTATTCACGTCAACAAGGGCGTCGGCTGCTCGACCTGCCACGGCAACGTCGCGCAGATGCCTTTGATGTACCAGGCTTCGTCGCTGCAAATGGAGTGGTGCCTGACGTGCCACCGCAACCCCGAGAAGTACGTCCGCGAGCAGAAGGACATTTTCAAGATGGACTGGGAGCCGGCGGCCAACCAGGCGGAGGCCGGCCCGCAGCTCGCCAAACAGTACAAGCACCCGGACACGCACGTGCTGACCAGTTGCTCGACTTGCCACAGGTAAAGGAAACAATTTTTTCGCGATGCCTAGCACAGACAGTCACAAGAACTTCGCCCTGATGCGCGAGCGCATACTGGCCGAGCAGGACGGCGGGCCTCGATATTGGCGCAGCCTGGAAGAGCTGGCCGACACGCCCGAGTTCCGCGAGTTCGTCGAGCGCGAGTACCCGCAGCACGCCGAGGAGTGGCACGACCCTATCGGCCGCCGCAACTTCATCAAGCTGATGGGCGCGTCCCTGGCGCTCGCGGGCTTGACTTCCTGCGTCTACCAGCCGCCGGAGAAGATAGTCCCTTACGTCGACCAGCCGGAGGAGATGGTCCCCGGCAAGCCGCTCTTCTTCGCGACCGCGATGCCTTTGGGCGGCGTCGCGACGCCGCTCCTGGTCAAGAGCAACGAGGGGCGGCCGACCAAGGTCGAGGGCAACCCGGACCACCCGAACAACCGCGGCGCGGACCCGAACGTCAAGGGCACGAGCGCCACGGACCTCTTCGCGCAGGCTTCCATCCTGACGCTCTACGACCCGGACCGCTCGCAGGTCTTGACCTACCGCGAAGAGATTCGCTCCTGGCCCTCCTTCGTCGCGGACATGCGGACGGCGCTCGAAGAGCAGCGCAAGACGCAGGGCGCGGGCCTCAGAATCTTGACCGAGGCTGTCTCGTCGCCGACGCTCGCCGCGCAACTGCGCGCGATTCTGACGGAGTTTCCGGCGGCCAAGTGGCACCAGTACGAGGCGGCGGGCCGCGCGGGCGCGCACGCCGGGGCGGTCGCCGCCTTCGGCGAGCCGGTCAACACCGTCTACCGCTTCGACCAGGCCGAGCGCGTCCTCGCGATTGACTCGGACTTTCTCAACTGCGGCCCCGGAAATTTGCGCCACGCGCGCGACTTCATCTCCATGCGGCGCGTGACCGAAGAGCGCAAGGCCATGAACCGCCTCTACGCCATAGAGTCCACGCCGACCAACACGGGCGCGATGGCCGACCATCGCTTGAGCCTGCGGCCGAGCCAGATCGAGCCGACGGCGCGCGCGATAGCCGCGGCGCTCGGCGGCCAGGGCGTCACGGTCAAGATGGGTGACGGGGGCCAGGGGGCCGCGGCCGGAGACACCGCCCGCTGGGTCGAGGCCGTCGCGCGCGACCTGCGCGAGAACGCGGGCCGCTCAATCGTCATCGCGGGCGACGAGCAGCCCGCGTCCGTCCACGCGCTCGCGCACGCCATGAACGAGGCGCTCGGCAACGTCGGCAAGACCGTCCTCTACACGGAGCCGATAGACGCGCGCCCCGAAGACCACACGGCCTCGCTGCGCGATTTAGTCAACGACATAGACGGCGGGCGCGTCCAGTTGCTCGTCATCCTCGGCGGCAACCCCGCCTACACGACGCCCGCGGACTTGAAGCTCAACTTCGAGCGGCTCAACAAAGTCGCCCTGCGCGTCCACCTGAGTCTCTACAAGGACGAGACCTCGGAACTGTGCCACTGGCACGTGCCCGAGGCGCACTACCTCGAAGCGTGGAGCGACGCGCGTACCTACGACGGCACGGTCTCCATCATCCAGCCCTTAATCGCCCCGCTCTACGGCGGGCGCTCGGCGCACGAACTCCTGGCCGTCTTCTCGGACGAATCCGACCGCACGGGCTACAACATCGTGCGCGACTTCTGGCTCGGGCAGATGGCAGGCGGCGGGCAGAGCCAGGGTCAGGCCGCGGGTCAGCCTCAGCAGACGGCGGGAAGTCAGGCGACGAATCAAACGCAGGGCGCCGGGGGCCAGGCTTCATTAAACTTCGCCAACAAGCCCATCCTGACCGCGCCGATAACTTCCGCGACGACAGACGCGGAGCTGGCCTGGCGCAAGGCATTGCACGACGGCTTCATCCCGAACACGGCCGCCCGCCCGCGCGAAGGTCTCTCAGTTCGCGCGCCCGGCGCGGGCGACTTGCCGCCGGCCCCTGCCCCCCGGCCCGCTTCCAGCGGCTTCGAGATAGTCTTCCGCACGGACCCCTCGATTTACGACGGGCGGTTTGCCAACAACGGCTGGCTCCAGGAACTGCCTAAGCCCGTCAACAAGCTGACGTGGGACAACGCCGCGCTCCTGAGCCCCGCGACGGCCCGCCAGCTGGGCGTCACGCAGAAAATTGGCACACACGGCGGCGACGTTCACGTCGACACGGTCACGATAGAGCACCGCGGCCGCTCGGTGGTCGCGCCCATCTGGATTACGCCCGGCCAGCCCGACAACGTCGTCACGGTCCACCTCGGCTACGGCCGCACGCGCTCAGGCCGCGCCGGCACCGGCATCGGCTTCGACGCCTACAAGATTCGCGCCGCCGACTCGCCCTGGGCGGACTACGGGGTCAGCGTGACGAAGACCGGCGAGCAGCACGCTCTCGCCACCAGTCAACTCCACCACATGATGGAGAACCGCGACCCGGTGCGCGTGCAGACGCTCGCCGATTACCTGCACGCGCCCGAGAAGGCGAAGGAGGGCGGCGAGCACGGCACGCCGCACGGCGAGTCTTCTTACGACGATTCCATGTACCCGAAGTGGGATTACCAGCAGAGGGACTACGCCTGGGGCATGGCGATTGACGTGAGTTCCTGCGTCGGCTGCAACGCCTGCGTCGTCGCCTGCCAGTCGGAGAACAACATCCCCATCGTCGGCAAGGAGCAGGTGCAGCGCAGCCGCGAGATGCACTGGCTCAGGATCGACAGCTACTACAAGGGCGACGAGAACAACCCCGAGGGGCCGTACTTCCAGCCCGTGCCCTGCATGCACTGCGAGCAGGCCCCGTGCGAGCCGGTCTGCCCCGTCCACGCCACGGTCCACAGCGCCGAGGGGTTGAACGACATGGTCTACAACCGCTGCGTCGGCACGCGCTACTGCTCGAACAACTGCCCGTACAAGGTGCGCCACTTCAACTTCCTGCTCTACCAGGATTGGAACACGCCGACTTATCAGTTGATGCGCAACCCCGAAGTCACGGTCCGCAGCCGCGGCGTGATGGAGAAGTGCACCTACTGCGTGCAGCGCATACAGTGGGCCAAGATCGAGTCGGAGAAGGAGGGGCGCAAGGTCGTGGACGGCGAGATTCAGACGGCCTGCCAGGCGGTCTGCCCGACCGAGGCGATCATCTTCGGCAACATCAACGACCCGAACAGCCGCGTCTCCAGGATGAAGGCAGAGGAGCGCAACTACTCGCTGCTCGCGGACCTGAACACGCAGCCGCGCACGACTTACCTGGCGGCGCTGAAGAACCCGAACAAAGAGATTAAGAAGGCTTAGGCTTATGGCATCAGAAGTGGATCAACCACACGACGACGTTCGCATACACAAGACCGAGACCGCGCCGCTCATCGAGCCGGGGCACGATTTTGCGTCCGTGACGGACAAGATCAGTTCGCTCGTCCTCAAGCGCAAGACGCCGATCTGGTGGTTCATAGGCTTCGCCATCGCCTTCTCGATCACGATGATCCTGATGCTGACGATCACGAACCTCGTCTTCACGGGTATCGGCATCTGGGGCAACAACGTCCCCGTCGGGTGGGCCTTCGACATCATCAACTTCGTCTGGTGGATCGGCATCGGCCACGCCGGAACTCTGATTTCCGCCATCCTGCTTCTGCTCAGACAAGAGTGGCGCACGTCCATCAACCGCTTCGCGGAAGCGATGACGCTCTTCGCCGTCGCCTGCGCGGGACTCTTCCCGCTCTTGCACACGGGCCGCCCGTGGCTCGCCTACTGGCTCTTCCCCTACCCGAACACGATGGGAATCCAGCCGCAGTTTAGAAGCCCTTTGATGTGGGACGTGTTCGCCGTCTCGACCTACGCGACCGTCTCCGCGCTCTTCTGGTTCATCGGCCTGATCCCGGACTTCGCGACCTTACGCGACCGCGCCAAGAGCACGGCGTGGAAGAAACTCTACGGGCTGCTCGCGATGGGCTGGCGCGGGAGCGCGCGCCACTGGCTCAGGTACGAAGCCGCTTATCTTTTGCTCGCGGGGCTCGCCACGCCGCTCGTGCTTTCGGTGCACACCATCGTCAGCTTCGACTTCGCCGTCTCGCAGATTCCGGGCTGGCACGCGACCATCTTTCCGCCCTACTTCGTCGCGGGCGCAATCTACGCCGGCTTCGCGATGGTCCTGACCTTAACGATTCCGCTTCGGAAGTGGTACGGCCTCGAAGACTTCATCACCATGCGCCACATACACAACATGGCGAAGGTGATGCTCGCGACCGGATTGATAGTCCTCTACGGCTACATGATGGAAGCCTTCTTCGGCTGGTACAGCGCCAACGAGTATGAAAGCTACATGATCTGGAATCGCATGACCGGGCCGTATGCCGTTTTTTACTGGCTGCTGATTTTGTGCAACGGCATCGTCCCGCAGCTCCTCTGGTCGAAGAAGATTAGAAGCAACATGCTGGTTCTCTGGCTAATCTCGATTGTGGTCGGCGTCGGCATGTGGCTCGAACGCTTCGTCATCATCGTGACGAGCCTGCACAGAGATTTTCTGCCCTCAAGCTGGGGCATGTACAGCCCGACCATCTGGGACTGGACGATGTTCATCGGGACCATCGGGCTCTTTTTCAGCCTGCTCTTCCTCTTCATACGCTTCCTGCCCATCATCTCCATCTTCGAGATGCGGACAATCCTGCCGCAGGCGGAAGTCGAGGAGGAACATGCTTGAGGAGTAATCGGCAGTCAGTAGTCAGTTAAAAACTAGAAGCTGACTACTGACGACTGACTACTGACTACTGTTGACTATGGAAACTAAGCCACCACTCTACGGCTTGATGGCCGAATTCGATAACCCGACGGACGTGGTCGAGGCGGCGCGCGCGACCTACGACGCGGGATACCGCCGGATTAACGCCTACTCGCCCTACCCGATTGAGGAGTTGGCCGAGGCCATAGGCTTTCACCGCACGCGGCTGCCCATCATCGTACTCATCGGCGGGCTCGTCGGCGGGCTCGTCGGCTACGGGTTGCAGTACTACGTGGCGGTGATCGACTACCCGCTCAACGTCGGGGGCCGGCCGCTGCACAGTTGGCCGTCGTTCATCCCGATCACGTTCGAGATGACGGTGCTCTTCGCGGCCTTCTCGGCGGTCTTCGGGATGCTGGCGCTCAACAAGCTGCCGCAGCCCTACCACCCGGTCTTCAACGCCGAGCGCTTCGCCCTGGCCTCGCGCGACCGCTTCTTCCTCGTGATAGAGGCGCGCGACCCGAAGTTCGACCACGACAAGGCGCGCCAGTTTCTCTTGAGCTTGAACCCCAAAGAGGTGGTTGATGTCGAACAGTGAAAGACAGCGGGCAGCGGGCGGCGGGCGGCGGGCAGCGCGTGGCAGTGCGCGAACAGTTTTTTACTGCCTGCTGCTAACTGCCAACTGCCTGCTGCTTTTCGGCTGCCGGCAGGACATGCAGGACCAGCCGCGTTACGAGGCTTACGAGGCGAGCGGGTTTTTCAGCGACGGGCTGTCGTCGCGCCGGCCCGTGGAGGGCACCGTGCCGCGCGGCTACCTGAGGGCGGACCGCCAGCTCTACACGGGTAAGATGGACGCGGGCGCGCGCGCTCAAGGCGGCGGCAACGCCAACGCGGGCGGACAGGCCGGCGGCGCGGAGGCGGGCGCGCAAGCGAACGCGAACTCTAACGCTCAGCCGGGCGCGGTCGGCGGCAACGCCGGCGGCGCGCAACCGAACGTCAACGCGGCGCAGGGCGGCAACACGTCTTCGCAGGGCGGGGCCGTGCAGACCGCGGCCGCAGGCGAGGCGGACGACGCCGACACTTTCCCGTTCCCCGTCACCGAGGACGTGATGAAGCGCGGGCGCGAGCGTTACGAAATCTTCTGCTCGATGTGCCACGGGCCGACGGGCGAGGGCGACGGGATGATCGTGCGGCGCGGCTACCGGCGGCCGCCCTCTTACCACGAGGACCGCCTGCGGCAGGCGCGCGTCGGCTACTTCTTCCGCGTGATGACCGAGGGCTTCGGCGCGATGCCGCCCTACAGGTCGCAAATCCCGGTGCAGGACCGCTGGGCGATTGCCGCCTACGTGCGCGCCTTGCAGCTCAGCCAGATGAACCCGCAAACAGTTTCGACGCCAAGCGGCGCGGCAGCGCCCGCCGAGGCCGGAGGACACAGATAGTGGCGGAGACGAGAGTGCAAAACGTGACCTACGCCGCCCCGCGCGAGACCGCGCGTTACCAGCAGCTCGCGCTCATAGCCGGCGCGGCCTTCATGCTCCTGCTCGTCATCGGCGCGTTCGTCCCGGCCCTGGGCGGCCCGGACCAGTTTTTCCGCTCCTACCTGGTGGGCTACGTCTTCTGGGTCGGCATCACGCTCGGCTGCCTCGGGCTCCTGCTGCTCCAGCACGTCATCACGGGCGCGTGGGGCCTGGTCATACGCCGCGTGCTCGAAGCCGGGACCCGCACGCTGCCGCTGATGCTGCTCCTCTTCATCCCAATCGTCTTCGGCATGAAGCACCTCTACGAGTGGATGCACATAGAGGAGGTCACGGAGCCGTTCGTCAGGAAGATTCTCGAAAAGAAGAAGCCGTACCTCAACTTCCCCTTCTTCCTGGTCCGCACGGCCATCTACTTCGCCATCTGGGGCGGGCTGATGTACCTCTTGAACCACTGGTCCGCGGAGCAGGACCGCACGGCCGACCGCGGGCTCACGCGGAAGATGAACATGTTGAGCGGCCCCGGCATCATCCTCTTCGTCTTGACCGTGACGTTCGCCTCCGTGGACTGGGTGATGTCGCTCAACCCGGAATGGTTCTCGACCATCTACGGCCTCCTGTACGTCGCGGGGTGGGCGCTCTCGGCCTTCTCGCTCGTCATCGCCGTGATGGTCTACCTCTCGACGCGGCCGCCGCTCGAAGGCGTGGTGCGCGCGCCGCACTTCCACGACCTCGGGAAACTGCTGCTCGCGTTCGTCATGCTGTGGGCCTACTTCGCCTTCTCGCAGTTCCTGATCATCTGGTCGGGCAACATCCCCGAGGAGACGAAGTGGTACCTGCACCGCCTGCGCGGCGGCTGGGGCTTCGTCGGCATAGGGCTCGTGATTCTTCATTTCGCGCTCCCGTTCTTCCTCCTGCTCTCGCGCGACCTGAAGCGCAACGCGCGCAGGCTGGCGACCATCGCGGTGCTCATCTTCCTGATGCGGCTGATCGACGTGTTCTGGCTGATAGAGCCGGAGTTCAACCGCGAGCATTTTCGTTTTAGCTGGATGGACGCGGCCGCGCCGCTGGCCTTCGGCGGCCTCTGGCTCGCCTTCTTCATCTGGCAACTGCGGCTGCGCCCGCTGCTCCCGGTCAACGACCCCAGTTTTGACGAGGCCGTCGAGCACGGGCGGCGCGGCGGGCATTGAGACTGCGGGTCCGCCGCGTCGGCGGCGCGCCGGCGATGCGGCCTTTAATCTATTGAGAGGCATTTTCTATATGGCTAGGCTTGGGCGCAGGAAAAAGGACGACATTCACGAGACGCCGGACGTGTCGCACATACAGAACCCGGACGTGAGCCACGAGTCGAGCGACGTGAACGTCGGCTCGATCACCAAGTTCGTCATCGGGCTCTTCGTCCTGACGGTGCTCACGTTCATCCTGATGAAGCTGCTCTTCAAGGTGCTGGAAGACCGCGCGGCGAGTCTCGACCCGCCGCCCCGGCCCATGGCGCTGACCGAGCAGGAGCGCCTCCCGCCCGAGCCGCGCCTACAGGCCGCGCCCGGCTTCGGCGTCGACGAGGGCGAGGGCAAGCGCATCAATTTGCAACTGCGCGAGCCGCAGGCCGAGTACAACGAGCTGCGCAAGATGTGGAACCAGGTGCTCGAAGGCAAGCCGGACCCGCGCACAGGCAAGGCGGGGATGCCGATTGACGAGGCCATGAAGAAGGTGGTCGAGGACGGCTCCCTGCGCACCCGCTCGCCCGGCGACAACCAGGAACAGATAGACCTGAAGGGGATGGACATCCCCTCGTACCAGAGCTCCGGCCGGATGCCGGAAAAGAGAGACCAATGAGGAAAGCAGTAGGCGGTAGGCAGATGGCAGTGGGCAGTGAAAGAAAGACAGAAGGCAGGAATGCGGCTGCCGCGGGCGGGCGCGTAGTTTTCATCAGCCTGCTGCTCGCCGCCTGCTGCCCACTGATTCTCGCGCAGGGGCGGCTCTACAACGGCACGTCGCCGCTGTACAGCCCGCGCCCCGAATTGGGCCAGACGGAGAACGGGCTGCCCGTGGCGCTGCGCGAGGTCAAGATCGAGCAGCGGCTGAACGAGCAGGTCCCGCTCGACCTCAAGTTCAAAGACGACGCGGGGCGCGAGGTCACGCTCCGGGAGTACTTCAGCAAGGGGAGGCCCGTCGTCCTCTCGCTCGTCTTCTACAAGTGCCCCATGCTCTGCGACCAGATACTGACGGGGCTGCTCGGGAGCCTGCGCTCGGTCAGCTTCGACGTGGGGCGCGAGTTCGACGTCGTGACCGTCAGCTTCGACCCGCGCGAGACGCCGGAGCTGGCGGCCGAGAAGAAGCGCAACTTCGTGCAGCGCTACAACCGCGCGGGGGCGGAAAACGGCTGGCACTTCTTGGTGGGCGACCAGGAGAACATCGCGCGGCTCACGGACGCGGTCGGCTTCCGCTACAACTACGACGAGAAGACGGACCAGTTCGCGCACGCCGCGGGCATCATGGTGCTGACGCCCGACGGCAAGCTCTCGCGCTACTTCTACGGCGTCGAATATTTCCCGAAGGACTTGCGCTTCGGCCTGATCGAAGCCTCGGACAACAAGATCGGCTCGCTCGCGGACCAGTTGCTGCTCTACTGCTACCACTACGACCCCGCGACGGGGCGCTACGGGCCGGTGGTGATGAGAATCATGCGCCTGGGCGGCGTCGTGACCGTGCTCGGCGTCGGCGCGCTGCTCCTGATTTTACGGCGGCGCGGGAAGAAGGGCGGCGCGCGCCTGACGGCCGCGCCCGAGCCGGGGAGTGCAGGAGGGACGGCTTAACTTATGCTTTTGCAGGGTTGGATTCCATTCGTTCCCGAGAGGGCTTCGACGCTCGCGCCGAAGGTGGACGCGCTCTACTTCTACCTGGTCGGCGTGACGATCTTCTTCACGCTGCTCATCAGCGCGACCATAATCTTCTTCGTCGTCAAGTACCGCAGGCGCACGGCCTCGGAGGTGCCGCGCCCCGTCGCCGGCTCGCTCAAACTTGAGACGCTCTGGACCGTCATCCCGTTCATCATCGCGATGAGCATGTTCGTCTGGGGCGCGGACCTCTTCTTCCAGCAGTACCGCATGCCGAAGGACGCGCTCGAAGTCTACGTCGTCGGCAAACAGTGGATGTGGAAGATGCAGCACACGACCGGGCAGCGCGAGATTAACGAGTTGCACGTCCCCGTCGGCCGCCGCATCAAGCTCATCATGACGACCGAGGACGTCATACATTCATTCTTCATCCCCGCGTTCCGCACGAAGGCGGACGTGGTGCCGGGCCGCTACACCACGCTCTGGTTCGAGCCGACGAAGCCCGGCCGCTACCACCTCTTCTGCGCCGAGTACTGCGGGACGAACCACTCGGGCATGACCGGGTCGGTCGTCGTGATGGAGCCGGCGGCGTTCGACGAGTGGCTCTCGGGCGCGGGCTCGCAGGAGTCGCCCGTCGTCGCCGGGCAGAAGCTGTTCCAGTCGCAGGGCTGCACCTCGTGCCACGGCGCGAACGGCGAGGGCGGCAAGGGGCCGCCGCTCGTCAGCCTCTACGGCAGCACCGTGAAGTTGGAAGGCGGGCAGTCGGTGGACGCCGACGAGAAGTACATCTACGACTCGATCCGCAACCCGCAGTCGCAGATCGTGGAGGGCTTCAGGCAGCCTCTGATGCCGACTTACTACAAGCAGCAACTGAGCGAGGAGCAGTTGCTGCAAATCATGACCTACATCAAGTCGCTCGCGCCCGCGCGCACGCAGGGGATACAGACGACCGCGCCCGCGCGCCAGGACGACACGCCGTCGGGGACGACGGGGCCGGAGGAGCAGGGCGCGAGGTCGCCCGACTCGCAGCGCTCGAACCCGGTCGGCTCCACGCCGCCGAGCACGCGCGTAGGGCCGGGCCAGTAATTAATCGCAGTCATCGTTGAAAGGTTATGGACACTACACTAGCAACACCGATTGAGCCGATTGAGCCGCCGCGCGTGAACTACCTGAACCGGGAGTACGGCATCAAGTCGTGGCTCCTGACGAAGGACCACAAGCGCATCGCGCTCCTGTACCTGGGCTCCGTCACGCTCTTCTTCCTCCTGGGCGGCATCTACGCGCTGCTCATCAGGCTTGAGCTTTTGACGCCGCAGGGCGACCTCTTCCAGTCGAGCACGTACAACAAGGTCTTCACGCAGCACGGCATCCTGATGGTCTTCTTCTTCCTGATTCCGGCCATCCCGGCCGTGCTCGGGAACTTCCTCGTCCCGATGATGATCGGGGCCAAAGACCTGGCGTTCCCGCGGATCAATTTACTGAGCTGGTACATCTACGTCCTCGGCGGGTTGTTTACGCTCTGGGCGCTCGTTTCGGGCGGCGTTGACACGGGCTGGACGTTCTACGCGCCCTACAGCACGACCTTCTCGAACTCTTTCGTCATCCTCGCGGGCATCGGCGTCTTCATCACCGGCTTCTCGTCAATCCTGACGGGATTGAACTTCATCGTCACGATTCACACGATGCGCGCGCCCGGCATGACCTGGTTCCGCCTGCCGCTCTTCATCTGGTCGCACTACGCCACCAGCCTGATCATGATTCTCGGCACGCCGGTCATCGCCATCACGGTCCTGCTCCTGGCCTTCGAGAGGCTCACGCACGTAGGCATCTTCGACCCGGCCTACGGCGGCGACCCGGTCCTCTTCCAGCACCTCTTCTGGTTCTACTCGCACCCGGCCGTCTACATCATGATTCTGCCCTCGATGGGCGTGGTCAGCGAGTTGATCGCCAACTTTTCGCGCAAGAACATTTTCGGCTACACGTTCGTCGCCTTCTCTTCCATCGCGATTGCGGTCTTCGGCTTCCTGGTCTGGGGCCACCACATGTTCGTCAGCGGCCAGTCGGTCTACGCCGGGCTCATCTTCTCGTTCCTGAGTTTCGCCGTCGCGATACCTTCGGCCATCAAGGTCTTCAACTGGACGGCGACGCTCTTTAAGGGCTCCATCTCCTACGACACGCCGATGCTCTACGGGCTGGGCTTCATCGGCCTCTTCCTCATCGGCGGGATGACGGGGCTGTTTCTGGCCGCCGCCGGCCTGGACATACACATGCACGACACCTATTTCGTGGTGGCACACTTCCACTACGTCATGGTGGGCGGGACCGTGATGGGCTACCTCGGGGGGCTGCATTTCTGGTGGCCGAAGATAACCGGGCGGATGTACCCGGAGGGCTGGGCCAGATTCGCGGCGCTCGTGGTCTTCGTCGGGTTCAACCTGACGTTCTTCCCGCAGTTCCTGGCGGGCTACATGGGGATGCCGCGGCGCTACCACGTCTACGCGCCGGAGTTCCAGGTGCTGAACGTGATGTCTACGGCGGGCGCTTCGATTCTGGGGCTCGGGATGCTGATGCCGATGATCTACTTCATCTGGTCCATGCGGTACGGGCGCGTCGCGGCGGCGAACCCGTGGCGGCTGCCGGGGCTCGAATGGCGCACGGCGAGCCCGCCGCCGACCGAGAACTTCGAGGTCACGCCGGTCGTCACCTGGGAGGCGTACGAGTTCGCGCCGCCCGAGGAGGTCGAGGTCGTCGGCAAGCTCGACCGCCGGGACGAGCCCGACTTCCCGCCGGTGCAGGCGTAAAGAAGTGATGAGTGCCGAGTACCGAGTGCCGAGTTAACAACTCGTTCTCACTCAGTACTCGGCACTCAGTACTCAGTACTTTTTTTGAGGGGGAAAGGTTTTGGCAGCAACTCACGTAGACGAGCACGGGGCGCACGCGCATCATTCGGCGCTGGCGCACCACTTCGACAACCTGGAGCAGCAGCGCGAGGCCGGGAACATAGGCATGTGGGTTTTCCTCGTGCAGGAGATCATGTTCTTCGGCGGCCTGTTCCTGGCCTACGCGCTCTACCGCGCGAAGTTCCCCGAGGCGTTCGCCGCCGCGAGCAACCACCTGGACATCTACCTCGGCGCGACCAACACGGTCGTCCTCATCGTCAGCAGCCTGACGATGGCGCTCGCCGTCTACTTCGCGCAGACCGGCAAGCGCAAGGCCCAGGTCGGCTTTCTCGTCGTGACGCTGCTGCTCGGCACGACGTTCTTGGTCATCAAGGCGTTCGAGTACGCCGAGAAGTTCAGGGACAACCTGTTTCCGGGCGCGTCGTTCCACTGGGAGGGCGCGGGCGACCCCAACCAGGTGCAGATGTTTTACTGGATTTACTTCGCGATGACGGGCCTGCACGCGCTGCACATGATCATCGGCATAGGCATCCTCGCCTACCTGATCTTCTTCGCGTGGAAGGGCCGCTACACGCCGGAGTATCACGCCCCCGTGGAAATCTCCGGCCTCTACTGGCACTTCGTCGACATCGTCTGGATATTCCTCTTTCCGCTGCTCTACCTCCTGGGCAGGCACTTGGGGGAAGGACATTAGCGAGCGCCGGGTGATGAGTGGCCGGCGGGGCGTTCCTGCCGGCCACTCATCACCCGCCACTTATCAACGTTTTTGAGGCATCATGTCGGAACACATCGTTTCAAGAAGTGTTTACTTCGTCATCTTCGGCGTGCTGATGGTGGGGACGGCGGCGACGGTCTTCGCGGCCTTCGTAGACCTCGATCACTTGTTTCCGGGGGCGAACACGGTCCTGGCGCTGACGATAGCCGTAATCAAGGCCACGTTCGTCGTCCTCTACTTCATGCACGTGCGCTACAGCTCGCGCCTCATCTGGGTGATCGTCGTCTCGGGCGTCTTCTGGCTGGCGATCATGTTCGTCTTCACGCTGGCCGACTACATGACCAGGCCGCACGGACTGACTTAGAGCAGTAGGCAGCAGGCAGTGGGCAGTGGGCAGTTAAAGCAACCCGCTTTGTCTTAACTGCCCACTGCCTGCTGCTTTTCGCCTGCTGCTTTTCGCTTACTGCTTTTCGGCGTAGATGTGCATGTCGCGCACGCGCAGGGTGCGGCCGCACTTCGGGCAGTCGAGGCGCATGGTGGCGTCGGTCGTGTGTATGTCTGAGCCGCAGGCCGGGCAGGGCTCGTCGATGTCGTTGCGGGCGAAGACGCCGCGCACCATGAAGAGCGGGACGAGCAGGCCCGCGATCAGGAGCGGGATGCCGAAGACCAGGCCGAGGCCGTTCTCGCCGCCGAGCCAGAGGCTGACGACGAGGCCGGCGATGAAGAGCAGGAGTCCGAGCGCGATGGCGAACGAGAATCCGTAAGCACCGTCGAAGGTCTTCACGGGCTTGGCGGCTTCAGGTCTCTTCGCTTCCATAAGAATAGTCTCCTCCGTCGTGAACAAAGATGGCGAAATGAAGGGGGACGCGGACTGCCCGACCGCCTGAGTTAACCGGTTATATGCACTGAAAATTACCACACGCGCGCCGCGGGCGACAAGACCGTGAGCGCGCCGCCCCGGCGGCCCGGAGACGGCTTCTCTTCTCAGCTCACCCCGGCCGCGCACTCCTTGTCCGAGAGCAGCCGCTGGACCGTCTCGATCAACCCGTCGATGTCCGGCTTAGGCACGTAGGCTTCCGCGCCCGCGCAGAGCCCCTGCTCGCGGTGCAGGTCGTAGGCGTCGCCCGTGTAGAAGATGACGGGGACGTGCGGCGTCACGGTCGTGAGCTTGCGGCAGAGGTCCAGGCCCGAGCCGTCCGGCAATCTCTTGTCCAGGACGTAGAGGTCGAACTCCTCCCTCTCGATGAGGCCGAGCGCCTCGCTCATGCTCCGGGCGGTCGTGACCTCGTAGTTAGAGAGCCCTAGCAGGTGCGTCAGCATGAAGGAAGTGTCTTCGTGGTCGTCCACGCACAGGATGCGGCATTTCGCTGGTTGCATTTGGGGGGAAGCCTCCAACCAAAAATTAAGTCCGACTGTCGCCTTGAAATTAGTGAAAGCAAGACCGACGAGGCCCGCATTATAGACCGAAAGCCGGGCCAATTGCCATCCTCGCCCTTCCCGCGATTTGTGCGCCGGCGGCGCGGGCTGGTAAAGTATCCGGTTTTTCGAAGGCGTAGATTTTCATCCTTGAGGTAATCATGAGTTTCCAGACCGCAACCCCTTTCGAACAGTTCCTGGACCGGCACGACGACGAGGCGTGGGCGCGCGCCGTCGCTCACCTTCTCCCGTCCGCGCACGAGGTGGACAGGACGGCCACGCAAATCTGGTTTCGCTTCTACCCGCTCGCGCTGCTGCGCGCGCTCCGCGAGGCGGAAGACCCCGAGGGGCTGGCCGCCGAGCTGCTGCTCCAGGGCGATTACTACTTGAAAGACCAGATCGATTCGTCGCACTCCTTCCTCTACGGCCACCGCTTCTGGCCCGAAGTCAAAAAGGAGGTCGCCGCGGCCGCCGAGAAGTCGCCCGCAAACGAAGACCTCGCGGCGACGATACGCGGAATCGCCAGGACAGTGGCCGCGCGCGTCGGCCGCGACGAGTCTTTGCTCCTGGGGATAACGGCCGCGGGCTTGATGACTTTGCAGCAAGTCGGGCTCGAAGCCTTCAAGCAATCGCCGGGCGCGGTCGCGATCAGCGAGCGCGCGGCGCGCAAGTCGCCCGAGCAGGTTCTGAAGGAGCGCGCGCGCGACGACGGCCAGGGACTCCTCGGCTTTCTCAAGACGATTGACAAGGAGTGGACCGTCACCTTCGACGAGAACGACCCCGCCGCGCGTTACAAGATGAAGAACGCGACCGACCTGGCCTACGGCGCGGCCGAAGACCGCTCGCGCGACTGGCGCGCAATTGACCCGCGCCGGGTAGAGGGGCCGATTCCGGTCGAGTGCCGCTCGGCCTCGTGCGGCACCTGCTGGGTCGGCGTGCTCGGCGGCGCGGAAAAACTCTCCGACGTGGCCCGCCTCGAAGGGAAGCGGATCAAAGAGTTCGGCTACATCGAGACGGACGAGCCGAAGCCGCTGATTCGCCTCGCCTGCCAGGCGCAGCTCTCCGGCGCGGTCTCCATCGTCATCCCGCCGTGGAACGGAGTCTTCGGCAAGCACCTGCGCGCGCTGAAAACGGAAGAAGCGAAAGTCGAGGCCGGCGAATAGGGCAGGGCGCGCGTCCGATGGCCGAGCCAATCACAAGCGCAGAGCAGCTCACGCCGGAATGGCTGACCGAGACGCTCAGGCTGAACGGGCACCTCGCGCGGGGCCGCGTCTCCCGGCTCGGCCTCGCACATTTCGAGACGCTCTTCTCAAGCATCTATCGTCTCGAAGTTACCTATTCGCCCGACGCGGCCCCGGCGCTCCCGCGTCGGCTGCTCCTCAAAGCTCACTCAGCCGGCGACGAAGCCTCCGCGAAGATGGGGAGGGACGAGGTGCTGGTCTACCGCGTGCTCCGGGAGGCCATGACTGACCCGCCCATCGTCCGCTGCTTCTCAGCCGCCGCGGACTCCCGCGGCTCTCACCTCTTACTCGAAGACCTCTCGGAGACGCACTCCCAGCCGGAGCTGCCCGTGCCCCCTTCGACGCGCCACTGCGAGCTGTGCGTCGAGGCGCTGGCCGAGCTGCACGCGTTCTGGTGGGAGCACCCCCGGCTGGGCGCGAAGATCGGGGAGCTTTTCGACGAGACATCGTTGAAGGGACTCGCCGCCGTCAACCGCCAAGCCCTTTCCGGCTTCTTCGATTACCTGGGCGACCGTCTTTCGGCGGGGCGGCGCAGGGCTTACGAGAAGGCGATAGAGTTTGTGCCAATATTCTGGCAGCGCCGCCTGACGGCCGTCGAACGCAACACGCTCATCCACGGCGACGCGCACGTCTGGAACATGCTGCACCCGAAGGACGCGGGGCGCGGGCGCGTCTACCTGATTGACCTCGCGACGAGCAACCGAATCCGCCCGGCGACGAACGACCTCGCCTACATGATGGCGCTTCAGTGGTATCCCGAGAGGCGCGCGCGCCTGGAAGAGCGGCTGCTCCGGCACTACCACGCCGCCCTGCTCGCGCGCGGGGTGGAAAATTATTCGTGGGAAGATTGCCGGCTGGATTACAGGTATTCGATTGTCATGCACCTGTTCACTCCCGTTCTACAGTGGTCGCTGGGCCGGATACCTGCGACCGTCTGGTGGAACAACCTTGAGCGAATCTCGGAAGCCTACAAAGATTTGAACTGCGGCGAACTGCTTTGACATTAATGGGAGAGAAATCGCGAAGTGGTGGCGGGGCGGCGCACGTTTCGCCGCTGCTGCTCGTGCTCGGGGCGGCGCTGCTGTGGAGCACGGGCGGGCTGTTCATCAAGTGGACGAGCTTGTCGGCCGTCGAGCTGACGTTCGGGCGCTCGCTCCTCGCTGCCCTGACGGTCGCGCTCTTCACGCGCCACGAGGGGTTCCGCCTCAACGCGATGACCGTCCTCACCTCGGTGCTCTACGCCGCGCTGCTCATCCTCTTCGTCGTCGCCACGAAGCTCACGACCGCGGCCAACGCCATCTTCCTGCAGTACACCGCGCCCATCTACGTGCTCGTCCTGGAGCCGCTCTTCTACAAGGAGAAGTTCCGCCGCGCGGACCTCCTCGTGGTCGCGGCGTGCGTCACGGGCATGTCGCTCTTCTTCGTCGGCAAGCTGCGGCCGCAGGACGTGTCCGGCAACCTCGCGGCGCTCGCCTCCGGCCTCTGCTTCGCCTTCTACATACTCCTGCTGCGCCACCCGCACACGCAGCGCGTCAACCGCGCCTCCTCCGTCATCTACGGCAACCTCCTGCTCGTCGTCTTCACGGCACCCGCGGGACTGGCCGCCGTCAGTCACATGACTGCCTGGGACGGCGTGAGCGTCCTCTACCTCGGCGTCTTCCAGATAGGGCTCGCCTACACGCTCTTCACCCTCGGCATGGCGCGCGGCGTGCGCTCGCTCGACGCGGCCATCGTCGGCTACATAGAGCCCGTGCTGAACCCCGTCTGGGTCTACCTCTTCCTCGGCGAGCGCCCCTCGACCTGGGCCATCACGGGCGGCTCGATCATCATCACGGCCGTCGTCGCGCACGCCGTCCTGGGGGCCAGAAGGCGCAGGGGGACGGCCGCGGACGCCGCGCCGGCATGAACAGGAAACTTCGGCGCGGCGCTCTTCGTAACCTGTACTAGACCGAACACTGCCGTTGAAAGGCGGGCCGTCAAAATGTATTGTCCAAAATGTAGTCAGCAGCAACCTTCCGACGAGGTGCGGTTCTGCTCGCGGTGCGGGTTCCAGCTCGGCGTCGTCAAAGAGCTGCTCGCGCAGACGGAAGCGCCCGCGCAGGCGGCCGCGGTCGAGCCGCTCCAGCCCGCGCGCGGGCTGCGGAAAAGAGACGTGACAGTCGGGGCGCTACTCATGCTCGTCGTCGCGCTCGTCGTCGTGCTCTTCCCCGACACGACTCCGCCGCCCGTGCGCGACGGGCAACTGGTGCTGACCATCGCGCTGTTCCTCGTCCTCGTATTATTCATCAACTTCGTCGGCCACCTGCTCCGCGCCGTCAACAAAATCTTCGGCGAGGACGAAGCCGCCCCGAGGCGCGGGCAGCTCTCGCAGCCGCAGACTCCCGCGCCCGACCTGAGCACGAAGGTCAGCGCCGGCGGCCGCGACCGCGCGGCACTCCCGCCTGCGAGGAGCGTGCCCGCCGCCTCGTTCAACCCGCCGCGCGTGAACACGGCCGAGATGCTGCAACCGCCCAGCATCACAGAGCACACGACGAGCCTCCTGGGCGATAAAAGAACCTCCGGCGCGCTCTGACGGGCGGGCGAAGCGCGCCGGCCCCTTGAAACCGATGCGATTATTTTTACTCGCCGTGGTGGCCTTCCTGTTTCCGTCGCCCGCGGGGGCGGAATCGGTGAGGGTGACGGTCAGGCCGCAGCAGGTTTACGTCGAGCGCGCGTCGTCCGGTCAACTCCTGAACTTCGACTTCCTGCTTGAAAATCTCACCCCGGACAAGCTCAGGCTCACGGCCATACGCGTCCGCGTCCTCGACCGCGCGGGCCGCCTCGTCCTCAAACGCTCCCTCGACGCGCACGGCCTGAGCCCCGCCATCGAGACCGTACCGAAGACGGAGATCGCGGGGCGCGGCTCGCTCTACCTTTTCAACCCCTTCCACACGTTCGACGGCGCGCTCGACATCAAGACCCTCAAGTACGAGTTTCACTTCGCCGCCGACGCCGGGCCAATTCTGAAGTCTGAGGCGGCCGTCGAGCCAATCGAGTACCGCACGAAGACGAGCCTGATTCTCCCCCTGAAGGGGCGCGTGGTCGCGGAGAACGGCCACGACTTCTACTCGCCGCACAGGCGCATCGACCTGACTCACCCGCTGGCACAGATGGTCGGCCTCAAGGCCAACAGCGCGCGCTACGCGGACGACCTGACCATCGCGGGCGAGGACGGCGAACTGCACAGGGGCGACGGCAACCGGCTGGAAGACTGGTTCGGCTACGGGGCCACGCTCTACGCGCCGGGGGCGGGCAAGGTAGTCGCTCTGGTTGACGAGGTCCCGGACAACACGCTCGAAGCGGGCAAAGTCGTCTTCTCCAAGACGCTCTCGCCCGACAAGGCGTCGGGCATCTTCGGCAACTTCATCGTGATCGACCACGGCAACGGCGAGTACAGCCTGTTCGCGCACCTCTTGCGGGGGAGCTTTTTAGTAAAGCCCGGCGAGACGGTCAAACAGGGCCAGCCGCTCGCGCGCGTGGGTTTTTCGGGGAACACGGACTTCGTGCACACACACTACCAGCTTCAGAACAACGCGGACGCGGCGACGGCCGAAGGCGTCCCGGCCTACTTCCGCGACTTCCGGCGCGTCCTCGGCTCCAAAACTGTCGAAGTAAAAATTGGCCCGCTCGAAGCGGGCATCATCATGGAGCGGCGGTGACACGGCGCAAAGCCGCAAAGAAATATTCAGGCTTGTTTTAGGCGGCTGTTTCCTGTTGCGCGGCGCTGATGGCGGCGTAGACGGCGCGCACGGTTGCGCGGTCAAGCTCTTTGGCCTCTTCCGAGAGCTGCTCGTAGGGGACCATCAGCTCCTCGCCCGTCTCGCTCTTGCGTGACTTGACGCCCTTCGCGGATTTAGCCTCCATCCAAGCCTCGTGCACTTTCGCGGAGACCGTCTCTATGTCCGGTAAGTCCAAGCTCTCTTCCTCCGATCTCTTCAAAGGCCGAAATACACGGCCGACGACTTGTTGGCCGTGAAGCGGTCGAGCGCTTCGAGCACGTCACGGCACAGGGCGCGCTCCTGCTCGCCGCGGCCCGCTATGTCGCGCAGCCGCACGGCCAGGAGCAGCAGGTCGCGGTGCTCAGGCGCGGAGCGCACCTTCTTGAGCCACTTCAGCAGCTCGTCGCCCCTCCCCTCCCCTTCCGCCTTCATCGACCGCTCGAAGAGCGTCTCGACAAGCCCCGCGGTCTCGTGCGCGTCGACGAGTGTGGCGATGGCGTCCGCGAAGTGCGCGGCCTTGTCCATCTCGTCGGGCGTGAACGGCTGGTAGGGCGGCTCGCCCAGGCGGTTGACGAACTCAAGCACGCCCACCGTCTCGCCCTCGACGCGCAAGGGGGTCGCGAGGAGGGTCTGCGTCGAATAGCCCGTGGCGCGGTCTACCTCCGCGTAGAAAGTCTCGTCCCGCGCCACGTCCGCGACGGCGACGGGCTGGCCGCTCGCGAAGACGAAGCCCGCGATGCCCTTGCCCGGCGGGAGCCTGACCTTCATCAGCTTGTCCGCGACCTCGCCGATGGCGGCCAGGAACTTGAGCCCGCCGCGGTTCCCGTCGCGCACGAGCACGCTCGCTTCGTCCGAGCCCATCGCGTCGCCCGCGACGTGCAGTAGATTTTCGATGGAGCGCTTGAGCGGCGAGGTCAGCAAGTTCGCCACGTCGACGGCGCGGACGGCGTCGCGCAGTTGCGCCTCGAACGCGCGCCCGCCGCCCGCGCCCGCCGCGCGCTTCTTACCACTCTTCTTCTTCGCCGGACGCCCTCCTGCGCCGCCCCGTCTCGCCGCCATCGCTCACCTCCCGCGACGCCTGGACCTGCGGCGCTGCGTGGCCTTGTTCGTCGGCGGCTTGATGCCTGGGTCGGCGGGGCTTGCCTTCTGCTCTGTGTCGGCCGGGGGCGGGGCCGCCTGCGGGGGCGGCGAGGTTGTGCTCGTGCCCGCGCCCTCACGCCGCCCCGCGAACATGGTGCCCAGGTTCCGCAAGACTTCGCCCTTGAGCTCCGCGCGGAGGCGCACGTCCGAGCCCTCCGTCCTGACCTGCACCCCTTCGAGCAGGCCCGCGAGCTTCGGGTCGTCCTTGATGACCTTGCGGCGCACCGCCGCCAGCACGTCGCCCACGCCCTGTGCCTGCTGCGCGTCGCAGAAGCGCGCGCCCAGGCTGACGTTAAAACTCCCCGCCCCGACGCCCGCCGAGAGAGACAACTGCTTGACGGTCGCGGCCAGCAGCCGTACCCCCGCCTGCGCGACCTCGTCCGGCCCTACGCTCGCGCTCAGGTGCTGCGCGACTGTGGGCGAAAAGTTGACGCCAACGCCGACCAGCGCCGCCTCGTCCACAGTGGCGAGGCGCGCGACCGCCGGGTCCAGGCGACCCGTCCCGGCCGCCGCGTCCACGGACTCGCGCACCCCGGCCAGATCGCCTATGACGAGCGTGTTCGCGTTGAGCACGACGAAGGCGGGCAGGTCGCGCTCGGGCTTCGTCTGCGGCGGCTCGGGCGGCGGCTCGCTGTAGATGACCTTGCCCGCGTAGGTCTGCTCGTTGATTTTGCCCTTCGTCTCGCCCTTGGCGAACGCCACGAACGCGTTCGCGTCGAAGTCGCCGTAGGTGACGATGACTACGCCGAGGTTCTCTTTCTTGAACTGCGGGCCGACCGGGCCGAGGAGCCGCAGGCCGACGATGACCCGCTCGACGCCCATGACGTTGATGCCCGTCTTCGCCTTCACCATTTCGAGCACGCCCGTCACCTTGGCGAGCATGGAGGGGTCGTGTGCCAGAATGTGCGGCGCGAGGTCCGTCATGATTCGCCGCATGTCGGCGTAGATGACCAGGTCCGAGGCCGGGAGCGCCGAGAGCGGGTTGAACTCGGCGGGAGCGGCGGTGGCGGTCGCGGTCGTTTGCGCCTTACCGCCGGCGACGCAGAAGGCCGCCAGCAAGAGAGAGAGGATGAGAGAGCGCTGTAGCTTAGTGTTCATGGCCTCGCAATCACCTGTGGCCCGGCGCGCGCCTTCCGGGTGGCCGACAAGACCGGCGCGCGCGCCGCGCGTGAGTTTGAAGAGCTTCCGAAGTTTTACTACTTGCTCGTCGGCGGCTTGATCCCGCCGTCGGCCGGGCTGTTCGAGTTTGCGTTCGACGACGGCGCGGCCCCCGTCTTGGCGGGCGCGCCGGCCCCGCTCGCGGTGTTACTGTTGCCGTAAGTGGTCGTCCCCGGACTGTTGGCGTTCGGCGTGTTGCTCGCCCCGCAGCCGGCCGCGGCCAGGACTATCGCCAGGATTAAAAACGCTAAGGCTCTACGCATGGGACACCGTCTCCTGAGATGTTTGATGTTTCATTGGGCGGCGTCGAGCATACTACGGTTGCGGAAGTTTGAAAAGACAATGATGAATGCGGAATGCGGAATGATGAATTAAATGCTTTCCATTCCTCATTCCGCATTCATCATTTCTTCGGGCGGCGTAATCTGTGCCAGCCGATGACGAAGAGGAAGAGGGTCAGGCCGCCGACGAGCGCGCCCGGCGTCTTGAACAACAAAGACGGCGCGGCGAGGCTGAGAGAGAGAGCGGCGCGTTTTTTCTCGTCAGCTACGGCGGGCGGCCCCGCCGGCGCGAGCACGTTCCGGGCGCGCGGGAGCGGGGTCTTGTCGTCGAGGCCGCGTATGTTGGAGACGGTGAAGACGCGGCCGTCCTTCGTCAGGTACATGCGCCGCATCTCTTCGAGCGTGAAGGGGCGCGCGCCGCGGCGGCCGAAGACGGCCGTCTGGTTGCCGCTCTCGTCCACGGCGCGGTCGCGGTCCAACCCCTTCGAGACGGCTATGGCTGGCCCCTTCGTCTGGAACGTGGCGATGAGGCGCGGCTGCGGGCGCGGGCTGAAGCCTGCGTAAGTCTGCATCGCCTCGGGGTCCGTCAACTGCAACACGCGCAGGCCCGCCTCGCCGTCCGCGACGTAGGCGAAGAGGCTCGCGTTCGTCATAGCCACCTTCACCTGGTGCACGTCTTTGAGCGGCCCGCCCACTTCGCCTTCCGCGTCGTACATCATGTGGAGCGCGGGCTTCTCCGGGTTCTCCACGTCGACGATGGCGACGCCCTCGTGGCCGTTCGAGACGTAGGCGTAGGTGCGCGCGACGTAGACATCGCGCGCCTCCTTGAGCGGCAACACGGCCCCGTCAACGAGCCGCGCCTTTAACGGGTCCGTCACGTCCAGAACCTTCAGGCCGTCCGCGTCCGTGACGAAGGCGTAGCGGAACTGCACCGCGACCGAGGTCGGGCGGTTGAGCGGAATCTGCCCGACCTTTTCGGGCCTGAGCGGGTCGTCGATGTTGACGACGACGAGCGCGTTCGGCGTCGTGATGTAGGCGTAGGTTCCGGCAATCGTGATGTTGTTCGCGCCCGTCAGCGCGCCGCCCGGATTGTAAGCGCCGTTCGGGTAAGTGTTCTTGTCGAGCGCGCGCTTGAGGTAGTTGTTGAGCGGGTCGCCGTCCAGAAGCGTCGCCGCGCCGACCAGGATCAAGCCCTCCTCGCGGTCCGCTACATAAAGGTAAGCGTAGAGCGGGTGAATCGGCTGCTCCTCGTTGACCCAGGGGTTGACGGTCTTCTTCCGCGCGTCCTCCGCGAGCTTAGACCACTCGCGCCAGCGCGCCCACGCCCGCTGACTCTTCTGGTCGTTGCCGAGCGGGTCGAACCAGCCGACCTCACGGTCGAGCCGCCAGCGCGCCGGGTCGACCGCCAGCGTCGAAGGCGCGGCCACGGCCGTCGCGTACTTCGTGTCCACGTAAAACTTCTGGCCGAAGGGCGAGACGGGCGCGGTCACTATGCGCTCGGAAAATCCCTTGTGGTCAATCTGGGCCACGTCGTAGACGCGCAGGCCGCCCTTCCCTGCGGCGACGTAGGCGTACTCGCCGCGCAACTGCACCTGCAAGACCTCGGGGTTCCCGACGTGCTCGAAGAAGTAGGTCAGCCGCCGCTTGTCGTTGTTGACGAAGTCGTCATAGTTCTGGCGGTAGGCGAGCTTGTGCAGCGTGCTCCCGTAGACGGCCTGCGGCTCGCTGCGCTCCGTGATTGGCACAACTTCGAGCGAGTGCTCGGCGGCGACGTAGACGTAGCGGCCCATGAAGTTGACGAAGTTCGTGCCCTGCAAGTAGGTCTGCGCGAGCCAGGCGTTGTTGTTGTTGGCGCGCGCGACGTGGCAGTCCTCGCAGTCCTTGGTCTCCTTGGAGCGGACCGTGTGCGGGACGTGCGTGTTGAAAGCCTGGCCCGCGTAGCCCTCGGCCGAGACGGTCTGCTGCTGGCTGTAAATCCACTCGCGGTTCTGATTCTGCGAGCTGACGAGCACGGCCGAACTGGAGCGCACGGGCGCGACGCGGTGGCCCGTGGTGGTGCCGTCCACGCCGAGCATGAACACGTCGTCGCGCAGGACCTGGAAGTTGTAGGTCGTGTAGTTGCGCGAGTCGCCGCCCTCGTTGTGCCGGTTCGGCATCTTGCGGTTGGCCGTCATCGAGAGGTGGCAGCCGAAGCAGCTAGTCATCCACGAAGAGTGGCAGGCGAAGCAACTCACCCGACTGTCCTCGTGTGCCATTTTCCCGTCCTTCGCGCCCCAACTGAGTTGCCCCCGCTCGTCCAGCCGGACGGTCTTCGCGTAGTGCGACTTCCAGTTGTAGTCGCGGCTCCCCTCGGTCACAGTGTCAATGGTCTGCTTGACGCGCCACCACACGCCCGGCTCGACCATCGAATTTTGAATGATGTCGCCGCGCGTGAGCGTCACCTCTTTCCCGGAGGCGTCCTTGCGGACATCTTTCTCTTTACGAATCTTCTCGAAGAGGCGCACCTGGCTGCCGTCGGCCGAGCGCCAGGGCACAATGATGCGCGAGAGGTCGCGCCCCTGCCCCTCCTCGTACTTGCCGTCGCGCGTCACACGCTTGCCTGCGGCTGGGCCAGAAGTGCGCGGCGGCTGCGCGCGGCCGCCCTGCGGCGTGTCGGGCCAGCCCTTCTCCGTGATCGAGCCGTGGCAGTCCGTGCAGGTGATTTCAATCGCGGCGCGCGGCTCGTTGTAGAGGATGCCGTTGCCGTGATTGTCCTGGCTGAAGTGGCAGTCGACGCAGTGCATCCCCTTCTCAAGATGTATGTCCTTGAGGTGGACGGGCGCGTCGGGCTTGAGAGCCTTGTTCGTCAGCTCCGCGTTGTCCGTGTCGCGGAACTGCACGGCGTCCCAGAGCTGCTGGCTGCTCACGTCGTTCAGGACTTTGTTGTCGCGGTCCAGGAATTCGCCGCGGCGGTTGCGCTTGAAGACGGCGCGGAAAATCCAGCCGTGGCCGTGGAAGTCGGCGAACTGCGTGCGCGTCAACTGGCGGTTGAAGTCCCGCGTGCCCGTGCGGGCCAGAAACTCCGGGTCCGACCAGAGGCCGCGCAGACTGGCCGCCTCCGGGTTGCGGTCGAGCAGTTTTTGTTCGTCCGTCTGCGAAGGGTTGCGCTGCTTCTCGGGGTACATCACGCGCCCGTCCGTCTCGTTGTCCCACCACGTCATACCCAAATAGGTCGCGACCATGTTCGTTCCGGGGTGCATGTGGCAGACCATGCACTGCGAGGTGGGGATGCTGCGCGTCAGGCGGTGCCTGACGGGGTGGCCCGGCTCGTTCCTCACGTTATTGAAACTCGTGTCGGCCGTCTGCGTCGTCCCGCGGTTGCCGAACTGTGCCAACTCCCTGCCCGAGTGGAGCGCGCTCGAATCGTTGGCGTAGAGGACGTGGCAGGCCGTGCAGCCGGAGGAGCGGTAGTCGCCCGGAAAATCGTTCGTCCCGAGGAAGTTCAGGGTCGGGTCGAGCAGGCGCGTCTTCTGCAAGCCCAAATAGACGGGGTCCGTGCGCTGCGCTGTGCCAAATCCGCGCGGGCTCAATCCCTTGTCGGGCTTGCCGCCTTCTTCCTCCCTGTCCGGCAGTCCGACTTCGAGGCGGCGCTTGCCCCCGCGCTCGAAGACGCGGAGCACGTTGCCGGGCTGCGAAATCTCCCAGCGCGGCAGCGGGTCTATGAAAGGCAGGATGCCGCTCAAGGTCATCAGCTCGGGCTTGATGTCGCCCTGCTGTATGAGGCGCTCGGGCGCGCCGCGCTCTTCGGAGTAGCTCTCGCCGAAGCGCGTGTCTTTGAGGGGGAAGCCGCCGTTGTTGTAGAGCGCCGCGCCCCAGAGCATAGCGCCGTGGCGCATCATGCTGTTGGCGACGGCGTAGTTCTCGCCGCCGTGGCAGGTGCCGCAGGTCGTCTCCACGACGCGCAAATCGCCGGGGTTGATGAAGCGCACGTACTCGCGGCTCTCGCGCGCGAGCAGCGTGTTGGTCCGCTCGGGGTTCGCGCCCGTGCGCTGGTTGTTGCGCTCCCACTCTTCCGGGTAGCGCGGCTGTACGTGCGCCGCCTCCTTGTTCGCCCTCTCGGCGGGGTTCCCGCCGTGGCAGAACGTGCAGGAGAGTTTCTGCCCGTCCTTCCCTTCTTCGAGCTTGCCAGACTTCGTCTCGTGCATCGGCTCGATCTGGCCGTGGCAGTTGAGACAGCCCTCCTGAAACGGCGCGGGCATTTGTTGCGGGACGGAGTTGGCGGCGGAGGAAGCGCGGGCCTGTTTCCCGTCATCGTTCGTCGCCGCAGAGCGCACGCCGCTGAGGCAGAGGACCGCGAGCGCGCCCGTGAGCGTGATGACGAGTAAGAACTTGATGCGGTCAGCGCCGCTGCGGTGGCGTCGCATGATGATTCGCTTCCAGACGAAAACAATAAGCACGGATTTCAAATTTGAAATTTTCAGATTTGAAATCTCAAATGTATTTCTCGTTCTCCCCCTCAGAACACGAACTTGACCTGCCCGAACAAAGAATAGAGCGGCTTGCTCGGGTCTATGACGACGCCGTCCGACGCGCAGAAGTCGCCGACGTTCGGCGGGCAGTTGCGCGAGGCGTCCGTGAAGATGTCGCGGAAGCCGCGGCCCGTCTGCATCAGCGCCGCGCCGAAGGTGAACGTCACGTTGTTAATCAGGAACGGCCTGTAGGCCACGCCGACGCTGTAGTCGAACCCGATGTCTTTACGAATCCGGTTCTGGAGGAGCACGTATTCGAGCGGCTCCGTGCGGTGAAAGCGCAGGTAGTTGACGTTAAAGATCGCCTTGATGCGCTGCGTGATTTCGACATCCAGCCCCGCGTTGTAGATGAAGATTCCGGGGTTGACGAAGTTGGCCTGGCCCTGCGTCTTGCTGCTGCGCAAAGAGGGCAGGATGCTGTTCGGCTGAACGAGGCCGACGCCGGTCTGCGTCAGGCGTATGCCCTGCCGGTTCCAGAAAGAGAACTGGCCGCCGACGAAGTTCGGGTCGTCGAAGATGGCGTCGAAGCCCGTGGCGCGCGCGTCCGTGGGGTCCTTGTCGCCCTGCGCGAAGAAGAACGAGCCGCGGAACCGCAGGTAGTCTTTGTCAATCGAAGCCTCGACGGCGGCCATGTGCGACTTGATGCGCGTCGAGCGCCCCGCTATCGGGTTCCGGTCGTCGCGCCCGAAGGCGTAGTAGTACGCGTGCGAGATGTTGAGTCGCCGGATGTGGCCGTCGCCCGCAATCCCCAGGTAGCCGACCTTGATCGAGTGGGGCCGCGCGTCGCCGACGAGCGCGGGCCGGACCAGAAAGCCGTTGCGGTCGTACTCGACGCTGCGGCGGTCGTCGTTGTAGTGGATGCTCCCCTGGAGCGTGTAGCCCTTGGCGAGAAAATCCTGGCGGAAGACGTTGGCGATGAAAACGTTCTGCGGGCGCTGGTCGAAGCGGTTCAGGCCGCTGTTGGTGTCCTTCTCAAGCTGGTGGAAGAAGGCCGCGTTGAATTGCAGCTTGTTGTTGTCGAACGCGCCGAAGAGGCGCGCGCCGAGGTTGTTGTCCGAGTAGATGAAGCCGCGGAAGTCCGAGACGAAGGGCTGTATCCCGGCGCGCAAACTGACGAAGTCGAAGTTGGCGTTCGTGTCCGCGAGCTTGACTTCGGCGAAAGCCTCTTCGAAGGAGAAGTGCGTGTCGGTGCGCGTCCGTCCGCGGCGCACGTCGACGTGGACGACGCCGTTCTCTCGCGCGCGAGCGTAGTTCGGGAGGCTGAAAGTCGGCGAAATTTTAATGGCCCAGGTGCGCGGCCTGAAAGTCGAGTCGCCGCGGAACAGCTCGAAGGTGAACTGGAACGTCTGGCCCACGCCCAGAAGCTCCGGCTTGCCGAAAAAGTCCGCGCTGCCGGGGCGCACGCTGCCTATGTCCGAAGGCTTCGGCGTGCGGTTCTGCTCCACGGCCGAGGACGAGACGGCCGAGAGGATCATGAAAGTCTTGTTGCCGAAGATGGGGTAGTCGCCTTTCAGCACGCTCTGGTTGTAAGGGTCGTACCAGCGCCCGCGCTTGAAAGGGATGTCGCGCCCGCGCGCGCCGCGGTCGCCGTAGCGGTCGTATTCGGGGAAGCCTACGCGCCAGCGGTCGCGCACCTCGCGGCGGTCTGGCTCCGTCTGCGGCGCGGACTCGACCGTCTTGCCCCCGGCGTAGCCCGTCGGCTCGTCCACTCGGTCGTTCGGGTTCGGGGGCCGCTTCCCTTCCTCCTTCGGGACCTCTGCGGGGACGTTGAGCTTCGTCTCCAGGCCCTCGGAGACGATGACGTTCTCCTGCTCCTCGTTGAAATTCCGCGCCTTGTAATCCTTCTCCTCGGGGAACGCGGCCTCGTAGGGCTCGTCCGGCGTGACGTACTGTTTTTCGGGCAGGTTGCTGACGCGCAGGAAGCGCGCGCTGTACGGCGCTTCGACGCGCACGCGGTAAGCGCCGGTCGGGACCTTTATCGAATACTGGCCCTTCTCGTCGCTCTTGTCGCGGTACTCGCGGCGCGTGACCTGGTTGGTGGCGACGACCGTGACGCCCGCCACGGGCGACTTGGCCTGCGAGACGACCGCGCCGGTGATGCGCCCTTTCGACTGGGCCAATGAGCAGACGGCCCCCGCGAGCACGAGGACGAGGACGGCGCTCGCTCGCCTCGTCAGCTCGAAAAGAAGTTTGCGGGAAGACGCTGTAGGCATAGACGGCCTTCTGCTCGAACGCCCCCTTGGTCGAAGGGCCAGCGGGCCAGTTGGAAAGCCGTGACCGTGCCGGCGCAGACTGCCTTGCGTGCTGTACAGCGAGGTTGCAGCCTTGTAGCACAGTAGCGTGAGGCTGGCAACCGAATTTTTCGTTGCGGATTAAAACGAGGGAAAGGCGGCAGCAAATTCATCTTGACTGCCCGGCGATTAGTGCTACATTGTGCGCGGCCCCGACCAGAGTTCTTCATTGTGCTTAGCCCTCGCGACGCGGTTGGACCGGCACGCGACGCCGTTATGACTCCTAAACCTCTGAGACCGAACGCGCGCCCGCTGGCGTTTGTCTGTCTTTTAGGCTTGCTCCTGGCCGGCGCGCCCGTCCGCGTCGAGCGCACTTCGGCGCAGACCGCGCCCCCCGTGCTCGTCAGCCAGCCGACCTCCACGCGCGCCCTGGCCTTCGAGTCCGTCACGCAGAAGCGCGAGCCCTTCCCCTTCGCCTCCACGGTCAAATTCAGCGCCGACAACCGGACGCGCGTCGTGCTCTTCAGCATGAACCTGAAGTTGCAGCCGGGCGAGACCGCCGCGGCCGTGACCGCCGAGGCGGAGGACGGCGCGCACAGGCTCTACACGCTCAAGGTCGAGCAGGTCCGCACCGTGCCGAACCAGCCGTGGCTCACCTCAATCGTCGTGCGCCTCGCCGACGGGATGAGTGACGTGGGCGACGTGCTGGTGCGCGTCACTTACAAGGGCCAGCCGAGCAACCGCGTGCGCCTGGGCGTAGGCCGCGTGGGCGGCGGCCCGCCGGACGACTTCGGCGCGGTGCCGACGCCCGGAGTGCCTGGGCCGCCGCCCCAGCCCAACGCCGTGCCCGCGGGCGACCTGACCCCTTCCGAAGTCCAGAGACTCATCGCGCAGGCGGTCTCGGCCGCCGCGCAACTGAATCGCCCCGTGACGGTGGCCGTCGTTGACCGCGAGGGCAACGTGCTCGGCGTCTTCAGGATGACGAACGCCCCCGCGACCACGCTGATTAGCGGCGGGGGGACGGCGGGCCGCGGGCTCGAAGGCTTGAGCGTGCCCTCCACGCTCGCGGCCATCTCGAAGGCAGGGACGCCCGCCTTCTTCAGCACGACGGGCAACGCCTTCACGACGCGCACGGCGAGCTTCATCGTCCAGCAGCACATCCCGCCCGGCGTCGACAACCGCCCAGGCGGCCCGCTCTACGGCGTGCAGTTCTCGCAGCTCCCCTGCTCCGACATCAAGAAGCCCGGCCTCCCGCTCGGCCTCTCTGCCGACGCGGGCAGTATGCCGATTTACAGGGGAGGCGTCGCCGTCGGCGGCATAGGGATAGAAGGCGACGGGCTCTACAGCCTGGACAAAGACCCCGCGGACTTCGACCAGCCGTTCGAGGAGGTGATCGCGGTCTCGGCCGTGCGCGGCTTCGAGACGCCCGCGCAGATTCGCGGCGACAACATACTGGTGGACGGCGTGCGCCTGCCCTTCGTCAACGTCAGCAGCGCGCCCGCGCCCGCGACGATTCCGTTCGCGAGTCTGCCGGGCGCGATTGACCCCGCGTTTCCCCTGCGCGGCGCGCAGTTGTCGGCGTTTACGCCCGCAATCGTCGGCGGCATCGGCGGCGAAGTCGACGCGCGTTTCTTCCCCTTCGTCGGCAGCGGCCCGCTGACCCCGGCCGACGTGGACACGATCATCTCGCACGCGGCGCAGCAGGCGAACATCACGCGCGCGGCCATACGCCAGCCGCTCGGCAGCAGCGCGCGTGTCACCATCTCCGTGGTCGACACTGACGGGCGCGTGCTGGGCAGCTTCCGCACGGCCGACGCGCCCGTCTTCGGCTTCGACGTGTCCGTGCAGAAGGCGCGCGGCGCGCTCTTCTTCTCGAAGGCAAACGCGGCGGCCCGCCTGCGCGCCGCGGGCTTCGGCTCTTACGCCGACCGCGCGGCGGCGGACGGCCTGCGGCTCGACGGCTCAATCGCCTTCACGACGCGCTCGGTGGGCTTCCTGCACCGCCCGTTCTTCCCGGACGGCATCAACGACACGCCGCCGGGCCCGTTCAGCACGGGGTTCCCAGAGTGGAGCATCTTCAACGTCGGGCTTCAGCTCGATCTGATTAAGGCGAACTTGCTGGCGACGCTCGGCGGCGCGGTCGTGCCGTGCACGAACGTGCCGGAGCTGGCGAACGGGACGCAGATTTTCGCGGGCAGCGTCCCGCTCTACAAGAACGGCGCGCTCGTCGGCGCAATCGGCATCAGCGGCGACGGCATAGACCAGGACGACATCATCGCCGCCGCCGGCGCGCAAGGCTACGCGCCCGCCGTAGGCATGCGCGCGGACCAAATCTTCGTCAGAAACGTCCGCCTCCCCTTCGTCAAATTCCCGCGCAGCCCGAATCTGTAGAAGGGCAGTGCCGCCTGCGGTAGCGGGCGGCGCTGACCTGAGTCACGCTCAAGCAACACGGAAGGGCACGAAACGATCATGGAGTTTCGTGCCCTTCCGTGTCGCTTCGCAGTTTCTGACTTTACCTGGCCGCGGGTTGCGTAGTTTTCCCGCGCGCGGCTTCCAGCTCGGAGCGCAGTTGCGCGAGGCTCGGGTTACTGGGGTTGACTTCGGAGAGTTTCCTGAGCGCGGCGTCGGCCTCGGCGTAGCTGCCCTTCTTGAGGAGCGCGACCGCCATGTTCTGTAGCGTCTGCTCGTGGCGCGGGTTGATTTTAAGCGAGCGCTCGAACTCCTGCACGGCCCGGTTGAGGTCGGGCGGCTCGCGCACGAGGAAGGTCAGGCCGAGGTCCGTGCGGACGTTGATGTCCTTCGGGTCTTTGACGAGCGCGGCCGTGTACCACTTCTCGGCGGCCTCGTAGCGCCCCGAGTCGAAGTTGGCGTTGCCGAGCGCGACGACCGTCTCGCGGCTCTCTGGGCGCAACTGGTTGGCGCGCGTCAGAAGCTCTATGGCCTCATCGAACCGCCGGTTGCGGTAGTGAACCTCGGCCGCCTTCATCTGCGCGTCATAGTCGTTCGGCGCGGCCTGCGCCCTCTCTATCAGCGCCGCGTCCTCGCCCGATTCATTCGCCTGAGTTCCGGGGCCGCCGTCCGCGGAAATCGGCGGGTGATTCTCCGGGAGTTCCGCGCCCACGGGCGCGACCTCTCTCGTCACGCCTGCGGCCTGCGCGGGCCGCACCTGGCCCTGCCGGTTGAGGCTCGTCGCGAACATGTAGCCCACGATGACGCCCAGCAGCACGCCGATGATCGCGAAGAGAATATTTTCTTTGGACATAAAACAGTAATCAGTAGTCAGTAGTCAGTAATCAGTAAAAGCAGCTTGTCTTTGGCTGACGACTGATTACTGATTACTGACTACTTGAGTTGCTCGCGCGCCTCTTCGATGCGGGTGGCGACCATCTGCGCGACCTCGGAGCCTTCGGGGAGTTGCTTCAGGAGTTGCTCCCAGTAGGAGACGGCCCGGCGGAAGTCCTGGGCCTCGTAGGCCGCGCTGCCCGCGAGCCAGAGCGCCTTCTCGTTCTGCGGGTCGAGTTGGAGCGCCTTGTTCACCAGTTCGAGCGGGCGGCCTTCCAGCCCGGCGTCGCTCGCCAGCGCCAGGCTCTCCGCGTAGTCCGCCCAGAGTTGCGCGTCGTTGCCGGTCAACTCGGCGGCGCGCGCGTAAGCCTCGCTCGCCTCCTTGTAGCGCTTGAAATTCTGGTACGAGCGCGCGAGCATGGCCCAGCCCTGCGCGTCGTTCGGGTTCTCCTTGAGCCGCTCGGCGAGCCGCGCCACGCGCCCCTCTATCTCCTGCTGCGTCGGCGCGCCCGGCTGCCCGCCCGTCACGGAGCCTTCCGCCGCCACCTCCGCCCCCGCCGCCCGAGGAGGCGCGGCCTGCTGCTCAGTCGAGAGAGCTTTCGGCGTCCCGAGCAGCGGGTAAAGAATGACGGCCAGGAGCGGAATTGCCACGCCCACGATGGTCGCCGTCGCCCGCGCGCCCCGCGCGGAGCCTTTACCTTCGTCGCTTCCGGCCGGGGCCGCGGCCACGTCTTCGAGGAGCCTGCGCTGCAACTCCGTGCGGCCCTGCTCGTACTGCTCGCGGTCTATCACGCCGTCGCGCAGGTCGCGGTCCATTTCCGCGAACTGGTCGCGGTAGATGAAGACGTTGGACCGCTCGCGCTCCTCGTCCGCCGAAGGTCGCGCGCGCTGCAAGAGCGGCGGCAGCACGTAGCAGAGCGCAATCGCCACGAGCAGGGCCGCGAATATCCAGAAACTCATCATTCGGGTCGATTCACTTTCCGCTAGCCGTCGCCGAGCAGCGCCTCGACGCGCTTGCGCTCCGCCTCCGAGAGCGGCTTCTCCTTCAACCGCTCGCGCCGCCTCTTAAGGTAAAGGTATTGCACGACGACGCCCACGCCGAGCAGGATGAAGGGGCCGAACCAGAGTAGGTAGGTCGTGGCCTTGACGGGCGGGCGGAAGAGAACGTAGTCGCTGTAGCGCTCGGTCATGAAGGCCAGAATCTCCTGGTCGCTCTTGCCCGCGCGCATCTGCTCGCGAATCTGCCCGCGCAGGTCCTGTGCCAGCGGCGCGTGCGAGCTCGCAATCGTCTCGTTCCGGCACACCAGGCAGCGCAAATTTTCCGCGAGCGCCATCACGCGCTTCTCAAGCTCCGGGTCATCCGCCAAAGGCTGCGCCTCTTTGGCCCGGGCCGCGCCGACCGGCCAGAGGCACAGGAGCAGCGCCAGCAGAGAGAGCGCGCGCCTCATTTCTGCAACTCCTTCACGAGCGGGATGATTCTATTCCTCAGCACGTCCTCCGTGACCGGGCCGATCTGCTTGTAGCGTATGACGCCGTTGCGGTCTATGACGAAGGTCTCGGGCACGCCGTAGACGCCGTAGTCGATCCCGACCCGCCCGTCCGCGTCCACCAGGTTCATCGTGTAAGGGTCGCTGAACTCTTCGAGCCAACGAAGCGCGTCCCGCCGCTCGTCCTTGTAGTTGAGGCCGTAGATCGGGACGAGGCGCGTGCGCGCAAGCTCTAACAGCAGGGGGTGCTCGTCGCGGCACGCCGCGCACCACGAGGCCCAGACGTTCAGGAGCCACACGCGCCCGCGCATCTCCTCGGACTTGAAGCTCCGCTGCGGGTCGGACAACTGCGGCAGGTTGAACGCGGGCGCGGGCTTGTCCAGAAGCGGCGACGGAATCTCGTTCGGGTCGCGGCCGAGCCCTATGAAGAGGAAGACGGCCAGCGCCAGGAAGAGGATCAGGGGCAGTAAGAACTTCGTCATGATTCTTCGGTCGTCACCCTAGCCAGCGCGGGGGCCGCGGCCTTGGCTTCCTCTGCTTCGGCCTTCGCGGCGCGCCGGCGCTCGCGCACGGCGACCCTGTAGCGCCGGTCGCTGACGGCGAGCACGCCGCCGAGGGCCATCAGCGCAGCGCCGCCCCAAATCCAGTCCACGAACGGCTTGTAAAAGATGCTCACGCTCCACGCGCCGCCGCTCACGGGCTCGCCCAGCGAGACGTAAAGGTCGCGCGTCAGGCCCGTCGCGATGTCCGCCTCGGTCATCGTCTGCCCCGTCGCGACGTAGTTGCGCTTCTCCGGGTACATAGTGCGCAGCGCCCCGCCGCCTCGGCTGACGGAGACCTCGCCGCGCGCGGCCACGTAGTTCGGCCCCGTGACCTGGCTCACGCCCTCGAAGCGAAAGACGTAGCCGCCGACCGTCGTCGTGTCGCCCACGTTCATCCGCACGTCCTTCCTCTCCTCGTAGCCCGTGACGAGCGTGACGCCGATGATGAAGACCGCCACGCCGAGGTGTGCCAGTTCCATGCCGTAGTAGCTGAGCGACTGCGCGGCCAGCCGCTTGACGAAGCCGCCCTCGCCGCGCGCCCTGGCCCAGATGTTCGTGAACACGGTCGCGATGATCCAGGCCGCCAAGAGCAGGCCGAGGCTCACCTTGAGCTGCCACCCGCCTACGGCGAAGGGCAGCAGCGCGGCCGTCACGACGCTCACGACAAAGGCCCAGCGTAGGCGCACGGCCAGTTCGGGCAGACTCGCGCGCTTCCAGCGGGCGATGGGGCCGACACCTATCATGAAGGCGACCGGGGCCATGAGCGGGACGAAGACCGCGTTGAAGTAGGGCGGGCCGACGGAGAGTTTGCCCCAGCCGAGCGCGTCGGCGAAGATCGGGTAGAGCGTGCCCAACAAGACAGAGGCCGCCGCGACGACCAGGAGCACGTTGTTCGAGAGCAGGAACGACTCGCGCGAGATTAATTCGAACTTGCCGCCGAGGCCGACGCTCCTGGCCCGCCACGCGTAGATCGCGAGCGAGCCGCCTATGACGACGACGAGGAACGCCAGGATGAAGACGCCGCGCTTCGGGTCCGAGGCGAAGGCGTGCACCGAAGTGAGCACGCCCGAGCGGACCAGAAACGTGCCGAGCAGGCTCAGCGAAAACGCGGCGATTGCCAGCAGCACCGTCCAGCTCTTCAGGCTCCCGCGCTTTTCGGTGACCGCCAGCGAGTGAATCAACGCGGTGCCGACCAGCCACGGGATGAACGACGCGTTCTCGACCGGGTCCCAGAACCACCAGCCGCCCCAGCCCAACTCGTAATACGCCCACCAACTGCCGAGCGCGATGCCGAGCGTCAGGAAGCTCCACGCGATGGTCGTCCAGGGCCTGGACCACCGCGCCCAGGTCGCGTCGAGTTTGCCGCCGAGCAGCGCCGCGATGGCGAAGGCGAAGGCGACGGAGAAGCCCACGTAGCCCATGTAGAGCATCGGCGGGTGAATCACCATCGCGGGGTCTTGCAGCAGCGGGTTGAGGTCGCGCCCCTCGACGGCCGCCGGGATGAGCCGCGCGAACGGGTTCGAAGTCGCCAGCATGAAGAGCAGGAAGCCGAAGCTGATGAAGCCCATCACGCCGAGCACGCGCGCGCGGAGTTCCAAAGGCAGTTGGCGACTGAACAGCGTCACCGCCACGGTCCAGAGCGCGAGCAGCAGACTCCACAGGAGGAGCGACCCCTCGTGCGAGCCCCACGTCGCCGCGAGCCTGTAGTTCAGCGGCAGGAGCGAGTTCGAGTTGGTCGCGACGTTGATGACGGAAAAATCGTTGGTGACGAAAGAGTAGGCGAGGCAGCCGAAGGCGACGAGGACGAAGATGAACTGCGCCTGTGCCGCGCTGCTCGCCATGTTCATCCACGAGCGGTTGCCGCGCGCAGCGCCGATGAGCGGGAGCGCGCACTGCGTGGCGGCCATCAGCAGAGCCAGGATGAGGGCGAACTGTCCGACCTCTGGGACGACGGTCATCGAAAACTTCTCCTGCTACTTCGTCACGGTCTCGCCCGCGTGCTTCAGGTGCTCCTGATTCGGCTTGAGCGCGTCCGCGGCCTCGGGCGGCATGTAGTTCTCGTCGTGCTTGGCGAGCACTTCGTTGGCGTGGAAGACGCCGTCCTCACCGAGGCGGCCCTGCGCGACGACGCCTTTGCCTTCCTTGAAGAGGTCGGGCAGGATGCCCCTGTAGACGACGGGGACGTTGTGCGCCATGTCCGTGACCACGAAGCGCACGGTCAGGCCGTCGTCCTCGCGCCTGAGGCTGCCCTGCTCGACGAGCCCGCCGACGCGGAAGGTCTTCTGGACGGGGGCCTTCTTTTCCGCGACCTCGCTCGGGCTGAAGAAGAAGACGAGGTTGTTCTGGAAGGCGTTGAGCACGAGCGCGGCGGCCAGCCCCAGGCCGCAGAGGCCGATGCCGATTAAAGCGAGTCTTTTATGTCGTGGTTTCATTTTCTTTCAGAACTTTCATTTTAGGGGCCTCCGCCGACTGCCGCAAGCGGGCGCGCCTGCCGCGGCGCAGGAGCAGCAAGACCTCGACGGCCATCAGCAGAAGCGCCACGCCGAATGAGCCCCAGACGTAGAAGGCGCGGCCGCCCATCGCGAAAAATTCCGCCCAGCTCTTCATTTCGCTTCCCCCAAAATCTCGGCGGCCCACGGCGCGTGCCGCTCCCTCTCCAGAATGATGTTGCGCACGCGCATCAAGGTCACCGTTATCGCGTACATCCAGCAGGCCGCGATCATGATGAGCAGCGCCGCAAGCATGATGGGCGCGATGGAAGGGGTCTTGCCTAAGCGCAAGCTGGCGCCCTGGTGCAGCGTGTTCCACCACTGCACGGAGAAGTAAATAATTGGCACATTAACCGCGCCGACCAGCGCGAGGAGCGCCCCGGCGCGGTCGGCGCGGCGCGCGTCTTCGATGGCCGACTGCAAGGAGATGAAGCCCAGGTAGAGGAAGAAGAGGATGAGCGTCGAAGTCAGCCGCGCGTCCCAGACCCACCACGTCCCCCACATCGGCTTGCCCCAGAGCGCGCCCGTCCAGAGAGAGATGAAGGCGAACATCGCGCCCGTCGGCGCAATCGCCGCGGCCATCATCGCCCAGATGCGCGCGTTGAAGGCGAGGCCGAGCCCCGCGTAAACCGCCATCAAGAGGTAAAGGAACATCGCCATCCACGCGGCCGGGACGTGTATGTAGATGATGCGATAAGCCTCGCCCTGCACAGCATCCGGCGGCGCGACGAAGAAGCCCATGTAGAGTCCGGCGGCCAGGAGCGCGGCCGTCAGCACGGCGAAAAAGGGTATCAACTTTCCGGCGAGCGGGTAAAAGTTGGCCGGGGAGGTGTACCTGTACCAGTTGATCTTGCGTCGAGCCATACTTCCTACAGTCCCTCTTCACTCCATAGAGATACGCAGCGCGGCGGCGGTTGCCCAGGGCGCGAACAGGAGGGCCAGCACGAGCACGGCCCCGAGCAGTGACAAATGGGATTCCGCGCTCGCGCCCGTGATACTGGCTTCGACCGCGCCCGCGCCGAAAATCAGAACCGGGATGCAGAGCGGCAGGACGAGCAAGGATACCAGCACGCCGCCCCCCCGTAAACCTAGAGTCAAGGCCGCGCCGACCGCCCCGATGAGGCTCAGCGCAGGAGTGCCCAGGAGCAGCGACGCCACGAGCGTCACGAGAGCGCCCGGCGGCACGTCGAATTGCAGCCCGAGCACCGGCGCAATCAGGACCAGCGGTGCCCCCGTCACCAGCCAGTGCGCGAAGATTTTGCCGAGGACGACCACGGAGAGCGGCTGCGGCGTCAGCATCAACTGTTCGAGGCTGCCGTCCAGGTAGTCGTGCGAGAACATGCGGTCGAGCGAGAGCATGGAGGCCAAAAGTGCCGCGACCCAGACGACGCCTGGGGCAATGGTTCTAAGGACGCTCAACTCCGGGCCGACGCCGAGCGGGAAGAGGCTGACGACGATGACGAAGAAGAAGAGCGTCGAGAGCACGCCCGCGCGCCCGCGCCACGCCAACGTCGCGTCTCTCTGTATGACCCATCGCAGAGTTGCCAGCATTCAACGCTCGCCCACAAGTGGCTCAAGACGTATTTTACTCGTCCGGCCGGCGCGCACGTCCAAAGGCTGATGCGTCGTCAGCACAATCAACCCGCCTTCTTTGAGGTGCTCCTCGATGACGGAGTGAACCAGCCGCACGCCCGTGCTGTCCAAAGCCGTCAGCGGCTCGTCGAGAACCCAGAGGGCTCGCTCGGAGATTAGCAGCCGCGCGAGCGCAAGGCGGCGCTGCTGCCCCTGGGAGAAAGTCTTTACGGGGCGCGCGTCACGTCCATCAAGCCCCATCCGTTCGAGCGCCGCGCCGACACGGTCGCCGTCCGCCCGCCCGCCTTCGGAGAGGCCGTAGTGTATGCGCAAGTTCTCGGCGGCGCTCAGCTCTGCCTTGACGCCGCCGGCGTGGCCCAGATACGCGAGTTCCTTCAGGTACTCTTCCTTGAGCGAAGAAATTTTCTTCCCGCGCCAGAGAATCTGGCCCGCGGCCGGGGCGAGCAGGCCGCAGAGCATGCGCAGGAGGCTGGTCTTGCCGCTCCCGTTCGGCCCCGTGACCTCCAACAATTCTCCTGGCTCTAACGCGAAGCTGAGATTCTGAAAAAGCGTGCGCCCGCCGCGCACGCACTCCAGAGCGTGAGCCTCAAGCCTCGGGCTCATCCGATGTTCGACTGTGCTTGCTGATTCATCCAATCAAGGGAGGAGAGAGCGTCTGAAGCCGCGCCGTCAGGCTTCCCGGGCTCAAACAATCCGGTCTCCTACTTTGAAAAAATTGTATCACGGCGCTCCCAGCAGATGAAAACGCATGAACGCGAGGACGCGGCCGTCAACCGCGCCCCGCCCCGAGCGTCAGGCGGGTGGTAGATGTCCGTCGTGAGAGCGCATCCCTCCGCCGCGCGGTACTCGACGCCGCGCCTGGAACCCGCGCGCGTTTGAAACGGCAGGTGCTATACTTCGGGGACGGGAATTTTATTCAGAGGCATCTATCTCAGATGAAGGAAAACATTCTCTTCACCGTCGCCGGCCTCGTGCTGGGCTTCTTCATAGGCTTCTTCATGGCGAACAGCACGGGCGCGGGGCAGATGCCGGCAGCGCCTACTACGGCCGCCGACTCCGCGCGGCCTCTCGACGCGTCGGGAGCGGCGGGCCAACTCCCGCCGGGCCACCCGAACGTCGACGGCGGCGGCTCGGCGGCCGCCTCTTCCGCCCAGGCGCAGCAGGCTATGGACGAGGCTGACCGCAACCCGAAAGACTTCACGGCGCAAATACGCGCCGCGGCCGTCTTCTATCAACTCGGCTCCTACGACAAAGCCAGGCTCTACCTCGGCCGCGCGCTCGCCCTGAAGCCCGACGACCCGGACGCGCTCACGGGCATGGGCCACACGCTCTACGACACGGGCGACTTCGCGGGCGCGGCCGGCTACTACGAGAAGGTGCTGGCACAAAAACCCGACGACCCTGACCTGCGCGCCGACCTCGGCAGCACCTACGCGCAGCGCAACCCGCCCGACCTCGACCGCGCGCTCGCGGAATACCGCAAAGCGCTGGCCGTTGACCCCAGGCACGAGCAGGCGCTCGCGCGGCTCGCCGACGTGTCCATACGCAGAGGCGACAAGGCGACCGCCCGCGACGCCATCAACAAGCTCGCCGCCGTCAACCCCTCGAACCCCGCGCTCGCCGAACTGCGCTCCATGCTCTAGAAGCGGACCAGAAATTTATTGCCAATCGCCCGCGATGGCGCTATAAACTGTAGCCGCCCGGCGCTCTTGCTGAAGACAATTGTCAGACCCTCGCGATTTCAGATGCCGCTTCGCCTGCGAAAATGCGTTGGAGTCTGGACGAGGACCGCGGCCGCGCTCTGTTTGCTCATCCTCCTCGCGCACGGCTCACGCGCGCAGACGCCGACTCCGACTCCATCGCCGACGCCCACGCCCGCGCCCGCGCCGCAGTCTCCCTGCACGCAGCCCGCGCCGTGCCCGAAGCTCGCGCCGCGCGTCATCCAACTGACCGCCGTCTACAAGAAGGGCACGGAGCCCTTGCAGCAGGACGACAAGGTCATGCAGCTCGCGCGCAAGCGCTTCTACCTCTCCTCCTGCCCCTTCAACCTGGACAAGATCCCCTCGGCCTCGCGAGCGCCCACGCGCCGCGGCTACTACGCGGGCATCAAGGCCAGCCCGCAGCTCGTCAAGTGGCTCGAAGATAACAACTGCGACACGATCTACTGCCGCGAGCTGACGACTGCCGAGGTCGCCTGCAAGTCCGGCGAAGCGACTTGCGTCCCCGAGTTCGTCACTTCCTACGAAGAGGCGCTGAGGAGGCTGAAGAATGATGCGGAGCTGGCGCGCAGGTGGGTGACAAACTACGGGCCGCTCTCCGCGCCGGAGCTGCGCGTGGGCTTCTACGAGCAGAAGACAAAATGGCTCGACGCGGTGGTGCAAGAGGCCGAGCGCGCCGCGGCGCTCCCGGCGGGGACGATCCGCACGGCGATGACGGACAGGCGCGGCGTCGCCTACTTCTACGACCTCTGTCCCGGCACTTACTACGTCTCGACCATCGCGCCCGTGGAGGTGGAGGGCGAGCGCATCCTCTGGGAGACGACCGCCATCACGATCAAGGGGCCGAAGGCGGGCGAGCCGGACCAGCCGCTGGCCGTGACGCCCGTCTTCCTGGCGAACGTCCCGTCGAAGAAGAGGCGCGCGAACTATTTCGTGGGCCGGAAAGTCGCGGACGCCTCCGCGGCCCGAGAGGAAAGCAAGCCCGCAGGCCAGTGAGCCGCGGCCGCCAGCTTGGAAGGGTCTGATGAATCCGAGGCAGAGCGAACACTGGCACCGCCTGCGCCACCGCGTGATCGCCGTGGCGATACTCCTCCTGCTCATCGCGCTCCTCTTCTTCTACCCGCACGCCTCTTCCAACGCCTCAAGCCCAACGCTCCAAAGACGCCGCCCGCAAACGCGGCCGCAGGGAGGCCGCCGACGCCGGCCGGCCACGCCGCAGCCGCAGACACGCAGGACCGGCGGGCGCAACTACGCGCGCTTCAGACACGAGAGCCACCGCCCGCCCGTCGCCAAACTCGATTGCAACGACTGCCACGCGATTCCGTCTGCGGCCGCGCCCGACCGCGTCACGGCCGCGACGAAACCCTCTGCGGACGGCTACCCCTACCACGACAGTTGCGTGCAGTGTCACCGCCAGCAGTTCTTCGTCGGGGCCGCGCCCGCCATCTGCACCGTCTGCCACACGCGCTCAAGCCCGCGCCTGACCGCGCGCGACATGCGCCCCTTCCCGAAGCAGACCGAGCAGGCAATGGCGCGCGAGTTCCCAGGCTACTTCCCGCACAGCTTGCACCAGGGCGTGCTCGCGCGCCGCGACCGTTTCGAAAGAGAGTGGGGTTTCGTTCGCGCCTCTTTCAAAGCGCCGGACGCCGCGCCGCAGGCGGAGAACTGCGCGGCATGTCACGCGACGGACGAGCGCGCGCCGGAGGCGATCAAGGTCGGCGGCACGGAGGCGACTTTCAAGCCCGAGGCCAGGACGTTCAAGACCGTGCCGGGGGGCCACGCCTCCTGCTTCAACTGCCACTGGCAGGCGCAGAAGCCCCTGAAGGACGACTGCGCGGGGTGTCACCTGTCGCAGGCCGAGTACACGAAGCGCAAGCGTGCGGGCTCGTTCGAAGCGCCGCTGCCGGGCGTGCTCTCCGCGAGCGCCGCGCAGTGGTTCAAGACGTGGCCGCGGGACTGGCCCAGGCGGCTCTCGATCAAGTTCCGCCACCAGACGACGAACCACGACGTGGGCTGCACGACCTGCCACATCAACATCACGCAGATGGAGACGCTCAACATCCCTAAGGCGGACGTGCCGATTGCGACCTGCGCGCCCTGCCACATCAGCAGTTCGCCCGTGCTCAGGCGCGAGGGCGGCGCGAACGTCACCATCTTTTCCGAAATGTCGGACGAGGCGAAAGACGCGGACAACAAGGCGAACACCTGCGTCGGCTGCCACACGACGCTCATCGGCCGCGAGCGCCCGCCGTGCAGCCACTACCTGATTCTGGGCCAGCCGTGCCCGCAGTGACGAAGATGACGGACGAGAAGACGAGAGATGAGGAGCGGGTCGGTGTAGGCGCGGCGAGTGCGGCCTCGCGCCGTCGCGCCCTGCCGCTCGTCCTCCTGCTCGCCCTCGCGGCCTGCGCGCTCGCGGCGCTCTTCGCGGTCAAGCGCGCTGCCGCAATCACGAATCCGTCAGCAGCCGAGACGCCGCCGCGCGCGTCTCTCTCCGTCCCCACGCAAGACTATTCCAGGTTCTCGCACTCCACGCCGGGCGCGCACGCCGCGCTGACGGGGCGCTGGAGTTGCTCCATCTGCCACGACCGGCGCGGCAACTCAGTCGAGCCCGCCTTCCCGCAGCACAAGGACTGCATCAGTTGCCACCAGACGCAGTTCACCACGCCCGACAGCCCCCTCTGCACCATCTGCCACCAGGCCGGGGGCCTCGGCCAGCCGAACCCGCCGCTCAAAAAGTTTCCGGGCCTGCGCAGCTTCAACACGGAGTTCGACCACGCGCAGCACAACGCGGGCGACGCGCGACCGCAAGGCGGCTGCGCCGCCTGCCACGCGCCCGCGCGAGGCGGCGTGGCGCGCACCATCCCCGCGACGCTGAGCGCACACCAGACCTGTTACCAGTGTCACACGCCCGGCCGGCAGTCGCGCGGCCACGACATCTCCTCGTGCGGCGCGTGTCACAACTACGGGCGCTACGCGCGCACCCCCGCGACCGGGCGCTCCTTCGGCATAGGCTTCAGCCACGCAGACCACGGGCCGCGCCAGAACCTCAACTGCGAGCAGTGCCACACGGTCGGCGCGCGCGGCCTCGCGCAGGGCCGGCAGGTCACCTCGACCGCGCCCGCCCAACACTTCCCGCAGACGCGCGCGCAGACCTGCGCCACCTGCCACAACGGCCAACGAAGCTTCGGTGAAGTCAACTTCAACGACTGCAAACGCTGCCACGCGGGCCAGAGCTTCCGCCTGTGACGGAACCCGGCGGGCAGACTTTTCGTCTTTGATGAAGTAATATCGTTTTCCGGCTTCCCGAATTAAATCAAACAAGTAACCGACACCTCGTTAAAGGAGATTTCTCTGTAATGCTTCGTCGTCCCGTGATTGTCGCGCTGGTCGTCTGCGCGCTTCTTGTCCAGAGTCTCACTGCCATCGCGCAGCAGCCGCAGCCCACGCCTCAGCCCGCGCCCGCCGCGACCCCGCAGCAGTCGTCGCCCCCCAAAGACCCGAATGACCCGATTGAGCGCATCAAGGACGAGGGGATGAACCGCTCTCAGGTGATGCAGACGTTGGGCTACCTGACGGACGTGATCGGGCCGCGGCTGACCAACTCGCCCGGCATGATGAGGGCCAACGAGTGGACGCGCGGCAAGTTGACGGAGTGGGGCTTGCAGAACGCGCAGCTCGAAGCGTGGGGCCCCTTCGGCCGCGGCTGGACGCTCAAGTCTTTTTCCGCGCAGGTCACGGAGCCCGTCGCCTTCCCGCTCATCGCCTACCCGAAAGCCTGGTCGCCCGGAATAAAGGGCACGCTCACGGCCGACGCGGTCTACGTCGACGCCAAGACAGAGGCGGACCTGGAGAAGTACAAGGGCAAACTCAAGGGCGCAGTCGTGCTGATGAGCGCGCCGCCGCAGCTCAAGGCCAACTTCGAGCCGCTCGGCACGCGGCGCGACGAAAAGAACCTGCTCCGCCTCGCGGACGCGCCGGACCCGGCCACGGCCCCGCGCGCCAGCCCCTTCCAGCTCACCCCCGAGCAGCGCGCCGAAGCGATGCTGCTCGCGAAGAAGTACCAATTCTTCACGGACGAGGGCGCGGCCCTGATGGTCGAGGCGAGCCGCAAGGGCGACGGCGGCGCGGTCTTCGTGCAGGGCGCGATCGTCCCGCAGCCCTTCGTCGAAAACCCCTTCGCCCCGCCGGCACCGGGCGCGCCCAAGCGCCCCTCGCCCTGGGACGCGAACGCCCCGCGCATCGTCCCGCAGCTAGTCCTCGCCTCGGACCAGTACAACCGCCTCGTGCGAATCATCCAGGCGGGGCAGCGCGTCCGCGTGGCCGTCAACCTCGACGTGGAATTCCAGGACAAGGACTTGATGGGCTACAACACTGTGGCGGAAATTCCCGGCACGGACCTCAAGGACGAAATCGTCATGCTCGGCGCGCACATGGACTCGTGGCACGCGGGCACGGGCGCGACCGACAACGCCGCGGGCGTGGCCGTCGCGATGGAGGCCGTGCGCATCCTGCAAGCATTGAAGCTGCGACCGCGCCGCACCATCCGCATCGCGCTCTGGAGCGGCGAGGAGCAGGGGCTCCTCGGCTCGCGCTACTACGTGATGAAGCACTTCGGCAAGTTCGGCGACGGCTCCATTGAATCCTTCCGCTTCGCCAACTTCAACGCGGGCACGCCGCAGAAGCTGACCACCTTGCCGGAGCACGAGAAGCTGAGCGGCTACTTCAACCTCGACAACGGGACGGGTAAAATCCGCGGCGTCTACATGCAGGGCAACGAGGCGGTGCGTCCCATCTTCCGCCAGTGGCTCACGCCGTTCCGTGACCTCGGCGCTTCCACGCTCTCGATTGCGAACACGGGCGGCACGGACCACCTCTCGTTCGACGCCGTCGGCCTGCCCGGCTTCCAGTTCATACAGGACGAGGTCGAGTACTCGACGCGCACGCACCACTCGAACCAGGACGTCTTCGACCGCATACAGGCCGACGACATGAAGCAGGCCGCGACCGTCATGGCCGCCTTCGTCTACAACACGGCGATGCGCGACGAGAAGCTGCCGCGCAAGCCCATGCCCGCGCAGCAGCAGTAGGGCGCGAAAGGACGAAAACAGATGAGCAGGGCCGAGACGACGAGCCGTGGAAGATTACTCAAGCTGACAATCGTCCTGGCCGTCCTCGGCCCCCTGCTTTTTTCCGCCCGCGCCCGAGCCCAAACGAATCAGCCGCAGCCGTCCGCGCGCAAGTTCGACGAGTTCGGGGACATTGACCTCTCGGCCATCAAGGCGCGGCTCGACAACTTCGCGATAGCTTTGCAGCACGAGCCCAACGTGCGCGGCTTCATCGTCGTCTACCGCAGCCGCCGCGACCTGGAGGGACTCAGCCACCGCCTCGCCCTGCGCATGAAGAATTACTTGCTTTACAACCACACCCTCGCCAAGGAGAGAATCGTCATGGTGGACGGGGGCGCGGCTTTATGCCTGACGCAGGAGCTGTGGGTCGTTGACCCCGGAGCCGCGCCGAAGCCCAGAGAGGACGCCTACTCTCGCGACTACTGGCCCTCGGACATGTCCCGGCAGTTCGACGAGTTTCATTTCCCTCTACTACAGGACGACGTTGGGTACGACGATGACATAAACGCCGAGGACTCGCCGGACGCCTTAGAGGCTTTCGCCGCCGCGTTGCGGGAAGCGCCGGGCTCGCGGGCCTGCATCATCGTTTACGCGCAGTACAGAGTCCAGCGCGACGAAGACCACGACGGTTCGGGGAGGGTGACGCGGGCGCGCCGCAGAATCCTCCGCGACCCTCCAGGCACGGCGCGGAGGATATTGCAGACGGAGAAGAACTATCTGACCGGGACGTTCGGCATCGCGCCTTCGAGGGTCAAGCTGGTGGACGGCGGGCACCGCAACGTCCGGGCCGTGGAGTTGTGGGTCGTCCCGCCCGGCGCGCGAGCGCCCGGCGCGCGGCCCAACGCCTTCCCGCCCCGCAGGTGAGTCCCGCCTTTCGGTAAACTGGAAAAAGTTTGACAAGCGCGTTCGCGCGCAACTATATTCTGGCCCGGACGCCGCGAGTCGAGTTTTCCGGTCTTAAGAGGCGTCCCAACCCTCGCGTCCTGACATCTCTCCCGACAGTCGCAGCCGAAGAGCTGCCTCTCGGGCCATTCTTTTTCGAGGACGTGCAATCATGAAACTGAAACTCTTCGTGCTGCTGTTCGCGGTCGCCGTCGCGCTGGGCGTCCTGGCCTGCAACTCCAGGACGACGCCGACCGCGGGGCTCGTCAACAGCTCCGCGCCGCAGCCGCCGCCCGCGCCTCCGCTCCCGGACGGCGTCGACCCGCCGCACGCGGTCGACACCTCCGGCAAGGCCATCCCCAACGAGAGCACGACGCAGCCGGACAAGCCCATCATTCTCGCCAAGGACAGCGACGACCCGAAGTCCGGCGAGCTGAAGCCCGAGGCCGCCTTCGACCACGTCAAGCACAGCACGCTCCCGCTCTACGGGGCCGACGGCAAGACGGTCGCCGCCTGCGTAGACTGTCACCACACGGACCAGCCTTCGAGCGCGCTGGGGTTCCTGAAGAAGTTCGAGCGCAAAGAGGTCTTGACGACGGCGCAACTCGAAGCGTCGAAGGAGCCCGTGAAGTCTTGCCGCGCGTGCCATTTCCAGCCGTCGGCGGAGGAGACGGACGAGTACCCGCCGGCGAGCGTGACCTACCCTGCGGAGACGAAGAGGGCCCCGTCGGGCAAGCTGACGAACGACATCGCCTACCACCTCAACTGCAACACGTGCCACGAGGCGGCCAAGAAGCGCGACGCGAAGAACAAAGCGCCCGTGACCTGCGACGACTGCCACGTCAAGAAAGGATGAGGCGCGGGCGGCTCGGAAATTTCCCACCCTCGGCGATGGCGCGGCCGGACTTGATTTCCCGGCCGCGCCGTTGTCGTTTTACGTGAACAGGATGAATAGAACAACGAGCCTAACCGCGAAGACACACGAAGAGGCACGAAAGAGATTGAACTCTTCCTTCGTGTCTCTTCGCCTGACTTCGTGGTTAATCTTCCTCCTCGCCCTGACCGCCTGCGCGCCCGTTCTGGCACAGTCGGGTTTCGTCACGACGCGGGGCAAACAGTTCGTCGCGCCCGGCGGGAAGCCGCTCTTCCTCAGAGGCATCAACCTGGGCAACTGGCTCCTGCCCGAAGGCTACATGTTCAAGTTCAAGACGGCCAGTTCGCCCCGCCTCATAGAGGCGGTCCTCAATCAACTCGTCGGGGAGGAAGAGGCGCGAAAATTCTGGCGCGCCTACCTCGACCGCTACATCACGTCGGACGACATACGCTTCATCAAGCGCGCGGGGTTCAACTCCGTCCGCGTCCCCTTCAACTACCGCCTCTTCGTCTCCGACGACGACCCGCGGAAACTGGAGGGCGTCGGCTACGAGCTTTTGGACCGCGTCGTCGGCTGGTGCAGGCAGGAAGGGCTGTACGTCATCCTGGATATGCACGGCGCGCCCGGCGGGCAGACGGGCGACAACATAGACGACAGCTTCGGCTACCCGTTTCTGTTCGAGAGCGCGGAGAGCCAGGAGTTGACCATTGCCATCTGGCAGAAACTCGCCGCGCGCTACAGCCGCGAGACGGTTGTCGTCGGCTACGACCTCCTGAACGAGCCGATAGCGCACTACTTCGACGCGGGCCACTTCAACCCGCTGCTGGAGCCGCTCTACCGCCGCATCGTCGCCGCCATACGCCGCGTCGACCGCAACCACGTCATCTTCCTCGGCGGCGCGCAGTGGGACACCAACTTCAAAGTCTTCGGCCCGCCGTTCGACGCCAAGCTCGCCTACACCTTTCACAAATACTGGATGGACGTGAAGCAGGAGGCCGTACAGGAGTACGTCGATTTCAGCAACAAGTACGGCGTGCCGCTCTTGATGGGCGAGTCGGGCGAGAACACGGACGAGTGGGTCGCGGCGTTCCGGGCGCTGCTGGAGAAGAACGAAATCAGTTGGTGCTTCTGGCCCTACAAGAAAGTGGACGCCACGTCCTCGCCCGTCTCCATCAACAAGCCCGCCGAGTGGGACGCAATCGTCGCCTTCGCAGACCACCCGCGCACGACCTTCGAAGACGTGAGGAAGAACCGCCCGCCGAAAGAGAAAGTCACACGAGCGCTCGCCGGCCTGCTCGAAAACATGAAGCTCCAGAATTGCAGGGTCAACGAAGGCTACCTGAAAGCGCTCGGGCTGAAGTAAAGCTACCAGCCCCGTAGGGGCGGAATCACATGCCGCCCCTGCGGGGCTCGATGCGCGACCTCCTTAAGTTGAACTCACGTCAATTCACTATCAGCACGTTGTACTGTGCGCCGTCGAAGTTGGCCGGGTCGGCGTCGCCGCCTCTGATGAGCCAGCGGTTAGCGGGGCAGTTGCCGAAGGACGTTGACCCCGTGTAAACGATAAAGTAGTTCTGGTTCGCGTCGCTGTTGCTCGTGGTTATCCCGACAATGGCGGTGACGAAGATCTTCGCGTTCGGGTTCCCGTTGATGGAGGCGTGACTGAGCGGGCTGAATTCGTTGGTCAACCCGGCCGGCCCGCAATTGGTCGCGGCCGTCCTGGTGTGCCTGAAGGCCGTGACGCCGCCGCCTCCGCCGCCCGCTGGAGTCTGCCACGCCAGCGCCGAGCCGTTGTAGGTCAGCACCTGCCCGGCCGTCGGCGCGTTGGTCATGTTCAGCTTCGGCACGCCGACGGCGTCGTTCGCCAAGTAGGCCGAAGTGACCCCGAGCGGGGCTATGCCCAGAGGCGAAGCGCCCGTGCCCAACCCCGCCAGCGTCGCGTTGTGCGACACGGAGTTGAAGGCTTTGGTCTGGACCGAGCCGTCCGGGAACTTGAGGCCGCTGCCCGCACCGCTGATCTGTACGTTGCCCGCGACGGTCAGCCTGGACGGGGCCGTGTTGGTCCCTACGGCGACGTTGCCGACGCCGTTCGGGGCGAGCAGGACGTTTCCGTTCGCGCCGGCGATGCCGGCCCCCGCCCCCGTGGAGCCGGGCTGCAAATTGATGCTGCCGCCGTTGCCGCGCTTACTGGTCGCGGGGGCGTCGCCGCCGTTGCCGGCGACGAGCGAGATGCTCGCGCCCGCGCCTGCGAGTTTGCCGCCGCCCGCGGTTGTGTTGCCGCCCTTCCCGCCGGAAGTCTGCAAAAGCGTCGTCGCGGCCGTGCCGTTCACAGCCAGGGGGGCGGGTTGCTTCCTGTGAACTTCCAGGACCGCGGTCGGGGCCGCGACGGTCCCCACGCCCACCCTGGCGCTGGCCGACTCCGTGATGACGGAGTCGCCGACGGTGTTCGCGCCGGTGAACTTGGCGATTTTGCCGGGGGTGCCCGCGCCGTCCACGGGGGCGGAGGTGGTCGGCACAGGGGCCGCCGCCGCGGCCTCGCTGCTGACGGTGACCTGCTCTATGCGCTTGCGCCGCTTGCCCGCGCCGTCCATGACCGTGACGGTGGCGAGGTAGACGCCGTCGGCGACGCGCGCGCCCGCCGCGTCCTGCATCTTCCATTCGACTGACCGGCCGAAGACCGCGCCGCTATCGAAGACCAGCTCGCCCGAGGGCGCGAAGACTTCGACACGCATCTCTGCGGGCCGCGAGGGGGACGAGAACTCGACGCGCCCCTCGTCGGAGGCGACCTCGATTGCCGTGGATTGAGCGCGCGCGCCCGCCGTCAGCGCGAAGAGAGCGAGGGCCAGGGCGCAGGGGGAACGCTTCAGAAAAGTCATGACAGAAACTCCTGACTGGTTGGCGAAATCATTTGAAGGAGACCGTCCGTGCGGGCCGCGGCTGCGCCGCACGGACGGTTGAAACCGGACGAGGGAATTTTGCTGGCGGAGAAGATATGCCAATTGCCGCACACGGTCAACAGTTATGGGCCAATAATCCGACCCGACCGGGCCGTTCGCCGCGCGCCGCCGGCCGCCGGCCAGGCCCGCCACAGAAACCCGCGGCCCGGTGTTGCTTTCACCGCGAAACGTGGACATAATTCGGGCCATGCGAATCTTTCTTCTTTGCCTGACGCTGACCGTCGCTTTAATACTCTCGGCCGCGTGCGGCTCGTCCGAACAAGCTAACACTTCGGCGGGGAACGCCGCGCCGGCGCAGCCGGCCGGTGTGCG
>Ga0196962_10000031_pt1 | contig 171114 bp, 163 predicted proteins | sample S3v_20metaG_FD_183186 | JGI IMG/M metagenome (GOLD analysis project Ga0196962, IMG submission 183186) | Soil microbial communities from Anza Borrego desert, Southern California, United States - S3+v_20 | ecosystem: Environmental > Terrestrial > Soil > Desert | place: USA: California...
ACGGGGGGCGCGGCCACCCGCACGCGCAGCGCCCCGCCGTGCTCGCCCGCCACGCCGCTCCGCGAGGCGCGCGGCACGACGCGCACCGCGAAGACGAGCGCGCCGTCGCGTTCCGAGCATTGAATCAAAAGACGGCTCCTACGGGTTCTGCGGCTCCCCCTTCAGCGTATGAGCGTTCCCGCGATGGCCTGCTGGAACAGGTTTATGAGCAGGAGCACGACGATGGGGGAGATGTCGAACATCCCGAGCGGCGGAATCAGGCGGCGGAACGGGCCGAGCACCGGCTCGGTCACGCGAATCAGGAAACGCAGCACGCGATTGGTGGAACTGACGCCCCACGAAAAAACTATCCGCATGAAGATCAGCAGCGAGAAGACGGCCAGCAGCCCGTAGAGCACGTAACCGACGAGCGAGATGACCGCCCCTGTCTGCAAACTCACGACGATGCCGTTCAGAGTAAAGAGCACGGCCGAGACGAGCTGGACGGCGAACCAGCCGAGCAGGGCTGCTATCAGGATCGTCAGCAGCGGCGCGAGCTTCGGCTCCAGGCCCGCCCTCACGAGCCCGCGCCGCACAGGGTTGACGAACGGGTCCGTCAGGCTGCGGACGGTGCGCGCCGGCCAGCCGAACGGGTTGAGGTCCGCGTAGTTCACCAGCGTGCGAATCAGTATCAACGCCACCAGCAGCAGAATGGCCGACGCCACCGCGTACCAGAACAACTCGTAAATTTGACCAAAAATAGTCATCAGTAAAACTCAGAAAATTGTTTTCAAATCGCGGGCGAATCTCTGGCTCAAACCCCTTTGACCCTTCGCTCCCCGAAGATCGCCGTCCCGACGCGGACGATGGTCGCGCCCTCCTCAATCGCCACTTCGTAGTCGTGGCTCATGCCCATAGAGAGTTCGCCGCGCGCCGCGCCGAAACTCCCGCGCTCACCGAGCCCGTCCCGCAGCTCGCGCAGCCTTCGGAAGAAGGGGCGCACTCGCCCCGCGTCCTCAAAAAACGGTGGCACCGTCATGAGCCCTTCGAGCCTCAGACGCCCGCACGCGGCGACAGCCTCCGCCAACTCGTCCAAACCTTCCTCGCTCACCCCCGACTTAGTCTCCTCGCCCCCGAGGTCAACCTGTATGAGCACGGGCAACTCGTCGCGCCCGGCCTCTTCGCACAGACGGTCCAGGCGCTGTGCCAGCGCGGAGGAGTCGAGCGACTGTATCAAGTCAAAGAGCTGCACGGCGCGCCGCGCCTTGTTCGCCTGCAAGTGGCCTATGAGATGCCAGCGGGCGGCCTCGCGCCCCACCTCGCGAATCTTCGCGTCGGCCTCCTGCACGCGGTTCTCGCCGAGGTCCGTCACGCCCGCACCGACGGCGCGGCGCACGACTTCTGGCGGGTGCGTCTTGCTGACGGCGATTAGCCGTACCTCCGCCGGGTCGCGCCCGGCCGCGCGCGCGCTCGATTCAATCCGTCGGCGGACCGACGCCAAACGCTCGCGCAACTCGTCAGAACCTGGCGCTGTATCGGACATTCTTGTTCGGGCGACCAAAAGAGAATTTCAACTATAACAATCACGCGACTGGGGCCGCAACCGCTTCGCCGGCCGGCAGCCTCAGGCCGCGCGCGGCGACCCGCCCCGTAGCATTTCCGCACGATACGGGGACGCCGCTTTCCTTTTATCGTATACCTTGGCCGCCCGCCCGCAACTGGTTTCAACAACTTAACCGCTTCGGCCCGCCTGGCACAATTATTGTAATGAGGGCGGAGGATTTGGCCCCGGCGGAGTACCCCAACAGACAAAATTTTAAAACCGGCGCGTGAACGCGCGCGATTTTCCTTGAAGGGGAGGAAGCCATGACCTATTTAACAGGAAAGCTCACACTCGTCCGGGCGGCGATCTTCGCGCTCGCCGTCGCGCTCGTCCTGCCGGCGGCCGCGCTCGCGCAGGGACGCGGACGCGGCAACAATAAAAATAAAGCTTCTCAGCAGCAGAAGAAAGACGAGAAATTCAGGAACGGCCACGACGCGCGCGACGGGCGCTGGGACGGGCGGGGTCCGCGCGACCGCGACGACGACGACTGGGACGACGATGACGACGACGACCGGGACCGCGGCGGCCGCCAGCGCAACCGCGACCGCGACCGCGACAACGACGGCATCAACGACCGCTCCGAAATCAGGAACCGTGCGCTCAGCGTCGGCTACAACTCAGGCTACAGCGCCGGCCGCAACGACCGGGCACGCGGCGAGGATTTCGATTACGACGACCACAGCTCCTACCGGGACGCGACACGCGGCTACAGCAGCAGCTACGGCGACCGAGACACCTACCGCAGCTATTTCCGCCAGGGATTCCGGCAGGGCTACGAGGACGGTTACCGCAACAACAGCTCGCGCGGCGGCCGCTGGGGAGGCGTGCTGGGCGACATTCTCGGCCGGCCCTGAGCGCTCCCGTGAGCCTGCTTGACACGTTTTCGCCACGTCCGTAATATTCAAACACCAGTTGATGAGCGGATGTGGCGAAACTGGCAGACGCGCAGGTCTCAGAAGCCTGTGGTGGTGACACCGTGGTGGTTCAAATCCACTCATCCGCATGCCATCATTTTTGATTCATACGCGGAGGCGAGTCGGGAGGCTCGCCTCTTTTTTCGTCCCGCCGTCAGCCCTTTTCTCACCGGCTTTTGGATGAATTCCCGAATGTCGTAGCGGCGAAGAGTCTTTAACCTCCCTGGGCCAAAACTTTTCACTCACCATCGAAATTTTTCGGAACTTTTTTCTCAGGCGAGCGAATAACTAAGTGCCGCACAACTCTACCTTGCGGTGCTACGTTTCGACACTGAGGGAAGGAAGATGAACAGACACGCTGTGGCCTTAAAGACTTCGAGGAAGCCCGTGAGGCGGGTGCGTCCGCTGGCGCGCGCGCGCGGGTTCGATGAATCTCCGCAGCTCGCCGAGAGAGTTCAAGAGCTGAAGGACCTGGCTATGACTCTGCTCAAGGAGACGCAATCGCTTGAGCGCGAGACGCTGCTTTCCGAGTTGTCCACGCCGCAGGGGCCGCGCAGGCTCGACATAGAGAACGGCATCAAGTTGGACGACGCCGTGCGCCAGTTCGAGTCGGGCATCATACAGCAGGCACTGCTCATCACGGGCGGCAACCAGGCGCGGGCCGCGCGCCTGCTCGGCATCAAGGCCAACACCCTCAATTACAAGGTAAAGATTTACAACCTCTGAAAATTTTCTTGCGCTTTCAGTTGACGGCGTCCGACATGCTCTCGGTCGCCTGCGCGCCCTGCACGTCTGCGACGACCAGCCGCTGCTCGTCAAAGAGCGACGAGTTGACGAGCGTTTGCACCCAGTACTCGCCCGCGACCGGGAAGGTCACGTTGACGAAGAAGCTGATGTTGTCGGCGAAGCCGCCGGGCGCGATCTCGAACGCCGTGGGCTGCGAGACGACGACCGGCTGCTGGCGGTCTGGCGTCAGGATTCTCACCTCAGACAAGTGAGTCCCCGCGCCGCGCCAGTGGTTGACGACCGCGAACTTGATGAGCGAGATGGGGAGCTGCTGCACCATGATGTTCTGGAACACGCCCATCAGCGAGAGCTTGTTGCCGACCTCCAGACGCACGTCGTCGCAAAAGAGCGTGTAAATGAGTTCTAACTTTTTCTTTCCTTCTTCCGCAGCCATCGTTCCCTCCCGTCATCTCCCTAGCCGAGCAACTCTCTGAGAGTTGCCTCGTCTATCACGCGCAGGCCGAGCGCCTGCGCCTTGTCCAGTTTCGAGCCGGCCTCTTCGCCCGCGACGACGTAATCCGTCTTCTTGCTCACGGTCGACGTGACGCGCCCGCCGCGCGCCTCTATCAGCGCGCGCGCCTCGTCGCGCGTCAACGTTTCGAGCTTGCCCGTCAAGACGAACTGCTTGCCCGCGAAGTTTTCGTCGTGCGCGGAGGACGCCGCGCCACCCTCCATCTCCGTCCGCACGCCCGCCGCCTTGAGGCGTTCGCACAGGTAAAGATTGCCCGCGTCGTCGAACCAGTCGCGCACGCTCTGAGCGACCGTCATCCCGATCTCATGTATGTCGTCCAGCTCTTCGACCGTCGCCTTACCCAAGCGTTCGAGCGAGCGGAACTGGCGCGCGAGGATGCCGGCGGTGCGCTCTCCGACGTGGCGTATGCCGAGGCCGTAAATCAACTGCGGCAAGTCGCGCGCCTTGCTCGCCTCGATCTGTGCCATTAAATTCGACGCGGACTTTTCCGCCATCCGTTCGAGCGCCGCGACATCTTCCAGCTTGAGCCGGTAAAGGTCGCCTATGTCCGCGACCATCTTCTTGCCGACGAGTTGCTCGACCAGTTGCTCGCCCAACCCCTCTATCCGCATCGCGCGGCGCGAGGCGAAGTGCAGGAGCCGCGCCTTGAGCTGCGCCGGGCAGTCTGCGGCCACGCAGCGCGAGACGACTTCGCCCTCGGGGCGCGAGATGACGCCGCCGCACACCGGGCATTTCTTCGGCATGCGGAAGCGCTTCTCTTCCCCAGTGCGGCGCGACTCGACGACCTTAAGGACCTTCGGAATGATCTCGCCGCTCTTCTCTATCAGCACCCAGTCGCCCACCCTCACGTCGAGCCGGCGAATCTCGTCCTCGTTGTGCAAGGTCGCTCGCGCCACGATTGTGCCAGCCAACTCGACAGGCTCCAGGTTAGCGACGGGCGTGAGCGCGCCCGTGCGTCCGACCTGCACGACGATGGAAAGAACCTGAGTCGTCGCCTGCCGCGCGGGGTACTTGTACGCGATGGCCCAGCGCGGCGCTTTCGCCGTCGCGCCGAACTCATCCTGCAAGGCCGTCGAGTTGACCTTGACGACCACGCCGTCGATCTCGTAGCCCAACTCGTCGCGCCGCTGCTCCATCTCGTTACAAAAATTGATTACGTCCTCAATCGCGGGGCACAGCCTCTTATTCTCGTTCACGCGGAAGCCCGCCCTCCCGAGCCAGTCGAGCGCATCCCAGTGAGAGGCGAAAGGCTTGCGCTCGCCCGTGATCACGTCGTAGGCGAACATGTCCAGGCGGCGCGCGGCGACGATCTTCGGGTCCAACTGGCGTATGGTGCCGGCGGCCGCGTTGCGCGGGTTGGCGAAGCGCGGCAAATTCTCTTCCTCGCGCTCGCTGTTGATCTTCTCGAAGACGCTGCGCGAAAGGTACGCCTCGCCGCGCACCTCGACTTCGGGGTGGTCGCTGGCGCGCAGCCTGAGCGGGATGCTGCGAATCGTGCGCGCGTTCTGCGTCACGTCCTCGCCGACGCGCCCGTCGCCGCGCGTCACGCCGCGGGCGAGCACGCCCCCCTCGTAATGGAGCGAGATCGAGAGCCCGTCAATCTTCAGCTCCGCGACGTACTCGAAAGAGCGCCCGTCCGCGAGCCGGCGCACGCGCTCGTCGAACGCGCGCAGGTCTTCGATGTTGTAGCTGTTGTCGAGCGACAGCATCGGGCGGCGGTGCACGTACTCCGCGAACCCTTCGGCGGGCCGCCCGCCCACGCGCTGCGTAGGGCTGTCCGGCGTCAGGAACTCCGGGTGCGCGGCTTCGAGTTCCTGCAAGCGCGCGACCAGCGCGTCGTACTCGGCGTCGGAGATTTCCGGGTTGTCCTGGACGTAGTAAAGCTCCTCGTGGCGGCGAATCTCTTCGCGCAGGCTCTCGATTTCGCGCCCCACGCTCTGGACGTTGGTCGTCAACTTCGCTCTCACCCTCCGCTGTGGATTAACGCCCTCATCATAACCGAACGCGGCCGCGCGGCAAATCTACCCCCTGGAGAGGACGAGCGCGGTCGAGCTTTTCTGGCCGCCGCTTTTCGAGTGGCGGACGTGCTGGCCCAGGTGGTGTATGACGCGGCCGAAGAACTTGACGCTCTGTAGGAAGTCTTCGAGGCGTATGTTCTCGTCGGGGCCGTGCGGGTTCGAGCCGGCGTAGCTTGTGCCGAAGGAGACGACGGGCAGCGGCGGCGTGGTCGAACCGCAGATCGCGCCGACGGGTCCACTCGCAGGGTTGAGCGGGTAGACGACCGCCGGCCCGCCGTAGACTTCGGGCGCGGCCTCTATGGCGGCGCGCGCGACCGCCGACTGCGGCGAGGACTTGACGACGGGCGCGCTGCCCAGTTCTATCACCTCCACGTCCTTGAAGCCGCGCACGTCGAGGTGCTCGCGCAGGAGGCGCACGACCCCGTCGGGCGTCAGGTCGGGGACGAGGCGGAAGTCCAGGCGGGCCATCGCGTGGCTCGGCAGCACGGTCTTCGGCCCGGCCTCAGTGTGCCCTGTCTGAATCCCGCAGATGGTGCAGGTCGGCCCGAAGATGTGCTCGCGGACGAGCGAGCTTCCGCGCATCCCGCGGACCCAGTGGCCGATGCGGAACTCGCGCTTGAGGCCCGCCTCGTCCAGCTCTATCTCCTTCAGGGCCGCGGCGTCCTCAGGCTCTATCGGCGCGACGTGCGACGAGAAGCCGTCAATCGTGATGACGCCTTTGGGCGAGGTGACGGTCGAGAGCGCCTGCACGAGACGCCACGCGGGATTTGGCACAATCGCGCCCCACTTGGAGTGCAGGTCCGTGCGCGCGCCGTGGACGCGCAGCTCGACGAACTGGATGCCCTTGAAGCCGAGGCTGATGACGAAGCGCTCCTGCGTGTCCTTGTTCCCTTCCTCCCAGATGCAGCCCTCGGCCTTGAGCAGGTCGGCGTTCTCCGCCGTGAAGCGGTAAAGACTAGGGCTGCCGATGCCCGCCTCGCCCTCGACGATGAAGCGCAGGCAGACGGGCAGCTTCCCGAAAGTCTTCTGGTAGGCTTCGACGGCCGCGAGGCGCGCGACCAGGTCGCCCTTGCTGTTGGCCGAGCCGCGCGCGTAGAGCTTGCCGTCCTTGACCTCCGCGGCGAACGGCCCCGAAGACCAGCTCGTCAACTGGCCCACGGGCGCAACGTCGTAGTGGCCGTAGACGAGGAAGCAGTGCGACCCGGCCCCGCACTCGCCGAAGACGACCGGGAACCCGCTGCCGACTTTGAAGACGCGCGTGCCCGCCCCGCTGCGCTGCATCAGCTTCTCGACCGCCTCGGCCATCGCGCGCATCCCGGTGCCGCGCGCCGCCACGGACGGCATGCGACACAGCGCCTGAAGCCGCTCGGTGAAGCGGCGCGCGTGGCGCTCGACGTAACGGTCGTAACGTGCGAAAAGCATAATAAAACAGTGATGAGTGCTGAGGACTGAGTTAAAAACTGCTTTCGTTCACTCAGTACTCAGCAATCAGTCCTCAGTACTTTTGTACAGCAGATACCGCGGGCGCTCGTCGTCGCGTTGGAAGCCGGCGCAGACGAGGCCCGCGTTGAAGGCTCCCTGGAACTCGGCGCGGACGCGCAGTTGCTCGCGGCGCGCCGCGGCGGGGTCGTCGCGGACGAGCGCGGCCCAGTTCGGGGGAATTTCGATGGTCGTCGCGGGCGCGTCTGCTTGTTCGATGGGGCGGCCTTCGGCGAGCAGGTTAACGCGTTCGGAATCGAGTTGCCAGTCGGCGAAGAGGCGGTCGCTGTCCAGGCTCACGTCGCGCGGGGCCTCGCGCGGCATGGTCATGTAGTCCGTGCCGTAGAAGCTGACCGCGTAGGAGCGGACCACGACGCCCAGGCGGTTGAGATTGAAGTGCGCGTTGCGCGCCTGCATGGGGTCCCACGTCCACTTGACGAGCCGCCGCCCCTCGCCGAGCGCGCGCGCCCTTTGCGCCCACTTGAGCCGCGCGCCGACGCCGCGGTTCTGGTAAGCGCGCGCGACGGCCATCATGTGCGAGTAGCCTATGACCTCGCCCTCGCCCGCGACGGCGACCATGTGATGAACGAAGCCGACCATCTCGCGACCGACGAACGCGCCGAGCGTCCAGCCGCCCGCGCGCCGCGTCACTATCAGGTGGCGGCGCGGCGAGATTTCCAAATCGGGCAGCGCGAACGCCTCGCGCTGAAGCTCTATGCAGCGGTCATACTCCTCGATGGTCGAGCAGTCGCGGACTTCCACCTCCGCGGCCGTGTTCTGGGCTGAAAGATTTTCCATCTCGGACACCACTGCCCCGCTGCGAAACGTCACTTCAGACTGCCGTCTCAGTGTACCAATCTTTCGGCACGCGCTCGACGCGGCGCGCGAGGGTGCGCGTCACGACGTCCTCCGCGAAGTTGATGAGCAGGAGCCGGCCCGGCGGGCGGTAGCGCGGCTGGATTTCGGCGCGGAGCGTCTCGGCCAGTTGCGCCACGCCGCGCTCGATTTTGAAGAGGGCCAGACGCTCGACCCCGGCGTGCTTCAGGAGCCACGCGACTTTGCGCACGCTCGTCGCGCCGCACTCGCCCCAGAACAGGAACCGCCCGTCGCCGCCGCGCGCCACCAGGTCCGGCTTGTAACGCAGCCCCACCCGCCGCTCAATCTCCAACTCCGGGAACTCGCCGACGAACATCGCGTACCCCAGCGCCTTCATCAGCACGTGTGCGTAACTCTCGCCCTGCCGCTTCCACAAACGCACCCTGCGCCCCGCCAACTCGAAATCGTAAAGCAACGCCTGCTCAAGCATAGGAAGGTAAATAGTAAATGGTAAATGGTGAATAGGAAAACGGGTGCGTCCATTCACCATTTACCATTTACTGTTTACCAGCGCTTACCTTCCTTCGGGCGGCCGGACGGGGAGTTCGATGGTGACTTTGAGGCCGCGCTCGGGCGGGCTGGAGAGCGTCACGGTCCCGCCGAGCGCGTCTATCAGGCGGCGCGCGATGGCGAGCCCGAGCTCGGTCATGCTGGTGGCCTTCTCGCTCGGCGCGTCTATGTCCACCGGCTCGAAGATGCTGGACATGTCGTCTATGGTCTCGCCGCTGTCCTCGACGATGATCTGGAAGCGCGAGGGCGACGGGTTCTCCGCGCGCACGCGCACGGACCCGCCCTCCGGGCTGCGGCTGATCGCGTGCGCGAAGAAGTTGTAGAGCACCTGGCGCAGCTTCCCTTCGTCCGAGACGATGGAGGGGAGGCCCGCCTCCGGCTCGCACGCGATCTCCACCGAGCGCTTCTCCGCGAGGCGCGCGACCGCCACGCACGACTCGCGCAGGACTTCGCGCAGCGAGAACTCGTGCAGGAAAAGCTCGGACTGGCCCGCCTCCAGCCGCGAGAGGTCAACGAGTTGGGTCAGGCGCGTTTGCAGTTGCAGCCCCGACGCCTGAATCTTTTCGCAGAAGCGGCGCTGCGAGTGCGTCAGCGTCTCGTGGTCGAGCATGATCTCGGCGAAGCCGAGCATGGAGGTCAGCGGCGTGCGCAACTCGTGCGTCAGGCGCTTGAGAAAGAGCGAGCGGTAATGGGCCACGCGCCTGAGTTCGCGGTTGGCCTCCTCGAACGCGTAACTCTGCTGCTTCAACTCGTCCACTAGCTGCCCTATGCGCTGGTGCTGCTCGCGCAGGGCCTCGGCGCGGCGCGCGTTGCCGACGCCTATCACCACCGGGGCCGCGATGAAGCGCAGACCGTTCATCGCGGCGCGCAGCCGCTCGGGGTAGAAGCTGACGGCGACGAGCGCGCCGACGACCATCCCGCGCGCGTGAATCGGCACGGCCGCGCCCGCGCGCAGGCCGGCCTCTTCGAGCGCGCGGCGCAACTGCCCTTCGCCCTCGCCGGCCTCCCCCGCGCCGTTCCCGTTCAGATACGTTTGCAGTTCGTCGCCCTCGCGCTCGACCGCGGCGGCGAACTTCGCGCCCGCGGCACGCGCCTTCTCTTCATCAAGATGCTCGTGCGTGTGGACAGCCGTCTCGCGCAGCAGACCTGCCTCGTCGCGCAGGTAGATGACGATGCAGCAGAGGTCCCAGTGTCGTAGGAGCATTTCGGAGAAGGCGGCGCAGACCTGAGCGGGGGTGCTGATGGCGTCGGGCGAGAGGGTCTGCGTGTAGAGCAGGTCGACGATCTCGGCGCTCAGGGAGCTGAAATCTTCGGGGCACACGTCGAGCGCGGTCTTCTCGTCGACTGCTCTGGTTGACACACGTCCCGTGATCTGTTCGCTCATCTGCGGCCTAAAACGGAGCGCCCACGCCCGTCGGGCTGCGCGGGGGAGTTTCCGAATTTCTCTGAATCTCTTTTGCGCTTACTATATGCGCCGCCCGCGCGAGTGTCAAAGGCAGTGGGCAGCAGGCAGTTGGCAGTTAAAGACAAAAGCTCAACGCCGCTCGTCGCTCCTTTCTTCACTGCCAACTGCCTGCTGCCTACTGCCTGCTGTCTTTTGCCGTGCTCGTGCGCTATCATGCCATGAGGGTCGAGGGGGCTCCCGCCATCACACGAGCGCGTTATGATGAAGATTGAGGCCGGAGGCTCGCCCCGTAAGCTGAGCGCATGGCTGGTCAATTACAGAAGAACCCGCTGGCGGAACTGATACGCGAAATCTCTAGCGAAAGTTTGTCGGGCGCTGTGCGGCTGGCGCGCGAACGCGCCAAGGCCGTCGTCTATTTCGACGCGGGCGCGCTGGTGTACGCCGCCTCCAACCTGCGCACCTTCCGTTTCGCGGAGTGCGCGCGCCGCTGGAACCTGCTGACCGAGGCTCAGCTCGCGGGGCTGGGCGCGAACACTTCCGACCTTGAGGCCGGCGCGGCGCTCGTCGCGTCCGGCGCGCTCAGCCGCGAGGCGCTCGACGCCTTGACGGCGCGCCAGGTCTCGGAGCTACTCTGTCACGCGCTCCTGTGGACGGACGGGCACTGGGATTTCGACCCGCGCGTGCGGCTCGCGGGCGAGGCCCGCGCCGGCGTCAGCGTCAAGTCTCTCATGGTCGAGAGCGCGCGCCGCCTGCCGCCGCACTTCGTCGCCGGGAGACTCCACAACGAAAAAGAGATGCTCCGCCCCGAGACTGAATTGCCCGAAGACATCAATCTCCTGCCGGCCGAGGCGTTCGTGCTGTCGCGCGTGGACGCGCCGCTCAGCGTCCGCGACCTGGTGATCGTCTGCGGCCTCCCCGAAGAGGAGACTTTGCGCGCGGCCTACACCCTCGCCCTCGGGGGGTTCCTGCGCCGCGAGCGTTGGCCGCAGGCGCTGACGGACGAGGAGAAATCCAGGGCGCACGCGCTCGAATCCGCGCAGCCCAAATTGGCACAACCCGCCGCGCCCGAGGCCGAGACGAAGGCCGAGGCAAAGATTGAGACGAAGGCAGCGCCGCCGCCCCAAGCGCCCGCGCCCGAGGAGAAGCGCCCCGAGGAGGTCAGGCCCGAGGAGTTGTTCGACCGGCTGAATCTGGCGACCAACTATTACCAGATGCTCGGCGTCGTCCGCTCGGCGAGCGCCGCCGACATCAAGCGCGCGTATTACGGTCTCGCCAAGCGCTTCCACCCTGACCGCTTCCGCAGGGAGGCGGACGAGGCGCTGCTCTCGCGCATCGAGTCCGGTTTCACTCAAATCGCGCAGGCTTACGAAACGCTCAAGGACTCTTCGTCGCGCGCCACCTACGACTCGAAACTGATGCAACAGGAGGCGGCGGAGCGCGCCGCGCGGTCCGCCAGCGCGCCGACGGCCGCGAGCGGCAGGGCGTCGTCGCCCGCGAACGGGCAGTCTTCCGCGACGCCGTCGTTCCGGGCCAAAGAGAAATTTCAGGAGGGCCTGTCCGCCTTGCAGCAGGGCAACAACGCGTTCGCCGTCGCCGCGCTCGGCGAGGCCGCGCGCCTGGACCCCACGCAGCCGCGCTACCGCGCCTACCTCGGGCAGGCCATGGCGAGCGACCAGCGCCTGCGCCGCAGCGCCGAGGCGGAATTCAAGGCGGCCATCGCGCTCGACGCCAACAACGCGACCTACCGCGTGATGCTCGCGGAGCTTTACAACGACCTGGGCTTATTGCGCCGCGCGCAGTCGGAGCTTGAGCGCGCGCTCGCGCTCGAACCGCAGAACAAGATCGCGCGCCGGCTGCTCGACAAAGTGAAAGGGAAAGGATAAAGGATAGTGGGCAGCAGGCAGTGGGCAGTTAAAAGAAAAACTGTCGCCGCCACGGAGAATAGTTCTGGCATAGCTACTCTGCCTTTTCTTAACCGCCCACTGCCTGCTGCCCACTGCCTGCTGATATGTCTATTCATCTCGACTTTGCCGAAAGCGAACGGGTGACGGGCGAGGCGTTCATGCGCCTGGCCGCGGCCTCGGACGAGTTCGAAGGTTACGCACACCCGCACGCGGCGCGGATCGCCAGGCTCGCCGACGCGGTGGCGAAACAGTTTCACCTCGCGCAGCAGGACCGCGCGGCGCTCAAGCTGGCCGCGCTCGCGCACGACCTGGGCGAAGTGGCGATGGAGCGCGACTACATCAAGCGCGCCGGGCCTCTGACCGAAGACGAGCGGCTGGACCTCGCGCGCCACCCGGTCATCGGGGAGCAGGAGGCGGCGCGCGCGGGCGCGGACCGCGCCACGCAGCTCCTCGTGCGCTGGCACCAGGAATGGTGGAACGGCGCGGGCTACCCGGACGCGCTGCGCGGCGAGCAGATTCCTTTGGGCGCGCGCATCCTGCGCGTGGCCGACGCCTACGCCGCGCTGACGGACGCGCGCCCGTTCCGCCCGGCGCGCACGGAAGAAGAGGCGCGCGGGCATCTTGTAAATTGGGCCGGCCTCGAATTCGACCCGCGCGTCGTGCGCGCGTTTCTGGCGCTGCCGCAGATGCCCGAACTCAACTCTTACGCCAAACAGCAGGAGACGGAAGTCAGAAGTCAGGAGTCAGAGGAAGACCCCGCACTTCAAACTTCCGGCTCTTGACTTCTGACTCCCGATGAACAGTAACGGCATCATTCCGAACGGTTGGCTCGCCTTCGAGTTGGGCGTGCTGCGGCGTCTCAAGTTCAAGTCCGTCTCGCTCGCCTTCGCGGGCGAGCCAGAGTTGGGCCTCTACCTCAAGCGCTGGGGCGTGCGCGTGGCCGCCAACGATTTGGCACAGTGGGCGGCGGCGAAGGCGATGGCCTTCGTCGAGAACAACGAGGAGCGTTTGAGCGAGCAGGACGTGGCGGCCGTGCTGGAAGACGCCTACGTGCCCGGCCACAAGCTTTCGAACCCGGCGCTGCGGAAGTGGTTCGGCGAGGCGGACGCGTGGTGGTTCGACAACGTGCGCCGCAACGCGGAGAGACTGGAGTCGCCCGCGCGCCGCGCGCTCGCGCTCAGTTGCGGCATGGCGGTCGGCGACTACGCGCTCTCGTTCGACGAGGAGACGCGCGAGTTGCGCCAGCCGCTCTCGCGCGTCTTCCAGAGAATCTGGCAGTCGCAGCCCGCGCCCGTCAACAACGCGCAGCGCAACACGAGCGACAACCGCGAGGCGCGGGACTTCATCGCCGAGCAGCGCACCAACCTGCTCTACCTCAGGCTCCCGCGCGCGCGCAACGTCCACGACCGCCGACGCGACGCGCCGTCCGCGTGGCGCGAGGAGTGGGTGCGCGGCGGCGACGGCTTCTGGGACGTGTCCGAGAAGCTGGGCGCGGGCCGCCTCGGCACGAGCATCGCCACCAAGCAACAGTACCTGCGCTTCGTCGAAGACCTCCTGCGCGTCGCGCTGCACCTGCCGGCGTGGGCCATAGCCCACGCCGAAGACGGCTTCATCCCCGCCATGGACTTGGTCGAAACCGTCAACCGCGTCCGCAAAGTCGAGACCGTTTACTCGAAAGATTTTTCGGAACTGACGGGCCTGCGCGCGACGATTATCACGGCGTAAAAGTAAGTCACAAGGCAAAAGACCCCGGAGGGGTCGCGCCTCAACGTCGGAGGTGCGACCCCTCCGGGGTCGGAATGTTTTCTCACGTACTACCGGGGCGGCGCTTCGCTTTAGCTCGCTTGCCCCCGGCTATCATCTGTGGCCCCTTCGGGGTCAGGACTCTTGCATCCCTTTTGCCTTATCACTGCCTTTTGCCTTTGACAATCACGAGCGTCTGGTCGTCGCCCCGCTCTTTCTTGCCGGACCAGGCGTCTACCTCCGCGAAGACGGCGTGGCGCAGCTCGTCCGGCGTTAATTCGCGGTTGGCGACGGCGAAGCGCGAGAGCCTCTCTTCGCCGTACTCCTCGCCGGCTTCGTTCTCGGCCTCGCTGATGCCGTCCGAGAAGATGAGCAGCACGTCGCCGGGGTCGAGCGCCGCGGACTCCTCCTCGTACGTCGCCCACTCGAACGCCCCGGCCATCATCCCGCCCGCCGTCAGCCGCTCGACCGACCCGTCCACGCGTATGAGCAGCGGCGCGTTGTGCCCCGCGTTGGTGTAGCGCAGCCGCCGCGTGCGGTCTTCGTAGAGGGCCAGGAAGAGCGTGGCGAAGCGGTTGGACTCCGTGCTCTGGCACAGTTGCCGGTTGATGTTGGTCATCTTGCGAGCGACCGCGCCGTCAATCTCCGCGGCGCGCACTTCCCGCGCGAGCGCCTGGCCGTGATCGCCGCCGCCCGCCTCGGCCGACGCCCCGGCGGCGACCAGCGCCCGCTCGGCCATCTCCATACGCTCGGCCGTGATCGTGGTCTGCGCGCGCAAGGAAGCTTGAAGATTCGACATCACGAGCGAGGCCGAGACGCCTTTGCCGGACACGTCGCCGAGCGCGAGCGCGACGAGACCCGGCGCGACCTCGATGTAGTCGTAATAATCGCCCGCGACGCCCAGCGCGGCGCGGCACTCGCCGGCTATCTCCGCGGTCGAAAGCTCCGGCGTCCTGCGCGGGAAGAGCTGCGCCTGGACCTCGTGCGCGATCTCTATCTCGCGCTCCAGGCGCTCGCGCTCGACGCGCTCCTTCAGAAGCGCCTCGATGTTGGCGGACATGTCGTTGAAGGCGGCCGCCAGCTCGCCCAACTGGTCGTGCGAGCGCACGCGCACGCGGTGCGAGAAGTCGCCGCGCTTGATGTACTCGACGGCGCGGTAGAGTCTGTGAACTGTGCCAGTCACGGCGCGCGTCATCCAGGCGGCGGCCGTCAGGGCCAGGAGTTCGAGGATGAGGAAGACGATGGCGATGTACTTGAGCGCCTGCCGCCACATCTCGCCCGGCTCGCTGCCGCCCCAGAACTGCTTGCCCGCGAGCGCCCATGACCAGTCGAAAAGGAAACTCAGGTGGTTGCTCGTCTGGCCGCTCTTCCACTCGGTCGCGGGCAGGACGACGAGATAAAAGGTGCCCGCGGGCTGCTCGCCGAACTGGTCGCGCCGGAACATCTCCTCGACCCGCGTCTCGTAGTCATCGGCCGCGCGCCGCTGCCGCTCCAACTCTTCGAGCGCGCGCCGGTCCCTCGGGCTGGCCCTGACCACGATGCGGTTGCTCTCGTTCATCGGCGTGCTGACGAAGAACGGCCGCACGTAGATGCCCGTCGCCTCGCGGTAATGCTCTATCAGCGCGCGGCTCACGGGCACTGTCAGCGACAGCGCGAACGGGCGGCCGCCGGCCGCCGTGCCGCGCACGACGGCGCGCATCGAAGGCGAGCCGAAGTTTTCATCCGCGCTCGCGGCCGGCGCGAAGGCCAGCCCGCCCCACTCCGCGCGCCCGCGCAGCCAGTCCGGCAAAGGCGCGCCCGCCGGAGTCGAATCACTGCCCACGCCGCGCGCGCGCTCGTCCTCCGGCTCGCTGAAGAACTGCGCGGGGCTTTTGTGCCCGAGACTGTTTTCGTCTTCGCCGGGCGCGCCGCGCCACAGGGCCGCGCGCGCGCCCGGCAGAGAGGCGTGCAGGAGCGAGGTGCGCTCGTCGAGCCAGTTCTGAACGGCGCGGTCGTCCGCCGCGGACTGCAAAGATTTGAAGGCTTCGGCGAGGCCGCGCGCGGCCGAGACGGTCTGCCGCTCTGTGGCGTTGACCTGCGCGGTGATGATGCGCGCCATCCCCTGCCCCGAGCCGCCGAAGGCGGAGATCAGGCCGAGCAGCGTCATCAGTATGATCGGCGTCAGCCCTATGAAGAGGTAAGTGATGACCAGGCGGCGGCGCACTCGCCAGAGGAGTTTTCTCTTCAGCCAGCGGAGCGCCTTGAGGCCGTAGTAGACGCACGTCAGCAGGACGGCCGACAGGGTGAGGTAGAGTAAGGGCGTGCCGGCGGCCGATTGCCTGTAGAGAGACGTTTCGCCGAAGAGGAGCCAGAGGACCAGCAGCAGCCCCGCCGCGACGGCCACGCGCGGCATCACGCGGCGCAGCCACAGCCGCGCGCCCGCGAACGCGCGCCTGAGCCTACGCTGCTTCCCTTCAATCTGCTTCGCCATATGAAAAAGTAGGGACAGGGACAAGCCCTGCCCCTACAAAAAGACTCGCTGCATCTTACGACAGAAACGGGTCCGTTTCACCCGGCGGAAGCGAGCAGAGCTTCCTTTTCATCTTCCTGCCGCTCGGGCTTGGGCCCCGGCTTCGCCGGCATGCTCAGCTTGCCCGCGGCGAAGAGGGCGAGCCAGATGAGGCCGGGCGTGGCCGAGAGCAGCCCCGAGATGACGGCTAGCGTGCGCACGTTGATCAGGTGCAGCGACCAGGCGGCGATGACGGTCGAGACAGTCATCACGAGGATTTCCGACGCGCGGTCGGTCGTGATGACGCGCCCGCGTAACTGGTCCGGCACGAGCCGCTGCAAGAGCGTGTCCTGCACGGCGAACTCCATCCCGACGATGAAGCGCGAGAGGAACAGCAGCGCGCCAGTCATCCACAGCTTTGGCATCAACCCCGCGAGCGCGAAGATGACGCCGTGCGCGAACAGCATCCACCCGATGAACCTCACCGTCAGCCCGTGCAGCTCGACGTGATAACCCACGCGCCGCGCAAAGAACATCCCGACGAAGGCGCCCGCGCCCACGCTCGCGTAGAGCACAGCCACCGCGGCGTCCGGTTCGAGTCCGCCCTGGCCCGCGAAGGCCACGCCGCCCAGCCGGTCGTAAATCAGGTTGCACGCGCCGCCGCCCGTGGCCCACAGCACGTTGATGCCGATGATGGCCGCGACCAGCGGGTAACGCGCGATGTACTTCCAGCCCTCGCGCACGTCCGCCCAGTAGCTCGCGCGCTTCACCGCCTCCGCGCCTTCACCGCGGGCGCGAGTCTTCCCCGCTTCGTCAACGGGCTCTTCCCTCATCGCCCCCGCCGGTATCTTCCAGACGGAGTAAGCCGAGACGAGGAACGACGCCGCGTTGATGACGAAGGCGGTCTGGTAGCCGAAGCGCGCCGAGGCCCAGCCGCCCAGCGCCGCGCCGAGCGACATCAGCAGGAAGCGCGACGAGAACATCAGGGCGTTGCCCGCGAGCAGGCCGTCGGCGCTCGTCACGTTCGGCATCGCCGCGTTCTTGGCCGCCTCGAAGAAGCAGGACAGCAAGGAGCCCACGACCGCGCAGACGTAAGCGATCCACAAATCTTCCGGGCCTTTGACCAGCAGGTAGCCGAGCGCTATGACCGCGCGGCCCAGGTCCGCGGCGATCATCACGGTGCGCCGCGACCAGCGGTCGGCGAACGCGCCCGCCAGCGGCGCGAACAGGGCGAACGGCGCGAGCAGGGCGACGAGCATGATGGCGGTCGCCTCGGGCGCGGCCGCCGAGACCGAGCGTATCAGCCCGAGCCCGGCGATGAAGTTGAACCAGTTGCCCAGCTCCGACACGACCTGGCCCGACCACAACCACCTGAACGAGCGGTTGCCCCGCAGCAACTGCATGTAGGTTAGTGAAGCCATAACCAACTCCAGGAGTCAGAAGTCAGGATGAAAAGCACGAACGTTTCTCTTTTCTCCTGACGCCTGCACTCCTCAAAAAATTCGAGCCGCCGGATTTTGTCCGAGCGGCTCGCAGCCTTTGGAAACTTTTCGGGAAACGTGTCACCCGCCTGTGAACTTCGGCGGCCGCTTCTCGATGAAGGCTGCGACGCCCTCTCTGAAATCTTTCGTCTGTCCCGACTGGAGTTGAGCCTCGTGCTCCAGCTCCAGTTGCGCGTCGTAATCGTTTGTCGCGCTCGCGTCCAACATCTTCTTGATGCGGGCCAGCGCGGCGGTCGGCGCGGCGGCTAAACGACTCGCGAGGTTGAGCGCCTCTTTCATCAGGTCCGCGTCCGCGACGACGCGGTTAATCATCCCGATCTCGGCCGCGCGCCGCGCGTCGACCATGTCGCCCGTCATCAGCAGCTCCGCCGCGCGTTTCCAACCGACCAGTCGCGGGAGGATGAATGTCCCGCCGCAGTCGGGCGTCAGCCCGACCCTGACGAATGCCTGGTTGAACTGCGCGCTCTCGGCGGCCACGACGATGTCGCAGGCGAGGGCGAAGTTACAGCCGCCGCCGGTCGCGATCCCGTTGACCGCCGCGATGAAGGGCAGAGGCGTTTCGCGTATGAGCCGGACGCAGCCGTGAATCACGCGCAGCGGCTCGTCGAAGAAAGCCTCGGCCCGCCCCTCCTTCTCCGCCAACTGGCGCATCTCGCGCAAATCGCCGCCCGCGCAGAAGGCCCGCCCGGCCCCCGTCAACACCAGGGCGCGCGCGCCCCGCTCGCGCGCCTCGTTGACGGCCGAGCGAAACTCCTGGCCCATTTCCACGGTCAGCGCGTTGAGCGCCGCCGGGCGGTTGAGCGTGACGACGGCCACGCCGTCGTCGCGCATCTCAAGTTGGACAGTCTCGTAACTCATAAACTCGTTAACCCATTCCAATCCCCCGCTAACCCGAATCGCCGGCCGGCCCTCGCGGGTGACGGCGACTCGAATCCACCGAAGACTGAATGGTCAAGTTTCCTATACGGCGGCGGCGCCGGATTTGTTCGCGCCAAATCGCGCGCCTTTATTACAAAAACTACTGCCCGCGGCTGGACGAGAAGCACTCCCCGCAGAGCACGGGCCGCCCCGAAGAAGGCTTGAAGGGGACCGAGTCGGTCTTGCCGCAGTTGTCGCAAGTGATCTCGAAGCGCTGGCGCTCGCCGCCGGCCCCGCGGCCCCCGCCCCCGCCGCCGAAACTGGCCCGGCGCGCGTCGCGACAAGTCTTGCAGCGCTTCGGCTGGCTCAGATTTCTTTCCGTGTAATACTCCTGCTCGCGCTCTGTGAATGGGAACGCCGAGCCGCACTCGGCACAGGTGATCTCTACGTCTGGCATGTTTATCTCCCTGCGGAAAGCCGTTTGCGAGGATGGTCTGGGCACTCCGCTCACGTCGAAGGGCCTGGCGCTCGTCTTTGAATTGCCGCGAAGCTGAACGTCATCGAGCGCGGAAGAGCAGACAGCTTTTTGTTCGAGAAGCGTTCGGGGCGGCGACACCCCACGCCCCGAAGCCTTTTCGAGCACTTCGGAGTTTACCGCAGGCCCGGCGCGGTGTACAGGAATAATTACGGGAACTTTAGACGGGCCGCGCCGCGCCGCCCGAAGCATCGCGCCCCGGCCGGCGGGGAGTGAACCGCGCGGGACCGGGCGCGGCAAGACCGCGTGTTATACTGCGCGGCGCAGTCAACGCACCTCATCCGTGCCGGGGCGGGCAGCATTCGCATGAAGAATTTTCGAAGGGCGCTTTTATTAACTCTCCTGCTGGGCGTCGGCCTGCCCTGCCGCGCGCAGGAGGCGGCGACGAAATACCGTGGCAAGGTCGTTTCCGTGGAGAACGGGAACACCCTGACCCTCTCGGTCGACGACAAACAACTCCGGGCCCGCCTCGTGGGAGTTGACGCACCGATCCAGGGGTTCGGCGAAGAGTCGCGGAAAAGTCTAACGAAGCTGGTGGCCGGTAAGACAGTCACCTTCGCGGCCGTCCCGCTCCGGCTCAACACGGGCAGGCAGTTGCTCCATGTGGGCCAATTATTTTTGGACGACACGGACGTTGCGATATCCCAGATCGAAAGCGGCATGGCGTGGCAGTTTAACGAGCACGAGAAATACCAGGCCCCGCAAGACAGGCAGGCTTACACAGAGGCGGAGAGGCGCGCGCAGAAGGCAGGGCGTGGAGTCTGGGGGAAATCCTACATCGATTGCGTAGGGCCGAGCTTCAAAACAAGCGTGTGGCCTGGCAAAACAACCAACGACGCCGGGGAGGTCAAGAGGGCGAAGGTGTCGGGCACAGTCATCGTCGCGGTCAAAATCGATGAGGCCGGGAACGTGATCGCGGCCAGCGCGCGGTGCGGGCACCCGATCCTGCAAAACGCGGCGCTGCGGGCCGCCTACGAGTCGAAGTTTCGTGAAGCGTCTTCCGAAATCACCGGCAACATCTTCTATAACTTTATGCCCGAGTGATAACCGAATCACTCTCAAAGGAGGAGAAAACTCGAATGAACCTGAAGGCGGTTAGACTCTTTTTCGCGGCGACGCTGCTGCTGTGCGCGTTCGCGGGGCGCGAGGCTCTGGCGCAGGAGGCGGACGAGGCCGTGATTCGTCAGGCGGTGCAGACGATGCAGGACGGCTGGAACCAGAAGAAGGGCGCGATCTTCGCCTCGCCCTTCGCGCAGGAGCACGACTACGTCGTCGTCAACGGGATGTTTCTCCCGAAGATGTCGCGCGAGGCCAACGCGCAGGCGCATCAGGGACTCTTCGACGGAGTTTATAAAGAGGTCGATCTGAAATTGAGCGTCGCGAAGATTCGTTTCCTCATGCCGGAGATAGCCGTGGCGCACGTCAGCGGCTTCTCGCACCCGAAGGGTAAGATGGAGGAGAAGCGCCAGGAGGTCGTCATCACGCTCGTCATGCAGAAGGGCAAAGAGGGCTGGAAGATCGTCGCCTTCCAGAACACGCCGGTCGAGCAGCGGACGCAGCACCAGCCGCCTGCCAACTGAACGGCCGTATAAAGGCCGAGCCGCCCGCTTCCCGGTAAAGGGCTTTTCAAAACAGCAGTCGCAGGCAACTCAAGCCCGCGCCGCTCTCGGCCGAGAGCGGCGCGGGCTTGAGATTTCACGCCGCGCCTTCGCTAATCTTTCGTCAACTCGCGGACGTGTGCGCGCACGGTCCGGCCCAGCGTGTCCAGGTTGTAGCCGCCTTCGAGGCAGGAGACGACGCGGTTGTTGCAGACGCCCGCGGCCCACTGCTTGACCGCGCGCGTCATCTCCACGAAGTCTTCGTCGGTCAGGAGAAGTTGGCCCAGGGGGTCGGCCTTGTGCGCGTCGAAGCCGGCGGAGATGAAGACGAGGTCGGGCTTGAACTTTGTGCCAATCTCTTCGAGCGCGGCGTCGAACGCGTGGCGCTGGTCCGCGGCGCGCGTCGCTGCGCGCACAGGCACGTTCAGCGTGTAGCCGCGCCCCCGCCCCAGCCCCGTCTCGCCGCGCGCGCCCGTGCCCGGATACCACGGATACTGGTGCATGGAGAAGAAGAAGACCGTCGGGTCGTCGTAAAAAATTCCCTGCGTCCCGTTGCCGTGGTGCACGTCCCAGTCTACGACCGCGACGCGCTCTACCTCCGGGTACTGCGTCTGCGCGTAGCGCGCGCCGACGGCGACGTTGTTGAAGAGGCAGAAGCCCATCGCGCGCTCGGGCGTGGCGTGATGTCCGGGCGGGCGCACCGGGAGAAAAGCGTTGTCGGCCTCGCCGCGCATCAGCGCGTCCACGGCGCGGCAGACGCCCCCTGCCGCGTTGAGCGCCGCCTCCATCGAGCGCATCGAGACGACCGTGTCCGAGTCGAGGTAGCCCGTCCCTTCGCTCACGACGCGCTCGACAGCCTTGTAGTGCTGCGGCGTGTGGCAAGCCTGGACCGTGCCGCGCGAGGCCGCCGGCGCTTCCAGCTCCAACAACTCCGGCCACAACCCCTCGTCCGCGCGCAGGGCGTCCATGATCGTCGTGTAACGCTCCGGCCTCTCCGGGTGGTGCTCGCCCGTCTCGTGCTCTTTATAAATCGGATGGTGAATAATCGTAGTCTTCATACAGGAGTCAGAAGTCAGAACTCAGAATAAAAGTTTGAGCCAGAATACAGGACTCAGGAGGGAAAGCTCAAACGCTTTCCTTTTCTCGTGACTCCTGTTTTCATTGCATACGCTCGGAGGTCAAGATGATGCGGTCGCCGCCGGCGCGGAATGGGCCAAATCTCTAAAACCCCAGCTTTTTCACTGGCCGCTTTTTGTCTGGCCTTTCCGGCCGGGCGCGGAATACTATTTGCTGAAAGTGCAGGGCGAGATTGGGTGACGATTATTTTTTAGCATCAGGAGATTGAGATATGGCCTACGACGAGGAACGGCATCAGAGAAGCCGTGTGGTGATTGAGACGCCGGCGGCGCGGCGTGAGGTGGTGCGGACGGTGGCGGCGCGCGAGCCCGTGCGGCGCGGACTCTCGGGCGGCGTGGTCGCGGCACTCGTGATAGGGTCCGTGGCCCTGGTCACGCTGCTCTTCCTGTTCATCCTGAACAGGCAGCAGCAGGACACGGTGACGGAAGTCAGTACCAGCAGGCAGAGCGCGTCGGCACCAGCGCCCGCGCAGCAGCCTGTCATCATCGAACAAGCGCCCGCGCCACAGCCGCAGACGCCCATCATCATCCAGCAGCCCGCCACGACGACGACACAGCCACCGGTCATCATCGAACAAGTGCCCGCGCCGGCGGCAGCGCCTCCCGCGACGACCTCCGCGTCGAGCGGCACGGACGACACCGCGATTCAATCCGCGATAGACAAGAGGATGGCGGAAGACGCGACGCTCTCGACACTCGGGGTGACAACCACAGTGCTCGACGGCAAAGTCACGATCATCGGGACGGTGGAGTCGCAGGCCCAGAAGAACCAGGTCGAGCGCATGGTCAAGGGCGTCAAGGGCGTGCGCTCCGTGGACAACCAGGTCATCGTTTCCGCCGGGTGACGGGACGAATTCGCGAGCAGGAAGATGAGGCGCGCCGCGGTCAACGAGTGATCCCGGCGCGCCTCTCATTTACGCAGTCTGCGGCCCGCCGCCGAGTGGACGCCGGGGCCGGCCGACAGGGCGCACTTTAGGTTAAGGCGCGGCGGGCTTCGATTGAAGTCCGCGCGGCGCAACTTTTCCGCTGGCGTGAGGCGAGGGTGCTTGAGTCGAGCTTACCTGCTGCCCCTTCTCCTCGGCGGACGCTCTTCCTGTTTCGCCTTCCCTTTCGAGCGCGAAACTCTGACCGAGCACTTCCCCGAACTGTCGAGGCTGAAAATCATGTAGTCGCCCGGACGTGCGCCCATCTCCCGCACGAGCGGGGAAGGAATCTTGCCGCGCACGACGCCGGAATCGTCCGCGATTCTGGCACGGTAATCAGCCGCTTCTCTCTTACCCATATCAACCCTCCTGCGGTTGCTTAAGTGGTTGAGATTTCCCGAGCGCGAACCCGTGCTGGCCGGTGCCTGTCTAATAACCTTCGGTGTGCTGGCGCAGCCATTCGTCCAACTCACCTTCCGTCGGCTCGCGCTGCAACTCTTCGCGCAAACGCCTCCGCACGTACTCGCGCTCGCCGCGGGCCGCGTCGTCGAGCGGCGCGTCCGCGTCGTCCTCAGGCCCACCCGCTCCTTCTTCCGACGAACTCGCGTATGGGCCAAAAACTCCGCCGCCGCCCCGGGAAAGTTCTGCCCACCGGCGCGGCGCGGGCGTGAAGGCGTGCGCCCCCGTGAAAGACAAATCAGCGTGCTTCTGACGAAGCATCCCCTGTTCCCTCCTGTTCGTGTTCTCAGCAATGGCTCAAGGACGAAAGCGATTATGTCATGCGAGGCCGCTTTCGTTCTGTACGGAAGTGACGTGAATGTCGCCCGTCAGAAGCGAGGTGACGATAACAACGCTCGACCCTTCGCCCGTGACCGTCAGGCGGCGTCGGTCGCCGCTCGCGTCGAAGCCGACTTCCGTCACCAGGCACTGGTCCGGGGCGGGCGTGACGCGCCTGAGACGCGCGGGGTCCGGCCCGTCTTCGAGCGCCTGCACGTCGGCCCGCAACTCATCTTTGGCGTCACTGCCGAGGTCCAGCTCGTTAATCGCCATCGTCTGCGGGACGAGCCCCATCTCGCCGTCGGCAAAGATCGTCCAGATGAAACCTATGTCCAGCACGAGGTGCGCGGCCTGGTCGTGCTCGAAGTAGCCGAGGACGGTCGCGCCGAGGACGTGAGCGATGACGTGGTCCTGGTGCGTGCTGGTGTCATGCGGCTCCCACTCGGGTGTCATGCGGTCGGGCGAGGCTTCGGAAAATTTTCTCGCGCCGGGCTCGGTCGGGGGCTTCGGTCAGAAGACGAAGCAGAGGTCGTACTTTTCGCCCGGCAAGTCTATGTACAGCTTGTGTTCGTCGGCGTCAATCTTGATGATGTCCTGGCAGATCAGGACGAAGACGCGCTTGCAGCCGCGCAGGGCCGAGCCCTCCTCGAACTTCAGCGTCAGGGAGGTCTGGGTGGTGACGTAGGCCCCTGCGAGCCGCGCGGGCACGACCAGCGTCAGGCCCTCGCCCGTCGCGAGTTGCTGCTCGCCGCCCTCGTTGAAGAACTCGCCGGCGGACGGGCCGCGCGGGGTGAACCGGACCTGCCCGCGCCCGCGCAGTTTCTTCCACTCGGGCTTTTCCAGTGTCAACCCGAAGGCTTCGAACATCTCGGCCATCGGAATCGCGAACTTGCCTCCCCCGTGCTCGGCCGAGACCCTGCGGATAAGGCCCAGGACAGGCTCTCTCAATTCCGGGCGAGGCACGCACTCAACAAGCATCAAGCACCCCTTGTCGGTCTACGCTCTACAGACGCGGGCCGATAGTACACTCATGAGACAGCGCGCGCAAGAGATAAGTTCCCGCGCCGCGGCGGAACAGGGCCAGCGGGTTTGAACCGCGGCCCCGGCCGTGTCAAGGTAATCGAGAGCGTCGCGTGTAGCACGTAATCGCCCCTGATGTTGCGAAACTTAACCGGGGCGGCTAGAGAAGTCGGCCTTACGCGGTATAGATTGAATACCGATTGCGGGTAAGATTTGTGCGTCGGGTCGCGGGCCGTGAGTATTCGTCTACGCTTTCTTTCTATTCTGACTATTCTGAAATTATTATTGCTGAGGGCAAAAAGGAGTAGCCATGAGGCTCAGAATCCTTGTCACCTTTTTCCTGCTTTCCATCGGCTGCGCGTCTGGGGCTCGGGCGAAGTCGGCGCAAGTGACGGCGCAAGGCGAGACGCCTCCGCGACCCTTTCTGGGCCGTTGCCAGATGCCGGAGCTTAAGTTCAGGGCGTGGTGCGGCAGGTACGAGGTCTTTGAAGATCGTGCTTCTAAACGGGGGCGCAAGATTGCGCTCAAGGTGGTAGTGCTGCCCGCCCTCGCCGCGAAGCCTGCTCCAGACCCCGTCTTCTTTTTCGCGGGCGGCCCCGGACAAGGTGCCGCAAGCCTCGCCTCCCTGATCGGGGAGGGGCCTTTAACGAGCATCAGGCAGGAAAGGGACATCATCTTCCTGGACCAGAGGGGGACCGGGGCGTCGAACCCCTTAACCTGTAACCTCTACGCCGACGGCCAGGACCTGCGGGGCTACTTCGAGGACATGTTCCCTGCCGGGGAGGTGCGTGCTTGCCGCGAGCGGCTGGAGAAGGCGGCCGACCTGAAGCAGTATACGACGAGCGTTGCCATAGAAGACCTGGACGATGTCCGCCGCGCCTTAGGTTATAAGAGGATTAATCTCTACGGCGGCTCCTACGGGACGACCGTGGCGCTGGCTTACTTGCGCCGCTACGGGGGACACGTCCGCTCCGTCATTTTAGCAGGGGTCGCGCCGACGAGCCTTAAGCTGCCGCTCCCGTTTGCCAAGGGCGCGCAGTACGCGATTGATCATCTACTGAATGACTGTGCGGCAGACAGCGCCTGCCGCGCGGCATTTCCCAATCTGCGCGAGGAGCTCGTCTCCGTACTTGATCGCCTGACTAAGGGGCCGGCGGTCGTCGAGTTGACCAACCCGTTCACCGGGAAAGCACAAAGTGTCAGACTGGGGCGCGGAGTCTTCGCGGAGCGACTGCGCATGATGCTCTACGCCCCCGAACTGGCGAGCCGCGTCCCACTCCTCATTCACCAGGCATACCTCGGTGACTTTAAGCCTTTCGTCATGGCCGCCCTTCCACAGGCGCGCGGCATCTACCAGTCACTTTCACTGGGCATGTATTTCTCCGTGACCTGTTCTGAGAATGTCCCATTCATCACCGAAGAGGATGTCAGAAGAGAGACCACAGGCACTTTCCTCGGGGACTACCGCGTGAGGGTACATCAGGGCGCGTGCCGTGAGTGGACGCGGGCGGCCGTGCCCACCGATTTCACGAACGCGGTCGAATCGAGCGCCCCGGTGCTGCTCCTCTCCGGCGAAGTGGACCCCGCCTCTCCACACTGGCTCGGAGCTGAGGTCGCACGTCACCTCCCGAACAGTCGCCAGGTGACGATTCCCTACGGCGGACACGGCTACTTCAGCGACTGTATCAGCAGTATAACCACGGAGTTCATCTCAAAAGGGTCAGTTCAGGGGCTGAATACCGCCTGCGTGGAAGGGACTAGACGGCCGCCATTCATTACAACGTCGGAAAAATCGTCCCCCGCGGAGTGAGCCGCGCCGGACTTGGGACGTGCGACCCGCTCGTGAGCGTCAAGACCGACGGCTCGGCCTCTTAACCCGAATAAGAAAGACCCGGAAGTCGGGCCTCGGGCGCGCCCCCTAGACTTGATTCGCGCCCGAGGCCCGACTTCCGGGTCTTCTTAAACCCACCCCCTGCGGTGAGTAAATCTTGTCAGCGCGGCCGCGCCGAGGTCAATAGTTACAGCGGCTGGCAACTGCACGTCTCGAAGTCGAAGTACGTGTAGCGCGGGCACGTCCTGCGGATGCAGCAGAACGGCGCATCGCCCTGGAAGAGCTGGCTGACCAGATCCGCGAACTCGATGGACAGCTCGAAGGCGCGGATCACTTTCTTGCGCCCCTCCTGCTGCGCGTTGGAGACCCAGAAGTTCAGGCCGTCCTGGTCCGGCGGGCGTTGCAGGAACGCGTTGTAGAGGTCCGTGACGAACGCCTGCAAGTGTGCCGTGTCGTTCATGTCCTGCGGGTTGCGAGCCTGGTACGCGGGCGTTTGCAGGTAATTGAAGAGCGTCGGGTCGTCGTAGGACGACTGCGTCATGAAGAGCGTGGCGACGAAGCGCCGCGCCTCCGCGAGCAGCGTGCCGTTGGCGGCTGCGTTGACTAACCTGTTGAACTCGGCTTGGCGTTCCTGGCAGGTGGGAGTGCGGCCGAGTGCGCCCTGGTAGGCGCGGATGATGAACTCGTCGTAAGAGCGCGGCGACTGCGGCTGCTGCATAGAGGCTTTGATCGGCAGCAGAAAGGCGACGAGCGCCACACAGCTCAGGAGCGCCACGAAGCAGCGCATGGTGGATCGCGATTTCGTTTTCATAACTTGATAGCTCCTTGTTTTTGCCTTCGGGCCTCCGCGCGCACACGCGTCCCTGGGGCCGGCGGTCCGTCGGGAGACACGAACCCCTTGACCGCAGCCCGCTGCCGCCGCCGAGGCGTGTTGTTGCCTGACACTCCGACGCCGCTTAACGCCGGCGCTCTGAGTGACTTTGTTATGCTTGCACTACGAAGCGGAAACTAACGCGCGGCGTCCCCTCATCATCGTCGCCGCTGGTCTTAGGTGAGCCGCAGCTTACGCCGAGGCGCACTGTCAGTGAGATCGGAAAGCAGGTGCCCGGCACCGGCCGACAAACCCGCCGCTCCTCTTTGCTGCTTTCTCACCATAACTAGACGTAAATTTTCAGATTATATTTGTACCTTTACCAATTTTTATTGTAAGAGTACTTTAATCGCACCGCGCTACACATTTAAGGCAACAGCGCAGGCGGGTATTTGAATCGAAGCGACTTAACCCCTCCCGAACTGAATCGCGCGCCGCAGATTCAGGCCGGAAACTTTGCTGCTCTCCCGGCGCGGGCGACGGCCCCGCGTTATCTCTTGTCACGCCAGTTAGGAAAGGCGCAGCCCGGTTATGACAGGCTGTCGGGCCCGTTCGTCTCTACGCCGCGCCGCAACTCATGAGGAGGACTTCACCCATGCGTCAAGCCACCGCTCACCGCGTAGCCTTTAGCTTACTCTGCTGTGTGTTATGTCTCGCCGCCGCGTGGACGCGCGCGGCGCGTGCGCAAGAGCCTGACGGCGTCCGGCCTGCCTCGCAGGATGTCGAAGCAGAACTGGCGTCCGCCCTGATTGCGGCCAAGACGGGGGACGAGCGCAAGGCACTGTTGGCCGCCCGCGCGCAAAGTGTGAATCCCAAATTGGTCCGCGAGTTGAACAAGCAGGCGCGGCCGAAGGTCACGCCCAAAACGATGGGGGAGTTGCTGCCCGTCTTCGAACTCGCGCGCGAGATCGCCGAGCGCTTGAACGACCGCCCCGGCCTCATCGAGTCGTGGCGCAACGTCGGCAACATTCACCGCGTGCGCGGCGACGCGCCGCGGGCCATCGAAGCTTTCAACAAGAGCCTGAGTCTGGCCGAAGAGGAGAAAGACCTTGAGGCGGCCGCCGCGGCGCTCAACGCGATTGCCGCCACCTACTTCATGAAAGGCGACCACGACCAGGTGCTCGTCTACCTGCGGCGCGGCATCGAAGTCGCCAAGCAGCGCGGCGACATGGACTACGTGCTCCACGTGCTCAGCAACATCGGGCTGGTGCACAAGTCGCAGGGCAAACTCACAGAGGCCGTCGCCGACTACCGCGAGAGCCTCGCCGTCGCGGAGCAGGTGGGCGACAAGGCGAGCGCCGCCGACGTGCTCATTGACCTCGGCAACACTTACGTGCTGTTGAGCGATTACGCGCAGGTGCGCGCCTCCTACGAGCGTAGCTTGCAGCTCGCGCGCGGGCTCGACGACAAGCGCAGGATGAGCGCGGCCCTCGTCAGCCTCGGCATCCTCGCGCGTCAGCTCGGCGACTACGACCAGGCGCTCGACTACTTTCAACAGGGCCTCGCGCTGGACGAGGCGACGGGCGACAAGGAAGCCCTCGGCACGACGCTCGCCAACGTCGGCAGCCTACACAAAGCGCGCGGCGATTACGGGCGTGCTCTCGAAGCCTACCAGCGCGCCCTGCGGCTGCACGAAGAGGTCAGGCGCAAGCAGGGCGTCGCCAGCACGCTCACCAACATCGGCCTCATACACAAGGCGCAGGGCAACTACGCCGTCGCGCTCGACTACTTGCAGCGCGGCCTCGCCCTCAGGCAGGAGATGAACGACAAGCCGAGCATCGCCGACTCGCTCAACACCCTCGGCCTGCTCTACTCCGCGCAGCGCGAGTACCCGCGGGCGCTCGACTACCATCAACAGGCGCTCAAACTGTACGAAGAGCTGGGCGACCGCAGCGGCCTCGCGCACTCGCTGAGTAATGTCGGGCAGACCAATTTCGACCGGGGCGACTACGCGACCGCGCTCGACTACTGGCAGAAGAGTCTCGCCATCCGCGAGGCGCTCGGCGAAAAGGCGAGCGTCGCCGCGACGTGGGCGGACATCGCGGACGCTTACCTGGAGTTGGGCAAGCCCGCCGAGGCGGCCGACTACGCGGGCCGCGCCGCGTCGGCCGCGCAGGCCATCGGGCAGCCGGAAATCTACATGAACGCGCGCACCACCGCCGGTCGCGCTTACGAGGCGCTGCGGCAGCCCGCGCAGGCCCGACAGGCGCTGCTCGACGCCGTGGCCGCGGCCGAGGAGTTGCGCGTGCGTGTGGCGGGCAACGAGGAGGACCAGGAGCGCTCCTTCGAGCACCTGGTCGAGCCTTACTACGCTCTGGTCGGGCTCCTCGTCCGCCAGGGCGAGACGGCCGAGGCCCTCTCTTACGCCGAACGCGCCAAGGGCCGCGTGCTGCTCGACGTGCTTCACGGCGGGCGCGAGAACGTGACGAAGTCGATGACGGCGGGCGAGGTCAAAGAAGAGCGCGCCCTCATCGCCGCGATGGTCGCGCTCAACACCCAACTCGCCCGCCTGCGCCAGCAGCCCGCGGCCGATGCCGCGCTCGTCGCTCAACTCGACTCGCAGTTGCAGCAAGCGCGGCGGGCCTACGAATCATTCCAGACCAACCTCTACGCGGCCCACCCGCGGCTGCGGGCGCAGCGCGGGCAATCGCCGCCGCTCACGCTCGCCGAGTTGGCGTCGCTCGTGCCCGACCCCGAGACCGCGCTCGCCGAATACGTCTTGACGGACGACGAGGTCTACCTGTTCGTCGCCACGCGCGGCGCGGGCGGGCCGCGGTTGCAGGTCTACACGCTGGACGTAAGGGGCGCGGAGTTGGCGGACCTGGCAAGCTCGTTCCGCCGCCGCGTGGCGGAGCGCGACCTGAGCGTGAAGCAGCCGGCCGCGCGACTATATGAGTTGCTCGTCAAACCGGCCGAGCGGCAGTTGCAGGGCGTGCGCAAGCTGTGCGTCGTGCCGGACGGCGCGCTGTGGGAGTTGCCGTTTCAGGCACTGCACGCGGGCGCGGGCGGCTACCTGCTTGAGCAGTACGCGATCTTCTACGCGCCCTCGCTGAGCGTGCTGCGCGAGATGAACAGGCGGCGCGACGCGGGAGGCACGGCGACGCCGCGTTTCGTCGCCGCGGGCGGCACGCGCGGCGGCGGCGCGAACCTGCTCGCGCTCGGCAACCCTGTGCTGAGCGGCGCGACGCTCGCCAAGGCGGGAGCGACGCGCGACGAGCCGCTCAATCAACTCCCGTCCGCGGAGCGCGAGGTCAACGCGCTCGGCCGACTCTACGGGCGCGAACGCAGCCGCGTCCTCGTCGGCGCGCAGGCGCGCGAGGCCGCCGTCAAGGCCGAGGCCGGCAGGTACCGCGTCCTGCACTTCGCCACGCACGCAATTCTCGACGACCGCAATCCGATGTACTCGCGCATACTGCTGGCGAGCGAGCCGGACGGCAGCGGCGAAGACGGGTTGCTGGAAGCCTGGGAGGTGATGAAGCTTGATCTGTCGGCCGAACTCATAGTGCTCTCGGCGTGTCAGACGGCGCGCGGGCGTGTCGCCCCCGGCGAGGGTGTGATAGGCATCTCGTGGGCGCTGTTCGTCGCGGGCTCTCCCGCGGCCGTCGTCAGCCAGTGGGAAGTCGACTCGGAGCGGAGCACGGACTTGATGGTCGAGTTTCACGCCAACCTGGTCGGGCCGAGGCGCGCCCGCACTAAGGCCGAGGCGCTCAGGCGGGCGGCCCTTAAACTGCTCCGCGGCCGGTACAACCACCCGGCCTACTGGGCCGGCTTCATCCTTGTCGGCGACGGGCGCTGAGGGCGCGCACCTCGCCGAGGAGCTTGCGCACGACGTCCGCCCGCGGGTTGGCCCGCGCGAGCGCCTCGAACTCGCGCGCCGCCTCGTCCAACAACCCGGCCTGCGCGTACAGCACGCCGAGCGCGAGGTGTGAATCGGGGTAGAGGCCGCGCGCGTCCCGCAACTCCCGGAGCCGCTTCTGTGCCAGCACCTGAAACTTCGCCGGCGGCGCGGGCAGCACGGGCGACGTGACTGCCTGCCCGTCCTTTTTGTGAGCCGTCACCTGCCACGAGTACGTCACGCCTCGCGCGAGCGGACGCGGCGCGCGCCACGAGGTCGCTGTCACGGGGCCGCTCGCCGCCACTTCGTTGAGCTTGTCGTCCGTCACGGTCACGCTATACCTGTCGGCCCCGGCGAGCGGTTGCCAGCGGAACGTCGGGCTGTCGGATTCGACCACGACGCCGAGCGGCGCGAGCAGGCCAAACGGCAGGCCGCTTTGTACGCCCCCGCGCAGCACGCCGGCCTCATCGCTCAGGTCGTCCAGGGCCGGCGCGCGCGCCAGCCGCTGCGTGACGAGGGCCGAACTGATCTGCGCGCGCAGTTCCTCCGGCAGTCGCTCAAGTCCCGCCAGATTGCCCTGCGCGTCCAACGTGACCTGCCGCCCGGAGTCGTTCAAGGCCACGACGGTCCGCGCGGTCGGCGCTGGCGTCGGCTCGGGCTGCGGCGGCGGCGCGGGCGGCGCGTCTTTGTCGGGCGGCGGGGCTTCGCTCGCTTGCGCGGGCTGGGTGTCTTGTCCCGCACGTTCGGGCGCTTGCGCGTTTCTAGACCTGAAGAACAACCAGGCCGCGCCGAGCAGGACGGCCAGCGCCAGGGCGGCGGCGGCAAGTTGCACCGGGCGGAGGGGCCAGAGTCGCCACCTATTGCCTGCGCGGGCAGGGGCGGGCACTTCTCGCGCGGAGCGCAGGCGCGCGACCTCCGCGGCGCATTCGGCGCAGACTTCGAGGTGTGTCGCGGCCGCCTCGCGGTCTATCTCGTCGAGTCCGTCAGCCACGTAACCCGACGCCGTCTCGGCGGTCAGGTGGTAAGGCGGCTCGTCGTCGTCGGGCGTGAGTGCGTCCAGCAGCGCCTCTTGGTCCGCGCGCGCCTGGCTCGGCTCGTAGCAGCGCGCGGCGCAACGCGCGCACTCGGAGACGTGCCCGTGGACGACGAGGAATGCGTCGGGCGCGAGGTTGCGCCGCTTGTATTCCATCAACTGCTGTTCGGTCGGGTGCTGGTACATGACTGAGACGCGTGGGACGCGCGCGCCCTGGGGACACACCTACTACCAGACGCTGAGTTCCGCGAAATATTCGCGTCAGCGCGTTTTAGGCGACCAATCTTTGAGCCTCCGCGCGAGCCGGTCGCGGGCGCTGCGCCGCAGGTTGATGACCTGCTGGCGGGTCGCGCCGAGATATTGTGCCAACCGCAGGTCGTCGAGCGGCAGCGCCGCCCACAACTGCTCGAACTCCGGCAAAGGGATTTCGAGTGCCGACGCAATCTGCTCGACGCCGACGACGCCGGTCGCCGGCAGCAGCGTAATCACATTAACGCCGTGCTGGTTCCTCAGGTTGCACAGGAGCGCGACGCGCTGACGCCGCGGCAACTGGCAAATCTCTGCCCACAACCTGTCCAGCAGTTCGCGCGATTCCAGGACCGCCGCCGCGTCCGCCTGCGGGTAGGCCAACTGCTCGGCGAGCGCGCCGCCGCTCGCGTCGAGTGACTCGTGCGGGCGGTCTTCGATGCCCCAGAGAGACGCGACGAGCGCGGTCAGGTATTCGAGTTCGAGCGGCTGCGCGGCGGCGTGAAAGATGGCCCGCAGCAGTTCCTGCGTGCTCTGCGCGTGGGCGTCGAGCGCGCCGAGCCTGGCGGCGAGCGCATCGCGGTCGGGCGATTCGATAGCCGCCCGCCCCGCCCAGTCGGCGAGCCCCGCGAGCCAGACGCCGTCGGCGGCCTCCCACAGCGCGAACTCGTCCCGCGTAGCCAGTTGGTAACGCAGCTTGTCCTTCAGGTAACGGCGCTGCGGGTATTTGTGCCTGAGGTATTCGTCGCAGGTCGTGCGCGTCAGGGCGGCGACGTAGCTGCGCAGGTTATTGATGGGCTTGGAGGCCGGGTCGGCCTTGAGCGCGCGCAGCCGCCGCAGCAGGCGCGTGTATACGTCCTGATAGACATCTTCGACTTCCGGGTAATCGAACCCGCGCCCGCCCCGCCGCGCATAGAATTGCAGCTTGTGGCCGAGTATGCGGCGGGCGAGCGGCGCGACGTGCTCTGCGAAGAGCGCCGCCAGGGCCGCCTCCTCGCCGCCTTCGTCGCACGCCAGGAGAAACGGGTGCAGCAACTCGTCGGTTTGTGCCGGACTTACTATCACTGACTTCGGGCCTCACACGAGCGCTCTCAGTCTGCATGCTTATTGTTCATCACGAGTTTCGTCAGCGAGGTCAGGCGGTGTCTCGCGGAGAATCCCGCCCAGGGAGAGGGCGAAGTTTAATCATCTGACGCCGCGAGATTTTATCATGATTGTGCCGCAAGCAATCACCCCTCGCCTGCAATCTACCGGCTTCGACCCGGAGGTGCCCGGCAGGAGTCATTCAAAAATTCCAACAAATCTAAGGTTTTGCATTTCGGGAAGCCCGGCCTCCGGGATTTTTATCGAGATTTCTTAGACAATTTTCAGTTTTCGCCGCTCCGGCGCTCAGGGAATATCAGTTGCCTTGATTTGAGCTGAATTAGAACAAGCCCAGGTTGTCCTTACCCCGGTAAACCACTCTTTTAGGAGGTGCCCAAGATGACCTGCAACTCGAAACCTCTCTCACGCATTCTATCCGCGCTCTTCTGCCTGACTTTTTTACTAGCGTCTGTCGCGTCCGCTCAACAGACGACCGGCGAAATCACGGGCCGCGTGGTTGATGCGGCAGGTAACGTCGTGCCCGGCGCTACCGTCACGGCAGTCAACAAAGGTACGACGCAGAGCCGTACGGCGACGACGAACGAGGATGGAGACTTCACCATCACCCAGTTGCCGCCCGGAAACTACGACGTTTCGGTGGAGGCCGCGACCTTCAGCAAGGCGCTGCTCAGAGACTACCAGGTGAACGTCGGGGTGAAGCAGACGGTTAACTTCGACCTCAAGCCGGGGCAGATAACCGAGACGGTCGAGATTACGGCTGACGCGGCGCAGATCGAAACCACCAAGTCAGAACTCGGCGGCGTGGTGACCCCAATCGAAGTCCAGAACTTGCCGCTCCTGAATCGCACCTTCGCGGCGCTCTCCGTGATCATGCCGGAAGCGCGCCCCGTCGGGAATTTCGACCCGACCAAGACGCGCGTCGGGAACGTCGCCTTTAACGGCGGCGACGGCCGGCAGGTTGACGTTAACGTTGACGGCGGCGACAACAAAGACAACGTCGTCGGCAGCCTGTTACAGAATTTCTCTTACGAATCGATTCAGGAGTTTCAAGTGCTACAGCACCGCTGGACGGCGGAGAGTGGTCGCGCCGTCGGCGGTGTGGTTAACGTCATCACCAAATCGGGCACCAACGAGTTCCACGGCTCGTTCTTCTCTAACTTCCGCGACGAGGCCCTGCGCAAGCTCGACTTCTTTGAGAAGCAGAGGCTGGCCGCCAACCCCAACTTCGAGAAGCCTTCGTTCAGCCGCCAGGAGATCGGCGGCTCGGTCGGCGGGCCGATCAAGAGAGACGATCTCTTCTTCTTCTTCGCACTCGAACGCTTCCGCGAACGACAGAACACGGCCGTGAGCGCGAACGCCCTGAGCGAAATCGGACTCATCCCGGGCAACAGCGCGGTCTCGGAAATCCCCACGCCCTACGACGACACCTTGCTGACGGCCAAGATTGACCACCGCATCACCGACAGTCAGACGATGTTCTACCGCTTCGCTTACCAGAAGAACAGCTCGCCGAACGATCAGGTCGCCAATCCCGCCTCGACAGACTTGACCGGCGGCAACACGACCGACAACGAGCTTTACAGCTTCGTCGTGAACCACTCCTACACCTTGAGCCCGACGAAGTTGAATCAATTCGTCTTCCACTTCCAGGACTTCAAGAACTCCATCCTCGGCGTCACGACCAACCCGCGCATCGTTTTCCCCGGCGGCATAGAGATCGGCGCGAACGTCAACGTGCCGCAGGCGACCGAAGAGCGCAAGTACCAGTTCCGCGATGACTTCTCGTGGCTGTCCGGCAATCACAGTTGGAAGTTCGGCACCAACTACATCTACACGGAGATGGGCGGCTTCTTCTTCTTCGGCTCCAGCGGATACACAGTCACCTTCTTCGACCTCCCGTCGGTGATTACCACCAACACGACGCTTTACCCGCAGGGATTCGCCACGCCGGGCGCCGTGCAGAACATACAGTTCGCCGCGGGCGAAGCGAGCCACGACCAGAAGCTGCACCAGTTGGCCTTCTACGTGCAGGACGACTACAAGGTCACACCGCGTCTGACTCTCAACCTCGGCCTGCGCTGGGACGCCAACATAGGAAACCTCCCGGACCAGACGAATAACCGGACGTTCCTAATCCTACAGCAGCTCAACCACCCGCTGGCCCAGGCACTCACGTCAGACCCCGAAAAGTTGAGCCGTTCGACCCCGAGTTGGACGGAGTTTCAGCCGCGCGTCGGGTTCGCGTGGGACCCGACGGGCGCGGGGCGCACCGTCATACGCGGCGGCTACGGGATTTTCTACGACCAACTCTTCCAGAACCTGACCCTCTTCGGCAAGGCGCAGAGCGACCCGGAGATTTACCAGACGGTCCTGAATCTGACGAACAGCGCCGTCGGCGTCGGGCAACTCTCCACCTTCCGCTTCGGCGTCGATCCGCTGCCTTCGCCGCCGGCCGGATTTAACATCAGCGACCTGGCGGTCGGAGGATTCGGGCGCATCACGGACCCGGACGCCTCGGAGCCGTACATACAGAAGTTCTCCTTCGGGTTCGAGACCAAGCTGGGCGAGGACTACACCCTCTCCAGCGATTACGTGCACACGCTCGGCATACACGAGTCGCGCGTGCAGGTCATCAACCCGCGCATCGAGCAGATTTGCAACCCGCTCTACCCCGGCTCGAACCCGGCCTCGCCCGCGTGCGTGCGCGGGGTGAACAGCCGCGTACTCGACCAGGCGTTCGTTCAGGCGGGGTTTCCCGCCAACCGCATCGAGCAGATCAACATGATCGGCACGACCAACCGCTCGCTCTTCGATAGCTGGACGACGACCTTCAAGATACGCAAACGCAAAGTGCTCTTCTCGGCCGCCTACGTGCTGGCAAGCTCTCGCTCGTGGGGCGGGCAGCCCGTGGCCTCTTACACGGGCAACGGCATTGCCACCACGCCCGAGAATCAGTTCCGGGATGGCGAGTTCGGGCGCACCAGATTTGACGAGCGTCATCGTCTGGTCTTGAGCGGCGTCTTCAACCTGCCGTGGGATTTCCAGGTCGCGCCGATCATGCAACTGGCAAGCTCGCGCCCCTACTCGCCGACGACCGGCGTGGACATAGACGGCGACGGCCTCGCCCAGAATGATCGCCTCTGTGCGGGTGTCTCTCCTTTGGCCGTCCTGCAATCGGTGATTCAGACCGGCGCCGGATTGCCCTCCGTGTCGGACCGCGTGCGCGCGCTCAACCCGAGAGGCTGCGCGCAGACTGAGGTGAACAGCCAGACCACGGGGTTCATCGTCGGAAGCGACGGGACTATCGAGGAGCGCAGCGGCCGCTTTTTCAACACTGACTTGCGCGTCACGAAAAACTTCCGCTTCGGCGAAAGGTACACGCTCAGCGGTTACGCGGACTTCTACAACCTGTTCAACACAGAAAACCTGTCCTTCGCTAATCGCTTCGGCCAGAGCGCGGCCACGAGTCCCGGCACCTTCTCGCAGCCCTTCTCGCTCTACGGCCCGGGCTTCGGCCCGCCCGTAGGACGCCCGTTAACTGTTCAGCTCGGCTTCCGCTTCCTTTTCTGAGCGGCTCGGGCTGTCTCTTCGCACAGGGCGCTTTGCTTTCAGGCAGAGCGCCCTGTGCCCAGTTATAATGGGCGAGGTCGCCACCAACGAAACACCCGGAGGTTCGCCATGAGGAGCTATCACGCGAGAGTCAAACAAGCGGTAATCTTGACGGCCGTTGCGCCCTGCTTGCTGGCCGTTTTGGCAACTCCCGTATTGGCCCAGCGCGGTTCCAGGGCTTCGGCGATGGAGCGTCGTTCGGAGGAGATGAATCGCCGGCGCGACCAGTTGGAGCGCGAGATGTTGTTGCGCGGCGTCGAGGCCAAATCCGAAAAGGCGGCTGAAAAACCTGCCCCTCAGACTGTCTCGCAGGTGAAGCATGACTTTGAGCGCATCCAGTCCATCTACAACGAGCTGGTGCGCGCTTTAGCGTCTAACAAGCCGCTCGACTACAAGTTCGTCTCGGACGCGGCCGCGGAGATAAAGAAGTGTTCAAGCCGTCTCAAAAGCCACCTCGCGCTTCCTTCTTCCGAGGAAGACGGCAAGACGGAGAAGCGACAGGAGGAAGCAAGCGATGAACGGATACAGCCGGCGCTCTTGCTGCTCACCACCCACATCAGAAGCTTCGTGACCAACCCCCTATTCGAGACTTCGGGCGTGCTTGATGTCAAGCTCTCAAGCCTGGCTAGCCGAGACCTGAAAAAGATCATCGAACTGAGCGACCACATAAGAAAAAGCGCGGACAAAATAAACAAGCCGGGCAATTAGTTTTTGGCCCGTTTCGGATTTATGTAGGGCGGCGGAGTTGTAAAAAAGAGGGGGCGGCGCGTGACTCACGCGCCGCCCCCTTTTATTACCCTCGCTCTTAAGCCAGAGCCTCAGTGTTTAGAAAACACCGCAGGCGGCCCAGGCGTTCGCGACGGAGTTGTACTCGGCGCTGCCCGCGCCGTAGAGGTCCGCGGCCGCGTTCAGGGTCGCCGTGCGCGCGCCCGCGAAGTTGGTCGAGGAGGTCATGTAGGTCGTGATCGCCCTGTACCAAATCTTCGCGCCCTTGTCCGTGCCGATGCCCGCCACGAAAGGACCGGCGATGTGCGCGTGGTTGCCGCCCTTGGCGACGAGGTAGAAGACGTGGTTGGCGATGCCAGAGTTGATGTGGACGCCGCCGTTGTCGCCCGTGCCGGTGTAGCGCTCGGAGTAGTGGTCCGGGTCGTCGTTCGCCGTGTAGCCGTAGTTGACGGCGCTGTGCGGCGTGTTCATGTAGCGCAGGGCGTCGCCAGCGGTGCCCGGCGTGTAGGCATCCTCGCCGATACGCCAGGTGTTGGCCGTCTCCACCCCACCCTCGGCGTAAAGCTCGACCATCACGCCGAAGACATCGGACCAGGACTCGTTGAGCGCGCCCGACTCGCCCTGGTAGACCAGGCCCGCGGTGCGCGAGGTGATGCCGTGCTGCATCTCGTGGCCGCAGATGTCGAGCGTGACGAGCGGGCCGAACTGAGAGCCGTCGCCGTCGCCGTAGAACATCTGGTTGCGGCTGCTGCTCCAGAAGGCGTTGTTGTAGCTCTTGCCGAAGTGGACGGTGGAGCTGATGAGAGCGGTCGTGCCGTTGATGGAGTTAAACGTGCGCGGGCCGCCCGAGCCGTCAATGCCGTTGCGCCCGTGGACGTTGAGGAAGTAGTCGTAGGTCTTCGCCGCGCCGAAGTGCGCGTCAACGCCCGCGCGCTGTGTCGAAGTGTTCCACACGTTGTCGGCGTCGGTGAAATAGTAGAACGAGCCGAAGTTGACGATGCCCATCTGCGTGATCTTCGCCGAGTTGCGGTTGTCGAAGGTGCCGAGCAGGCGCGAGTGGTCTTCCATGTAGTAGTTCGCGCCGGAGCGGAAGGTGTTGATGGACTGCGTGCCGCTGTAGAGCGAAGTGCCCGTGCCCGTCGCGCTCTGCGTCTGGAGGTTGTCGTAGCTCCACACGAGCGCGCCCGTGTGAGCGTTGATGAAGTAGAGCGGCTCGGAGGTCTCTTTCGTGCCGTCGAGGCGCGCGAGCTGCACGCGGTAGACGAGGTGGTCAACGCCATCGCGGCGCAGGACCCAGAGGTCAGCTTTCGGAGCGCCCGTGAGGCACGAGTCGCAGCCCTTCTTCTCTTTGTACTTGCCTTTGGCCGCGGCGATGGCGGCGTCGGCGGTCAGGTTGGGGGTCGTGTTGACGTTTATTCCTTCGATGAGGTTGTCGGTCGTCGCGCGGGCCTCGGTCTCGTCGGCCGAGTTGAGGTGGACGATGGCCTGGCCGCCGAAGACCGGGACGCCGTTGTGCGTCTGCTGCACGTGAGTGTGCACGCGGTCGGCCTTATCTTTGTCCTCGAAAACGCGCAGCGTCTTCACGTCGTTCGCGGCGATTCCCTTCGCGGCGAGCTTCTTCTCAAGGCGGCGGAGGCTGGCGGCCTCGGCCCGCGCCAATTTTTCGGACTTGCTTAACTTTTGACCGTGAACCAGCCCGGGCAGAATCATCGAAGCGCCCAGGGCGATAACAAAAAGCAACGCAAAAAACTTCTTCACTTCTTACTCCTTATAAGGGTTATTCAGGTTAGGGTGAGAAAGGAACCCGACCGCAAGGCGAGGCCCTCGTTGAATGTAGTGCGACTGGAACAGAGAAATACGTGCACAGTTATCACGGGTGAAGAATCCGTAACACTCCGCCGAAGCGCGAGGTCATGAATCTGTGTTTATCGCAAAACCAGATGCCGAACCAACGTGGAACTACCGGCAAAAGGCGTGATGTGAGTTACAGGGAGCAAGCCCTATCGAGTTGGGGGATGGTCATTATACTCACTTTTCCGAATATTGCAAGAATTTTTGTAAGATTTTTCATAAGCCGTACACAACACAAATTTCCTCAGCAAATGAGGACTTCTGGGGATGATTCACTGTGCCAAAAGCTTTTCGCCCCCTGAGCCGTGTGACTCAGGGAGCGAAAACTTATGTGCCAGTTAAATATGTCTGCCGTCTGTAGGCCCTCGCGAGTTATCCCAGGAGACGAGAACGCCGCGGGCTCACTTGCACTTCGAGTAGCCGCAGTCGCGGCAGGAGTCGCAGCCGGAGGCGTGCTCCAACTGGCCGTGACACTCGGGGCAGGTGCCGATCATGTTGGACATGATGGTGCCGGTCGCGCCGAGTTCGATGGCCGCCTGCGCCTTGCCCGCGGCGCGCGCCGAGTCGGGCTGCCCTTGCAGGCGGCGGCTGGTCAGCATGATGCACTCGGCCACGGCCTGCTCGGGCGAAGTCAGCAGCCGCTCGTTGAACCAGACGGAGTGCGTGCCGGTCACCTTGTTCAGGCTGTGCGCGACTTCCGTGGCGTCGAAGCCGCCGCGCAGCATCTTCGAGGCGAGCAGCCCCACGCCGCCCGAGATCGGCCCCGTGGCGAAGACCTCCTGAATCATCTGCCCGTCGTGGTTGACCGTGACGTAAAGGTTCTGCCCGTCGAAGGGAATCTGCCACGTCGCACCGCGCAGCTCGCGCGGGCGCTCGATGCGCACGGCCGACTGAACATCTCGCTCCTTGACGGTGCTGACGGGCGCGATGTGCGCGGCGTCCGCGTGGCTCGCCGGCGGCTCGTCCAGGACTTCGGCCGTCGCCTCAGGGTTGCAGGCCAGCTCGCCCTTCTCCTCCTGCTTCATGGAGGTCAGGACCTGGCCCTCGCGCGAGCCGTCGCGGTAGTAGCTGACGGCCTTGCAGCCAAGCTGCCGCGCGAGCCTGTAAAGCTCGTCGACGGACTCGACGGTGTCGTTGGTCGCGCCGTTGCAGGTCTTCGAGACGGAGTTGTCCACGTTGCGCTGCGCGGCGGCCAGCACGTGCACGTGCTGCTGCGCGACAATCGACATCGCGGAGATGAAGTAGCCCGGAAGCTCGTGCTCGTGCTCGACGACGTAGGCGGCCGCCTTGTTGATCGACTCCTGGTCGGTCTGGTCAACTTCGACGCCGAGTGCGCGCGCGGCGAGCGTGTGCACGTAGGTGCGCGACCCCAGCGTGTCCTGGCGCACGTAGGCCCAGGAGAAGTTCGGCTCCACGCCGCTCGACGTTTCCGCGACGAGCGAGATGGTGCCGGTCGGCGCGATGGTCGTCACCTCGTAGTTGCGCAATGTGAGCGGCACGTCGCGCGAGACGCCGATCTGGTTGTAGATGAAATCGGCGTAAGCCTCCTTGTTCGGCTCAAGCTCCGGGAAGACCCCGCGCTCCGCCCCGAGCCGCAGGGACTCAGTCCAAGCCTCGCGGCGCACGAAGCCCATCACCTCGTCCATCAAGTCTATGGACTGCGGCGAGCCGTAGGTGATCTTCAGGCTCAGACAGAGGTCCGCGAAGCCCATGATGCCCAGGCCCACGGGCCGCGTCCGCTTGACCGTGTCTTCGATCTCCGGCAGCGGCCACGTGCAGGTGTCGATCACGTTGTCCAGGAACCTAGTGCTCAGGTGCGTGACCTCGCGCAGGCGGTCCCAGTCGATGCGCGTCTCGGGGTCGTAGAACTTCGCCAGGTCAATCGAGCCCAGGTTGCACGAGTTGGAGAAGTGCAGGAACTGTTCGCCGCACGGGTTGCACGAGTAGATCGGCCCCATGGACTTCATCATGTGGTTGTGCCGATTCACTTCGTCGATGAAAGCCACGCCCGGCTCCGCGTACTTGTGCGCCGAGGCGACGATGCGGTTCCACACGTCGGGCGCGTAGACCATGCCGGGGCGCGGCGGGTCTTCCCTGAGACAGTTGGAGAGGTCCGCGGCCTGGTACGTGGCCTTATCGCGGAAGGTGACGGTCGAGCCGTCGGGCCGCCGGTAGACGGCGTAGTCGCCCTCCACCACGGGGTCGTAAATCGGATCGGTCCAGGGCTTGCCGTCGAACTCCAACTGGAACCACTCGTGATTGTCCACGGCGTCGAAGAACTTGTCCGTGACGTTGACCGAGATGTTGAAGTTGGTCAGAGAGTGCTGGTCGTTCTTCGCGTGGATGAAGCGCAGCACGTCGGGGTGCGTGACGCGCATCATGCCCATGTTCGCGCCGCGGCGCACGCCGCCCTGCTTCACCACGTCCGTCACCTGGTTGACGATGTTCATGAACGAGACGGGCCCCGACGCCACGCCCCGCGTGGAGCTGACCATCGCGCCCGCCGGGCGCAGGAATTCGTAGGTCATGCCGGTGCCGCCGCCCGTCTGGTGAATCGTCGCCGCGGCCTTCGCGTGCTCCATGATGCCGGAGATGGAATCTGGCACTTCGAGGACGAAGCAGGCGGCGAGTTGGCCGGTGGACTTGCCGGCGTTGACGAGGCAAGGCGTGTTTGGGATGAACTCGCGGTCGAGCATGATCCGCGTCATGGCAGAGTAGAATTCGTCGCGCTGCCGAGGGTCGGTCTCGGCGACCGAGACGTGCCCGACGACGCGCCGCACGATGTCCGGCCACTCCTCTATCGCCTCGCCCTGCGCGTCCTTCAGCGAGTAGCGCTTGCTGACGACGCGGCGCGCGTTGATGCCCAGGGGCTGGCTCGGGCGCTGTCTGGCGGGGGCTGCGGCTGCGGAGGCTAAATTCTGGTTGGCGGCGTTCGGGTCAATTACCGTGCTCATCTGTCTGCCTTTCCCGCGCCGTCGGGGCGCGAGGTCCTGTTCTTTAATTTATTCGGCACGGGGGCCTCACCCGGCGTGCCACCTAACTTCGATTGTCGTTCGGATACGGCGGTTGGCCTGATTTGAAGCGATAAAAACCCACGTAGAGCAAGGGTTCGGGCACCCTGTAACTCCACTTTTTGCATCCCTCGTCCCAGGCGGAGCGCACTATACATTTTTATAAGGACGATGTCAATATATTGTGGCTATCTTTTTTTTCAGTGCAATAGAGTGTGTAAGCTAAGAAGTTACATCAACATCTAAAAGCCTTTGCCCGGCATCAAAATAGCGTCGAGGGGGGCGCGGCGAAGATTTTATCAAGGCTACGAGGGCGCGGCGGTGAAACTGGTCCCAGCTTGTCGAATTCGCGGCGCACGGGGCACAATCTTGGTGCTCTCAAATTCATCAATTCGGGGATTAAGATTTTACGGTCATGAGTGAGAAGGAAGTCGAGCAGGGGAAATTGGGGAACGCAAACGTGTCTGACCAGGACACGCTGATTCACGGGACGGCAGCGGACGGGACTGTCCGCTGCATGGCGGCCGTGACGACGAACCTGGTGGCGGAGGCCGCGCGGCGTCACGACCTCTGGCCCACCGTCGCGGCCGCGCTGGGCCGCACGCTGACGGGAACGCTGCTTCTGGGGTCGAGCCTCAAGGAGCTTGACCGTCTGACCGTGCAGATCGTGAGTGACGGGCCAATCGGCGGCATCACGGCGGAAGCGAATGCGCGCGGGCAGGTGCGCGGCTACGTGCGAAACCCGGAGGCGCACGCGCCGTACAACGAGCACGGCAAGTTCGACGTGCGCGCCGTTATGGGCCAGGGCATGTTCTATGTGACGCGCGAGTCCGGTTACGACGTGGGACTCTACCGCGAGCCTTACCGCGGCTCGGTCCCGCTCGTCTCGGGCGAGATAGCGGAGGACTTCGCCTACTACCTGACCAAGTCCGAGCAGATTCCTTCGGCCGTCCTGCTCGGCGTCCACCTACAGCCCGAAGCGCCCCACGTCTCGGCCGCGGGCGGCGTGATGATTCAGATGATGCCCGGCGCGGGCGAGAAAACCGTCGCCGCAATCGAAGCGTCCGTCGGCCGTATGCCGCAGGCCACGATGATGATTCGTGATGGCGCGCGCCCCGCCGACCTGCTGAGCGCGGCGCTCGGGGACATCGAATTCGAGTTGCTGGACGAAAGGCAGGTGAGCTTCGCGTGCCCCTGCTCTTACGAGCGCGCAGTCTCCATGATCTCGTCAATCGACCGCGCGGAGTTGGAGTCGATGCTGCGCGAAGACAGGGGCGCGGTGATGACCTGTCACTTCTGCAACGAGACCTACAGGCTGGACGAGGCGGAGTTGATAAAATTGATGAGTGAAGAGTAGGGAGTGATTAGCGATGAGCAATGAGTGATGAGTTAAGGCGGCGGCCTTAACTCATCACTCGTCACTCGTTCGTTCACTTCGTTGACGACGTGCCGGGGAGCAGCATGTCGTAGTTGCCGAGGTCGCGGTTGTGGCTGTCGAGCGCGCCGAAGGTGTCGGAGGTCTCTTCGAGCATCTGGCGTGTCATGGCGATGGAGTCGCTGAGCTGCTCGAAGTCCAGGGCCGAGACGCGCTCCGGCGTCGGCAGCGTGACGACCTGGTCGTTGACGAGGCCGAAGAAGTTTTCGATGGACTGGAGTTGCCCTTCGACGAGCTTGACGGACCTTTCGAGATCGTTGAAGGCCGCGATGCGGCGCTTGAGGATTTCGACGTTGGCCTGCTGGACGCGGCGCGCGCGGTCGTCGGGCGACGCCTCGACGGCGCGCTCGGCCTGCGTCAACTGGTTCTGCACGGCCTGCCTGTTGATCGAGCGCAGGTGGCTCTTGCGCCGGCGGTAGATGTCCAGGAGGTCGACGAAGTCTTCCCAGCGCTGATCCAGGCTCTGGATGTTCGCAGGAATCTCTTTCGAGCCGGTGAACTTCCGGTAGTTCGAGTAGATCGTGTTCTTCATCCAGCGCAGGTACTCGACGGCCTCGCGCTCGCGCGGGTCGAAGCCTTTTATCAAGTCCTCGCGCTGCCGCTCGCGCAGCTTGCGCAACTGGTCCTTCCTGCGCTTGTCAACGAGGCGGCGGTAGAGTGAACTTGCTGGCACGGTGATTAAATAAAGTCCTTCCGCGGCGAGAGCCGCGCCGAGTGGGATGATTGAACCCGTGTAGGCGGCGGCGACGGCGAAACCGGCCATGCCCCAAAAATTGACGGGCTCTTTGACGGCTTCCTTCAGGTAATGAAGATTGATCTTGGATAAATCTGCCATGATCTTTGATTAAAGCTGACGACCTTCTTTCCGCACGCGTGACGCCCGCCCCCCTGTTGTTTTGCGGGCGCGATTCTGGTCCGCCCGGTTAATCCTTGGCCCCTTCCTTGAGCACCGCGTCGCTGCTGAGCCCTGTGCCAGTTTCGCCCTGGGCCGGGAGCGCGCCGGGCTGGCTGGTGCCGCTCGGCAGGAGTCCCATCTCGCGCTTGTATTCGAGCAGCCTGTCCTGTAGCTGCATGTCCATCGCCTCGCGCTCGATCTCCTGCATCTGCGTATCGACCGAGGCCGCGCCCAACTGCATCTTGGCCTCGGCGGCCGCGGCGCGGCGGTCAATCCGCTCGCGCATCTCGTTGAAGGTCGAGGCGTCGTCGCCGAGCTGGAACGTCTCCATCGTCTGCGCGAGTTGCTCTTGCAGCTTGGCCTGCTTCGACTGGTTGATGAGCTGCATCGCCTCGGCCGAGCGCTTCTGCATCTGGAGCACGTAGTTGTCACGCGCCTTGACCGCCTGCTTCGATGCCAGCGTCGCGTGTTCGAGTTGCTGGCTGGTCTTCTGCAAGTCGACCTGTGCCTGCTGGAGCTGGCCTATGTAGGCGGTGGCGATGTCGTCGCGCCCCATCTTGACGGAGGCCTTGATTTTCGAGTCGAGCTCGACGACCTGAGCTTCGAGCCGCTCCTTGTTCTTGGCGAGAAGTTTTTCGGTCGCCATCACCTGCGCGACGGAGTTGTTCAATTCAGGCACGCGGTCGCGCATGTCGCGGATCGTCTGCTGAAGGATACGCTCGGGGTCCTCCGTCTTTTCGACGATGCCGCCGAACAGCGCCCGCATCGAGCGCTTAAATCTGCTCCACAGTCCCATCTTTCCTCAGCACCTCCAGCTCTCTTCGGGTCGAGCGAGCTTCAAAATCCCCGCAACCCGCGCAAAGGCCATTCGTCCCTAAACGACGCCCATCATATTACGTCGCCCCGCCCCGCACGGTTGCAATTTCCAGAGCCTCCGACACGGAGTATAGCAGGACTCCCGCACGCGCCGCCAGAAGAACAGCGGGCAGTAGGCAGTGGGCAGTGGCAGTCGTTGACTGCCGGCGGCCTGGAGGCTTAAAGATAAAATCTAATGTTCCGCGCAAAAGGTTTTAACTGCCCGCTGCCCACTGCCTACTGCCCGCTGAACTTCCCTATGTCGCGCCTGAAGTGCATCCCGTCCCAGTGTATGTCGGAGACCGCTTCGTAGCAGCGCGCGAGCGCGTCGTCTAAAGTCGGCGCGGTGGACGTAACGTTGAGCACGCGGCCGCCGGCCGTCAGCCAGTCGCCCGACTCCGTGCGCGACGTGCCGGCGTGGAAGAGGCGCACGCCCTCGTGGCGTGCGGCGCAGTCAAGACCTTCGATGCGCGCGCCGGTCTCGGGCCGGGCCGGGTAGCCGCGCGCGGCCAGGACGACGCAGGCCGACGACTCGTCGGACCAGCGGACGGGGACTTCGCCCAGGCCGCCGCGCGCGACCCGTTCGAACACGTCAATCAAGTCCGACTGCGACCGCACGAGGATGGCCTGCGCTTCGGGGTCGCCGAAGCGGACGTTGTATTCGAGGACGCGCGGGCCGTCACCTGTCAGCATCAGGCCGATGAAGAGCACGCCGCGGAACGGGAAGCCTTCGGCGCGAGCGCCTTCGAGCGTCGGCTCGACCACTTCGCGGACCACGCGCCCGAGCGTTCCTTCGTCCAGGACGGACGGGTCCGTGATCGCGCCCATGCCGCCCGTGTTCGGCCCAGTGTCGTTTTCGCCGACGCGCTTGTGGTCGCGCGCCGCGGGCATCAGCGCGTAATCGCGCCCGTCCGCGAAAAGCAGCAGCGAAGCCTCTCGCCCTTCCAACGCTTCCTCCAGCACGACGCGCTTCGCGGCGTCCGCGCCGACGAGCCCGCCCTCCATCAAAACGTTGACGGCGCTCGTGGCCTCGGAGCGCGAGCGCGCGACGATGACGCCCTTGCCCGCGGCGAGGCCGTCGGCCTTGACCACGACCGCGGAGTCTTCCGCGCCGAACTCGCCCGAGCCGAGCACGCGCTGCGCGTCGCGCGGCGAGTTGACTATGCGGTAGCGCGCGGTCGGGATGTTGTGGCGGGCCATGAAGTCTTTGGCGAAAGCCTTGCTCGACTCAAGGCGCGCGGCCGCGCGGCTCGCGCCCGCAGCCCTCAGGCCGCGCCGCTCGAACTCGTCGACGAGGCCCGCGGCGAGCGGCGCTTCGCTGCCGACGATTGTCAAATCGATTCCCTTCTCTTCGGCGAATTGTGCCAGCGCCGCCACGTCGGTCGCGCCGATGTCCACGCTCTCTGCGACCTCGCCGATGCCCGCGTTGCCGGGCGCGCAGAAGAGCTTGAGCGGGCGGCGCGCACTTTTACTGAGCGCCCACGAGAGCGCGTGCTCCCGCCCGCCGCTGCCGATGACGAGGATGTTCATATTGTCTTTTGTTCGTGATTCAAAGTTGACTCCAAACCTGAGCGCGCCGGATGCTGTCACGCCCGCCTTGCTCTGTCAAGACGCGGCCCCGCCGCAGGCCCAGGCACGCCCCTGACCTTACCACAATGACGGCCAGCCCTTGACACAATTTTGTGATAGTTATACTTTTCCTACGCTGCGGCCGAACGGCGGCTCAAGTGAGCAGATGAAAGTTGGTCGCGGCGGTCCTGCGGCGTTTGACACGCCTCGCCCGACATTTAAGACCTCCGGGACGCCCGAAAGTCTTCTATTGAAACCAGGCGCTAGCGAGCGACGAGGTTCGAGGCCACACGGCCCCGTTCGCCCGAAAGCAATTTGCTCTTAGTCAAGGTACACGGCTTCCTCGCTATTCACATTTAACAAGCTGGTCGCCCGGCGGGCGCTTTACTTCACCGCCGCCACAGACCGGGCAGGCGCACATCGGTGGGGGTACACGTCATGTCACAAACTCAGCTCACGGACAGTTCGAACGGGAAGTGGAGTCATACGAATTCGGAAGTCGAGTTCGACGACCGCACGATCAAGTGCGTTGACTGCGGCGACGATTTCATCTGGACGGCGGGGGAGCAGGTCTTCTTCCACGACAAGGGACTGAAGAACGAGCCCAAGCGCTGCAAGCCGTGCAAGCAGGCCAAGAACGAGCGGCTCGCGGCCATCGCCGCCGCGCAGGCTTCCGGCGTGCGCCAGCGCATAGAAGTTTCCGTCCAATGCGCCCAGTGCGGGCAGCAGACCACAGTGCCCTTCTACCCCTCGCAGGGTCGCCCCGTCTACTGTCGCTCCTGCTTCCTGGCGGGCCACAGCCAGGGCGCGAGCGCGTAAAGGCAGCGACAAGTTACAAGTGACGGGTGACGAGTTAAGATAATCCCTGGCTCGTCACTCTCCACTCGTCACTGCGTTACCGGGGCCGCGCGCCCATCCGTCCGGCAAACCCATCGCGAAAGCTTTCGAACGTCAGCCGCCGACGTGCACGGTCGGGCGCTGCTCCGGGTCGTTCTCTGCCTGGCGCAGCACCTCGTGCGTCACGGGCGCGGTGTCGCCCTCGCCGAAGGCTATGTACTTGAGAAGGTACGCGAGCGGGTTGCCCTCGCTCCACCCGAAGTAGATGTGCGGCAGCTTGCCCGTCTTGTCGCGCAGGTGCAGTAGGAAGGCCGCAATCGCGTTCGGCACCGCGGGGCTCTCGGCCCGCAGCACGCGGTAGCCGCCGACGTTGTCCCCGGTCACGCGCAGCACGCCCGCGAACTCCGAGGCGTCGCCCAGATTCACCTCGAAGAAGATGACGGGGTCGGCCGCGGGGATGTGGTTGTCCTCGCGCTTCTCCTGCTCCTTGACGCGGTACTCGTCGGCGTCGCCGCGGTCGCAGCGGTTGGCGATGATGCGGATCGTGCCACGGCTCGCCTCGCTGATGATTCTCTGCGCCGCCTCGTCCAGCTCCACGCGCTCGACGCGCAGCTCCGTCGTGCGCCACACGCGCGAGACCAGCGACGTGAGCACAATCGCGCCGATGAAGAAGGAGGCGATCTTGATGCCCTCCGGGCGCTCTATGATGTTGACGACGGTCGTGTAGCCGAAGACGAGCGCGATGACGAGGTAGGCCCACCACTTGTCGCCCCTGCGCCACGCCGAGATGGTGACGGCGACGGCCGCCGAACTCATCAAGACAAGCACGCCCGTGGCGTACGCTCCGCCCTGCGCCTCCACGTCCGCCTCGAAGATGACGGTGACGGCGAAGGCGATGGCCGTGAAGACTATGACTAAGGGCCTGGTCGCTTTGGCCCAGTCCGGTGCCATCCCGTAGCGCGGCAGGTAGCGCGGGACGATGTTCAGGAGTCCCGCCATCGCGCTTGCCCCCGCGAACCAGAGAATCGAGATGGTGCTCAGGTCGTAGACCGTGCCGAACACTTCGCCGAGGTAGAAGTGCGCCAGGTAGGCCAGCGCGCGCCCGCTCGCCTCACCTCCCTGCCGGAACTTATCCGGCTCGATGAGCATCGACGTTACGAAGCTGCTCGAAATCAGGAGCACGCTCATAATCAGCGCGGCCCACTTGAGCAGTTTGCGCGTGTTGCGCACGCGGCCTTCGAGGAGAATCTGCGCGCTCGGCGGCGGCCGCCTGCGCCCCGCGCGCGTCGTGTGTATGTCGTGCAGGTCCTCCCTGGTCAGGTCCCTGTCGCCCCTCACGAGCGGCATCACCGCCACGCCCGTCTCGAACCCGGACAGGCCGAGCGCCAGCTTCGGGAACAGGTAGAGCGACACGCCGATTATCAAAAGCGGGTTGCCGTGCACCCTCGGGTCGAGCAGCAGCATGTTCTTCCACTGGGCGAAGTGGCCCGGCCGTGTCGCGAGGTGGTACGCGCCGACGCCGACGACGATCAGGTTCAGCAGGAGGTAAGCGCCGACGAGGATGACGGCGATGCCTATCGCCTCCTTGAAGCCGCTGAGGAAGATCGCGCCCAGGATAGTGATGAGCCCGAGCGTGACCCAGACGGCGTGATTAAGAAACGGCAGGTGCTGTTCGACGTAAGGGTTCTCGACGATGTGGGCCGTGGCGTCGGCCGCCGAGAGCGTGATGGTGATGACGAAGTCCGTGGCGACGAAGCCGAGCAGCGCGAGCACGAACAGCTTCCCCTTCCAGCGCGGGAGCAGGCGTTCGAGCATCGAGATGGAGCCCTCGCCGTGCGGGCTCTCCTGGGCGACGCGGTTGTAGATGGGGAGCGCCCCGAAGAGCGTGAGCAGGATTAGGACTAGGGTGGCAATCGGCGAGAGCGCGCCGGCGGCGAGGAAGGCGATGCCCGGCTGGTAGCCGAGCGTCGAGAAGTAGTCGACGCCCGTCAGGCACATCACCTTCCACCACGGGTGCTGGTGGTGCTGGCCCTCGGACTCGTGCGGCCCCTCCGTCTCTTGAACACTCCCGAACAGCCAGCGCTTGAAAGGCCCTCTCGCCTTCGCTTGTGAATTCGCCATCGCAGCACTGTCGCAACGGCCACGCAAAAAGGGCGTGGAGCTTCGGAAAGCTCCACGCCCTTTCGAAATTATTCGTGGCAGCTCAGCCCTTCCGTAGAGCCTGCGAGGTTAGCTGACGGGCTTGGACTGGAAGTGTCCTACGCGAGGCCGAAGGTCAGTTCGGCCCCGTGATGCGCCCCGTGCCCTGCCCTTTCGGCAGGACGTTGGTTCCCCCGCGTCGCCCCTCTCGCGCTGATGGTCGAGCGCCGTGGGCGACTTCGGCAGACAAATTTTCAACGCGCGCATGCTACGCCCGTCCACCGGGCAAGTCAATTACGAATTTCGCGCGTCAGCCCCCGACGTGCACGGTCGGGCGCTGCTCCGGGTCCGGCTCGGCCTGGCGCAGCACCTCGTGCGTGGTCGGGGCCGTGTCACCTTCGCCGAAGGCGACGTACTTAAACAGGTACGCGAGCGGGTTGCCCTCGCTCCACCCGAAGTAGATGTGCGGCAGCTTGCCCGTCTTGTTCCGCAGGTGGAGCAGGAAGGCAGCGATGGCGTTCGGCACGGCCGGGCTCTCGGCGCGCAGCACGCGGTAGCCGTCAACGTACTCGCCCTGCACCTTGAGCACGCCGGCGAATTCCGAGGCGTCGCTCGGCGTCACTTCGAAAAACAGTATCGACTCGTTCGTGGGGATGTGGTTGTCCTCGCGCTTCTCCTTCTCTTTCGTGCGGTACTCGTCGGCGTCGCCGCGGTCGCAGCGGTTGGCGATGATGCGGATCGTGCCCTGGTTCGCCTCGTCGATAAATTTTTGCGCGGTCTCGTCCAGCTCGACCTTCTTCACGCGCAGCTCCGTCGTGCGCTGCACGCGCGAGACCAGCGAGGTGAAGATAATCGCGCCGATGAAGAAGGAGGCGATCTTGATGCCCTCGGGCTGCTCTATGATGTTCGTGACCGTCGTGTAGACGAAGACCAGCGAGATGACGAGGAAGGCCCAGCGGATGCTCTCCCCCTTGCGCCACGCCGAGAGCGTCACGGCGATGGCCGCCGAACTCATCAGCGCCAGCACGCCCGTGGCGTAAGCGCCGCCCTGCGCCTCCACGTCCGCCTTGAAGACTAGCGTGACGGCGAAGCAGACGAGCGTCAGGACTATCGTCAGCGGTCGCACCGCGCGCGCCCACTCCGGGGCCATCCCGTAGCGCGGCAGGTAGCGCGGGATGATGTTCAGGAGCCCGGCCAGCGCCGAAGACCCCGCGAACCACAGAATCGAGATGGTGCTCAAGTCGTAAACCGTGCCGAAGACATCGCCGAGATAGGTGTGCGCCAGGTACGCGAGCGCGCGCCCGCTCGCCGCGCCCGCCTCGCGCCCTTCCGCCTCGGGGAGGAATTCTTCGGGCGGGATGAGAAACGTCGTCACGATGCTGCTCGAAATCAGGAGCACGCTCATGATCAGCGCGGCCCACTTGAGCAGCTTGCGCGTGTTGCGTATGCGGCCTTCGAGGAGAGCCTGCGCGCTCGGCGGCGGCGCGCCGCGCCCAGTGCGCGTCGAGTGGATTGACTCCAGCTCCTCGTCCGTCAACTCCTTGTCGCCTTTCACGAGCGGCATGACGACCACGCCGGTCTCGAACCCGGACAGGCCGAGCGCGAGCTTCGGGAAGACAACGAGCGCCGCGCCGATCATCAGGAGCGGGTTGGCGTAGCCCTGCCCGGTGAGCAGGCTCTTCCAGTCCGCGATCTTCTGCGGGTTGACGGCGATGTTGTAAAGGCCGACGCCGACGACGACGAGGTTGAGCGCGATGTAGACGACGACGATCACGACCGCGATCCCTATCGCCTCTTTGAAGCCTTTGAGGAAGACCGCGCCGAGGAAGGCTATCAGGACCAGTGTGACCGTTATCTGATGGTGAAAGAATTTCGGCGCGTAGGGGTTGTCCGCGAGGTGGACGGCGGCGTCGGCCGCGGAAAGCGTGATGGTGATGATGAAGCTGGTCGCGGCGAACCCGAGCAGGCAGAGGACGAACAGCTTCCCCTTCCAGCGCGGGAGCAAATTCTCCAGCATCGAGATTGACCCGTCCCCGTGCGGGCTCTCGGCCGCGACGCGGTTATACATCGGCAGCGCGCCGAAGAGCGTCAGCAGCACGAGGATTAACGTCGCCACGGGCGAGAGCGCGCCGGCGGCGAGGAAGGCGATGCCCGGCTGGTAGCCGAGCGTCGAGAAGTAGTCGACGCCCGTCAGGCACATCACCTTCCACCACGGGTGCTGGTGGTGCTGGCCCTCGTGCTCGTGCGGCCCTTCGGGCTCGCTGACGCCTTTGAATAACCAGAGCTTGAATCGCCTCTTCGAACGTTCCTTGAGAATCGCCATGGTGACCACTCGCGACTGCCGTAGCGAGGCGCAGGGGAGCGCGGACCTTCACAACGGGACGCTAAGACTTTCGCCACGCGGGGCGAACTGGTGACGAAAATTTAGCTTTGAAGAGCGCGGGAAATATAACACGAGGGGCCGAAGAATTAAGAGTATTTTCGCTGCGTCCATTTCCTCGCCGGCGGGAAGCCTGGAAACGCGAAGACGCACGAAGAGCCGCGAGTCGAGAACGCCTCTTTTCGCGCCTCTTCCGGGTTCCTCCGCCATCGGGAGTGATACAAAATAAGCGGGCGGGGGTCTCCCACAACCCCCGCCCTAAGGCCACGTGTCCTCACCCCACGCGACCACTACGCCCAACGGGGAGTCGGGCGCGGCACGATTATGCACAACTCGGCTTTAAGTTTCAACCGCCGGACTCAAGTTCATCAGCCGCGAGGTTTAGCGCCGCGTCGGCGGGGGCCGCGTCCGTCCCGACGAAGCTGTCAGCGCTCTGTTCGGGCTCGTCAACCGTCAGGCCGCCGACGACGTAAGCCACTTCGCCCGCCTGCGATTGTAGGCGCAGGCTGTAATCCCCGGCGCGCGCCTCCGGCGTGACGTAAACGTCGAAACTGACGGCGGAAATTTCTGGGCCGAAATCCTCCGCGCGCAGGCTCGCCTGGTCAACTACGACGAAAGGCGAAGTCGAGGCGACGCCGTTCCGCGCGAGCTGATTGATTGTGACGCCCGGCCCGGCGACGAAGACCCTGTAGGCGCGCGAGCGCGCGAGCTGGACGGCGACGGTCGAGAGCTGGCCGCCCGCGCCGACGAGCGACGCGTTGAGCAGCGCCGCGGAGCCCGAGAGCTGCGCGTTGAGCGTCGCGGTCGCGTTGGCCCTGACCTTGACCGTCCCGAGTTCTTCGGCGCGGAAAGTTAGCTGCTGGCCGAGGCTGAGCCCCGCGTAAGCGCCGCGCTGCGAGCTTATCTCCGCGGCGGAGATCGCGCCCGAGAGCGACTGTGCCAGAACGCGGTAGCTGCCGGGCGCTAGACCTTCGATGCGGTAGGCACCGTTCAGGAGCGTGATGTTGCTCGCGGCGACGCGCCCCGTCGCAGCCTCCTCGGCCCAGACGTTCGCGCCGTAGACCGGCGCGCCGCTGCTGAAAGTGACTGTGCCGGAAATCGCGCCGCGCAGGCCCGAGCCGAGGCGCGCGCCGTAGATGGCGCGCGCGCCGGCGCGGTCGTCTTCCGAGAGCGTGCGCGGCGGCTGCGCAGACAGGTTGTAAATCCCGTTCTTCGCCTGCCGCGGCTGCATCGTCGCGCCGAGCACGGCCGAGTGTTCGAGGCCGAGCAGGTGGCCGACCTCGTGCAAGAAAGTCGCTTCGAGGTCGTAAGTCCCAGGCGTGCCGTCGGCCGAGAAAGTCTGGTTCGGGTTGAGCACCACGTCGGCCTCGGTGATGCTGCCCGCGACGGTCGAGAAAACGCGCGTGCGGCCAGCCATCTCCCCGCCCGCGCCCGCGAACGGAGCGGCGTTCTCGGCCGTGTGCGCCACGGTGATGAGGCTCACCCCGTCGCCGCGTGTGCCGGGCGCGCTGACGGACTGAACGTCCGACGACGTGACGACGAAGCGGATGTTGGCCGCCTCGGCCCAGCGGCCGAGCGCGCGCCGCGCCGCGCCAGCCACGTCGCTCCCCGCCTTGATGTTCGGCTGCGGCGCATTGAGCGAGGACGAGAGCGCGACCCTGATCGTGCGCGCGGGCCACTTGACCTGCGCCGAACTGGAGGCGTCCGTGAACTGTAGCGTGTAGGGGCGCACCGCCGCCGCCGACAGCAAGACTGTCGCGAAGAGGAAGACGGCTATCAGGGGACGGCGCATTAGAGGTCTCGAAGGGGTGTCGGGGAGAAAGTTAAAGGGACCGATTGGGCCAGTCACGCGGGACTCGCGCCCGCGAGCTTTCGCGCCCCGGCACCAGCTTCCGGGGCATCCGAAGATAGCACAGATTCGCGTAAATTTCGTCTCAAAAAACTGGCCGCGCTGCATCGAATGGGTACGTTAACGTACATAAGACGCCTTTTTTGGCCCTGTTTTTCAGCGGCACGGTGGTTGATAAGGTAAAGCAGGTTTTAACGCTTTCGGAGGTTCGAGCGAGGTTATGAGCAGTCAAGCTATTTCGCAGAACGATATCGTCAAGAAGAACACCGCGGCCATCGCGGAGATGCAGCGGAAGGTGACCGAGGCGCGCAGCATAGGGGGCCGCGTCGCGGACTCCATCACGGACTTCACGGGCTCGCTCGCGTTCGTTTACATTCACGTCGTCTGGTTCGGGCTCTGGATTCTACTCAACATCGGCCTGGTGCACATCCCGCACGTGAGCGAGTTCGACCCCTTCCCCTTCGGCCTGCTGACGATGATCGTCTCGCTCGAAGCCATCTTCCTTTCCACGTTCGTGCTGATTTCGCAGAACCGGCTGGCCCAGGCTTCCGAGAAGCGCGCCGAGCTAGACCTGCAAGTCAACCTGCTGGCCGAGCAGAAGGCGACGAAAGTCCTGGAGCTGCTGGATCAGATGACGCAGCAGCTCGACAGCCTGGGCGACCGCTTCAACTTCAAGCCGGACCCGGAGGTCAACGCGCTCAAGGTTTCGCCCGAGCCGCAGGAGGTCTTGCAGGTGATAGAGGAGACGGTCAAGGAGGACGCCAAGCAGGACGAGAAGGTCCGCGACGCCGTCGAAGACGTGACGGACGAAGTCGAGGCCGTTCACGAAGAGGTGAAGCAAACCAGCGGGAAGCTGGACAAAGTGGCCGAGGACGTGGAAGAGATCAAGCAGGAAGTCAAATCGCGCACCGGCGAGCAGGAGCGCCTGTCATTGAGGTGACGCGAAACAATTAACCGACGGCGGAAACGCGCGAAACGACACGAAGGAGATTGACTTCTTCGTGTCGTTTCGCGCGTTTCCGCCGTCGGCTTTACTTGTCCGAACGGATTCAGGCTCGGCCCTGTTTGCGGCCGGTCTTTTTCGCGCCGCGAAAGTCTGAGGGCGCGCCCGCGGCCGTCGCAGGGATTCCGCTGCCGATGGAGGCCGCGTCGTCGCCGAGCGCCGTCTCGTCAACCCCTTTGCGCCCGCCGCCCAGGTCCGCCATGGCGACGATGACGAGCAGCGCCGTCACGCTCAGCGTCGCCAGCACGTAAAGGATGTCGGCCCGCTCTTTGATAAGCAGGACGATGATGAGTGTCGCCAGCCCGACGATCCACGCGAATGTTATCAGCCGGCGGTTGCGCTTCCTGCGCTTCTCGTCCGCCCTCGTTATTCTCTGACTCATTAGTTACCTTCTTAAAAAAATTGCGCCCGCGGAAAGCTGGATAATTTACCACACCGCGGGCGGGATGGCTAACCGGCCGGGACACGCCTTTTCGGCCCAAACGAGAAGAGGTTGGCCTCCGCTCCGGCCAACCTCTTCTCAAGCCAATCCGCTTGCGTGGTTCTCTTAGTAAATCACCTTGCGGTTGATGGCCTGGACGGGCGCGCCCGCGAACGCGCCGATGCTGCCCGTCGCCGCCCCCGCGATAATTCTCAGGAGCCTGTCGGGACGCCAGAGCGAGGCTTCCGGCACTTCGATGATGTCGTAAGCCTGGAGCGCTACGTCGGGCTGCTTACGCTTCTTGATCGCGGAGTAATTGACCCTTATCAACTCGCGCCCTTCGCCGCCGGGCTTCGTCCGGTAAATGCGAACGTCGTCGTCCTTCGCCCCGGTTTTCACGCCGCCAGCCTGCATGATGGCCTCCAGTAGCGTCATGTTGCTGCGCAGCAGCATGGGCTGCGGGTTGCCCACGTACCCCACGATGTGAATCGGTTTGGCGTCCATCACGTTGATGATGTCGCCGGGGCGGATGTAGGGGTTGGCCTCGGGATTGCCGTCGAGCAGGTCTTTGACTTTGTAAATTTTGAGCGCGTTCAGGCCGTTCTCGGAGACCAGAGGCTCGACCACTTCGCCCGGCTCCGGGCACATCACGGGCATCGTGTGCATGATCGCGATGTCGCCGTTGGAGCGTTCCGTGGTCCCGCCCGAAACCGCGATGATCTCGTTGAGCCGCACTCTGCGCTTCATCTCGACGCGGGTCGGGGCCAGCACCGCGCCGAGCACGACGGCCGGCTGCCGGCTGTTGCGCCCCGTGACGCGGACGCTGATCTGCGGGTTCTTCAAAAGCTTCCCGTAGGCCGCGATGATGTCCTTCTGCACTTCCTTGTCCGTGCGGCACTGCGCCCTGATCGGCGTCTCGACGAAGGGCAGCGAGGAGATGTTGCCGTCGGAGTCGACCTCGCCGGTCCAGTTCAGGTCGGGCTGACCGAAGACGCGTATGTCGAGCGTGTCGCCGGGGCCGAGCTGGTACTTCATAATCCCCTGCTCATCCACCGACGAGGAGACCGGGACCATGTCGGACGAGCCCTGCCCCTGGGCCGCGAGTTGCAGCGGGGAGGCGAGGCAAAGGGCGACGAAAAGGAAGAGATAGGTTTTGGCTTTCATCTTTATATCCTCAGAAACTTAAACACGGCCGCGGGGGTCCTGCGGTGAAGACTACGAGATGCACGCGGCCGGCGAAAGGCTGCTTGCGAGAACCGCCAGACTTCGGCGGCGCGCCTTACCTTTTGCTCCCCTCCGGCGTGCCCGGCACGGGCTGCTTCTTCTTTTTGGCCCCGTGCCTGGGGACTGTGCCTGGGACCGCGAACCCCCTGAAGAGGAGGTTGCAATCATCGCACAAAAGGTTGTAGATGCCAAACATTCGGAGGATGAGTGGCGACGGCTTGTAGCCGCGCCGGAGCCGTGAGCTTTTGCACTTGGGACAACGCTGTCCGATCATTCTGTTTTCATCCTGTGGGAGCTTTTTTCCGGCTCGTGCGGAGTCGGGTCGAGATTGATTTTGCGTGTAATCAGGCGCGCCCGCAGCATCTCTATCTCGCGCCCGATGCGTTCGGCCGCCTCGGCGCGCGCCTCCTCCCTCATCGGCTCGCGCGAGAGGTAGAAGAGCGCGTCGCGGTAGCGGTCAATGGCGCGAGCGTAGCGCCCCTTGAAGGCGGCGCGCTCGGCCAACTCCACCCAGTGAGAAACTTTCGCGGAGGCCATGAACTCGCGCACGGCCGCCTCCGACTCCCTCAGCGCGCCCTCGTCCGGGTAAACGCTCAGCGCCGACTCAATCACGTCGAGCGCGCGCCCGGCCGTCTCTATCTTGTCGGAGAGCCGCACGCGCCGCTGCGCCTCCTGCGTCAAGGAGCGCGACGCGCCGCGCGCCCAGCTGAGCAGGTGGTGGCGCGCCAGCGTGCGCGCTCGCTCCTGCCCCGCGCGCAGGGTCACGCGACTCTCGCCGCCGACCGAGCCGCCCCTCAAAGCCTCGTCCGCCCCTTCCAGAAACTCCTGGCACGAGAGGTACGTCTCCAGGTGCGCTTCCGGCAGAGCGCCGGGCGCGTTCGCCTCGGCGCTCTGCCTTTGCAGCGCGCGCAGCGAGGTGGAGTAAGTGTCCGAGGTGCGGCTCCTGACGCCGCTCGTGCCGGCGGCCCGCTGTTGCACGTCCGCGGCGGACTGCTCGCGGCGGTCGTATTCGAGCAGGTAACGCGCCCACGCGCGCCGCATCACGACTTCGCGCGCCGCGACCGCGACCAGCATGACCACGCTCGCGGCCAACCCGGCCGGAACCCAGGGCGCTTCGTCCCCGTTGTTATGTAGCATGAACCAGAGCAGGAAGAAGAGCGCCGCGGCGGCCGCGCCCGTGGCGAGCATGTAGCCGGAGGACGATGGCATGCGCGCTCGCGAAGACGGGCGCTGCGCGGCCACGCTCGGGCGGTGGCGGCGCGTGCGCGTTCTTCTGGCGAAAGCCTGGTTGACCGAATCGCTTCGCAAACTGTGTTTCTCCGGGGCGACTGGGGACGTGACCGACGGACAGATGGAAGGCTATAGTCTGACTTTTTGGCTCGTTCTGTCAACTATGCTGCGGGAGGGCCGCGGCTCGTAGTAGCATGTCGGGAGACACGCTCGGGACCAGCGGCGGGAGAAACGAAAAGGAGCTTCAGATGGAGAAAGAGTTGGAGGGGAAAGTGGCGGTCGTGACGGGCGCCACGTCCGGCATAGGGCGGGCGACGGCGCTGCGCTTCGCGGAGGCCGGCGCGCGCGTGGCGGTCATCGGGCGCAACGCGCAGGCGCTCAAGGAAGTGGCGGGCGAGATAGAGATGGCGGGCGGCCAAGCGCACACGATCCGCGCGGACGTGACGGTCCAGCCCATCGCGCGGCGCGTCGTCTCGCAGACAGTCGAGCGCTTCGGCGGCCTGGACGTGCTGGTGAACGCGGCGGGCCACCTCCTTTCTGGCACAATCGAGACGACGACGCTCGCGGAATGGGACGCGATGTTGAACGTCAACCTGCGCGCCGTCTTCAACCTGATGCAGCAGGCCGTGCCGCACCTCGCGGAGCGCAAGGGCAACATCGTCAACGTGTCGAGCGTGACGGGCCTGCGCTCTTTTCCGGGCGTGCTCGCCTACTGCGTCTCGAAGGCCGGCGTGGATCAGTTGACGCGCTGCGCCGCGCTGGAATTGGCCCCGAAAGGCGTGCGCGTCAACGCGGTCAACCCCGGCGTCGTCGTCACGGAGATTCACCGCCGCGGCGGGATGAGCCACAAGGAGTACAAGGCGTTCCTCGAACGCTCGAAGGAGACGCACCCGCTCGGGCGCGTCGGCCAGCCCTACGAGATCGCGGAGCTGATTCTCTACCTCGCCTCCCCCCGCGCCTCCTGGGTCACAGGCGCGACCTACTCCATCGACGGCGGCCGCGCACAGACCTGCGCGCGGTAAGAGCAAATGCGGAACGATGAATGATGGATAATGAGTTAGAAGCAATCCTTAGCGACTTTGCGCGCTTGCGTGAAAGGTTTTAATTTTTCACGCAAAGGGGCAAAGCCGCTAAGAAGTTCTCGAATCATTTTCTTCCATTCATCGTTCATCCCGCACAGCTCATCATTTCTTCAGTTTGCGCTGGAAGCGCGGGCGCGAATCTGGCTATACTGGCGCGGCATCTGCACACCAACGGCGTCCGGCCCGCGCGAGGCCGGAAGGAGCTCTGAGCTTGACCGAAACAAACAAGTGCGGGAACTGCGGGGCGATAGTCCCGGCCGAGAAAGCGTTCTGCCCGAATTGCAGCGAGCCGATGGAGGCGGAGGAGACCCCCGACCGCGCCGATTCGATGAGCAGCGAAATGATGTCCACCATCCGCGACGACCCCGAAAGTTACAAGGAGTTGCTGGACCGACTCAAGAAGGACCGCGCGGCCGCCAGGCAGAACGCCTCCGGCCCCACGCAGGCGACGCCCCCGGCCCCTCAGCCCGCTGCTTACGACTACCCGCCGGCCGCCCCCGGCTACGCGGCGCAGAATTATCCCGCGCCTGATTATCCCGCGCCGCCCGCGAAAGGCGGCAAGCGTTTCGTCGTGCTGGGCGTCGTCGCGGCGGTCGTCCTGATTATTATTCTTCTCTTCGCTTTCAAGGTCATTCCACTCTGACCTTTTTCTACCAGAGGAACGTATGCAAAACTACGGCGGCGCTTACCCCCCTCAGGGCTACGCCATGATGACCAGGGCCAACAGCCAGGCCCTCAAATGGACGCTCATCTCCCTCGGCATCCTCCTGGCCCTGCTCGCCGGCGCGGTGACGCTCTACATCATAGGCTACGCGACCGGCGCGACCGGCCTCGCCGTCGGCATGCTCTTCGCCACGCTCCCCGTCCCCATCTACATCCTCCTGATCCTCTGGATAGACCGCTACGAGTCCGAGCCCGTGTGGATGCTGGCGACGGCCTTCTTCTGGGGGGCGACCTTCGCGGCCTTCATCTCGATCATCATCAACTCGCTCGTGGGCCAACTCCTCGCCGAAGCGATTGACCCGTACACGGGCCGCTATTACGCGATGATTCTCTCCGCGCCCGTGGTCGAAGAGTTCTCCAAGGCGCTCGTCCTCTTCGCGCTCTTCTGGTGGAAGAAGGACGAGTTCGACGGCATCCTGGACGGCATCGTCTACGCCGGGATGGTCGGCCTCGGGTTCGCGATGACGGAGAATTTCAAGTACTACGGCGAGGCCGCGGTGATGGGCGGGAACACGCTCTCCGGCCTCTTCATCCTGCGCGGGACGATCTCGCCCTTCGCCCACCCGCTGTTCACCTCCATGACGGGGATAGGGCTCGGCTGGGCCATCCAGACGCACAACAAGGCGGTCAAGGGCATCATGCCCGTGCTCGGGCTCTTCGCGGCGATGCTGCTCCACTTCTTCTGGAACCGCTCGGCGCTCGGCGGCCCGGTCGCCTTCTTCGTCGTCTATTTCCTGGTGATGTTCCCCATCTTCCTCGGCGCGATCATCGCCATCGTCTTCGCGCTCAGGCGCGAGGGGCGCATCGTCAGCTACCACCTCTGGAACGACTGCCAGCGCGGGCTCTTCACGCCGCACGAGTATTACAGGCTCTGCACCGTGCGCGGGCGCATGGGCGCGTCCTACAGGGCGCTCACGGGGGGCGGCCTGCGCCTCTGGCGCGCGCGCATGCGCTACAACCAACTGGCGAGCGAGCTGGCCTTCCACCGCAGCCGCGTCCACCGCGGGCTGATTACGGACCCGCGCGCGGCGCACGAGCGCGAGATGGCTTTCGTCAACCACCTGGCGGAGCTGCGGCGGCAGCTCGGCCCTTTCTGAAAAAGGCGCAAAACTTGCTCGCGCGCTTTCCAGGGAATGGCTTATACTAGGGCGCTCTTCGGACCGAGGCTGTTCGCGACGGCACTGACCACGTGAAGATTCAACTCTTACCAAGCACGTTCGACGCACAAGGGCGCGCCACGCAGGAGCAGCGCCTGACCTGCTACCTGGTCGACGACCGCGTGGCGATTGACGCCGGGAGCATCGCGCTCTCCATGACGCCCGCGCAGCGCGAGACCGTGCGCGACATCATCGTCACGCACCCGCACATGGACCACATCGCGAGCCTCCCCATCTACATCGACGACCTCTTCGGCTTCCTCAAGAGCCCCATACGGATTCACGCGACCGAAGAGGTGATAGAACTCCTGGAGCGCGACGTGTTCAACTGGACCGTCTACCCGCGCTTCTCCGAGCTGAAGAACGAGCACGGCCCCGTGATGGAGTACCTGCCGTTCAAGACGGGCGAAGAGTTCAGGGTCGCGCACCTGACCGTGACCGCCGTCAACGTCAACCACATCGTCCCGACCGTCGGCATGATCGTGACGGACGGCAAGTCGACCATCGCCTTCAGTTCCGACACCGCGGAGACCGAAGACTTCTGGAAGCTCGTCAACAGCACCCCGCGCATCGACGCGCTCTTGATTGAGTCGTCTTTCCCGAATTCCATGGCGGAACTCGCGGAAGCCTCGCGCCACTTCACGCCCGAATCGCTCGCCCGCGAGCTGCGCAAGCTAGACCACAACGGCCTAGACATCCTGACCGTCCACCTCAAGCCCGCCTACCGCGAGCGCGTCGCGCAGGAACTCAAGGCGCTCGCCATCCCCAACCTTGAAGTCATGGAAATCGGGCGCACCTACGAGTTGTGAATTGAGTGAGCCCCGGGGAATCTCACGCAAAGACGCAAAGGCGCAAAGAAAAGAGTTCCGTTTTCTTTGCGCCTTTGCGTCTTTGCGTGAGACGTTTTCCTTAACAGAGCGGGTCTAACTTTTCGCTGATGGTGGGTAGCCCGCTCAGCGCCTTCTCGGCGTTGAGCGCCGTGTACTGCGTCCACTCCTCCGGCACCTTGTCCTCCGGGAAGATCGCTTCGACGGGACATTCCGGCACGCAGGCGTCGCAGTCTATGCACGTCTCCGGGTTAATAACCAGCATCTCATCGTCCAGGTGAAATGCCTCCACGGGACAAACCAGAGCACAGTCCGTGTAGCGGCATCTCACGCAAGGTTCCGCGACAACGTAAGTCATGAAATTCATCTCCTCCGGCGTGTTCTCTTGCGGCGGCGAGGCGCAACTCCCTGCGTCGCTATCGGCCACTCCTCGACGGCGGCGCGCGCGCTCTGCAACCACAACTTGTATTTAAGTCCGCGCCTATATTAAGCACGAAAGCGCGCGATTGAAAAGGGGAGACGGGCGGTCACCGGCGCTCGACGGAGAGGGCGATTTTCATCTCCCCTCCCCGGCCTTCCAACCGTGCCTGGGCCCGCCGCCGGAGAAGTCGTAGAACTTGAGGTCCGACTCCTTGAGCATCTTCGTCAGGAGGATTATCTGGCCCGTGTGCATGGAGAAGTGTTCTACGACGTGGAAGACCGCTTCGAGCACCGTCACGTCGTAGCCCTGAATCCGCCGCGGCTCAAGGACGCGCGCAGGGTCCAGGCGGGCGAGCACGTCGTCCACCTCCGCGAGCGTTTGCCTGATGAGTTGGAGCAACTCCCCGCGCGGGATGACCTCCCGCCGGTCGAACTCAAGCTGGCGCTCGCGGCCGTCCGCCGTTTGGCCCACGCCGCTCACGACCCACTGCCGCGCGTTCCCCGCCAGGTGCAGGAGCAGGTTGCCCACGCTGTTCGACTCCTCGTTGGCGCGCCACCACAATTCCTCGTCGCCCAGCCGCTCAAGGCAGCGCTCGATCTTCGGGAGGTACTCCCCTGCGAGCAGTGACCTCGCTTTGACGATGAATGCTTGGGCGGCGTCGCTCATGAAAGGAACTGTCCGGCGGGCTGGCTTTATTCGTCCGACGCGGGGGGATGTTTGTGCTTGGCCTTGCGCATCGCGGGGCGCGCTCGCTCGGCCGGCTTGGCCTGGCTGAGCGCGTGGCCCGGCGGCGCGAGCGGCTTGCGTATCGAGTCGAACACGGGCCGCGCGGCGCTCTTCTTGCCGCCCTTCTGTCGGGTCTTCTTCAAGGCGCTTCACGCTCTCTTTCGCTGATGGCGTGATGCTAAATTTTCCGGCGCGCTTCTGTCAATGTTTTGTCTCGCGCCTTTACAGAAGCTTTACAAAGGTGAAGGGCGACCCCGTCAAGGTCGCCCTCGTCTGTGCCCGCCCCTTGCTCGAATTCGTCTGCCGTCCGGCGAAAATGGTGCAGAGCGCGCGCTCCAATGGTGAGAAGATTTTTAAGCCTCGTTCGGCTGCGCCGGGTCGCGGAACAGCGCCTGGATGGCGCGCTTTGTCCGCGTCGTCTCGGTCCGCCGCTTCTGCTGAAACTCGTTCACCCAGTTCGTCACTGTGCCGACCATGTCGCGTGCCGTTTCCTGGGCCGATTTCCTTTGGGGATCTTCGACTGCACTCTCTTTACGGTTGCGCTCGTCGCGCTTGATTACTTTTATCGGGGTTTTCTTTGTCATGTCCTTTTACTTTCTTTCCCTGTGATCGCCTCGGTTATTGCTTTAACGAATTTCCTGACCGGGAGTTCCTTTTATGTTCGCTAGAACGCCGACGCGCCACCATTCTTGCAAACGCGAGGCCACAATTTTCTGTGACCCGGCACGGAGCCTCCGCCAACTCTTTCTCTTCCCCTTGTACACTAACTTAGACGCCGTCTAGCGCGACTCGGACCAAAATTTTTCAGAAAGCGCGCGGGCTCATAAAGCGTCTGCCGGACGCCCATGTCGTGGCTTCAATGCGTACATTGGGAAGTGAGCGTCTGTTTGATTTCGGACAGGCTCGAAAAGTTGCCCGCCGTCTTTGCAGAATGCCAAACCGCGCGCCGCGCCCCCGCGCTTTGCCAAGCCGCCGGCGGGGCCGGGCGGACGCGCGCCGCCCCCTCAGACTCGAAGAATCGCGAAATTGTTGAGGAAACAGGCCCTTCTTTAACAACCCCTCCGCGCGGCCGAAGCTGGCATATGCGTTGCCCAAGAGCGTTGCGCCATGCGTTTGAGCGAAGCCATCACGATTTACCTTGCGGCGGGCGCGCCCTTCGGTTTCCAACACTTCCTGCGCGACAGATGCGCCGGCCGCCTGCGCTCTTTCTACAGGGCCGCGCGCGCCGCGCTCCTCTGGCCCCTCGCCGCCGTCAAACTTATCTTCTCCCGCGAAGGCCCGGACGCGGCGCTCGACGAACGGTCGGCGCAACGCTGTGAACAGGTCGCGCGCGCCCAGGGCAGGCTGCTCTCGTCGCTCTACAGGCTCGCCGAGTTGGCACAATCCTCGTTGGCACAATCCGCGACGGCGGCGGGGAGCGCCACAGTGGAGCGCGTCGTCCGTACAGTCCGCGAAGCCGCGGAGAAATACATAGGGCTGACGCTGGCCGCCGCCGACGCGGACCCGGACGGGCCTTTGGCCCAGCGCGAGCTGGAGCTTTACCGCGTCGCCGGGCGCAAGGGCGCGGACCTCCTACTCGCCGGCCGCTGCGTGCGCAGGCGCAACGCCGCGCGCCTCATCAAGCACCAGGCGCGCTCTCGCCTGGAACTCCTGCACGCCCTCGCCGAAATCCGCGAGACCGTCTGCGCGGGCGCGGGGGACTTGACGGCGACACATCACGCGAGCGTGGCGGCGGTCAGGCTGTACGCCTGCGCCCTCGACCTGCTCTCGATTTTGGAAGGCGCGGCGGCCGCGGCCGGAGTCTCGAAACTGCTCGACGCGGAGTGCGCGCGGCTCCGCGAGTTGGAAGCGTTGAAGGAAGCGCGCGCCACGAAGGAGGAGACATGCACAGCGTATACAACCCACAGAGCCTTCACGGGCAAGCCACAGACCCGGAGCTTGAGTTCCAGTTGAACTGGCTGCTGAGAGAGAACGAGCTGGCGGAAATTCACAAGCGGTCTTTCCGCGACGCGCGCGAAGAGGAGGAGATGCTCTTGATGCGCCGCCCGGTCGCGGCCAGGGAGGCTTACGCAGACTTCGGCCTCCTGCTCGGCACGCTTCCCCCCGCGGCCATCTTCCTCAAGCTCTTCGGCGGCGCGATGGTCGACACCCGTTTCGGCATCCACGTCGGCGCCTTTTTTCTGCTCCTCTTGATGAACGTTTTCTGCGCCGTGGCCGGGCGCTATTTCGGCTCAAGGCTGAGTCGCCTGGCGTCGGCCGCCGAGGACTTGTGGTGGCCCGCGATGATCCTGGGCGCGGCGGGCGTGGGGTTCATGTGGGGCGTGGCGACGGGCGCGGTGGGCGGCCTCCCGGCCTACGGCTTCGGCTCAATCTTCGGGGCGCTCTTCGCCGTCCCCGTCGGCGTGCTCGCCTTCGCCCTGTTCGTGCCGCTTCACCGCCTGCTCGCGCGCGGTGGTATGATTGACGCGCGCCACCTGTGGCCGCTCGCGTGCGGCGTGGTCACGTTCATCAGCGCGCTGATTCTCAACCTCTAAGTAATCAGCAGTCAGTAGTCAGTAATCAGCCAAAAGCTTTTACTGATTACTGACTACTGATTACTGACTACTGTCCCATGCTCCTGGCCCTCCTGCTGCTGTCGCTGTTCCTGATCGTGCTGCTCGGCTTCTACGTCTTCGTGGCCGCGCCGCGCAGCCGCACGCATCAGACGTTCGCGGCCTTCGTCGCCTGCCTGGCCCTGTGGACGATCAAGGACATCGCGCTCTGGGGCTTCGCGGCGGACGCTCCATCGGCCGCGTGGTGGGCGGGCGCGAGTTTCGTCATCGCGCTCTTCCTGCAATACACGCTCGTCGTCTTCGCCTGGGTCTTCCCCGAAAACAGGCCCGTCCCGTGGCGGCGCGCGCTCGTCATCTTCGCGCCCGGCGCGGTCCTGATTCCCGCCGTGCTCGCAGGGTGGATGTGGGAGCGCGTAGGCTTCACGGGCGCGGAGTTCGACATCAAACTGACGCCGCTCGCCTACGCCTTCGGCTTCTACGCCTACGGCGTGATGGGCTACGGCTTTTACCTGCTCTACACCAAGTACCGCCGCTACCGCGGCCAGCTCTGGGGCAAGCAGACGGGCGCGATCCTCTGGGCGCTCGCCATCACGGTCACGCTCAACACGCTCGCCAACAACCTGCTCCCGCTCTTCGGCGTCTACTCGCTCCTGAAAATTGGCTCGCTCTTCGTCGTCCCAGGCGTGCTCGTCTTCGCCTACGCCATCTCGAACTTCAAGCTCTTCTCCCTCCAGTCCGCCCTAGACCAGTTCCGCCTCTTCCCCGTCGCCTACAAGGTCGCGCTCTCGATTGCGGCCGTCGCCGTCCTGAGCTTCGCGCTCCTGCAAATCCCCATCGTCTGGTGGAGCTTCGGAAATGGCCCAACTGCCGAAGCCTGGCGGCGCTACCTGGTCTTCAGCGTCGTCACCGCGCTTGTGCCAAATCTGATCCTGGTCGCGCTCATCATACGCACCATCTCGCGCCCCGTGAGGAGACTGACCGAGGCGGCCGTCGAGGTCGCCGGCGGCGCTTACGGCACGGAGGTCGCGCTCGAAAGCAACGACGAGATGGGACTGCTCGCCGCCTCCTTCAACGAGATGAGCCGGAAGATGCGCGCCGACATAGAGCAGCTACGCCAGTTGAACGAGCACTTAATCCGCACCGAAAAACTTGCCGCCGCCGGCACGCTCGCCGCGGGCGTCGCGCACGAGGTCAACAACCCCCTGGCCTCCATCTCGTCGCTCGTGCAGATTCTGCAAACGCGCTGCGCCGGCGACCGCGAAGCCGGCGAGATGCTCCGGCTCATCTCGCAGCAGATCGCGCGCATCACGCAGGTTCTGCGCGACATGATGGACTTCGCGCGCACGCGCCCGCCCGAGCGCGCCCCGCTCGACATCAACGCGGCGGTCGCGGCGAGCCTGCGCCTGGCCTCCTTCGACAAAGGCTTCCAGCGCCTGCGCGTGACGAGCGTTCCCGCAATGGGCGCGCCCGCGATTTCGGCGGACGCCGGCCAGCTTCAGCAGGTGTTTCTCAATCTTCTCTTGAACGCGCGCGACGCCATGCCCGAAGGCGGCGAGCTTCACGTCGAAACTCGCTACGACCCGAAGGCGGGCGAGGTCATCGTCGAAATTAGCGACACGGGCCCCGGCATCGCGCCCGAGCACCGCGCGCACGTCTTCGACCCGTTCTTTACAACGAAGACCGCGGGCGCGGGCACGGGCCTGGGGCTCGCCGTCTGCTACGGCATCGTCACGGCGCACGGCGGGAGCATAGAGATAACGTCCGACGACGGGCGCGGGACGCGCGTGAGTGTCAGGCTTCCCGCGCGCGACCAAGGGGCCGGCGAACACACTTATGCCTAGAATCATTCTCAAGACTTTCATCAAAGCGCCCGCCGAAGTTTGCTTCGACTTGTCAAGGAGCGTTGTTGTTCACATGGCTTCGACCGAGGGCTCGGGCGAGCGGGCCGTCGCGGGCGTGACATCAGGGATGATGAATCTGGGCGACACGGTCACCTGGGAGGCCGTGCACTTCGGCGTCCGCCAGCGCCTCACGTCCAGGATTACGGCCTTCGACCGCCCGCACCTGTTCGTCGACGTGATGTTGCGCGGGGCTTTCAAGCGCTGGCACCACACGCACCTCTTCAAGCCCGCGGACGGCGGCACGCTGATGGTTGACGACGCTGACTACGCCTCGCCGCTCGGCCCGCTCGGGGGCCTGGCCGACGCGCTCTTTCTCAAAAGCTACATGACGCGGCTGCTCGAAGCGCGCAACGACTACATCAGGAAACTCGCCGAAGCGCGGTCGTCGAGCGAGTGACAGGCTGACGCCGCGCACGTGCTAAACTTTTAGCGGCAGGTTGAAGATGAGAACAGCGCCCTTAATCTTAATCGCCGAAGACGAAGACCTGATGCGTGCCATCCTGACGCGTCTCCTGGAGGAGGCGGGCTACCGCGTCGCGGCCGCTTCGAGCGCGGAGGAGGCTTTGGAGCGCTTCGCCGCCGAGGAGGTCGCCGTCACGCTCACAGACATACGCATGGCCGGGATGGACGGCCTCGCGCTCCTGGATCACCTCAAGAACATAGACCCCGAGGCGCTCGTCATCGTGATGACGGCCTACTCGTCCGTCGACTCCGCGGTCGCCGCCCTGCGCAAGGGCGCTTACGATTACGTCACCAAGCCTTTCGTCAACGAAGACCTCTTGCAGTCCGTCAAGAACGCCCTGCGCCAGCGTGAGCTTTTCCGCGAGAATCGCCACCTGCGCCGCGAGCTCGACCGCCGCTACAGCTTTTCCGAAATCATAGGCACCTCAACGGCCTTGCAAGCGGTCTTCCGCCTCGTCGAAAAGGTCGCGCCGACGAGCACCAACATCCTGATTCAGGGCGAGAGCGGCACCGGCAAGGAACTGATCGCGCGCGCCATACACCACAACAGCCCGCGCTCCGAGCGCCCCTTCGTCGCCGTCAACTGCGGCGCGATCCCGGAGACCCTGCTCGAAAGCGAACTCTTCGGCCACACGAAGGGCGCGTTCACGGGGGCCGTGACCAGCAAGCTCGGCCTCTTCCGCTCGGCCGAAGGTGGCACAGTTTTCCTGGACGAGGTCGGCGAGATTTCCGCCGCGATGCAGGTGAGACTGCTGCGCGCGCTGCAAGAGCACGAGGTCACGCCCGTCGGCTCCTCGGCCGCCGTCCAGTTCGACGCACGCATCATCGCCGCGACCAACCGCGATTTGGAGAAAGAAGTTACCGAGGGGCGCTTCCGCGAAGACCTCTTCTACCGCCTCAACGTGATAGAGATTTACCTGCCGCCCTTGCGCGAGCGGCGCGAAGACATCCCGCTCCTGGCCCGCAGCTTCATCACGCGCACGGCCCGCGAGCAGCAGCGCGAGGAGAAACCCGTCGAGCCCGCCGCCCTCTCCGCGTTGATTAACTATCACTGGCCCGGCAACGTCCGCGAGCTACAGAACGCGATAGAGCGCGCCTTCACGCTGAGCAACGACGCGATTGACCTCGACAGCCTCCCGCCCCGCGTCCGCGACGCCGCCAGCCCCACCCCCATGCGCGACCCCGACGGGCTGCGCCCCACCCTCGAAGAAGTCGAACGCCGCCACATCCTCGAAACCTTGTCTGCCGTCAACCAGGACAAGGCCCGCGCCGCCAACATCCTCGGCATAGACCTCTCGACGCTCTACCGCAAGCTCAAACGCTACGACGCGGTTTAAGCTGCCGTCCAATAGAAGTGTGATGGCGCGGGATTTCTAAGGGTACTCTACGACAGAACTTCGAAACTCTCGGCCCTCGCACCGACGGCAGCCTGTTCGTGCGTCCCGGCACGCCGTTACTACCACCTGGCTATAAAAACGCGCGTCGTTCTGGTAGGCGTCATATCTCAGGTTCACTACCTTCTTTAAACTCTGCCCGGCGGGTACCTCGTAGTCATCATACCCGTCGGAGGGGTTTCCTCCCTTATCTATGTGGAGGACTGAGCACAAGGTGAACTCGGATTTCCGATCCAAAAGTTCCCACGTGAACGTCATGGGAATCCACTTATGCTCTCCGTCCTCCCCGTCCACCGTTTCTCCCTTCGCCGGGAACAGCAATCTGACCTCCGAGATGGCATTTTCCGCTTTCGCGTAATCCCTCTCGTCACTGTCTATTTCTTTCACGAGTCCGGGCGTCAGTTTCCTACGCGCCATGATGGCGTAGCTGTGCAGATTCTTGTCGCCTTCCCAAGTCCTCTGCTTCAACAAACCCACGGCGTCCTCAATATCTAATCCTTCCCCGGCGGCACGGCCGACCTCGCCCAACGCCTCGATAACGGAGTCTTCCGGGCTCTTCCTCTCTCTCAGCAGGTCCGTGAGCTTCTTAAAAGCCCTCACGTCCTTGATCTCGCCGAGCGCACGGACCACTGCCGCTCGCACTTCATCGGATTCCTTGCCGTTCAGCAGGTTGATTAAAGACTCGACCGCTTTGCCCCCCGCCGCCGCGGGGCCGATTTTGCCCAGGGCGTGTGCGGCGAATTGCTTCGTCTCGTCTCTTTTATCCGAGAGTTTTTCGACCAGAAAGGGGATCGCCGCGGGGCCTATTTTACCCAAAGCCACCGCGGCCGTGTTGTCAGATAAGTCGTCACGCTCGAAGGTCTCGATCAGCGGCTCTATGGCACTCTCGTGTCTTATGTCACCCAGGGCGTACTTCACTTTCTTGCGCACCTCCGCGTCCTCGTCCTCGCCCTTGAGGACCGCGGCGAGGGCTGGCACGGAATCTTTCGCGTCAGGCCCGATCATCCCCAGCACCTCGGCCGACGCCGCCCGCATTCCAACGTCCTCACCGCCGAGCGCCGCTACGAGACTCGGCACGGCGGAACCCACGCAGCCGCGCAAGGCTTCCGCGACATATCCGCGCGACTGCGGACTCATGTCCTTGATCATGGGGGTCAGGTAGCCGACTACGTCCGAGCCCATTTCCCCCAGGGACGCGGCGGCGGCTTGCGCGTCTTCCGGCTTGCTGCTCTTGAGGTCTTCGGCTAACGCCTTGATCCGGCTGTGACGGTAATAACCGCACACCATGATGACCGCCAGGGCCAGGACCGAAACGAGTGTGAGGAAAGACCAGGTTTTCACTGCTCGGAAAGAGACTCTCACTTGTTTCTCCCCTCCGCCCATCTCGGGCGGGCGCGAGCTGCGATGAGGCCGACGAATCCTTTCAGCTTTCGCGTTCGTCGCCTGACGGGCCGATCTTGTCGGGCTGACGGACGTTGATAATGGCCTGAGGGTCCCAGCCCTTGAGCGCGACGAAAATCTTTAGGAGTTGATCCTGATTGATTTTCCCCTTGGTGCGGAGGCGTTCGAGCATTTCCAGGATGAGCGCCGAATCCGAGTCGAAGAGCTCCTTGTACATGTTGAGTCTCTTCCCGTCGATTTCGATTTCAGTTTCCTTCATTATTCGGATGGATTCGGCCAGGTGTTTTGCTTGCAGCGGCTCGAAGCTTGAGATGAATGCTTGCAGGGCCTTCTTCATGACCTCGTCCTCGAACTTTATTGAGGCCACGACCCCGCGTAATCTCAGCCCGTGATCTTCCGCTTCCTGCCTGAGTTGTTCTTGCAGGTTATCGGCCAGCTTCCTGGAGATTTTTTCCACACTCGAGTCTATGACCTCGGAGGCCTGACTGCCCTGGCCGTCCGCCCGGTATTCCGGCATGGTCAGGATAATCATTTCGTAAATGCTCTCGTGGGAGAGGGTCGCCCTGACGGTTGATTTCGTGGCTTCCCCGAATAATTCTTCCGCGACCATCCGGGCGTTGATCTCTCCCTTCTCGTTAAGCCGCCTGGCCGCCTCGTTCCCGTAGGCGTAGGTAGTTATTACTTCGGCATTGTCATCGGCGTCGGCCTTGATATTGATGGCGGACTTAATCTGAACCTCTACATGGCACCGGATGCCCCCGCGTGTCGGTGCCGTGCCTTGCCAGTCCCAACGCTGGTCATAAAGCCGCATGCGCGGCCCGATGCTCTCCCCAAGCCACGCGGTGATCAAACGTGACCCTCCTATCCTGTCCTTGATGTCTAGCTTGAGCAGCTTATCCATCGGGCTGCCGTTACGTTCGAAGATGACGATCTCGTTCTTCTTCCAGACGACGAGCTGCGCCACCCCCCAGAGTATGTCTACCTTCCCCAAATCCCTGCTCGCGGCGCGGTGGCGCGCCAGCGGGACTTGCCCGAACGCGAACGCCGCCAGGAACGCGATACCTCCCAGAATGTATAGGGTTGTCATCATCATTTGATACCTCTAGAGTTCGCGGGACAGAGCCTGCTGATAGGCGAGGGGTGATGGTAGTGCCCGCGGGGCTGACCGCCTGTGAGACGCCGCGCCCTGACGAGTGTGTTTTGACCCTTCAAAGAGGGTCGCCACAATCTTAAATCACTACCCGGCGTAGCACCACAAAAAAATAAGAGTGGGCCGGGCTTGTCGCCGCCAGTGCTCTTGTGAATAATCAACGGGCCGTGGCTTGCCCGTGCCGCTGCAAGTTGCCGGCGTCGGCCTACATTGACGGGAGTAAACGACATGCGAAGCGTGGACACCTGCGGCACGCTCGAAGAAAGACGGCGCGCATTAGGCGCGGGCGGTTGAGGCGGCCCCGCGGCTCGGAGGCAAGATGCAGGAGAGGCGAATCATCACAAGGGTCTTGAGTAAGGAGGACGCCCCGATGGGCCGGCCCCCGGCCGTCGTCCTGGTTGACCCCAAGTACGCGCACAACGTCGGGATGGTCGTGCGGCTGGCGTCCTGTTACGGGCTGGGCCAGGTCTGGTTCACGGGCGAGCGTGTCTCGCTGGACATCTCTTACAGGAGGCGGCTCCCCCGCGAGGAGCGCATGAAGGGGTACGCGGATGTCGAGATAATCAATTACGATTACCCCTTCGAGCAGTTCGCCGACGCGGTCCCCGTGGCGGTGGAGGTGCGGCAGAAGTCCGAGCCGCTGCACAGCTTCGAGCACCCGGAGAACGCCGTGTACGTCTTCGGCCCCGAAGACGGCAGCGTGTCGAAGCCGCACCTCAATCACTGCCACCGTTTCGTCGTGATCCCTACGAAACACTGCCTCAACCTCGCGACGGCGGTCGCGACGATACTCTGGGACCGGCAGTATAAAAGCTGGCTCGGCGGGGAGGCGGGCGACTTGGTGACGCCCGGCGAGTTCGAGGGCCGCGGGCTGGTCGAGACACCAGACGATGTCGTCTGGTGACGAACGGGGTCGTCTGGTCACATTCGGCCAGGCGCTTCGAGAGCGGGCCTTTCATCGTCATCAAGGATTCCAGATGAAGTTGTGTCGGAGAGCAATCGTCTTGTGCGCGCTCATGGGCTGCGCCTCGGCGCATGTCGCGTGGGCGCAGGAAGGGCGGCGGCCCGCGCCGAACGATTCGTTCCCGCAGTGGTCGCACGACGGCAGGAGAATCGTTTTCACTTCGGACCGCGACGGCGACCCGGAGATTTACGTGATGGAGGCGGACGGCTCGAACGCCGCGCGGCTGACGAGCGCGCCGGGGCGTGACGCGCACCCCTATTTTTCGCGCGACGGGCGCAGGATCGTTTTCCAGTCGCCGCGCGCGAACGGCGCGGACACGAACATCTATTCGATGGACTCGGACGGGTCGAACGTCGTGCGGCTGACTGACCTGAAGGGCTTCGCGGGCGTCCCCGTCTACTCGCCGGACGAGAAGAGCATAGTGTTCCAGTGGCGCGAGAGTAACGATTTCAAGGACGGCAGGAAGTGGCGCGTCTGCGTGATGAAGTCGGACGGGAGCGGCCTTCGCGTTATCACGCCGGGCGAGGCCAACGACCAGGTGCCGAACTGGTCGCGCGACGGCCGGCGGCTGCTCTTTTATTCAGACCGCACGGGCAGGAACCAGCTTTACACCATGAAGCCGGACGGGAGCGACGTGCGGCGGCTCACGTCCACGGAGTCCAACGACAACGCCGCGTTCTGGTCGCCGGATAACAGAAAAATCGTTTTCACCTCCGACCGCGACGGCAACAGCGAGCTATACGTCATGGACGCGGACGGCAAAAACGTGCGCCGCCTGACCAACACGCGGGCGACCAAGTACGGCGGCGTCTGGTCGCCGGACGGCCTGAAAATTCTTTTCACCGCGGAAGAAGACGACCGGTCGCAGATTTACGTGATGAACGCCGACGGCTCGGGCCTCAAGAGCATGGCGAGAACTCAAAGTGGGCCAGACAAACTCGCGGGCGAGTTGGACGCCTTCCTGACCAAGTTGAGTAAGGACGGCTACTCGGGCTCCGTGCTCGTCGCGCGGCGTGGCGAGATTCTACTGCACAAAGGCTACGGCCTCGCAGACCGCGAGCGCGCCATCCCGAACACGCAAGCGACGCTCTTCAACGTCGCCTCCGTGGGCAAACTGTTCACGGCGGCGGCCGTCCTACAACTTGAGATGAGGGGGAAGCTCAGCACGAACGACCTCGTCAGCAAATACCTGGGGCCTTTCCCCAAAGAGAAGAGCGCCGTCACCATTCACCACCTGCTGACTCACACGGGCGGTCTCGTCAGGGACGGCGCGCAACTCGACTACAGCAGCCGCAAGGCTTTCGTCCAATCCATCAAAGACACGCCCGCCGAATCCGGGCCGGGCGAGAAGTACCGCTACAGCAACGCCGGCTACACGCTCCTCGCCGCCGTGGTCGAAGAAGTCTCCGGGCTGCCGTTCGAGGTCTACCTGCAAAAGAACATCTTCGAGCCGGCGGGCCTCAACTCGACGGGATTCGCCTGGGATAAGAGGTTTGGAAAGTCCGCGGTCGCTGTCGGGTACGCGGGCAAGAAGCTGGGGGAGTTGAAAGCCGCCCCGCCGCAGCCGGACCTCTGGGGGGCGCGCGGCCCCGGCAATCAAGTTACGACGGTCGGCGACCTCTACAAGTGGATTCAGGCGCTACGCCGTGACACGGTCCTCTCGCCCGAAGCCGCGAAGAAGATGTTGACCGCTTACGTCGGCGACGAGGGCTACGGCTGGCACGTCACGAAGACCGCGCGCCGGACGGCGCTGGCGCGCAAGGGCGGCGGCCGCCCCGACTTCGAGAGCGAGGTCCGCTGGTACCTGGACGAGGACGTGGTCGTGCTCCTGACCTTCAACAACCACATGGGCTTTCGCGTCCCCGCGGCCGACGGCATCGAGCGGATAATCTGGAACGGGAAGTGACCCGGCTATTCCGGCGAGGGCATCTTCATGATTTGGGCCACGAGCGGGACGGAGAGCTTTCGCCTGCCGCTCGCGACTTCCAGGGTCTCGGGAATTGGCACAGCGGGCTCCCGTGAAAAATAGGCGACGACGGCGAAGTTCTTTTCCCTGCCCTGCTTGATTTCGTAGACGGCTATGGAGTGAGCGCCGAGCCGCCGGAGAAAGTCCGAGTGCTCGTCGCGCGCGCGGTTGGCCTCTTTCTCGCTCGCCATGACGGTTACTTTTCCGCGCGCCGCCGGACGACGAGCGTGACGCCGAGGGCCTTGAGCACCTCGCCGATGGGGTTGAAGATGCTGCTTCCGCCCGCCTCGCCCTCGGGCTCCGAGCCGGAGAAGTGCAGGCCGACGGCCTTGCCCGTCTCCTTCTCGATGACCAGCGCGCCCGAGTCGCCCGCCTGCGTGTAGCGCGTGCAGAGCACCTGGTCGATGAAGCCTATCTCGCCCACGCCGGGGTAGAAGACGACCGTGCGGAAGTTCACGTCGAGCACGCGCCCGGTCGTCCGCCCTGTCGTCCGCCCGACCTTCGTCACGCTCATCCCGCGTTGCGGCTTGAGCCTGCCAGCGGGCAGGCCCAGCCACTTTATCTCCTCCTTGATTTGGCCCAGGCGCTCCTCGACGGGCTCGGCAATGGCACAGTCCACGCGGTTCACGAAATCTCCCCCGGCCTCGAACCTGACGAAGTCCGCGAGCCTCGCCACGAGGTCTTCGGGCTCCGCGCCGCCGTCGTGCCTGCCCGGATAAAGGATGGCGTCGCCCTTCTCCGCGAGCCCGCTCGCGGCGAGGACGTGGCTGTTGCTGAGCATCATCAGCCGGCCGTCCTTGCGGACGAAAGCGCCGAGCGTGCCCGCCTCCACGTTGACGTGCGCGACGCTGTTGCCCGGCTGTACGGGGTGGCGCACGGCGTTGACTTCGAGCCGTATGCGGCCGATGGCTTTAACGTCCGTCGGGATGGTCTGCGGGCCGGAGACGGCTTCGGGCAGCGCCGGCGGCACGGCCTCGTCCGCGCGCAACTCCGCGAGCGGAATCTTCCTGGCGACGTAGAACGTCAACGCCAGCCGGCCCGTGGGCCGGCCCTCAGACTCCTTCTCGCTGATGCCGACGGCGACGACGTTCTCCGAGTCGACGACCCGCCTGAGATTGTCCACGTGCTCGCTCTCGCCGCGCGTGAACGAGCGCATGTCGCGGCGGGAGGGGGCGGGAGGGGCGGCGGTCAGAAAGTCCAGCGCGCGCAGGATGTCTTTTTCCGAGGCCATAAATTTTTAAGGGATGAGGGATGAAGGATGAAAGGGGTTTGAGTGAAACGCTCACCGTACAGTTGATTCAACGGCCTTCACTTCATCCCTCATCCCTATCCCTCATCCCTTTCTCAGTGGTTGGCGTTCCACTCTTTGGGCATGAACTCGACGGCGACGGCCTCGCCGTCCGACTGCGCGTCCGCGCGCTTGGGCGGGCGGTAGGTGACGAGGACGGGGCTCTCGGGCGTGCGCTCGCCGCACGTCATCTGCCCGCGGACCTCCGCCGTGTAGGTGACGAAGCGTATGCCGCTCAGAGACTCGTTGCGCAGCCGGAGCGTGCGCCGTCTGTTTCGATGACCAGCAGGATGCCGCGCTCGTCACACTCGAAGCGCACGAGCAGGCCGCACGCCTGCTGCCCGCTGAAGCGCAGCTTCTTCAACTGGGCCCCAGGCTGCGGCGCGTCGCACGGCTGAACGCTCGCGCCCGGCGGCGGGGCCTCTTCGCGCGCGGCCGCCTCCGCTATCTGCTTATCCAACTCCTTCACGCGCTCAAGGTACTGCTCGCGCGCTGTGGCCGCCGCGAGCAGCGACCGCGCCTGCCCGCGCACGACCGGGCTACAGCCCGCGCCGCCCCTCGCGAGCGGCTCAAGAATCCGCCGCACGTCGCCGAACGCCTCGCGCCGCAAGTGAATTTGTGCCAGGAGCAGCGCGTACTCGCGCCTCCGTGGCGAAAGCTCAAGCGCGCGCCGGATATGGTTGAGCGACTCGTCCAGGCGCTCGTCCCTCACCAGGTTGACCCAGGCCAGCAGGCGGTAGGCTTCGGCGAAGGAGGGGTTGAGACCTATCACCTTCTCCAGCTCGGCGCGCATGCGGCGGGCCGTCTGGTCGCCGTAGAAGGTCTCGACGAAAGTTTCCGACGCGGAGCCCTGGCGGCTGAGCGCGTAGGCGCGGTAGTAGTGGACGAGGTAGCCGCCCTCCACGCCCGCCGCGTCCTCGCGGTCCAGGAGTTTCACGGCCCCCTCGAAATCGTTCTGCCTGACGCGCAGCACGGCGAGCGCGGCGCGCGCGACGGCGAGCCGCGGGTCGAGCGCGGCGGCTTTCTCCAAATGCCCGGCCGCCTCCTCCAGCCTGTTCGTGTGCAGGAGCAGGTCGCCCAGGTAGAACTGCTCCTCTGCCTCGGTCAGAGTCCGCGCGCGCGCCTGCCGGTCGGCTTCGACGGGGCGGTCGAAAGCGATCTCCTGCCGGCGGTACTTGCCCGAGCGGACGTAAGCGCGCAGCTCGTCCTCGACCGCGGCGAAGTCCGCCTGGAAAGCCTGGCGGAAGGCGTCCTCGGTTTTCGCGCCCTGTGCCAATAATTCGAGGAAGGCGGGGAGCTGCGCGCGGCGCGGGCCGCCGAGCAGGTAGTGCACGAAGGCCCACGACTGCGAGTAGAAGAGCGCGCGCTTGGCCTGCTCCTTGTAGAAGGGCGACTCGTCGTCCACGCCGAGCAGCGTTTCGAGCGGCATCAGCTCGCGGTCCTTGAGCGTCTTGACGCGAAAGCCCACGGGGCGGCCGAGCGTCACGCGCCCGCCGCCGCCGGAGATTTCGACCGTGCTGTAGTACTCGGCCAGCCCCTCGTTGAACCAGAGCGGCACCGCGCCGTGGCCGTTGCGGACGAGCAGGTGCACGTACTCGTGGAAGGCTAGCTCGTCCATGTCGCGCGCGTAGCGGCGGTCGAGCGAGAGCGCTATGTAGTCAACGTCCGCGCCCGACTGGAAGAAGCCCGAGACGCCCGCGGGCCGGCCGTGGAAGATTGGCTCGAACTGGTTGTAGGAAGCGTCGTCCTTGAAGACGACGACGGTCAGCGGCACGGAAGAATCGAAGTGGTGTGATGGGAGCACCCTGAGGAGTGCTGCGCGGAACTGTTCGAGGCGCGCGGCGATTCTCAGCATGTCGCGCCCCTCCGCGTCGCCCACGAGCAGGAAGTTCCTGGATTGAACGCTCTCCCAGCGCGCGGGGGCCGCGTCGCCCTCCCGCGCGCGCACGACACACGCCGCCGCCAGCAGGCACAGGACGGCCGCGAGGGGGCGTGCGTAGTGTTTCACTGTTCGGCTTTTCATCGGGATAAGCCGGGAGTAAGGCGTAAGGCAAGAGGGAGAAGGGAAAGGCGAAAGTCAGGAATCGGAGAGCGCGGCTTTTGTCTTCCCTTTTCCTCTTACCTTTTTACTTTTTACTTATTGAACATGCCGCCGATGCCGCCGATGATGTCGCCGGCTTTGTCGACGATCGTGCCGCCGGCGTGTGAGAGGGCGTTATCCACCTGGCCGGCGATTGGGCCGGGCAGGCGCTCTTTCAGAAAGCCGACGACCGTGTCGATGGCCGTCTTGGCCTTGTCTTCCGACAGCCCGGTTCTCTCCGAGACTCTTTTCACCAGTTCTTCCATGATCGAAGCTCCTTCGTGAGTTTTCTACAAAGAGTTCTGCCGCGTCCGGCGCGAGGACCGCCCCCCCCTGAAGCTCAAATGAAGACCACAGACTGCGAGTTCGGAATGTCGAAGCGCTTGCGGCAACTCTTGCACGCGAGCATGTCGTCAATGCGAACCATGTAGTCGCGCGACTTGGCGAACCTCGCCTTGTCCTGCTCGTTCGCCCCGCGCGGCGGCGCGGGCTTCTTCGTCCGCCGCAGCCAGCGCACGTCGTACTCCGCGCGCTGCCGGCAGTGCGGGCAACTGAACGTCGCGCGCTTCGTCTCCTGCTGCTCGTTGAAAAAATCTCTCTCGTTCATAATCGAAATGAAGAACCCGCGAGGACGAAGCCCCCGGCCGCTTCGCTCTTCTTCCCCTTCTGTTTTTTACGTCCGACGCTCCCTTTTCCTGTGGTGCAAGACGATGCCGAGGCCGAGCATGCCGTTGACGAGCATGATGGCGTTCGTCACGACGAAGACCCAGTTGGAGACGAGCCAGCTGTAGACGAGGAAGCCCAGGGAGGCGGCCATCTGGCCTATGAAAAGCCACTTCGAGACGTTCTCGCTGGAGCCCTCCTGCCACTGCTTGTAAATCTGCTTCCCGATGGTCAGCACCAGTATGAAAGAGCTGACCCAGCCGACCAGTTCCGTCTTGTTCATCCCTCTTGCTCGATCAGGCGCTTGACGGTCGCCATGAAATTTTCCGGGTTGATGGGCTTCGGCTCGTAGGCGGTCGCGCCCTGCCCGAGTGCGAAGGTCGCGCTCCCGCTGCCGAAGCCGGTCGTCACCAGGATAGGCGTCTTCTCCAGCCCCGGCGTGTCGCGCACGCGCCTGACGAGGTGGACGCCGTCGGCCGCGGGCATCTTGATGTCCGTGATAATCAGGTCGGGCCGCGACCTCACCGCCTCGTCGTAACCCTGTATCCCGTCCTCGGCCGTCAGGACGCGGTAGCCGCGCATGTCCAGCGCCATGCGCATCAACTCGCGCGCCACCTCGTCGTCCTCGATGACCAGAATAGTTTTCATAAAACAGTGGCCAGTAGTCAGTAACCAGTGGTCAGTAGTTGAGTGACGGCGACCTTGAGCCTTGATGATTAAGAATTAAGTCCTGCGACAGGCTTTTAGCTGACCACTGATTACTGACTACTGACCACTGTTCTCCTCGCACAGCCCGCGCAGGTAGCGGAAGCTGTAGATGCCTGTCTCGTGGCCGTCGCTCCAGCGGAAGTTGAGCGCGTAGCGCCCGACGACCGCGATGTCGCCGATGGAGAGCTCGTCCGAGACGGCCTCGGGCCGCAAGACTCTTTCGCCCGTCCACTCGTTGACGCACTGCGCGCAGGGGCAGGCGCGTCTGAGTCCGGGCGCGGTGAAGCGGCACTCGCGGCCGTCGGCCCAGGTTATCCTGAGCCCCGCGTCACCATCCTGCATGATCTCGCGCGGCTCGACCGAAGGGCCGCGCCGCTCCATCACGTCACTCATGGGGCGGCCCCCGGCCGGCGCGGGCGTCTCTGATTCTTTCTACTCATGCTGGCGCACGGCCTCCTCGACCGCGCCCGCGGTGATGTCGTAATGCGAGGCGGACCAGACGGCCTCGCCGTGGCGCAGTATTATGGCCTGCGGCGACTCGTGCCGAACGCCCGTGCGCGACGCTATCTCGCCCGAGAGGTCGCGCGCGCGCTGCACGACGACGAGCGAAACGTCTCTTTCGACCTGCGACATCTGCTTGTAGGCGAAGCTGCTGATCGGGCACGTCGAGCTGTGCTTGAACACAACGACGGGCGCGTCGTGCGAGCGCGCAAGCAACTGATCCAGAGCCTGCCTGTCCGTGATTTGCGTAAAATGATCTCCCATGAGAACCACCCGCGAACGTTAACCAGTTTATGAGCCGAAGGGGACGCGCTTGATATTAGCCTAACCGGGGGGTTACGACAATCCTGCCGAATGGCCGGCGGCGGGCCGGTCTCGAATAAGAGCCCCTAAAGATAATTGGCTCAGAATCTCAGACCGGCCCCGGCCGGCGCGGGCGTCAGGGCGCTTCGCGCCGCTTTTTCTCCACGAACCGGACTTGCCTGAAATTCCTGCCCGTCCATTCGAGGTAATAAATTCCGCACGGCGCGTTATCCCTACTGAGGTCGCCGCCTTTGAATCCGCTCAAGACGAGCAGACGGCTGTCGGCCTGATAAGCGACCGGCTCGGCGTCGTCCGGCAATTCACAGAAGCCGAAACCCGCGCCTTCCAGTTGGCCGGGGAAGTACACCCTGCCGTTGCGGGCGTCGATGATCGCGCTCTGGGTGCAATTCGTCCCGCAGCCCCAGGTCGTCAGGATGTAATGCCCGGCAAAGTTCACGCCTTCCTTCGCGGCGTTCCGCAAGTTGGTGCGGAAGCGGTTCGCGTCTCTGTGGCTTTTCAGATTGACCCTGACGTTTTTGATCTTCTCTACCTTGACGGCGTATTCCGTGGGAGTCGGCGTTGGCGACTGGGCGAAACCGATTGAGCCGCACGCCAGCAGGAGCGCCGCCAGCAGAGCAATTTTGATTTTCATCTTTTCCTTTTCTTGAACGTTACCCTTGTCGTATTCAAATCCCGCGCGGACTCGGGGGAGCGCGCGTACTCCAAAAGGGGCCTGGGTCTTCGACGGCTCTCGATTATTTTCTGGGGCCGAGATTCTTCGCCGACTCGACTTTCGTTATCTTGCCGCTGGCGGACAGGTCCGCTTCGAGTCCGGGGACTTTACACCCGGCCTCGTGATCAATTGTTCCCTTGACCGCACACTGCTCTTTATCTTTGCACGCGGCCAAAATGGCCCGGCCGGCGTCCGAATCGTTCGTAAAACAATACCCCGCGTAATCACCGCTTTCCATGCCGACGTACAAAATCACAGACTCGGTTTTCCCGACTTGCAGTTCGCCCTCGACTTCACTCGCCTCGGATTGGCCCGCCGGAGTCGGCGCGGTATTTGAAACGTTGGCCGTGTTATTCACCGCCGTCTGGTTGGAATTGACGACCACCGCCACGTTAGATTTGTTGACGGTGTTCGACGTCGAAGTGTTCGACGTCGTGTTCGCCGCGTTACCGCAGGCCGTGAGGATCAGCACTATCGAAGCGATGCCTAACGTCGAGAAGATTGTGATTTTCGTGGTTCTCATTTTTCCCTTTCTTAGAGCCGATCTTTCGGTCGGCGCAGGCGTCTGCGGAGAGACGGGTCCGGGCGGCGCGTAAAATCTCACCGCCCCTCTTGATTCAGCTTGCGCGGGACTACTGCTGTAGAAAATTCGTCAGCCAATCTGGCCGCCGGCCGTCGCTAGTGATCCTGCGCGGGCGCTTCGAGGCAGGGCTTGGCGGCCGAGGCGTCGGCCGCGCGCCTCGCCTCATCGTTGGCCGTCGCTGACGGCGCGATCTTGTCCGTCACGCAGATTCGACCGGGCGTGATCTTGGCGACGGCCAGGTAGGAAGTCAACTTGGTGGAGTCCTCCGGGCCGTCGCTCGTGTTAAAGCGGACGATGAGCGCGCGCGGGACGACCCGGCCCTTCTCCTTCGTCACGCGCCACTCGGCCTTCTGCCCGACGCTGCTGAAGCCTGTGCTGATGACTTCCCAGAAGTTGAGCGGGTGCTGCTTCCCGTCCGGGCTAATCACCGTGATGGACTCGCGCGCGTCGCTGTACTCAAGCCGCAGGTTGTAGCCGCCGACGCCGCGGCAGGCCAGCGTGGAAGCGCCCGATTCGCTGTCGAGCGAAACCCTCTTGCAGTTGGAGAGCGAGCTGTAAACGCTCGTGGCGGGGTCCGCGGGCAACGACTCCCGCGTCCCTGTGAGGGGCGCGGCGTGATTCCGGCCAGAGTCGCCACCGCCGCAGTCCGCTACTTCCCACTTCGTGAGCTGATACTGCCTATCCTCTCCCGGTCTGGTTAGTTTTTGCCAGACTACGGCCTGCACGTCCTGGGTGTCCACCTCCGCGTCCGTTTCGTCCGCGGCCTTGACCTCAAGGCAGAGCCTGAAATTCGTCCCCTGAACCACCTGCCTCTCGGCGCGCTTGATGGAGACGAGGGAGAGCGGGACGCCCTCCTGCTCCCGCCGGGCGCTGACGGCGAAGTCGGCCGCCGCCACGACTTCCGCGTCATCCGTGGCCGCTTCCTTGAAGCCGCCCACGATGGGCCGTCCCTGGCCCAATCCTACGGCCGCGCAGCCGAAGGCAATGCCGAGGGCGGCGAGAACCATCAGGGCGTGCAAACTCTTTTTCATTCTGAATCCCCTACCATTAATGAACGTTGAAGACCACGAAAACGGCCGAAGATACGGGCCGCTCTCAAACTCCGCGTTGACGGGGAGGGTCAAATTACTTTGCGAAGGAGGGTAAATGATTGAAGCGGAGACTGCGAGGTGCGGCAGAACCCGTCCAAAACCATGTCGGCTAAACGGTCGCAGAGTAACACGCCGGGCTATCAAGTTGCCAGATGCTAATCTCAAATTAGAACGCCGGCGAATGAATCGACCCCTCGCGCCTGATGTTTTCTCCCGTCGATTCACGCAAGGGAAAACATCAGGCGCGAGGGGTCTAGTTAATTGCTAAGCGGCCTCCAGACTTCCTACTTCCACTCGCCGACGAGGACGAACGGCGACCAGTAGAAGGGCGCGGCGTACTTCTTGCCGTCAATCATGGCAATCTGCGCGGCGCGCATCGAAGCCGACGGCGAGGCGTCGGGCGTAGCCAACAGGCGCTTGTAGAAGTCCGTCATCAGGTCGGCCGTGGACTTGTCCGCCACCGACCAGAGCGAGACGCCGACGGTGGGCGCGCCCGCGTACATGAAGGCGCGCGTCAGGCCGATCACGCCTTCGCCGCGTTTCTCTTTTCCTAAGCCCGTCTCGCACGCGGAGAGCATGACGAGGGGCGAGCCGAGGTTGAGGTTGAAAATCTCGTCCGTGCGGATGAAGCCGTCGCCCGTCTTGTTGCCGACGAGCGAGAGCACCACGCCCGTGAACTGCGGGCGCTCGGCGTTCAAAAGGCCGTGCGTCGCGACGTGCACGACGCGGTACTTCGTGAGGTCGGCGGCCGCCACCTTCCCCTCGTTGGCTTCGAGGTCGAGCCACACGTCGGCCGTCCCGCCGCTGGCTTTGGCGAGCGCCGAAATCTGCTGCGCCTCGACGCGCGTCCCGTTGAGCCGCGCCAGTTGCAGCCCGGTCGCAGGCGCTGACGCACCCGCAGGAGCCGCAACGTCTGTCACCGCGCTCGACAGGCTCAGCCCGCGCGTGTCCGCGCCGGCCTGCGCCGTAGCGGCCGCCGCGCCTTTCGCCCTCGGGTCGGTCGAGGTGAACACGGGGTCGGCGACGATGAGCATGTTCTTGCCCGCGGGCTTCGCCGCCTGCTGGCGGATGACGGCGACGACCGAGGCCGAAGGAGCGTAGACGATCTCGTTGGTCTTAATCAGATAAGCCAGGCTCGGGTAGTCTGTCGGCCCCGTGGCCGTGACCAGCGCCTCGAAGGGGATGTAGTTGAGCGCGCCGTCGGCGACGACCAGAATCCGCTTGTCGCCGACGATTTTCGCGGCCGGCTCGACCGCAGTCTTGTAAAGCGCGTTCGAAGCCGTCGCGAAAGAGGCGGCGGGGCCGGCGTTGGTCGGGTCCGTCGTCAGGCTCAGGCCGCGCGTCGCCTCGGCCACGTCGATGCCCGCGATGCGGCGCTGTAGTTTCGGCGGAATCAGCTCCGCGCGCAGCGCCTGCGCCTGACTGTCAACGGCCGGGCGCGCCGGCAGCTTGAAGAGCGCGACGCTTCCTTGCGTGACCGCCCACAGGTACGAGGCGTCGGCACCGAGGCTGTATTCTAGAAGCGCCGTCTTGTCGTCCAGAACCTTCTGCTGGACTTCCTGAAGCGTCAGCGGCTGCGGGGCCGTCAGCGAAGCGTACTTCGGAGACGCCGCGCGAATCTGGTTCTCGATGTTGTCGTACTCGACCGACAGGGTCTCAAGCTCGGCTTCGAGCTTGTCCGTGCTCGGCTTGTCCTTATCTTCGCCCTCCGCGGCGGAGACGCCCGTCAACTCCTGCGCGATCTCCTGCTGCCGGTCCAGGTTGTCCTGCTTCTTCTTGAGCAAGTCGGCCGGCACGCCCGCCGTGATGTCCGCGCCCGATTCGCCGAGCATGTCGAGGAGCGAGCGAGCGCGCCCCTGCTCCGCGATCTTGAAGGCTTCGGCGGCGTAGGTCAGAGCCTGCCCTTCGAGCGGCGCGCCCGGCGTGGGCGCGACGATGAGCGCCATCTCCGCGAGCGCGCTCGAAGTCTCGTCGTAAACGTCTTTCGTCGTCGCGAGGAAGGTCGTGCGCGATTCGTCGGCGCGCAAGGAGCCGGCGCGAATCGTCTCGATGGTGGCGAGCGCCTCGCGGTAGGAAGCCACGGCCTCTTCCCTGCCCTTGATGGATTTCTTGGGGTCCTTGTCCTGCGAGGCCGTCAGCCAGCGCGCGCGGCCCAGGCCCCTTTGCGCGGGCCACATCAAATCAAGGCGCTTGTCGGCGCGCGCGCCCTTGACCGCTTCGTCGTAGAGCTTGACGGCGTCCTTCAGGCGGTTCTGCTTGAGGGCGATGTCGCCGAGGCTCGTGCGCGCGGCGGCGCGGACCCGGCGCGACTGGCCGAACTTCCCGATGATCGGCATCCCGGCGGACGAGAGCGCCGCGTCGAAGTGCGTGCGCGAGCCGTCGTAGTTGCCGTTGTAGTAGTCTATGCGCCCGACGCCGATCTCGTGCGTCGAGTAGAGAATGCTCTGGCGGTAAAGCTCAATCGCGCCCTTGACCGCGCCCGCCGCGGCGACGGCCGCGTCGGCCCCGCTCGTCGGGACGCTGCCGCGCAAGCCCCCGAGCCCGCCGCCGCCGAGGAGCCCGCCGACGCTGGGCTTCTTCACCACGCCGCCCGTCAGCTTCGACGGGTCCGGCTTGACGACGTTCATCTGGCTGTAGGCGGCCGAAGCCTCGGACACCTTGCCCGCGCGGTAGTTGGCCTCGCCGACTTTGGCGAGCATCAGCTTGGCGTTGTACTCGTTGTCGGGCATCCCCAGAACGGTCTCGACGCCGCTCTGCTGGCCCGCGGCCTGGCCGAAGGCGGCGTGCGCGTCCTGGTAATACTTGACGGCGACGGCGTACTGGCCCTGCCTCAGGTAAAGGTCGCCGAGCGCGTCGTTCGAGGCGGCCACGCCCTTGTTGTTGCCGGCCTGCTTGAAGCCGTTGAGCGCCGTTTGCAATTGGGCCAGCGCCTGGTCGGCCTTGCCGCGCTTGAGAAGCGCGCGGCCTTGTTTCAACGCCTGACCCGGCCCGCCCTGCGGGGCCGCGGGCTTGACGGCCGCCGAGCCTTCGGCGCGGGCACTGTTGACGAACGGATTGCCGGGAACGATTGTCGAGAGTAACGATAGGGAGAGAAGGTAAGCCAGGGATTTTGATTTGTGCTTCATGGGCGTTCTCCGGTGCAGAAGGCGGGAGGCGGGAGGCGGGAGGCAGGGGGCGGGGAAAGGAAGAGCTGTGACAGCGGCGGCTCTCGGCCCTTCCCCCTCCCGACTTCTGACTCCTGCTCCCTCACCCCTACCTGTGAATTAGGTCAACCGCCGTAATGAGAATCGGCAGGTTGGAGGAAGCGTTCATGCGTATGACGGACGGCTCGGGCGCGGTCTGTTCGAGGCCGAGGCCGCGCGTGACGGCCACCTGCTCGGCCTGCGTCTGCTTCTGGCCGTAGGTCTTGCTCTTGACCACGCCGACCTTCGCCTGCCCGCTCGCCTTCAACTGCGCCCACGCGCCCGCCGGCGGCTGCCACGGGCAGCGGTTCTGCCCGCAGTAGCTGACGAGTTGTTCGCCGACGGGGACGCCCGGCAGCGGCTCGCGCGTCACGACCACGTAGAGGCGCTCGTTCGCCGGGTTGGCGTCGAACTTGAACCAGTTCTCCACCCCCGGCTCGTTCCACGGAATCTCGTACGGGACGTGCGCCTCTATCCGGTTGTCGCCTTTTTCCAGGCGCGCGTCCGGGTAGAGCATCTGCGGCTCGCCGTCGTTCTCCGTGTGGAAGATGTAGAGGTAGCCGTCCGTGTTCGTTTCGAGCGCGAGGCGGATGCGGTCGCCCGCGCGGAAATCGCGCGCCGGGTCGACGCGCACGGCGTTGCCCTGCTCGTCGCGCATGTAGAGCGAGTAGCCGAGGCCGATGGCCCCGGAGTAGGTAGGCGCGGCGCCGGTCGCGTTGGTGACCGTGACGTTGCCCTGCGCGGCGACGGTCGTGTTGCCCGACTGGGCGTTGCCGCTCCCGCTGACGCGCGTCGTGGACTTGCGGCCGGTGGATTTCCTGCCGGTCGTGCGGCCTGTGCCAGTTCTGCCGCTGCCCGTCGTGCGCCCGCTGCTGCTGGTGCCGCTGGAGGCGGCCGCGTTCGCGCTGCCCGCGATCAGGCTGCTCGTGGACTTGCCGGAGGAGTTGACGCGCGTCGTCAGGAACGAGCCGCGCACCATCTCTTCCTCGTCCTGGGCGCGCGCGATTGTCGCGGCCCCCACGGACAGGGTCAGGGCCAGGAGTGGGACGAATATTTTGAGACGCATAATTACTCCTAATCTAGTCGGGGTGGTTGATTCGGTTTCCAGTCAGGTCGAAAGAGACTTTCTCTATCTGTAAACGCGAAAAAGCGCGCCGCTTCGGATCACTATTTGTGCTCGACGCGCACGTCGAAGATGACGGGGTCGCCGATGGCGGCCTGCGGCACTTTGACAGATACTAATGGCTCCGTTCCACCGCCGTTGAGGACGTTAGTCGCGGGCGGGTTTGCCTTATATTTCGCCCGAAACTCCGCAAGCTCCTTCTGCTCAAGGTCGGACAGCTCGCGCCCCGCCTGCTTGGTCAGGAACCCGGGCGAGGTCAACTGCGTCGGCGAGAAGATGACCGTGTAGTTCTCCGTGCCGGCCTTCTTGTCGAGCGTGATCCAGTGCTCGGCCCCGTCCTCGTCCTCCGGGAAGGCGAACTCCGTCCCGCTCTCGACCTCGTTGGTCTCGACGCCGCTCGCCTCGACCGGCTCGGCCGTCAGGAAACTCGTGGGCTTGCCGTCCTCGCCGGGGCCTATGATGTAGACGAAGCCGTCGCGGCGCGGCATGAAATGGAACTTGAAAGACTGGCCCGAGGCGAGCGGGACCACGGGCGCGACGCGCGCAGGGCCGCCGTCCGGCCCCGCCTCCGCGATCTCCAGCCAGTACTGCAAGGCTTCCGTGGCCTCGGCGGTCGCGCCCCCCGTGTTCGCGTTCGTGTTTGTAGCTCCGCCCGTGTTCGAGTTCGCACTGTTCGTGTTCTCGGTCGAGTCGCCCTTGTTGCCGAGGAGGAACCAGGCCCCGACGCCCCCGCCTATGAGCAGGACCGCGACCAGGGCGATGATGAGCGGCGTCTTCGAGGTGGACTTGGGCGCGGGCGCAGGCTCCGCCGTCACGTAAGGGTTCGACTGCGCGCCGTAGGACGGGGCCGCCTGCACGGTCGCAATCGTGGGCGACTCCGGCGGCCTGTTGTAACTCTGCCCTGGCTGGGCCAGCGAGGTCGCGGGCGGCACGGGCATGGGCGGCATCATCTGCGCCATAGAGGTCGGCGCGAGAGGCGGCGGCGGCGCGGCGTCACGCGGCGGCGCGTCGACCGTCACGATGGTCGGCGTGACGAGGTCGGCGCTCGTGTTGCGCGCCTCGGAATGGTCGCCGACGCTCGTCGGCGAGGGGGGCGCGCCGCCGTGCGTGTCGCTCGCCAGATTCAGGCTGGGCGACGAGCCCGCGAGCGCGGGCAGGCCGAGCGCGGCGCGCAATTCCGCGGCCAACTCCCCGGCGGTCGCCTGCCTGCGGCCGCGGTCCTTCGCCATCGCGCGCGCTATCGCGCGGCCGAACGCCTCGGGAACGTCCGAGACGACTTCGTTGAGTGGGCGCGGCGTGACGGTGACGTGCTCGCGCCTGAGTTCCTGGAGCGTCAGCCCGACGAAGGGCCGCCGCCCGGCGACCAACTCGTAGATGACGACGCCCAGACTGTAAATGTCCGCGCGCCCGTCGATCTCGACGCTCCCGTCGTCCGGCACTTCGCCCCACTGCTCGGGCGACATGTAGAAGGGCGTGCCCAGGACTTGCCCGGCAATCGTCAGCGCGGTCGTGCCCGACGCCTCGCCGCCCGCGATCTCCTTCATCTTGGCGATGCCCAGGTCGAGAAGTTTCGTCACGGGCTGCCCGTCCTCGCCGGGCTTGCCGAGCATGATGTTCTCGGGCTTGAGGTCGCGGTGGACGACGCCCATCGCGTGCGCGGCGTTGAGCACGCTCATGACGGGCTCCAACGCCGTGAAGGCGTCGAGCGCGGTCAGCCGCCCGCGCCTCTTCAGCTCGGCGTCGAGCGTGTGGCCCTCGACGAACTCCATCACCATGTAGATGAGGCCGTCGCTCGTGGTGCGGAGGTCGTAGACGGTGACGGCGTTCGGGTGGCGGAAGCGGCGCGCGGCCTGGCCCTCGCGGCGGAAGCGGCGCAGCCACTCGGCGTTGTTGCGCATCTGCGGCGGCAGGACTTTGATGGCGACCTTGTCGCCGAGGAGGATGTGGCGCGCGCGGTAGACCGCGCCCATCCCGCCTTTGCCGAGCATGGACTCTATCTGGTACTGGCCGTCGAGGACTGAGCCGACGATTGTTGTGGGGTCGTCTTCGAGCACCTCGCCGTCGTTGGCGCAGAAGCTCACAGTGTCTTCGTACTTCGCTTTGCAAGCGGGACAATACTTCATAAGGGGAATCTTCGCTTCAACCGTCCAGTGCTGACAAATCACTCGCGGCCCGCCAGCGCCGAATTTCAGAGGCGCGCGTCCAACAGTCTCAAGAGGAGCCACCTGGGCAGAACCGACAGTCTAGCACAGTCGGCACGCGAAGTTCGATTCGCAGATGCCGGTCGGGCGCGCGCCTCGCGGCAGAAACAAATTGCCATTTCCAGAATCAGTGTTAGAATTCGCTTCCCTCGCCGGTCTCGGAAACTCACGGCTTGAAATCTTCATCTCCTGACCGGCGCAAGCCGCCGCTCGGCCCACCATACTGGAGGAAAGTGATGTACCGACGAATCTTCGTTCCCCTGCTGTTGGCGGTCTTTCTGGCAACGCCCGGATGTCAATCGTCCGCCCCGATCAAGGAAATTGTGCTCACCAAGCTGGAGGAGGGGATCGTGTGGCACGACGTTCATTTCACCAACCGTTCGGGGAGGGATTTGCACGAGGTGAACTTAACGCTCACGGTCATCGGCGAGGAGGGCACCCCGCGCTCGGAGGAAAGGTATTACGCCACGTGGCCGAAAGATGAGACCAAGAACTTCTCCCTTTCGAGTAAAAATTCTCCCCGCAACGTGCAGAAAATCTCTCTGGCCGGGTCATGCGCGGAGGGCCGGGTTAATCTGGTGTGGACCCCGAAAGACAGAAGCCCGGACACGCCTTGACGGCCGGGCCCGCGACCGAAAGCGGCGGGCAGTGGCTCCCGCGCGGCTTGCGGGCCGCGGCCCGCTGGCATATATTGCGTGAAGTAGTCGTGCAGGATTTTCCGGCTCTTCTCTCCCTGAGCGGCCGCCGCGAACCACAGATGAAAAGCAATCTCTATAAACTCGCACTCGTCATCGGCCTGTCTTTCGTCGCGATGGCTTCGGCCCAGGCGCAGGTCGGGACCCGCGACCAGCAGGAGGGCGTGCGCCAGCGGCAGGAGCAGGAGAGCCTGGAAGCGCGCAATAAGATGGACGAGTTGCACGCGGAGGGCGCGGCGGGGCGCGCCATGCTGCCGCGCACGTTCAAGGCCACGGTCGTCGTCAGTAACAGCAGCGCCAAGGCCATCGCGTCCGTCGACTGGAAGGTCTCGCTCGTGGACCGCGAGTCGGGCGAGACCATACGCAGCTACAAGGTGACCACGCGCACGCGCATCGCGCCGGGCAAGAAGAAGAAGCTGGACAAGCGGCTGCCGCTCCCGCGCTACGGGCTGGTCAACGCGCGCGACCCGAAGTCACCCGGCACGGTCGCCAAGATCGTCCCCGAAATCACGCTCGTCACCTACGAGGACGGCTCTTCCGACACTCCGTAAACTCGGACAGTCTAGTTCCAAAGCGGCTCCCTGCTTTTCGTAGTCACCCCAGGTAAATCTTGCGGGCGTACTCTTCGACCATGCGGTCGCTGTTGAAGGCCGGGACGAGCGTCTCTAAGGAGCGGCGCATCATCCCGACCCAGCGGCGCGGGATTTTGTCCTGGTCGCGCTCGTAATACGTCGGCACGACCTCCCCTTCGAGCGTGCGGTAGAGCGACTCGGCGTCCGCCTCGTCGGCGTCCGCGGCCTCCGCGATCTCCGCGTCCTCGCCGATGGCGAAACCGTTCGTCCCGTCGTAACCCTCTATCCACCAGCCGTCGAGCACGGACAGATTGAGCCCGCCGTTGACGGCCACCTTCTCGCCGCTCGTGCCCGAGGCTTCGAGCGGGCGGCGCGGGACGTTCATCCACACGTCAACCGACTGCACGAGCTGGCGCGCGATCTCCTGGTCGTAGTCCTGTATGAAGACGGCGCGGCCGCGCACGAGCGGGTCGTACTTCCACTGTGCCAGTTGTTGCAGGATGTACTTCGCGCCCTGGTCCTGCGGGTGCGCCTTGCCCGCGAAGACGAACTGCACGGGGCGCTCCGGGTCGTTGATCAGGCGGAGCAAGCGGTGCGGGTCTTTCAGGAGCAGGCTCCAGCGCTTGTAGGCCGCGACCCTCCGCGCGAACCCTATGGTCAGGGCGCTCGGGTCGAACATCGTCCGCGCGGACTCCGTGTAGTCCATGCTCTCGCTGTTGCTGAGCCGCGTGTGGAACGTGCGGTGGCGGACGAAGGCCACGAGCCGCTGCTTGAGGAGCAGGTGCGCGCCCCACAGCTCCTCGTCCGTAATCTTGGCGACGCCCTTCTTCCACTCTTCCGCGTCGAGCGCCACCTCGCTCCAGTTCGGCCCGACGTGCTTCTCGTAGAGCGCGCGGATGAGCGGCGCGACCCACGTCGGCGCGTGGACGCCGTTGGTGATCGAGGTGATGGGCACCTCGTCAATCGTCCGCTCGGGCCAGATTTTGTGCCAGAGCGTGCGCGACACCTCGCCGTGCTTGCGGCTGACGCCGTTGGTCGAGCGGCACATCTTGATGGCGAGCGGCGTCAGCCCGAACAGCTCCTCCCCGTTGTCCGGCGTGACGCGGCCCATGTTGATGAACTCTTCGTGCGAGAGGCCGAGCTGCTCCTCGAACGACGAGCCGAAACATTTCTCGACGAGCGGCACGACGAACTCGTCGTTGCCCGCGGCCACGGGCGTGTGCGTCGTGAAGACGCAGCGCTCCTTGACCCAGCGCGCGGCCTCGTGGAACGAGAGGGCCGGCGCGGTCTCGCGCATCTCGCGCGCCAACTCCAGCGTGAGGAAAGCCGAGTGGCCCTCGTTGAGGTGGTAGACGTGCGGCTCTATGTTGAGGCGGCGCAGGAGGCGCACGCCGCCGATGCCGAGCATCATCTCCTGCACGATGCGCGTCTCGCGGTCGCCGCCGTAGAGGTGGCCCGTCACGAGGCGGTCCGTGTCGTTGTTCTCCTCTATGTTGGTGTCGAGCAGGTAGAGCGGGATGCGGCCCACGTCCGCGCGCCACGCGCGCGCGCGCACAGTGCGCCCGCGCATCTCGACCTCGACGTGCACGGGCTCGCCCGCCTCGTCCTTGACCTGCGTGATGGGCAGGATGGACGGGTGCGTCTCGCCGTAGTGCTCCTCCTGCCAGCCGTCGCGGCGCAGCCGCTGGCGGAAATAGCCGTAGCGGTAGAGCAGGCCGACGGCGACGAGCGGCAGCCGGCGGTCGCTCGCGGACTTCAAATGGTCGCCGGCGAGCATCCCCAGGCCGCCCGAATAGAGCGGCAAGGAATTGTGTATGCCGTACTCGGCGCAGAAGTAGGCGACGGGGTGCTCCCAGGTGATTTTCCTGTCGGGCGAGCCCGAGTCCCACGCGCGGTGGTCGGCCATGTACTCGTCGAAGCGCGAGGCCAATCGTGCGACGCGCTCCTTGTAAGTGGGGTCGGTCGCCATCTGCATGAGGCGAAACTCGGAGACATCCGCGAGCAGGCGGCGCGGGTTGTGCTCGCACTCTTCCCAGACGGCCGGGTCCAGATCGCGGAAGACGGCCGTGCCGCCCCCGGCCCAGCTCCACCAGTAGTTCCAGGCCAGCCGCCCGAGGACGCGCAGCGGCTCAGGCAGAGAGCGCTCCCTCGGCGCGGCGCGGCGCTCGGTCCCTTCTTCAACTTGCAACATTTAACTTCCCCTGTTCCCCCTCATCGAATTTGTGGTTCTCTAAAAACGCTTTCAGATCGCCCGGCGAGAAAAATACCAGCCGCACCTCACGTATTCTAGTCTCATGTGCCAGAAATCCCGCAACCGCGCGCGACGAGACCGCGGCCGCCTCCGCCCTCGGGTAGCCGAACGCCCCAGTCGAGATGGACGGGAAGGCGATTGAACCGAGCCCGCGCTCGGCGGCGAGCCGCAGCGAGTTGCGGTAGCAGGAGGCCAGCAACTCCGCCTCGCGCCCGTTGTGCCGGCCGTAGATGGGGCCGACGGTGTGAATCACGTGGCGGGCCGGGAGCAGTCCGGCGGTCGTCATCACGGCCTCGCCCGCTGGCAGGCCGTCGGGCAGGAGCGTGCGCCGGATTTCGCGGCACTCCTCCAGAATCTGCGGGCCGCCCGCGCGGTGAATCGCCCCGTCAACCCCGCCCCCGCCCAGCAGCGTGTAGTTCGCGGCGTTGACTACCGCGTCCACCTCCTCGCGCGTAATGTCGCCCACGAGGACGCGCACGCGGCCGCCCAAGAAAATTTGTGAGCCTTCCTCAGACATCGGGCTACAGGACTGAGGGCCGAGGGCTGAGTGCCGAGTAAAGACCGGTCGCCTTTACTCAGCACTCAGCACTCAGCCCTCGGCACTTTCTTCACTTTCCTCTCTCGGCTCGACGGAGATTTCGTCGAACATGTCCTGGCGGCGGAGGGCGTCGGCGACGCCGCGGGCCTTGTGCTCCGTGAGCGGGTGCTCGGGGTCGTTGCTGGCGATCTCGAACAGGCGGTCGTCCAGCATGACGACGCCGAGCGAGCCGAGGGCGACGCCCGGCGCGACCTCTATGTCGCCCATGTTGTGTATGCGGAAGCGCCCCGTCTCCTCGACCCAGTCCTCTATGAACGGGTCGCGCAGGGCGTGTTCGGCTTCGCTTTCGGTCAGGTATGCCCCCTCGACGATGAGGCAGTATTCGCGTCCTTTATCGGTCTTCATGGCGTGGGACGGCAAGCCTTCCAAAGGGGAACCAGGCAAATCCTTCGGGCCAATCTGACGGAGCGTGAAGCCGTAATTTACCACAAAAAAAGAGAAGGCAGGAAGGGAATCATTTCCCTTCCTGCCTTCCCCGTCTACTGCGGGTTTAGGGTCAGGTCGTCAGTAGGCTTTCGCGTACTGGTCGTTGAGCGTCCGGCGCAGGCGCTCGAAGTAAGAATCAAACGTCACGTAGGACGAGCCCTGGAAGAACGCGCGCCCGCCGGTCTCGTTCGACAGGCGGTTGAGCGAGCTCTGCCCGTAGCTCACGGCCCTGCGGTTCCAGCTCGTCAGGCCCACGGTCGGGGCGTAGAAGGAGTAGACGACGACGTTGCGCTTCTGCGCCTCCTTGATGGCCCGCTGCAAGTCAATCGTGTTGGCGGCCGAGTCAATGTCGAAGCCGCGCGACGTGTCCAGGCCGTCCGAAATCAAAAGCAGCGCGTTGCGGTTCTCGCCGCCCTCTTCGAACTTACGCAGCGCCTCGACGACTTCCACGTAAGGGTTGTAGGGCGCGGCCGATTCGCTGCCGATGGGCGTGCGCAGCGACTTGGCGGCCTTCTCCAGGTCGTCCGTGAACGCCTGCCGGACCTGCAAGGAGCCTACGCGGACGTAAGCCACCATGACGCGCGAGCCGGCGGGCAAAGAGCGTATGAAGTCGCGGGTCGCGTCGAGTTCGTTGCCGACGCGCGCGATCAGGTCGTCCTGGACGAGAATCGCCAGGTTCAAAGGCGCTTCGACCTGCGTCTTCGCCGGATTTTTCTTCAAATCTTTGTCGTCCGCGCCGGTTGCCAGCGCGCCGACCGTTGCGGCGAACGTGAGTATGAGCGCCGCGAAAACTGTCAACACTTTTCTTCCAAACATGGTCTTACAATGCTCCCTTTCATTGAGCCAACAAGCTCCTGCGCGTTCGACCGTGCCTTAAAAAGCCCGTCGTTCCGGCAGGAATTTTCGTGTCGTAAGATGCCAGGAAGGGAATAAAGGTGGCTTCGGGGAAAGTAGGCAGCAGGCAGTGGGCAGTGGGCAGTGGGCAGTTAAGACAAAAAAACAGGAAACAGCCGGGTCGGTCGCTCGCTCAACTGCTCCTTGTTCTAACTGCCCACTGCCAACTGCCTACTGCCTACTGTTTATGCAGTTCGCAGACGCCGTCGGCGTCGCAGGGGGCGGGGATGCCGAAGAGTTTGTAGCGGCGCTTGGCGAGCCAGCGGTAGAAGAGGCGGCCCAGGAGGGTGAGCGGCCAGACGTTGAGCAGGGGCGCGAGGAAGCGCCAGCGCGGGAGGACGCGCATCACTTCCACCCAGGCCCGATAGCCCACGGCCCAACGGCCGTCCCCGACGCGGCGCGCGTGCATCTCCGCGTCAAGCTCCTTGAGCGCGAAAGGCGTGCTCTTCTGCACGGCCGGGTCGCGGAAATCCTTCCACTCTATGCGGCGGTGGCGGTCGCGCCGCTCCACGCGCTCGCGCATCCAGCGGCACAAGGGGCACCGACCGTCCGTGTAAACTTCCAGCCGCGCCGCCCCGCGCCTCTCGGCCGCCTCCAAAGTTGTCGCCGCCGTCCGGGATGCCATCGGTTGAACAATACAGCACGGGATTTCAGGAATCAAAAGGCTTCAGCGCCCCGCTTTTTCGCCCCTGTTGCCCGCTTGCCTTCCCCGCCCCGCCTCGGATAAATTACCTTCTCACCGAAGAGCGCATCCCGCCCAATCATTTCGGCAAAGGTTCTCTGACCAGGGATGGCTATCCTTCTCCAAATACGAATCTCGCGAAAGGAAACTCTTTTCTACGGCTATGAAACCTTATCCGACCGACATGATTCGCAACCTCGCCGTCATAGGCCACGGCGACGCGGGCAAGACACAGCTCATCAGCTCACTCCTCTACGTCGCCGGCGCGACCCAGCGCTGGGGCAAGGTTGACGAAGGCACGACCACGACCGACTACGACGAGGACTCCATCGAGCGCAAAGTGACCCTCAACACGGCGCTCGCGCACCTGGAGCACAGTGAGACGAAGATCAACCTGATTGACACGCCCGGCTACGCGGCCTTCGTCGCGCACTCGCGCCCCGCCCTGCGCGTCGCCGACTGCGCGCTCGTCGTCGTCCACGCCGTCAAGGGCGTCGAGGTGCAGACGGAGAAGACCTGGGCCTACGCCAACGAGTTCATGCTGCCGCGCATGATGGTCATCAACATGCTGGACAAGGAGCACGCCGACTTCGGCAAGTCTTTGGAGAGCGCGCAGAGCGTCTTCAGCCGCGCCATCATCCCGTTCACGCTCCCCATCGGGAAGGAGAAGGACTTCCGCGGCGTCGTCGACGTGGTGCACATGAAGGCTTACGAGTTCGACGCGAACGGCAAGGCCAGGGAGGTCGCGCTGCCGGAGACGGGCCGCGACGTGCTGGACAAGACGCGCGAGCGCCTGGTCGAGCTGGTCGCCGAATCGGACGACGCGCTGATGGAGAAATATTTCGAAGAGGGCACGCTTCCCGATGAGGACGTGATTCCCGGAATCAAGCGCGCGATTGCGATGAGCAAGTTATGCCCCGTCTTCGCCGTCTCCTCGGGTACGCTCGTCGGCTTGCAAAACCTGCTCGACGGCATAGTGGACTACGCGCCGGACCCCGCGACCCACGAGGCCGAGCACGGGCGCTCGAACCCGGACGGCGACGGCGAGAAGATTTCCCGGAAATACTCCGACGACGAGCCGTTCTCGGCCTACGTCTTCCGCACCATCGCGGACCCCTTCGCCGGGCGCATCAACGTCATGCGCATCGTCAGCGGCAAGGTCCACTCCGACGCGACCGTTTTCAACTCCAAGCGCGGCGCGCCGGAGCGCCTCGGCGCGCTGCACAGCGTGCAGGGCAAGCAGCTCGACAAGATCGAAGAGGCGCACGCCGGCGACATCATCGCCTGCGTCAAGCTCAAAGACACGCAGACGGGCGACACGCTCTCGGACAAGGCCGCGCCGATTGTGTACGACGGAGTCGAATACCCCGAGGCGGCCATAGCCTTCGCCATCGAGCCCAAGTCGCGCCAGGACGAGGAGAAGATCAGCGTCGCCATACACAAGATTCTCGAAGAAGACCCCGCGCTCACCTTCACGCGCGACGCGCAGACCAAGGAGTTCCTGCTCGCGGGCTCGGGCCAGTTGCACGTCGAGACGGTGATTGACAAACTGAAGAAGCGTTACGGCGTGGAGGTCGCGCTCCACCCGCCGAAGGTTCCTTACAAGGAGACGATCACGCAGCGCGCGGAGGTGCAGGGCCGCCACAAGAAGCAGACGGGCGGGCGCGGCCAGTTCGGCGACTGCAAGGTCGTCTTCGAGCCCCTGCCGCGCGGCACAGGCTTCGTCTTCGAAGACAAGATTTTCGGCGGCTCGGTCCCGCAGAACTTCCGCCCGGCAATCGAGAAAGGCATCGTCGAGGCGGCCGCCGGCGGCGCGGTCGCGGGCTACCCCTTGATAGACTTCAAGGCCGTGCTCGTCGACGGCTCCTACCACACGGTTGACTCGGACGAGCACTCCTTCCGCGCCGCCGGGCGCAAAGCCTTCCGCGCCGCGATGGAGAAGGTCAAGCCCACTCTTCTCGAACCGATCATGGACGTGGAGGTCGTCGCCCCGCAGGAGTACAGCGGCGACTTGATGGGCGATTTGAACTCGCGCCGCGGCCGCGTGCAGGGCATGGAGATGCGCGGCAACCAGCAGGTCATCAAGGCGCAGGTGCCGATGTCCGAGATGCTCAACTACCAGTCGACCCTGAACTCCATCACGGCGGCCCGCGGCTCCTACCACATGCAGTTCTCGCACTACGACCAGGTGCCCGGCCAGATCGCCCAGAAGGTCATCGAGCAGGCACGCTCCGAAGGCAGAATCAGGGCCGAGGAGGAAGAGTAACGAGTCCGATGTGCCTGGTCGAGATTCAGTGGAGTCGAGTGTCACGAACTAAAGACAGCTTCAGTACCCCGACGGCGTTCTTCTATCTTCCGAGAGACTAAAGAAAGGCTCATGCTCATGATCTTTCGTAAATGGCTGGCCGCTTGCATCTGCGCCGTCGCGGCAGTTGCTTTGACCGGCTGCGGCAACAAGGAGGGCAACACGAATTCACAGCCGAGGACGGGCACGTCTTCCACGCCGGTCTCGGTCAACAACAATGACGACGCGGCCGAGTCGGGCGTCGAGAAGGTCAAGCCCGCGCCGGGGACGGGCAACGTGCAGGGCAAAGTCTTGTACAACGGCAAGCCTGTGCCAAATATCGAAGTCAAGCTGTGCGAGAAATTCAACCGTTACATGGGCGGTTGCAGCGAGAAGACCTATACGGCGAAGACGGACGCGGAGGGCGACTTCGTCATCGCCAACGCCGAGCCGAAGGTCTACGAGGGCCTGACCGTCCGCGTCTTCGACACCGACATGTACGTCTTCGCCACGACGGGCGTCGCGGGCGTCAGCGCCTCCAAGTACGAGGTCGCCGCCGACAAGACCCTCTTCGTCAGGCCGACGCACCTCTTCAAGGGCGACCTGAAGACGCTCAACCCGAAGGCGGGCTCGAAGGTCGGCGGGCAGAATCTGGAACTCAAGTGGGAGCCCTACCCGGACGCGGCCTACTACAAGATTAGCCTCTACCCGGAGGAGATGAGCGTCACCTCCCCCTACATCGGCCAGCGCGTTGAGGGCAGTTCCTTCGTCCTCGACAAGCCCATGCCGAAGGGCACCTACCGCTGGCAGATCGAAGCCTACAACGGCTCCGACCAGAAACTCTCCGAAGGCCCCGACGACTTCAAATTCACCATCACTGACGGCGCTGCTTCATAGCAGCGCCGTCACCGAATTTAACGCCCACTCAGTTAGTCCGCGTAACAGGCCGACTGGTGCCGGGCGGGCTTCGTCGTCCACGTTTTCGAGACTCTTAATCGGGGTCTTGATTGTCCGGGCTTTCGTCCGCTCCGCCGGGAAATTGACAGGCGTGTTCGTTTGACTCCGCCCCCGCATCCACGACCTCCCGATACGCTCTGCCCCAATCGGGCGAAAACGGGATGTCGAACTTTTCGGTCGACCGGCTCGCCAGTTCCCTCCCGATTTCCTCAAACATGTAGCCGATTGAATACACGGCATCACTCTCGTCCACGTCTTCGTCGGAGTAATGCTCAAATCCTGCGACGTGAAGCCACTCGTGCATCCAGTGTGCGGCCACTGACAGAGGGTCGATATATGGCAGGTCTATCCAATTTGTATTGGTTGTGATGAGCGGCTCAGGAGGGTTTACATATCCCAGATACCTGGACGAGGCGTACCTTTCAAGAGCCACTTGCAGGTTAATGACATTGTCGACAGGCTGTTTAGTCTCCTTCCCTCCCCTGATGACATCTACAAACACACTGTTGCCGACTTCACTCAAGGTCCCGTCATCATCACGGTAGCCGCTATACGTGTAGCTCCCGGATAAAACTTGTGCCAGAAAGTTATCACTCGAACCATCGTTGACGACAATATCAATCAAGCGCACCGCCTGATTCGCCAGCGTGACCTGCCACGGCTCCCAGTCATCTAAATTAGAAATACGAAGGTCAACGTTCGGCATCATGCACCTCCAGGATGATTTAACCAGAGCTCAGGGAAACAGGCTACACGAGTCACCTATTTTCAGGCCAGGGATTTGCACGACATGTTTTTACCAGATGCCCCTTGTGCAAGCCCGGAGTTGCAATCACAAGGCGCGGATTCGTAAAACCCGGTCGCGTCCAACCGGCCGCCCGTTGAAATCATCGAACCCGCGTGGCCGGCAATACGTTAAACTCTCTCGGCCGGCCATCTCTTCAGTAAGGACAATTAAAATCGATGCGGAGATTCTCACTGCTTTTTCTAACTCTGGCTATGACAATTCTCTCTCCCATCGCGGGCAGTGCCGCGGGCAAGGACGGCGACGACGCCCCTTTCTGGACGGGGAAGCCGGACGCGGCGGCGTTCGCGAAGACTCAGGACGAGCGGCTGGCGAAGGCCAGAGAGACCATCGACCGCATGATTGCCGTCAAGGGCAAGCGCACCGTCGAGAACACGCTCAAGCTCTACGACGAGGCGCTCATCTACCTGAACGTGGCGGGCTCGCAGGCGGCGCTCCTACAGGAAGTCCACCCTGACGCCGCCCTGCGCGCGGCGGCCGAGAAGGCGTCGCAGAAGGCGCAGGCCTTCTCCACGGACCTCTCGCTCAACCGCGCCGTCTACGACGCCCTCTCCGCGATGGACTTGAAGGGCGCGGACGAGGCGACGCGCTACTACGTCGAGCGGACGCTGCGCGACTTCCGGCTCGCGGGCGTGGACAAGGACGAGGCCACGCGCAAGCGCGTCAAGGCGCTGCGCGACGAGCTGGTACTCATCGGTCAGGAGTTCGCCCGCAACATTCGCGACGACAAGCGCACCGTGATCGTCGACGACGTGTCGGAACTCGAAGGGCTGCCCGCAGACTACATCGCGCGGCACAAGCCCGGCCCGGACGGCAAGATTACTTTGACGATTGACTACCCCGACTCGCTCCCCGTCTTCTCCTACGCGAAGAACGAGAGTCTTCGCAAGCGCATGTACATCGCATACAACAACCGCGCGTTCCCGCAGAACATGGCCGTGCTCGACAAGCTGGTCGCCAAGAGGCACGAGCTGGCGAATCTCCTCGGCTTCAAGAATTGGGCCGATTACATCACCGCCGACAAGATGGTCGGCTCCGGCAAGAACGCCGCGGACTTCATCGACCGCATCGTCGAGGCCTCGGCCGCGAAGGCCGCGAGCGAATATCAAACGCTGCTCAGGCGCAAGCAGAAGGACGCGCCCGACGCCAAGGTCGTCAACGCCTGGGAGTCCTCTTACTACTCGGAGTTGGTGCGCAAGGCCGACTACGACTTCGACTCGCAAAGCGTGCGACCCTACTTCCAGTATTCCAGAGTCAAGCAGGGCGTGCTGGACATCACGAGCCGCCTCTTCGGCGTCACCTTCCGGCAGATTAAGGACGTGCCCGTGTGGCACCCTTCGGTCGAGGCTTACGAGATGCTCGAAGACGGAAAGCTCGTCGGCCGTTTTTACCTGGACATGCACCCGCGCGAGAACAAGTTCAACCACGCGGCGGAGTTTTCCGTGCGGACGGGGGTCCGCGGCCGCCAGATTCCCGAGGCCGTGCTCGTCTGCAACTTCCCAGGCGGCGACGCGAACGACCCCGGCCTGACGGAGCACGACGACGTGGAGACCTTCTTCCACGAGTTCGGCCACCTGATTCACGAACTGTTCGCGGGCCGGCAGCAGTGGGTGGGCCTCGGCGGCACCAGCACCGAGCAGGACTTCATCGAAGCGCCGTCGCAGATGCTCGAAGAGTGGACGTGGGACGCGCCCGTGCTACAGACCTTCGCCAAGCATTACCAGACGAATGAGCCTATCCCGGCGGCGCTGGTCAAGCAGATGCGTCGCGCCAGCGAGTTCGGCAAGGCGCTGACGGTGCGCCGCCAGATGGTCTACGCCAAGCTCTCGCTTTCGATCTACGACCGGGAGCCTTCGCAGGTCAACACGGACGCGATGATTAAGGGACTGACGGAGCAGTACCAGCCGTTCCCGTTCGTCGACGGCACGCACTTCCAGACGGCCTTCGGGCACCTGGACGGCTACTCGGCCGTTTACTACACCTACATGTGGTCGCTCGTCATCGCCAAGGACTTGTTCAGCCAGTTCGACCGCTCGAACCTGCTGGCCCCGGCCGTGGCGAGGCGCTACCGCGAAGCCATTCTCTCCCCCGGCGGCAGCCGCCCCGCCAACAAACTCGTCGAGACCTTCCTCCACAGGCCCTTCAACTTCAAAGCCTGGCAGGAGTGGCTCAACGAAGGAAGCTAGAAGTGCGTTGCGGGGCGCGGTCTCGAAAGAGTGTTCCTCTTTCAACCGCGCCCCGCAATCGTCAGGGAGAGAAGTTCAGGCTTTCAAGGCGCGGGGCCTAATCCCGCCGCGTCCTCCTATACACGCGCCGCCTGTACTCGGCCTGCCTCGCGCGCACGTGGGCCGCGCGTGCCTGCCGTCGGTGGAAACGAAGCTCGCGCTGGTTGCGTATGCGGGCCGCGCGCACTTGCCGCTGATGGAAACGCTGCTCACGGACGTGTCGAATCCTGGCCGCCGTCAGTTGCCGCTGGCGGAAACGCCGCTCGCGCGCGAGCCTATAATACTGGTTCCGCCTGTTCGCGCGCGCGGTGTACCACTGCCGCTGCTGACGACGCCTCAAGCTCTGCCGCAGCCTGTTGCGCCTGTGCCTCTGGGCGCTCACCATCTGGCCGTAGTTCCTCGCGCGCCAGTTGTCATCCCTGCGCCAACGCCTCTGCGCCTCCGCCTGTATGCTCAGCCCGAACAGGAGTGCCAGGCCGACTGAGAGAGTACACAAAAACTTCCTGAGTGTACCGATTTCCATACTGAACCTCCTCCGTAATGTTCGCGGATTTCCCTAATAAAACGGCAGATTTAGTAGGAGAGGCCGTTTTGCTTTATCTGGGGAATTAGCAATTACCATTCCGCCGTCTGGTGTCTGAACTTAATTCTTGACGCCGTTTCGGCAATTCGCCTAAGATTTAATCAATCGTTGCTGGCAGCGATCCAATAGCGATTCCGAGTCAATCAACAGGGTTCCTCAATCCCCTCTCGCTTGCTCTCTTGACCCGAAGCACTGAAGAAGAACGCTCGCCTTTCTCGCTGACGCCCGTGCGGGAGTGTCCCGAAATCGGCTTCGAGGAGAATTGTCGTCAAATGAATCCCCACAGGACCAAGAGTCCACGCGAGGCGCGACCCCGCCGCCCGCACAACCGCACGCGTTCCGGTCAGAGAATCAAACGACACAGGCAGCGGCTCGCCTTCCTGCTCTGCGTTGTCGCGTGCCTGGCGCTTTTGGGTGTCGCACAGCGGCGGGCAACCTCTCAAGCGGCAAACGGCTGGCCCGACCCGCAGGCGCGCTGGACTATCAGGATTCTGAAAGCCGAGGGTCTTGAGATGGAAGACCCGCGCTGGATGCACCTGCATCACGGCCATCACACGACCGCCGAATCGTTAGCCGTTCGGCTGCGCGTGGAGATTATCGGCGCGAGCAACTACGAGATTCTTGACCCGGCTCAAAGCGGCATCGAAGTTCGTTACACCGTTCACGGCGTCCCCGTCTCCGGCTGGCTCCAATCGCCTTTCACTTACCTGCTGGACATTGACAACCCCGCGCTCGACTCCTTAGCAGACGGCTTTCACGACATCAGCCTCGAAGCGCGCGGCGCGGCGCGAAACGACTTCAAGCCGCACCCGGTCTTCCTGCACCTCACGCGGGGTCGGCCATTGAGCCCGCTCGTGCCCGTCATCGCGGGCGACGACCAGGGCGCGGGGCCTGCGCCGGAGGGGCCGGGCGTGGTTTACGTTGCCCCTGCCGCGCGGCGCATGACGGGCCATCCCATGAGCCCTGCCGTCAGCGCCTGGCACAATGCTCCTTACCTGGAAAACCTCTATCTGGAATTGATGGCCCCGCACACGGAGCTTTTCACTTCCGCGCAAATGTGGTGGGAAGACCCGCCGCATCCCGGAGTCCCTTTCGCGCGCGGCCTCCCGCCCAAACACGGCGAAGATCATCGCGGCCTGCGCGTCGCCAATCTACAGGAGCGGCTTCCCCTTAAGGACGGGCCGCGCGGCGTCGGCTGGATGAGTCCCTACGTCACCGGGCAGGTTGATTCTCTTGGGCGCTTTGCCTTCGCAGAGGTCGGCGGCCGCGTCGGCTGGCTGATGCCTGACGGCGAGGTCATCACAGTCGCCGGGTGGCGCGTCAAGCCGGACAAAGACCCCGCTTGGTATCTCAAACCGCTCGACGTGGTGCGGCGCAACATGGAGTTGCGCGGGGCCTGGGTCGAAGGCAAGCGCGCGGGCGAGGCGGGCGGCTTTCGCACGCCGCTCGACGTGGCCGTAGACCCACGCAACGAGAACGTCCTTTACGTCGCCGGCTACGAAGATCACTGCATCTGGAAAGTGGAGATTACAGACGCCCGGACCAACAACGTGAGAGTCAGCGTCTTCGCGGGCTCGCTCACTCACGCGGCGGGTTTTCAGGACGGAGCGGGCCACAACGCGCGCTTCAACGGCCCGGCCTCCTGCGTCTGGGACCCTGTCAGCGACGCGCTCTACGTCGCAGACCAGGACAACGACGCCGTCAGAAAAATTACGCGCGACGGACGAGTGACCACGCTCTTCGGGTCGCCGGGCATGGCCGGTCGTTTACAGTCGCGCGGCGTCGCGGATGTCTTCGATCAGAGCACTAATCGCGCGGCCAGCCGTTTTGAAGTGACGGCCGCGGAGGCCGGCGGCGGGTCGCGCCCGGACATTTACGTGCCGCAGTGCATACGCGTTGACAGCCGGGGCAACCTCATTCTTCTCGAACTCGGCTACGGGGCGATTCGCCGCATCAACCCGGCGACGGGCGAGACGAAGAAGCTCGGCGAGGTCGGGCAGAAGTTCGCGCAGTGGGATCGCGGCTGGGCATGGCTCGACGTTGACCGCTGGGGGAATGCGGGGCCGCTCGACGGCATCTACTGGTGCAAGTTCGTCGGCGGCGAGGTTGACGGCGAGGCGGGCGACCGCTTTAACGAGGTCTACGCCTGGCTGCCGCCCGAAGGCGGGCTCTCGCGTTTCATCTTCGGCGACGACTGGGAGCCGCACCCGGACGGCTGGGGCTTGAGGAGCAACGCGGACCCGCCGCACTACCCCTGGCTGGTGGCGGTTGACCCGCGCGGCGCGCTGCTCATAGCGGGCGGCGGCGAGCACGGCCTCTGCCGCCTGCGTAAGCGGAGGGCGACGGACCCTGTCGCCACGGACTACTACCCGCGATACTATGAGGGGCAACTCCTCTGGGCGCGAGGCGGCGCTGCCGGCGCTCACTCTTTCTCCTTCAAGTTCGGCTGGGGCGCTCACAACTACCTGGGCCTCGCGGACGCCTGGGCGCTCCGCGGAAACGAGACGGACCAGCAGTTGCTCGACATGTTCGAAGCGCCCGCCTCGATTCGCAACAACGCAACGGCGCGCGACCGGTGGCTCTACTTCGTCCGCAGGAACATAGGCCCGCCGGGAGCGCCGCGCGTCAATCAACGGCCCGCCGTCCAGCTCAGCACTCCCGCTGGCGGCGCGTCCTTCACGGCCCCTGCATCCGTCACCATTACGGCCAGCGCGTCTGACGCGGACGGCCGCGTCGGCAAGGTGGAATTCTTTAGCGGCGGCACAAAACTGGGCGAGGACACGACGAGCCCTTATAGTTTTGTCTGGGACAACGTCGCCGCGGGCGACTACACGCTCACGGCCAGGGCAACGGACGACCTCGGCCTGGCAGCCACGTCCGGCCCTGTCGGCGTGAAGGTCGAGCCGCCCCCCGCCCCCGTACTTTTGACCGAGGCGACTTCGCTGCGCGCCATCGCCCTCGATTCAATAGCGTGGCTGCGCGAGCCTTTCGCGCTCACCTCTCCCCATTATTTCAGCGCCGACCGCCGCACGCGCATTATGCTCTTTGCGCTGAACGTCAACCTACTGCCCGGCGAGACCGCCTCAATCGTGACGGTCGAGGCGGAAGACGCGGCGCACCGTGTCTACCAGTTCAGGGTCGAGTACGTCGGCAAGGTCCCGGGCTTCGAGTGGATGAGTTGTGTCGTCGTCAGGCTGAGCGATGGTCTGGGCAATGTCGGCGACGTGCTCGTGAGGCTGCGGCTGCGCGGGGTGGCGAGCAACCGCGTGCGCGTCGGGATAGGGTACGTGGGCGGCGGTTTGCCGAACGACGCGGGGGCCGTCCCGACGCCCGCGCCCTGAAGATGAGTCAGGACTTCTTCCCGCTAAAGCGCTCGCGGAAGTCCGCTGAGTGTTGTCTGAGTTCGAGCCAGTCTTGGAAGAGTTTCGGAGATTGGAGCCAGACGGTGAACCATTCGGCGATCTCCGCCTTCTCGGCGCGCTTTCGCTCGTCGACGTTGCGGTTGCGCGCGATCATCTGCGCCCGCTGCTTCCCTTTCAAGGCCGTCTCGCGCACGCGCCGCAAGCCCTCCTGGTCTTTGGTCCGCGCAAACTGCCGCCGCAAATTCTCCAAATTCTTGAGCGAGGCCGCAGCTTGCTCGAAGGTGGAGAACTTCAGGACGTTGCGGAACATGGCCTCGTAAGGGTCCGCGGAGCGGTGGCGCGTGTCGAGTTCCAGCACCTCCGCGTGGCGCAGTTCCGCGCCCTCGTCCGCCAGGAGGCGCGCGACGACCGCGGGCGCTTCGACCGCGCCCTCGCCGAAGCGCTCGCGCACCACGCTCGCGATGGTTTCCAGCTCCGCCGCGCCCACGGACTCGCAGTCCAGGTGCTCCCAGACCTCTATCATCAGGTCGTGCTTGGTGCGCGACTTCCACTCACGTTTTTCCATCTCACCAGCCAACTTACAGAAAACGGGTGGCGGGTGACAAGCGGCGGGTGACAAGTTAAAATCTCATTTTGTCGCATATCACTTGCCACCCTTCACTGTAGCTATGGCGGACTTAGAGAACGCGCTCGCGGCACTGCGGGAACATTTCGGCTTCGAGGATTTCCGCGAGGGCCAGCGCGAGGTCATCACTGCAATCCTGGAAGGCCGCGACACGGTCGTCGTCATGCCGACGGGCGGCGGCAAGTCACTCTGCTACCAACTGCCCGCCCTGATGAAGCCGGGCGCGACCGTCGTCGTCTCGCCGCTGATTGCGCTGATGAAAGACCAGGTGGACGCGCTCGCCGCGCGCAACCTGCCCGCGACCTTCATCAACAGCTCCATCACTTTCGAGGAGCAGAAGGCGCGCATACAGGGCGTGCGCCGCGGCCTCTACAAACTCGTCTACGTCGCGCCCGAGCGCTTCCGCAGCGCGCATTTCGTCGAGACCCTGCGCTCGATAGACATCTCGCTCTTCGCGGTCGACGAGGCGCACTGCATCTCGCAATGGGGCCACGATTTTCGGCCCGACTACATACGCCTGCGCCAGTCAATCGAAGAGATCGGCCGCCCTCAGGTCGCGGCGCTCACCGCCACCGCCACGCCCTACGTCCGCGCGGACATCATAGAGCAACTGAACTTGCGCGAGCCGCGCGCCTTCGTCAGCGGCTTCGACCGGCCCAACCTCTCCATCGTGGTCGTCCACACGCAGAAGGAGCGCGAGAAGATCAATCACATACGCGCGCTCGCCTCCAAGCACGCGGCGGGCTCGGGCATCATCTACACCTCCACGCGCAAGGCTGTCGAGCAGGTGACGAACCGGCTGCTCGGGGCGGGCCTGAACGTCATAGGCTATCACGCCGGGATGGACGAGGCGGCGCGCACCAGCGCGCAGGAAGACTTCATGGCCGGGCGCGCGCAGATGATCGTCGCCACCAACGCCTTCGGCATGGGCATCGACAAGCCGGACATACGCTTCGTGGCCCACTACCAGATGCCCGGCTCGATTGAGGCTTACTACCAGGAGATCGGCCGCGCCGGGCGCGACCAGATGCCTTCCGACTGCGTGCTCCTCTTCAACTACGCGGACAAGCGCACGCAGGACTACTTCATCGAAGGCTCATACCCTCCGCCCGAGACGGTCGCCAAGGTTTACCAGGCGCTCGTCGCCACCAACCAGAAGCGCATAGAGCTTTCGGTCAGCGAGATCGCCACCCGCGCCAGTCTCCGCAACGAGATGGCCGTCCAGTCCGCCCTCGTCATTCTGGAGAAGGCCGGGCACATAGAGCGCGGGGCGAGCGGCGAGAACCGCGCCGCGCTGCGTTTGCAGATGAAGCCGCAGGACGCGCGCGCTGCCGTCGGCGGCCGAGAGACACAGGCGCGACAGGTGCTCTTCGGCCTGCTCGGCGGCTACGACCTGAACGAGCGCGCGGACATCGAGCTAGACGTGGCGGAGTTCGCCGAAAACCTCGGCCTGGAAGTCGCGGCCGCGCGCCGCGCGCTCTCGCAACTCAGCGCCTCGGGCGTCATCAGTTACAACGCGGCGCGGCGCACGCGCGGCGTCCTGATGCTGGACGAGCGCCCCGCCACGAGCCTGCGCATACGCCCGCACGAGGTCGCGCGCCGCGCCGCGCTCGAACAGCGCAAGCTGCGCGAGATGATCAGCTTCTGCTACACGGAGAGCTGCTACCGCGCCTTCATCCTGGACTACTTCGGCGACGAGCGCCACGCCGCCAACTGCGGCACCTGCGGCAACTGCGTCGCGCCCGCGCGAGAGCGGGCCGCTCAAGGCCCGACAACCGGCGCGCCCATGAACGAGCCGACCGCGCTCGACGACTTCGTCCGCGAGCACGTGCCGTTCGGCTTAGACCTTGAGCGCGAGTTGGACGAAGGCTCGCGCGTGCGCCGCGCAAGCGACGAGGCCGTGGCCGCCGCCGCTGTCCCGGCCGAGGCGCGCGGCGTCAGCGTCACGCAGGCGCGCGCGCTGACCGAAGAGGAGGGTCTGCTCGTCCGTAAAATCCTGGCCTGCGCGGCCCGCATGCAGGGCCGCTTCGGCAAGGGGATGCTGGCCTCGACCCTGCGCGGCTCGCGCGCGCGCAACGTCCTACAGGCCGGGCTAGACCAGCTCTCGACCTACGGCATCTTGGACGACATGACGCAGGACGAATTGATGGACTACATCGACGCGCTCGTCTCGGCCGGCTGCCTGCACGTGACCGGCGGCGCGTACCCCACCGTCTCGCTGACCGCGCTCGGCGGCGACGTGATGCGCGAGCGCGCGAGCGTGGAATTGGCCCTGCCGGAAACCTCCCTGAGCGCGCTCGCGACCGCCAGTTTCGGCCCGGCGACGGCCGCGGCCGCCGCCAAAGCCCCGAAGGCGAAAGCCGTCAGCACGGTTGACGAGACTTACGCCCTTTACGATGAGGGCTTGTCAATCGAAGAGATTTGCCAGCGGCGCGGGTTGACGGCGATGACAGTCGAGAAACACCTCGCCGAGTGCATCACGCAGAACCGCCCCTTCGACCTCTCGCGCCACGTCTCTGACGCGGACCGCGCGCTGATTGAAAGCGCCATCGAGCAGGTCGGCACGGACCTCCTGCGCCCGCTGCGCGACGTGCTGCCCCCGCGCATCAACTACCGCATGATCCGCTTCGTCGTCGCCGACGTGCAGCGCGCTAAAAACGCTACGCGGGCCGATGAGCAGTGAACGAAGGCACCCGCCTTTCGATTCATCATTCATCACTCGTCGTTCACCATTGCTTTTCTGTGGTAAGGTCTTCTCATCGCTTTTAAATTGTCAGACAAAGGAGACCTCGGATGAGTCGTAATCCGAACACCGATCCGCCACAGCCCGCAGAGCCTGTGCCGCAGCCTGGCGAGCCTGAGTTGCCGCCGATTGGGCCGGACGTTCCAGTCGCCCCGGACCCAGGGCCGCTGCCGCTCCCGCCGGACGCGGAGCCTTCTCCGGCCGCGCCCGTGCGCGAGCCGGACAGCCCGCCCCCGGCTGGCGACCCGCCGACGGGCGAGCCCACGCGGCTGGCCTGACCGGCCGCGGCTTCCGCAAAGCCCGCGCGGCCCACACGTCCATTATCCGTTGATTGACGGCAAGCCTTCCAACAAAGCCGTCTCCGCGCCGGAAAGAGCGCCAAAACTTTCCAGGCGCTTCTCTCACAAAGCCGCTTGTGCGCGGGCGTCGCCCCCTTGAGCGCCCGCGACACGGCAAAAATAAGGTGAAAGTAAAAGAGAAAAGGCAAAAGTGAAGACAAGGAGCTTTCGTCCTCACTTTTGCCTTTTACCTTTCGCCTTTTGCCTTTACAATGCTCGCGCTCCGGTGCCGGGAAGGCCAGCGGACATGACGCCAGAGCGCCTTCCGGCGAAGGAACTGTTTTGAAAGCCGCCAGAAGCGGAGTCGCCCCCGTAAGCTCCGCCTTTCCGCAACGCGCTATCCCAGAGAGCGTCTTACAGCCCGGAGTAACTCAACGATCATTACGGGGGCGGGACGAGCCAGGCCCGGACCTGTCGCCACACGATGAGCGGCACGATTCGCCGCCTCGTGAGAAGAGAGAAAATGAGCACCGAGTTTAACGTCCCAGAGCTAGCCGTTTTTCAGGGCCGCACGCGCCAGAGCAGACGAGCGCCCGCCGAAGTCGCCGCCCACGAGGACGCGCCCCTGGCGTTTCTCGACGAGGCAGCAAGCCTACTTCAGATAAAATCATTCACGCCGCACCCCAAGTTCACGAGCGGCCACGCCCAGACGCTCGCCGGCTACTACTGGCCCCGCGGCTTTCTCAAAAGCGCCCACCGCGGCGACGAGGCGCGCATCTTCGAGGTCGAGCCGGACGTGCGGCTGCTGGCCCACTGCCGCTGGCAGAAGGACCGCCTACGGCAACCCACCCTGGTTCTAGTGCACGGGTTGGAAGGCTCGGACACGTCCGTCTACATGCTCGGCACGGCCGAGAAGGCTTTCGGCGCGGGCTTTAACGTCGTCCGGCTGAACCTGCGCACTTGCGGCAACACGGAGCACCTGACGCCGACGCTCTACAACAGCGCGCACACCGGCGACCTGCGCGCGGTCCTGCGCGAGTTGATTGAGAAGGACGGCTTTTCCTCGGTCTACCTGGCGGGCTTTTCGATGGGCGGCAACATGTGCCTGCTGCTCGCGGGCGAGGACGCGCCGAACGTGCCGAAGGAGTTGAAGGGCGTCTGCGCCGTCTCGCCGACCATCGACCTGAACTCCTGCGCCGAGGCCATCGAGCGGCGCACCAACTGGCTCTACAAGCAGAGCTTCATACGCAGCATGCGCAAGCGCGTGCTCCGCAAGCGGAAATACTTCCCGGAGCTTTACGACACGGAAGCCCTCAGCCGCCTCCGCACCATACGGGATTTCGACCAGCACTACACGATAGTGCAGGGCGGGTACAGCAGCGTGGACGAGTACTACGAGCGCGCCAGCTCGCTCCCGCTCCTCTCGAAGATACGCACGCCGACCCTGATGGTTCACGCGCAGGACGACCCGTTCGTCCCCTTCTACCCCTTCCGCCACCCGTCCATCGCCGCGAACCCTTACCTCATCTTCCTCGCGCCCGAGCACGGCGGCCACGTCGGCTTCGTCGGCGCGGACACGGAGGGCGAGGACCGCTTCTGGGTCGAGAACCGCCTGGTGGAGTTCTGCCGCCTCACTCAAGATAAGAACGCCTGACAGCCGCTGGAAACTCTTAGCGCCTTTGCGTGAGAAAAACTGTTTCACGCAAAGGCGCTAAGAAAGGTCTTGACTGTCCCTCTGCTTCTACTCGCCTTCTTGATTTTCCGGCTCTTCGCCCTTCTTCGGCTCGTCCTTCTTCTCGAAGTCGTCGGCCGGGGCGTGGTAGGCGAAGACCACGTCGTCCTCGGACGAGGGCAGCACGCGCGCGGCCAGGTCCGCGAGCAGGCGGCGTATGCGGCCGGGCTCCTCGGCGGGCGGGAGGGGCGCGGGCGTCTCGGCGGCGGAGAGTTCCGTGTCCAGGCGTATGAGCTGGGTCGTGATGTGGCGGCACGAGGCGCAGGCGACCAGGTGGCGTATGAGCGGCGCGGCCTCGCGTTCGCTCAGCCGGCCCTCGACGAAGACCGAGAGAGCGTCCTCGTCCAGATGAGCACCCGCCGCGGCCGACGCCGGAGCGAGCGACCCGCGCCGCGAGAGGTGCTGGTGCACCATGCGCCGCAGGCGGTCGCTCTCTTTGTTGCTCTTCGGTCTCGGCATCTGCCGTTCGTCTCCTTCCAATCTATGTGACGCTTATTGCGGTCTCACTTTGCCCTACCGCTCCGCGGGCGCGTCCGTCAAATGTCTGCGCACGTCCTCGGGCGCTAAATCCTCGGTCGCCATCTCGACGCAAAGCTCTATCTCGTCCGCGCTCAGCCCGCTCTGCTCTTTCAACTCTGACCGAAAACGCTCCAAGACTTTGCCGTAAACTTTCTCCAGCCAGCGCATCACCGTTGACTCGTGCACGCGGCTGTCCGGGACCGAGATGCGCCGCTTCGACTGGCGCTGGAACCAGCGGCGCAAGGGGGAGCGCGGCTCCTCGACCAGCCGCGCGATCTCGCGCAATTTCAAACCCTCGACGTGGTAGTAAAGCAGCAGCAGCTTCTCGTGGTCGTCCAGCGTCGCGAGCGACGTGTCCAGCGCCTTAACTGTCACGTCGCGGTAGCGCTCGCGCGCCACGCGCTCGACCATCGCGCCCTCGCCGCCGCGCGCCTCCGCGCGCCAGCCCGGCCGGTCCCGCACCTCGCCGCCGCCCTCGGACCAGTCGTCAATCGAGACCTCGTCGCGCCGCGCGCGGTGCAGGTCTATGACCGCGTGCCAGACGACCGTCCTCAGCCACCCGCGCAGCGTCCCGCGCCCCGTGTAGGTCGCGAACTTGGACTGCCGCACGTCGTTGACGACGCGGGTTCCGTAGAGCTCGACGTAGACCGAGTCGATGACCTCTTCGGCGTCCGACTCGGCGCTCGCGAGGTGGCGGGCGATGCGCTCTATGTAGCGGCGGTAGCTCTGGTCGAACTCCCACCAGGCGTGCTCGTTGCCGCGCGCGCAGGCCAGCGCCAGGTAGAGGTCCGTGATCTGTAGCTCGCCGATGAACTGGCGAATCTCGTCCGGCGTCGGCGCGCTCGCGGCCTGCGGGTCCACCAGGTACTTGTCTATGGCCGCCCGGACCGCCGCGTGGAACGCGTCCGCCTCCACGTCGTAGTTGGGCGCGGCCTCAATGCAACGCTGGTGGAGCGCGCTGATGTCCGCGGCGCACTCCGCAATCGCGCTCTCAAGTTGTTCGAGTAATGAGACAGTCACTGACGCGCGATTATAGATTAAAAGGCGCGGTTTCGCACCCCGCTCCCGATTGGCAAAGAACTACGCGGGCCGCCCGCCCGCCGGATAAAGCTCTCCCGGCGCGCGTGCGTCTCAGTCGCGCTTTCGTCAGGGGAGAGCGGATTTTCTGATTCTGGCGAGCGGGCTCGAAGGCGTTGCGTGTGCTGCCGCTCACGCCGTTGGTGACGGAGGGGTCCGAAAAATTTTGCCCAAGAAAGTGAAGAAAAATCGAGGGCCGCGCGTCATCCCCGGAGGGGATGAACACAATAGCCGGGGGTGGCGCTCGCTTGCCCCCGGCTATCATGTGTGACCGCTTCCGGGTCGAGGCTGGTAAAGCCTTCCCGCCCTTCTATTTTTCCAATTTCTTCAAAATCCTGCCCGCGTGGTTGCGGGTCATCAGCGGGAGGCGCTCGTCGTTGCTCAATTCGCGCAGCAGCGGGACGAGTTGCTGCGGGTCCGTCAGCTCGTTCAGGCGCAGATATTTGTCCAGGCGGTCCATCAGCTTCGGCGAGCTGAGCGGCTGAACCTGGCGCGCCAGCGCCACGTCGAAGACGAAGAGCACCTGGTTGTGGACGCGCCTGTACTCGTCCGCGAGCGCCTTGGCGTTCTGGTCCGTCGTCCAGTTGAACTCCGCCTCGCGCGTGCGCCCGCCGCGCGTCATCGTCAGGCGCACGGTCCCCAGGTGAGAGTAATCCCTCTCGGCTTGGTAGCTCGCCGTCGAGTCCAGGAAGCGCAGCGCCTCCCACAGGCCGTTGATGCGCGCGCGCGAAGTCTCCGACAGTTCCAGGGGCTCCACGACCGGCTCCACGTCCTCCTGGCGCTCGAAGGTGACTTCGCCGCGCCCTTGAGAGTCGTGCCTGACCTTGACGTGGCGCACGTAGAAGGCGGGCTGGCTGAACTCGTAAGTGTAGACGGCGTCGTCCGCGGGCGCGGACTTTTCGGGCGTCGTCGCTTCCTTCGCGGTCTCATCGGCGCGCCGGTTCTGCTTCTGCGGGCCGTCGTTTTGTGCCACAGCGCAAATCGCCGCGCCCAGTATCAGGAGCGCGGCGACGCCGGCACGTAAAATCGTGTTTCTTACAATCACTCGAATTTGACCGAGACGAGCTTCGAGACGCCCACCTCTTCCATCGTCACGCCGTAGAGGGCGCGCGCCATCTCCATCGTGCGCTTGTTGTGCGTGATGACGATGAACTGCGTGCTCTCGCTCATCGCGGCGACCTTGTCCGTGAAGCGCCCGACGTTGGCCTCGTCCAAAGGCGCGTCCACCTCGTCGAGCAGGCAGAAGGGGCTCGGCCTGTAGTGGAAGATGCCGAGGACGAGCGCGAGCGCCGCCATGGCCTTCTCGCCGCCCGAGAGCAGCAGCACGTTTTGCAGGCGCTTGCCCGGCGGCTGCGCGATGATGTCTATGCCGGATTCCAGCACGTCGTCCGCGTCGATCATACTCATCTCGCCGCGGCCGCCGCCGAAGAGTTCCTGGAAGAACTCCCCGAAGTTGCGATTAATCTGCTCGAAGGCGTGGCGGAAGCGCTCGCGCGAGCGGCGCTTGATCTCGCGCAGCGCCTCTTCCGTGGACGCGATTCCCTCCGTGATGTCCTGCCGCTGGCCCGTGAGGAAGATAAGGCGCTCCTCGGCCTCGGACAGTTCTTCGAGCGCCATCATGTTGACCGCGCCGAAGCCCTCGACGCGCGCGCGCAACTCTTCGACGCGCGCCTTGCCCGCCTCCAGGTCGAACTCCTCGTCGACGGGCAGCTCGCGCGCCAGCTCTTCGAGCGACTGGCTCAACTCCGTGTGGCAGGCTTCGCGCACGTAGCCGAGCCGGGCCGCGCTCTCGGCCCGCTGGACTTCGAGCGCCGCCCGCGCCTCTCGCGCCGCGGCCGCGCGCCGATTCAACTCGCCCAACTCGCCCGCGAGCGCGTCGGCGCGCTCGCGGGCGGCCGCCAGGCTCGAAGTGAGCCGCGCAATCGACTGCTCCTCGCGCGCGCGCTCGTCGCCGACAGTCCCCGCGCTCTCCTCCATCTCGCCGATGGAGCGCCGCAACTCTTCGAGGCGCGCCGCGGCGTCCGCCACTTCCCGCTCGTGCCGCTCAAGCCGCGCCTCAAGCTCCGCGCGCTCGGCCTCCATGCGCCGCAACTCGGCGGCCGTCGCGCGCCGTCGCTCGGCGGCCGCGGCCGCGGCCGCGCGCTGCTCGCCCAGGCTCTCGCTCTCCGTCTCGGCCGCACGGCGCGCGACCGCCAGCATCCCGGCGGCCTCCGTAATCAACTCCGTGGCCGCGAGACGCGCCGCCTCGGCGGCCTCCGCCTCATTGAGCGCGGTCGCGCGGCGCTCTTCCAGTTCGAGCCGTTCCTGTGCCAATCTCGCGGCGTCGTCGGCGACCACGCGCAGGTGGCGCTCGGCGCGCTCAATCTCCTGCGCGAGCTGCGTCGCCGAAAGCTCGCGCGCCACGTGGTCGCGCTCCTCGCGCCCTATGGCCTCGTTCAAAAGCACGACCGCGTCTTCGAGCTCCGTCAGGCGCGAGCGCGCCTCGCTCACGGCCCGCGCGGCCGACGCCACTTCCGCCTGCAACGCGGGCGCGCGGCCCTCAAGCTCGCGCAACTCGCGTTTGAAGGCGAGCAGGCCCGCGCCGTCTTCGACCGAGCGCGCGTCGCCCGCGTTGACGAGTTGACCGCCCGCGACCCAGTCGCCGTCGAGCGTCACGCACATCTCGCCCGTCGCCAAGCTCGTCGTCATGGCGTGATCCAAATCCTGCGTGACGCGCGCGTTCATGTGCTGCGGGAGCGTGCGGTTGAGGACAGCCAAAAGCTCGCGCGGCGCGCCGAGCAGGTCGCGTATGCGAACGTCGCCGGTGATTTCGCCGCCCGTAGAGCCGGCACCCTGCGCGGCGGCGTAGACTCTGTAGGCCGCGGCGATGTCCGCCTCTTCGCTCGCGCCGTGGAGCCCGGCCACCAGAAAGCTCGCGCGCCCCGCGCCGTTCTCCCTCAGCCACTGCGCCGCGCGCGCCGCGTCGTCCGGCGTCGGCACGATGACAGCCTGCAACGACGCGCCGAAGACGCCTTCGACGGCGCGCTCCCAGCGCGGCTCGACGTTGAACATGTCCGCGAGCGTGCCCATGAAGTGGAACTCTTCGGTCGGCGCGTCGTCGCTCGCGAACAGGCGCTGGACGGCGGGCGAGTAGTGCGCTCGCTTGGCGTCCAGCTCCATCAAGGTGTCGAGCCTGTGGCGGACCCTCGAAAATTCTTCGCGCGCGCGCGTCAACTCCGCGTCGGTCTCGGAGACGCGCTCGTGGCCCAACACGACCTCGTGCACGGCGGCCTCGCGCTCGGCCGCGAGTTGTGCCAGATTTTCGCGGGCGCGCTCGATCTCGACGGCCAGCGTCTCGGCCTCTGCCACGCGCTCGGCGTGGCCGGCCGCCGCCCGCTCGCCCTCGCGCGCCAGCCCCTCGGCCTGGACAGCCAGGCGTCCGAGCGCGGCTTCGAGCTGCCGCCCGATCTCCATCAGCCTTTCGGCGACGGCCGTGTGCGTCAGGAGCTCTGCGCGGGCGCGCTCGATCTCGGCCTCGGCCTCAGAGACTTCGACGACGCGCTGCCCGTAGGCCGCCTCGGCCGACTGGAGCACGAGAGCGCGCTCCTCGCTCGCCGCGCGCAACTCCGCGTCCTGCTCGCCCAGGCGCGCGCACTCCTCCTCGACGCTCGTCAAGCGAGCGCGGACCGCCTCGATCTCCCGCTCGACCTCCGAGCGCCGCCGCTCCAACGCGGCGAACTGCTCCTGCTGATAACTCTGCTCGCGCGCCCGGCGGTCGCGCCTGAGTTCCGCCTCGGCCGACGCGGCGCGCGCCTCTGCAAGCTCTTCTTCGAAGTTGCGCGCCTCCTGCGTGGCGGCCCGCGCCTCCTCTTCGCGCGCGGCCAACTCTTCGCCGAGCGCGCGCTCCTCGCCCGAAACCTCTTCGAGGCGGACGCGCGTCTCTTCCAGGAGCGCCGTCAGCGAGCGCTCCTCGGCGACGTAGGCGCGGCGCAAAAGCTCACGCAGTTCTTCGCGCAGGACGCGGTACCGGCGCGCCTTCGCGGCCTGCCGCCGCAGGCTGTTCACCTGCCGGTCTATCTCCGAGATGATGTCCGAGACGCGCGACAGGTTCCCGCGCGCGGATTCCAGCCGGGCCTCCGCGGCGCGCTGGCGGACGCGAAACTTCGTGATGCCTGCGGCCTCTTCGATGAGCGTGCGGCGGTCCATCGGCTTGGCCGAGAGAATCTGCCCTATGCGCCCCTGCTCGATGATGGCGTAGTGCGCGCCCGAAAGACCTGTGCCAGAAAATAAGTCCTGAATGTCGCGCAGGCGGCAGGTGCGGTTGTTGAGCAAATACTCGCTCTCGCCCGAGCGGTAGAGCCTGCGCGTCACCGAGACGGCCTCGCCCGGCGAGAACTCAAGCGCCAGACGACTCGGCCGCCAGTGCCGTTTGTGATGAACCTTCGGCGCGGCCGCTTCGACCGCGACAATCTCTGGGACGACCGCAGACGCTTCGGTTCCGGCGTCCACCGCCTGCGAGGCTTCAGCGCCTTCGGCAGACGGAGCAGCTTCCGCATCGGCCGCCGCGTCTGAAGGCGGCGGCTCGGTCGCCTCCGCCGGTTCAGCGCCTGCCGTCAGTTCCCCTATGTCGACGGCCTGGTCGTCTATCTCTTCGAGAGTGGAGTCAATGTCTTCGATGTCGGGCTCGTGCTCGATTGTCTCGTCGCGCACCATGTGCAGGACGACTTCGGCCATGCCGCTCGGCTGGCGGTTGCGCGAGCCCTGGAAGATAACGTCTTTCATCTCAGCGCCGCGCAGGTGCTTGATGCGCTGCTCGCCGAGAACCCAGGCGATGGCGTCCGCGACGTTGGACTTGCCGCAGCCGTTCGGGCCGACGACGGCCGTGATGCCGTCGCCCGTGAAGACGATTTCCGTATGATCCGCGAAGGATTTGAAGCCGGTGATTTCTAGGCGTTGAAGTTTGAACATGCGTCAGGTCTGAAGCGAACGGCCACTCCGGGGTCAAGAGAACTCAAAGCGCAGTCCCTAGAGCGCGGCGTACAAGAGGCACACTATATGTTGGACTTCGCGGGAATGTCAACCAATGCTTCAGGCCATAGGGGGTTACTGTTGCAGGCGGCAGATTTAACTTTAGCGCCGGCCTTCGACCAGATCGGGCCGGGCGTAAAGCACGAGCGTGACTCCGGGGCGGAGCGGGTAGGCGTCGACGCGAACGTAGCGGTCGCCCAGGACCTCCTGTAGCTGGGCGGCCTTCTCTATCTCCTGCCTCTCGGTGCTGATGACGATGGGGCCTTTGACGGAGACCAGGTCGCCGTTGGGCCTTTCCACGTAACCGAAGAAACCGGCGTGCTCGTACTCGCGCAGGTACCAGGGCAGCGGCCAGTACTCGTCGGCGACGATGGCGACCTCCGTCTTCCTGCCCGTCCCGGCGCGCTCGGCCAACTCGTCAATCTTGTTGACCAGAGGGAGAAAATCTCGGTAGGTGTGCGCGTAGACGTAAGGGTACGTGTCGTCGTCGTAGTAGTAGAAGTTGAGGCGGGCCGTCTGCACGCCGCTGACGGCGAGCGCCGCCAGGGTGACCGCGAGGGCGGCGAGACGCGCGGGCCACTCCCCTTTCGAATGGTAAAGCACGTTGACGGCGTAACCGCTGATGACGGCGAGCGGGACGGTGAAGCTGAGCATCAGCCAGGGCGTCTTGTAGGGGATGAGCGAGTAGGCCGCGAGGATGCCGAAGGCCCACGCGCCGGCGAAGACGCCGAAGCGGTGGCGGCGTATCAGGGCCGCGATGGAGCCGGCCGCGCCCAGTATCAGGAGCGGCGCTTGCTCCTGCCAGAGCCACCAGAGGTAAGTGTGCCAGGGATGGCCGTGCTCTTTCGTGCCGGTTTTGGCCCAGACCTGAAAAGACTTGAGCGCGTCGCCCACGCCCTCCCGGTTAGTGAAGAAGGAGGAGTAAAACAGGACATTGATGAAGAGAAAAAGGAAGAGCGCGAGCGCCGCCATCGGCGCGACACTCTTCCAGCCGCCGAGCCTTTCGAGCGCCCCCGGCTGCGCAGCGTGTTGGCCCTTGCGCTTCTTACCCTTCGCCTGTCGAGCTGGCGGCTCCCACGGGACGTGGCCCCCGCCTCGGTCCGTGAGCCTCATGTAAACGGAGCTGACGGCCCAGGCGAGGCCGAGGACGACGAGCGAGATGAGCGCCGTCTCCTTCGTGGCCGTCAGGAGCGCCGCCGAGATGGCCGCGAACAGCAGGTAGACGGGGTCGGTCGTCTCCCAGTAGCGCAGGGCCGCGACGACGACGCCGAGGGTGAAGAAGACGAACTGCGTTTCGTGTATGAAGTAGCGCGAGACGTAAACGTCGCCGGGCGAGAGCGCGACGAGCGCGGCGGCCGCGAGCGCGCCGGCGGCACCTATGTTGCGGCGCAGGCCGAGCACCAGCCAGACGGTGGCGACGCCGAAGAGGGCGGGCACGAGGCGGACGGCAATCGTCCCGAGGCCGGGCTCGCCGAAGAGGAACGCTTTCAGCTTCGTGACGGCGAGCGCGAAGTAGTAGAGCGTCGGGCCGTGATAGTTCTCATGGTTGTAATGATAAACGCCGTCGCGGTAGAGCGTCGTCAGGAAGAAGCCGTTGACGCCCTCGTCGTGGTGCATCGGCTTGAGGCCGAGCGCGTAGACGCGCACGAACGCCGCCGCGGCGAGGATTGAAAGACTCGCGATCCACCAGACGCGCCGCGAGAGGCCCGCGTTTTCGCCGGGCTGATCGGGCGGCTCAGTCGCCGTGGCGACAGCAGAATTATGTGTCACGCCCGCCGCCTTACCGTCGCGAGATTTTGTAGAGCCTGTAGTCACCCGTCTCCCCAACCAGCTCGAAGCGAGAAAAGAAAGCGTCAGCGGCGGGCGCGTCCCGCCGCTCGTGCGGGCCGACGACGACGAACTCGACGCCGTACTTCGCCAGCAAACTTTCCGCGCCGCGGCCGCCCGCGTAAATCTGCTTGACGTCGCGCCAGCGGTCTTCCCAGGTGATGCCGTGCGAGCCTATGTGTCCCGGGTAGCCCATGACGGAGCGGCGGCCCGTCAGGAAAACCGGCGTGTCGAACGTAGGCTCGTGCAGGACGGTCGCGCGCGGGCGAGTCGCCCCCTTGATCGTCTCTGCGAACCTCACGCCGTCGGCGTCGAAGATTCTAAACTCTGCGGCGCGCGACGCCACGCTCCACACGTCGAGCGCGCCCGCGAGCGTCAGCGTCAGGAGAAGCGCGACGGCAGTGGCGCGCATCGTTCGGTTCCCGCGCACGAGGCGCGCCAAGAGCAGCGCGACGAGCGGCACGGAGGCCAGGAACCAGTAATAGATGACCTTGATATTGTCCCACACCCACGGCGCAAGTTTAATCAAATTCGGGACGACGAAACAAAGCGTGAACGGCAGGTAGAAGAGCAGGAGCGGGCGCGGCACGAGCGGCACCGTCTCGCCCCGGACCCGCTCGCGCCAGAGGAGCGCGGCGACGAGGAGCGGGATGAAGAGCCCCGTGTTCTTGAACCAGAACCGCAGGACGTTCTCCTCGCCGTGGTCCCACCCCGTATGCCAGCCGAAGAAATCCGACGCGCGCACGGAGCTGCCGTGCGTCGCCCACCACATCTGCGGCGCGGCGACGGCTATCGCGGCGGCGAAGAAAATGGCCCACACACGCCACTCCTTCAGCCCCGTCAACAGCGCCACGCCCGCGCCCACGACCATCACCGCGACGAAGCTGTGCGCGTGCACGAGCAGCAGCAGTCCGGCGACCGCCCCCGCCGCGGCCATCCGACGAACGGAAGGCAAAAGTAAAAAGGAAGAAGGGAAAAGTGAAGACGAAGAAGACGGCGGGCGTGAACCGGCAACTGCTTTTTCTTTCCTTTTGCCTTTCACCTTTTTACTGTTGCCTTCACTTTTGCCTTCTTCGTCTCTCCGCGTCGAAGTCCACCAGACTGTGAAGACGATGAGGGCGAGCGGGAAGCCGAGCAGTATGCCGCGCTGCGGGATGAGGAGCGTCGTCAGCGAATTGCCCCAGCGGTAGCCCGTCTCGTGCGTGATGGTGTACTGCTGCGACAGGTCCATGAGAATCCCGAAGAGCCCCTTCGCGGCCCAGCGCGGGTCGTTCCACAGGTGCCAGAAGCCCAGGCCGCCGCTGAAGAGGACGAGCGCGGGCGCGATGAGCCCCGCCACCCAGTCGCGCGTCAGCTTCCAGGTGAAGCGGTGCAGGACGCCCACGAACGCGAGCGCGAGCACGTAGTTCTCCAGCATCAGCGCCTGGCGCAAGCTGGCCCCGGCGCGCACGAAGCAGGCCGCGACGAAGTCCGAGATGAAAGGGTACGTGAAGCGCGCGCCCGCGAACGTAGGGTCTTCGGGCGGGAAGTTCGCGCCGTCCGCGAAGCTCGTGATGATGCTCAGGTGAAAGGGCAGGTCGCCGTAGTTGTTCTGCACGCCCGTGTATATTCCGTCCGCGCTCTCAAACATCGCGCGGTCGAAGACGAACCACAGCAGCGCGGCGACCGCCGCGTAAAAGATGAAGTGGACGCTCGACTGCCGCGCGGGGTGCAGCACGGAGCGGTGCGCCGCGCGCGCGGCCTCGTGGAAATCCTTGCTCGCCGCGGCCCGCAGGCGCGGCCTCGCCAGCCACGCGAGGGGCGAAGCGACGGCGGCGGCCGTCAGGGCGAGGGCGAACGGCGTGAATCCTATGAGTGAAGCGGCGACGAAGCCGACCAGCCCGAGCGCGGCGAAGCCCACGCACGCGCCCATGCAGAGGCGTGCCGCGAGCGGCGCGTCATCGTCCCACAGGTAAGTGAGCGCCGCCCCGCCCGCAATCGCAATCAGCGCCAATGCCAGAGCAAGAAACATAGTGACGGGCGACGGGTTAAGAAAAGAGTTTTTCCTGTCACCCGTCGCGTTGCTGTGCCGGCCGGAGAGAACTGGATTGAACTGTCGCGCCCGATTATACGATGCGTGTCAACGACGGCCGCACGGCCGAGGGGTCATCGACGACACTTTGCAGTATAATCCGTCCCATCTTCCCTCTTCAGAAGGGAGCCTTTTATGGCCTTCAGGAAATCACTCAGGTGGGCGCACGCGCTCGCGTGCATCTTCGCGCTCGCGCTCGCGTGCGCGCCGTGGGCCGCGGCCCAGAGTGATTCCATACACGAGGTGGAAGTTTACCTGAGGGCGCGGGGCGCTTCGGTCAACGGGGTGCGCGTCCGGCTGATACGGCAGTCCGGGATGATGCCCGTCGCAGACTCCTTCAGCAACCAGGACGGGCGAATCAGGTTCACGGGCCTGCTGCCCGGAGAGTACACCGTCGAGACAAACGAGAGTGACAAGTTCGAGGCGACGGCGACGCGCGTGACCGTGCGCCCCATCGAATTCACGCCCAAGCCCACGAGCGTGAGCGTCTACATTGACCTCCCCGCGCGCAAAGGACCGGACATGGCCGAGCCCGGCGTCGTCCTGGCCGACGTGGACCTCAAAGTCCCTGAGGCCGCACTCAAGCGCTACCGCAAAGGCGTAGAGTTCCTCCGCGCCGGCAACCGCGACGAGGCCGTCGAAGAGCTCAAGGCCGCGGTTAAAGCTTACCCGCAATACTACGCCGCGCGCCTGGAGCTGGGCCGGCAGCTTCGCGCGCAACTCCTGTTCGACGAGGCCGCGGAGGCGCTCCGGCCGCTCGGCGAGATCGCGCCGAAGAGAGCCGAGCCGCGCATAGAGTACGCCATAGTTTTGCTCGCCCTGAAGCGGTCCAAAGAAGCGGCCGGCCAGTTGCGCAAGGCGCTCGAATTGGAAGAGGCCAACTGGGTGACGCACCTGCACCTCGGCTGGGCACTGCTCGAAACGGAGCCCGAGGAGGCCGAGCGCTACTTCAGGCGCGCGCTCGAACTCGACGAGCGTAAGGCCGCGCAGGCGCACCTCTCGCTGGCGCGGCTGGCTTACGCAAAGGGCTCGCGCCCAGACTCCGTGCGCCATCTCGAAGCCTACCTCGCTCTCGCGCCCGACGCGCCCGACGCCACGGCCGTGCGCCGCCTCCTCAATCAATTGCAAAGAAGTGATAAGTGAAATTAGAAAAGAGTCGTAAGTTTTGGCCGTGGCTGGCGGGGGCATTGATTCTGGCGGCCGCCGTGTTCCAGTTGCGCAGTCAGGGGCGATTGTGGTTCTGCGCGTGCGGCTACCTGCTTCCGTGGTCCGGCGACGCCTGGAGCGCCGACAACTCGCAGCACCTGCTCGACCCGTACAGCTTTACGCACGTCCTGCACGGGTTCATGTTCTGGTGGCTGCTCGCCTGGGCCCTGCCGCGCGCGCCCGTGGCCTGGCGCTTTTGCCTCGCGATTTCACTTGAAGCCCTGTGGGAAGTCGTCGAGAATACTGACTTCGTCATCCAGCGATACCGCGAGGCGACGCAGGCACTCGGCTATCAGGGCGACACCGTCGTCAACTCGCTCGGCGACGTTCTGATGTGCGCCCTCGGATTCCTGCTCGCGCGGCGCATAGGCTGGCGCCGATCGCTCGCGCTGTTCGTCCTGACGGAAGTCGTGCTGCTCGTCTGGATCAGGGACAGCCTGCTGCTCAACATACTGATGCTGCTCTACCCGCTTGAGGGAATCAAGGCGTGGCAGGCCGGACACTGAGAAGCTCTAAAATTCACACGCGGAGAATGAGAATGGTTGAAGCGAAGAATGACGCTACGGACGTGTGGCCGAGCCTGCCGCTCGAAGAGTGGAAGGACACTTACGCCACGCTGCACATGTGGACGCAGATCGTCGGGAAAGTCCGGCTCGTGCTGAGCCCGAAGATCAATCACTGGTGGCAGGTCCCGCTCTACGTCACGGCGCGCGGCCTGACGACCGCTACGATCCCGCACGGGCCCGGCGCTTTCGAGATCGACTTCGACTTCATAGAGCACCAGTTGCTCGTCAGGACCAGCGGCGGGGACGAAAAAGTCCTGGAGCTTCGCCCGCGCTCGGTCGCTGACTTTTACCGGGAGCTGATGAGCACGCTCGACTCGCTCGGCATCGGAGTTAAAATCACGGCCCGCCCGGACGAAGTGCCGGACCCGACTCCCTTCGCCGAAGACCACGCGCACGCCTCTTACGACCCCGAGTACGCCAACCGCTTCTGGCGCATACTGGTTCAGGCCGACAGAGTTTTCCGGGAGTTCCGCGCGCGCTTTCTGGGCAAGTGCAGCCCCGTGCATTTCTTCTGGGGGAGCTTCGATCTGGCCGTGACGCGCTTCTCGGGCCGGCCCGCGCCCGAGCGCGAGGGCGCGGACAGCATCACGCGCGAAGCCTACTCGCACGAAGTCATCAGCCACGGCTTCTGGCCCGGCAGCGGCAACATACAGTACCCTGCCTTCTACTCCTACACGGCCCCCGAGCCGCAAGGGCTGCCGCAGGCCGAGGTCCGCCCGGCCGCCACGTTCTACAACCCAGAGACCGGCGGCTTCATATTGCCTTACGACGCAGTCCGGCTGGCCGGCGACCCCGACGAAGTGCTCATGGAATTTTTACAGAGCACCTATGAGGCCGGCGCGAACCTGGCGAACTGGGACCGCGCGTCCCTGGAACGAACCGGAAGCTAACAACGGACTCAAAACCCCTTTGCGTCTTTGCGCCTCCAGCGTGAGGAAATTTCTCGCAAAGGCGCAAAGAAAGGTTCTCGATGTTTGACGGTTTTTCGCGGAAGCGAATCGAGACGAGCGAGGCTGTCATCAACCTGGTGCAGGGCGGCTCAGGCCCGCCCGTGCTGATGCTGCACGGCTACCCGCAGACGCACGCCTGCTGGCACAAAATAGCGCCGCGCCTCGCGGAGCGATTCACGGTCGTCTGCGCGGACCTGCGCGGGTACGGCGACAGCTCGAAGCCCGCGGGCGACGCAGGGCATCACAATTACTCCAAGCGCGCGATGGCGCGAGACCAGGCGGAGGTCATGAGCGCGCTCGGCTTCGAACGCTTCAGTGTCGCAGGCCACGACCGCGGCGCTCGCGTGGCCCACCGCCTCGCGCTCGACCACGCAGAGCGCGTCACGCGCCTCGCGCTCCTCGACATCGTGCCGACCAGAAAAGCCTTCGCGAGCATGAATCAGAAGCTGGCGGCCGCAGACTACCACTGGTTCTTCCTGGTTCAGCCCCATGACTTGCCCGAGCGCCTGATCGGCAACGACCCCTATTTTTATCTGCGCTGGACGCTCGAACACTGGGCGGGGACGCCGGGCGCTCTCACGCCCGCGGCCGTCGCCGAGTACAGGCGCTGTTTCGACGCGGCCACCATCCGCGCGACCTGCGAAGACTACCGCGCCGCCGCGACCATTGACCTCGAACACGACGCGGCGGACGCCGACCGCAAACTCGCCTGCCCTCTCCTGCTCCTGTGGAGCGCCGACGGCACCGGCTCACACTTCGACGTTCCAGCCGCATGGCGTGAATGCTCCGAGAATGGGGTGCGCGGCCGCGCGCTCGACTGCGGCCACTTCCTGGCCGAAGAGAGGCCCGAAGAAGTCGCGGCGGAACTCGCCGCGTTTCTCTCCGAATGAAAGGGTCGTCACTCAGAAGAGATTTTGTTTGCACGACTCAAGAATATCTGACCGACGAGGAGATTTTTCTGCCAAAGCCTCTCGCGCTCTTCTATCGCACCTGGGCCCTTTTCGGCTTAAAAAAAGAGACCGAGGCTCACGCCGCCGCGCGGGAGTGGAAGGCTCAGATGGGGGAGCGGCGCAAAGCAGGCGAGAAAATTGATTCGCTGTTAGAGGGAGCGCGACACGCGCTCGATAACGAAACGCACCTCACCCCTGCACAGCTAGAGTTGCTACGCGCAATGCTTGCGGCAATGGCCGATCAATCCAGCCCCTTGCCGCCACTCCCTTAGCAAACACTGCTCTTCGAAAAGCAGATGGTTCGCCGCTGCAAAACCTCTTGAGGCGCGTGCGGAGGTTCAGGCCACTTGCCCTTTGCGCGGCTGGACAGGGGCGCGCCCGCCGGTGTAATAAATTTAGTTTAATCCAAACGCGCCGATTCGTTCCGAGGGGGTCACACACATGCTTCGCGCCGGTATCGTCGGTCTGCCGAACGTAGGCAAGTCCACACTCTTCAACGCGCTCACGTCGCAACAGGCGGCGCTCGCGGCCAACTACCCGTTCGCCACCATCGAGCCGAACGTCGGCGTCGTCCCCGTCCCTGACGAGCGATTGGAGCCGCTCGCCAGGATCGTCAAGACGAACACGATTGTCCCTGCGACCGTCGAGTTCCTGGACATCGCGGGGCTAGTCCGCGGCGCGTCGAAGGGCGAAGGGCTCGGCAACCAGTTCCTCGCCAACATACGCGAGACGGACACGGTCGTGCAGGTCGTGCGCTGCTTCGAGGACGAGGGCATCGTCCACGTCGAGGGCTCGGTTGACCCGCGCCGCGACATCGAGACGATTCAGATAGAGCTGGCGCTCGCCGACCTCGCCACGGTCGAGCGACGCCGCGAGCGCGCGCTGAAGACGGCCAAGAGCGGCGACAAGACCGCGAAGGCCGAGCTTGAAGTCCTGGACAAAATTCAGCCCACGCTCGAAGAGGGCCGCCCGGCCCGCGTCGTCGAATTGACGGACGACGAGAGGACAATCGCCCGCGGCTTCTTCCTGCTCACGACGAAGCCGACCATCTACGCCGCCAACGTTGACGAGGCCACGCTCAGCGAGGGCGCGGAAGGTAACGCGCACGTCAGCGCCGTGCGCGAGATCGCCGAGAGTGAGAACGCCGAGTTCGTCGTCATCTGCGCGCAACTCGAAGCCGAGCTGGTCGAGCTGCCGCCCGACGAGCGCAAAGACTATCTCGAAGCGCTCGGCGTCGAAGGGAGCGGCGTCGACCGTTTGATTAAGAGCGCGTACAGGCTGCTCGGCCTGATGTCATTCCTGACCGCTGGCGAAAAAGAGGTGCGCGCCTGGACGATCCCGCAGGGCACGCGCGCCCCGCAGGCCGCCGGCACCATCCACACGGACATCGAGCGCGGCTTCATCCGCGCCGAGGTCATCTCCTACGACCAACTCACGCGCGCCGGCTCCTACGCCGCCGCCCGCGAGCAGGGCTTACTCCGCCTCGAAGGCAAAGACTACGTCATGCAGGAGGGCGACGTGGTGCACTTCCGCTTCAACGTGTAGGCCGATAGGCGTCGGTATCTGCCCCGGAACCGATATGCCCATGCCCCGAGTCAGATTGGGGTTGAAGTCGCCAGCCCGTGACTGATTTGCCTGTACCGGGGCTTGGATCGCGGGCTAATCGCCAGCCGCGCGCAACGCGGCTCGCGGCGTTAGAGGCTGGAAAGCATTGACCTGCTGACAAAGTAGGCATATTGTTCCCTCCACGGCAGGACCAATGCCCAGACGCCGACCTGCGGCCTGCCTTAACCGTCAAGGGCCGCGCTTCATGCGCCGGCCTCCCATTCAACCTTCGCCCAGGAGTCTCTCACTGTGACAAAAATCAACCGCTGCTCTCTCGCCCTCGCTCTTACTCTGTTCGTACTCGTCCTGACCGCCCACGCGCAGGCCCCTTCGATCGAAGTCTCCGCCGACACTGAGACAGTGGAGTTCTCGGCGCAGGGCAAGACGCGGCGGGTTCATGTCGAAATCTTCGCGCCCTCGGGTGAACTGGTCTTCGAGACCGCTGATTCGGACGGCCAATCTATCAGGTGGGCGATGACGAACCAGAAGGGCGAGAGGGTGGCTGACGGCGTCTACTTAGCTACCATCACGGTCGTGGACTCGCTGGGGAAGAGGCGCAAGCGGATCGAGCAGTTGACGGTCAGTTCTCAGCAATACGAGGCGCAGGCCGCGAGCGCGCCGCAGGAGTCACTGGCGCCGACGGGGGGAGGCACGGCCGGCAAGATAGCCAAGTGGACCTCAGCGTCCGCCCTCGGCAACTCCATCATCACGGAGGGCGCGGGCCGTGTCGGCGTCAACGTCGCGCCTTCGGCCACGCTCCAGGTCAACGGGTTGCAGCCCGCCCCCCTGGCCAATAACGGCACTCCCGCCCCCGTGCTCTTGCAGACCACGGGCGGCAAGGGCGGCAACACGACCGCCGCGGGCAGGGTGGCGGGCGCTGGGGCCAGCATCTCTCTGGTCGCCGGTAACGGTGGGGACGGGCCCTCGGGCAGCACGCCGGGCAAGGGAGGCTCCATCACCTTGCAGCCCGGCTCTCCTGGCGCGGTGCCGGGGATAGGAGGGAAGGGGGGCGGCAACATCCTGCTGGCGCCCTCGGGCGTGGGCAACGTCGGTGTGGGGACGAGCAACCCGCTCACGCCGTTGCACGTCGTGTCGGCAAACTCTACCCCGCCGCGCCTGCAATCGACGGGCACGACGAGTTTCGCGGCCGGGTGGGACTTCTACCACGGGACGGTGGGGAAGGGCTACGTCGGCGTGCCGGGCACGGGCGTCGGGGCGCCAGGGCCGGGCGAGATGCTGCTCTACGGCGGGGCGGGTACTAAGACCTCTCTCTGGGCGGGGGGGAATAGGGCCGTGACCATCCTGACCAACGGCAGCGTCGGCATCGGGACGGTGCCCTCTGCGTACGTACAGTTGAACGTGGTTGCGGTTGGCAAGACCACAGCCATCTCTGGCTTCAACCCCAGCTACTACGGCGTCTCGGGCGAGGGCAGCACTGCCGGAGTCCTCGGCAACAGCAATAGTGGGGCCGGCGTGCACGGCAACAGCAAGACCGGCAACGGCCTGTCCGGCGAAAGCAGGACCGGCAGCGGCGTGTACGGCATCAGCTTCAGCACTAGCGGCGCCTCCTCCGCCGCCGGAATAAAGGGCGAAAACAACAGCGGCGGGTGGGCCGGGTACTTTAAGGGGCCGGTGGCCATCATCGGCGGCTGCCAGGGCTGCACCGCGGCCGTGAGCGACCGCGCGCTCAAGGCCAACATCTCGACCGTCAACCCGCGTACGATCCTCGACCGCCTGGCGGCCTTATCCATCAAGTCGTGGAGCTATAAGAGTGACGCCCCCTCCGTGCGCCACATGGGGCCGATGGCGCAGGACTTCCGCTCGGCTTTCGACCTGGGCGCGGACGACAAGCACATCGACCTGATCGACGCCAACGGGGTGACGATGGCCTCCGTCCAGGCCCTCTACCAGCTGATGCTGGAGAAGGATGGAGAGATTAAGCAACTGCGCGCCCAACTCACTCAACAGCAGGCGCAGCTCAATCAGGTGAGGCGCGCCGCCAGGCGGAAGCGGGCGGCGAGGAGATAAGACTCCCTCTGATCTTGCTCCTTAATTTTGCCCTGTGGCTGATTTGTAACAGACCAAAAGATAAACATGAGAACAGGAAAGGACTCTTTAATGAAACTCAGACCCACAATCATCGCCCTCATGATCGGGCTATCCCTCTTCGGCGCGGCCTGCGGTAAAGGCGGCGGTAGCGACGCCGCCTCATCGATGTCCGATGATGACAAGCATAAGCTCTATCAGGCCGGCGTCATCGTGTCACTAGATACGGCAATGGAAGTAGCCAAAAAGCTGGGATTGACAGACTCCAACGGTAAGCCGCTGCCCGCATTTCAAGAATTTAATAAAAAGCACTCCGAATGGCTCAACCAAAATCCCACCTTCCTGCCGCCGTCTCCCGACCAGGCCGCCGATAAGAAGAAAGCTAAGGAATACGTGGACGCTCACATGCCCAAATGAAAGACTCACTGCTTTCGGTAATTACGAGACCTGGGCGGTCTGTTTTTCTCACCTCAAGTCGTGCCGATAGCAATAGCCCACCTCGGCGTGGTGATAGGCTAGAATCGCCCGGTTATGTACCGGGAAGACAAAAGAGGCCAGGTGTTCGGGCGGCTGAAAGTCATTGATGGGGGCCGCCCGGGGTGGTGGCTGTGCGTCCGCGCGTGCGGTAATCACAGAGAGGTGATCGAGCGCCGGCTACTCTGCGGGGAAATAACGGAGTGCGAGGCGTGCGAGGTGAAGAGGAAGATGGAGGCGCAGGGGTGAGGCCCGCGCCCAGCTACGGGCGCGTTGTGTGTGTAACCCTGTGTGCGCCGCCTTTCATTCGCTCTCCTAATACCGCAATCCGGCGAGTATCAATGACTTAGTTTCTCGCGTGATAAAGGTGCATTTACGCTTCAACGTCTAAAGCGCAGCCATTTGCCCGACCTTCTCCCCTTCTCTGATTTTATCTAAAAACGGGGCCGCGAGCGGTGCTGATGATTGATGGGAAACTCGCTACGCGGCCTCCGCTGGATACCGTTGTCAGACGCTTTTGCCTACCTCCACGACCTTTTCATCCGGCGCATAGATTATTAGCCGGCAATCACTTCACCGGGAATTGCTGCCTTTAGCTGGCACCGCCTTCTTCGCAGGCAAAGGTTTAGCGGCCGGCGGCTTCGCCGGCAAAGGTTTCGCGCCCGCCGGCTTGGCGGGCAAAGGTTTCGCGGGAGGCTTCGCGGCCGGCTGCTTCGCAGGAAGAGGCTTCACGGCCGGCTGCTTCGCAGGCAAGGGTTTAGCGGCCGGCGGCTTGGCAGATATAGTCTTCGGGGCCGCCTGCTTCGCGGCCGAAGTTTTCGTGGCTGTTTTTGGTGGATACTCGACCCAATACACGTTGCCACCACCTTCATAGTCCACTCCGACGGTAGTTACCTGGCTCTCATTCGCATCGCCGCGGAACAGTGTGTAGGTGCTTTCAATTGTATAAGCGGCGATGGCTTTGCCGGGGGGAATCTCGACGTCTACTGTTCTGGTCGTCTTTTTTGACCACCCGTCGGTTTCGCTTTCAGTATGCGTGAAGCTCTGGCTTAACTTGGCAGAGACCTCCCAGGCGGTGGACTTCCAGGTGACGGTGAACTCGATACCTGTCGTTTCTGAGAACTCTTTGGTTTTGCTCCCATCGTTGCCCTCCTCGTACGCCCAGCTAAATCTTTGCGTGCCGCTCGTATTGTTCCAGCCAAAGCCGAAGCACTTAAAGCGGTCAACCCTCTTGAGGCGATACTCGGAAGACGTCATTATTTGCTCAAGCGGCGTCAGGTTGGGATCGTTCACCGTGAACCACGGAAGTATCGTCGTATAGGTGAGGGTATCTTTCCCGACTTTAGCCGGTCTGGAGAAGCTCCTCAGGACGGGGGCCGGAGGCTCGGGGGTATTAGTTTCCTCTGGTATCAAAAGCATCAGGGCATAAGCGTTGGCGTCCCTGGCGGTCGGGGTGTGGCTGGCCGCTCCGACGAAAGTTCCCGGGGACAGGTAGATCATTCCCCCTGGAGCGTCCGGGGGATTGATACGCCACGAACTAAAATCGTACCAGGCATTCGTACCTTTATCATCCCAGATCAAATCGCCAGGGGCAGCCGGGTGCACGAGGTCCGAGCGAACGCAGCGATAAGTGTCCACGGAAGGGGGATCATACTCAACATTGCAGACCAGGCCGAGGGCCACATAGCCGTCGGGTGGGATTGGCCGCCACATTGAGCCGTTTTTCCAAGAACCTGATCCCTGGTCTGTCCATACTTTCTCAAAGCGTAAGGGCCGGCGAAGCGCGGTCCCCGCATCGCCCTTGGAGTCCTTTAGCACGGCTATGGCGGTCTTGCCATTTACATCGTCGCGATTGGGCCAGCCAAGATCGCCGACCGGGTAGAAGTTTTGAAGCCTCGGGGTGTTAGTCAGCGGTCGCCAGAAGGCCCCATCGCGCTCACCACGGCTGCCTTCATCGGTCCACATGAGCTGGAATGATGAGGTAAAATCTATCACCAAATCCTTATATGCGAATGTCGTCGTCATCTCGCTATCCTCCTATCGAAAGGGGTCGGGGGTGGTTAGGATGATCTCACGCGATAATCGACCGTGCGGGCGAGTAGGGGCCAGATCAGCCGCCATGCTTGTCAACCAGGCTCTGCCTCCAAGGCTATTCCTGGTTCTTCAGAAGCAATTTGTTCGGTCTCGATCTTTTCCGCTCACTACCCTGAAAGGACGAGGCCGGATGAAGGGAAGGAACTAGGTGAATTTAGCGGGTCACATCCTACATCTCCGCGCCGGTGGGGTCAAGGTTGACATCAAACGCGGGTCGGGGCGCGAGGCAGGCCCAACGCCCGAGCGTGGCCGGTCGGGCCTAGTGACCACACAACCGATCTTCGCAGGGGATTCCATCCCCGTCGCCGTCCATCTCTGCTCCGGGACAATTCTCGATGTAGAAGGTGGCTTCTTCACACGACGACATCTGGGAACAGCGTGTCTTGCCCTCACAACGAAAGCGTGTCTGGCTTGCCGCGGGCTGCTGAGACCGCCCCGACGGCTCTTGAGACTTTCGCACCCAAGCGAAAACCAGAGCCAGGCAGGCAACGATAAGTAGAAAACGTACTTTCATAGCGTTAGAACCAACAATAATTAGATTTGTCGTTTAGTCCGGCTGCGGCCTAATCACTCTGAGAGAGATAAATTACCGCAGCCGGTACACGAAAGAAGAGAGCGGCGCGTCCGTCCCTTAGTAATCCAGGCGGACGCGCCGCCGTTCGGGTGTCAGGTGGTTGGTGGCTTGTTGCGTTTGCGTGTCAGGCCGGTTTTGCGTTCGCTCTTGCGGGTGTAGCCCATTGATTCGTAGAGGGCGCTGTCGGGGCCTTCGGTGGGGTCGGCGAGGACGCCCGCAATGACCTGTTGCATTTTGGATTGGAGCGCGGCGTCGGCGGCGTCGCGCTGGGCGATGGCCTGTTTCTGTTGGTCTTCGATTTCCTCCAGCCTCTGGCGGGCGGCCTGGGCCGGTTGGGCCGCGGTCTTGAATTGTTGGAGCGTCATGCCTGCGAACGACTTGTCGGGCGCGAGCGTCTCCCAGCCGTTCAGCATTTTCTGTAGCTTGAGTTCGGTGTCTTTAGGACTTCCAGCCATTGAAGGATTCCTTTCTGTGCGCTTCGGAGCGGCGCACCGTCTGGTCAGGTTTGGCGTGCTTTGTGAGGCACGTTGGGAAGCCGTTAAGGTCCAGGCGATTTTGTTGAGAGAAACCGCGGAAAGCTCGCTCGGGAGTGAACATCCCGCGTCAGGCATCGCCATCTTCGCACCCGGAATCGCAATTTTCAAGAATTAAATCGCGGCAGAAAGGCTTTCTGTCAGGATTCCCGATTCGGAGATTACGACGGATGGCCTTTCTGCCGCGTTCACGCGGTCAGGAATCTTGATAGAGAAGTCTTCTATCGAGGCAGAAAGCCTCTCTACCCTGTCAGAAAGCTCTTTCGCCGCGATAGAAAGCCTTGCTACTGCGGCAGAAAAGATTTCTATCGCAATCCCTTTAATCTCTTCCCGGAGCCCATTCCCGTCATTCTTCTACTGACTCACAGCGACGCCGCCCAGGCCAGGGACACGTTGATTAACACGTAGGCGGCGAGAAAGATGACGAACGAGAACCTGTCGAACAGGCGCGACAGCTCCACTTTTTCCACCCTGTCGTACAGGTACAGCGAGATCGTGGACTCCAGCAGTGAAAGGAAAATTATCAGGATGCCCACGCCGTTAATGATGTCCGCCAGGGTCATCACGCCCGTGTCCGGGACGAGGGAAGACGTGATGTACGTGTTGGCTATGGCGGCGAACAGGGCCCCGACCCCCAGGCCGAAACGCGGGTCAACGTCCGTCGGCTTGATGAAGAACGCGAGCATGGCGACGCCCACCGCCCCGAACAGCCCTATGAACAACTTCAGGAAGAACCCCCAGCCTTCGCGGTAGACCCAGACGCCCATCCTGAGTTCCGAGTGGACCCTGTCCGTCCCGACGACCAGGCGCGGGTCGCCGTGCGTGCTCCTGTAGGCGTGCGCCTTTTCAAGTATCGCCTGCTTGTAGATTGAATAGCCCTCGATCTGGACGCGCGAGCTGACGCCGGAACTCTCGTTGTCCGCGACGAACAATAACTGGTGGCGTTCCAGGGCGGGTGTCTCGATGTTAATCGTCAGTACGTGGTCGTCGCGCGGGAAGCGCGACACGTCGAAGAACTTGGTGATGCGAGCCTGGACCCTGTAGAGCGTGTAACGCTCGTCGCCGTTCGTCGAATCGGTGACCTTTTCTTTCGACTCGATTGCGCCGTCAACGATCTGGAATTTCTCGCCGGGGTCTGGCTCCTGCCCTCTCCAGCGGAACCAGACGTAGAAGTCCACGGTCCACCCGACCTCCTTCACGGACAACTCGACGATGCGGTCCAGGTAAATCCCCGCCGTCACCCTGAGGGGGGCCGCGCCCGCGGGCAGGGCCGACGGAGGGGGCTGCCTCCCGCCCTCCCCCACGTCCGGGTTCATCCTGTCGTCGTGTCGCTTGATGGAGCCGACCTTATTCTTTTGCATAGACCAAACGGCGAGAATCCCGACGGTGGCAAATAAGACGACCAGCAGGACGGCCCAGAGATAAATCTTCTTCCGCTCGGCGGCGGTGACGGTTTGTTTCTCCTCGGCTTGCTCATTCGACTCGTCACTCATGGGGGAAACCTTCTCCGACTTGTCCAGATTGGTGAAAGCGCGAGGGTCCGAAATGCCCGCCCGATGATGCAGCTACCTGACTTCCCGAATCGACGCGCGCCGGGCGAACAGCATTCGAGCCAAAGGTATCACAAGAGGAAGTTTTATCGACAACCGCTTGTCCGGCTGCGCCGCCAGCCTATGTCGATGCGACCTCGCCGCCGCGCGTCATGTAGTAGTCTTTTGCCCAACGGAAGACGAAGTTGCCTTCTTCCACCCACTGCTGACGCTCGGCACACAAGAGTTCATAGCCGTCATCGGACTCGTTCAAGTCCTCCAGATGTTCCGGGAATGCTTCGATGCCGACGCAGTGCTCGTCATCGAAGAACGGGCGAACACGGATGACACCGGGTGTGAATCCGAGCTCCGATTGCCACCCGAGAATCTGCTCGGAGAGGGACTCCCGGAACACGCGGTCGTAAATCTGATAAGGCCCGTCGGTGCCCACCCGAGGTGCCGGCCTGTTCCACTCTCTGCGCTCGCCTCCGACGAGCGCGCCATCGGAAGAGAAGAAATAGGCGACGATATACGGGCAGAGCAGCCCCATCAGGACTTGCTGGCCCTCAGACGTGGTCCCGGTTTCAAAATCGTCACCGTAGCCACGGATCGAATAGCATTCGTTACCTGTGCTATCGTTCGTCATTCGATTCACATACTCAGGCGGGGACGAATTCGAGCGTCGTGAGCGCCCGCTCGGGTTCGGCGAACCCTTCGACCCACTTGCGGGAGGCTTTCGTGTTGTACTTCTCGCCGTACGCCGCCGTGACCGCGTCACGTATGCGCGCGCCGCGGACGGGCCTGGCACGGACGGCGATTTCGAGTTCCCCGACCTGAAGCGTCCCGCCCGGCTGCTTCCTGAAGGCGCGGAACCAGCCCGTAGGCTTGTCGTTCCAGGAGCGCACGAAGACCCGGCCCTCGACGACCACGACCCAGACGCCCGTGTACCGGTGCTCGGTCCCGGCGCGCACGCCGACGATCTTCGCGGCGCGTGCCGCCTCGACGACCGCATCGGTTAACGTTGTATCCTTTGACATGCTCTGGACCTTGTCCTCCCGCGGCGGCGGTGTTTTTACGCCTGGGGTTTTATGCCAGTTCCCGCGGCGAGTCAACCCACAACTGCGTTTTCTCCTGTGCTAGACTATCGCCTGAAAGATGATCGCGCGATGGGGAAGCCTGTTCTTAAACACTGGGAAAGTCTCAGCGACATTTGGGCGCACGTTCCCGCGCACCTGAAGCCGTGCGTGCGTTTGAGCTGCCCGGACAGGGGCTACTGTTATCTTTACCCGGACGGGACGCTGGACCTGAGGACGGCGGAGGGCAGCTACCAAGACCCTTGCGGCGCGTTCGGGCCGCAGAATTATCAGTTCTGGGTCGCGCTGCTCGAAGAGGCGCGCGCCGTCGCCCGGCACTACTACGGCGACGCCTGGGGCGAACAGGCCGCGCAAGATTCCGCGGAAGCGCCGGTAGTCAAGTCACGCAAGAAAGGCGGTAAGAGATGACTCCCTCGACTTTGCGTTTGATCGGCCTCGCGTTCATGGCCGGGGCAGCCGTGCTGATGGCACTCAACCTCAAGCGTGTGGCCGAGCTCGGGACCTTCTGGCTCGGGCTCTCCCTCTTCTTCATCGGCGTGGCCTGCGTCGTCCGCGCGCGCAGAGCCAGACTGTAGCAAACGACGCGTCCTCGCTTCCGCGACGCTCCGCTATTGATATTGGGCCGGTTTCGCGATATAAGCAGCCTGCTGCCCCGCCCCTCGCGCCCAGAGCCTTTCCGAGCGGGGCCTGTGACTAACCCGGCCGTCCATGCAAGCGACCTCGCACGGCCCCAGGCTTTTATCAAGAGGTGATGACGATGCCCCAAAAATCTCCCAGGCAAGTAACTCTCGTGGCCCTCGCGGCCCTGCTCGTCTTCGCGGCCGCGCTACCGGCCGCGGCTCAGCAACCGAACCCGCCGACGCGCGGGATTAACCTTTCGTCTTCCAACAACGAGAAGCGCGTGGCGCTCGTCATAGGCAACAGCGGCTACGAGTCTGCCCCGCTCCGAAACCCCGTCAACGACGCCAACATAGTTGCCTCGACCTTGCGCGAGCTGGGCTTCGACGTGATCGCGCGCACGGACGTTGACCTGCGCGCGATGCAGCAGGCCGTGCGCGAGTTCAGCCGCAAGATTCAGAACGGCGCGGTCGGCCTCTTCTACTACGCGGGCCACGGGATGCAGGCCGGCGGCCGCAATTTCCTGATTCCCATCGGCGCGCAGATCGAGGCCGAGGGCGACCTCGTGCTCGAAGGGCTCGACCTCAACTCGGTCTTGGAGCAGATGGGCGGGGCGCAGAACCGGCTCAACATCGTCATCCTGGACGCCTGCCGCAACAACCCTTTCACCCGCAGCTTCCGCAGCGCCTCGCAGGGGCTGGCCCAGGTCAACGCGCCCGCCGGAACCTTCATCGCCTACGCCACCGCGCCGGGGCAGACGGCCAGCGACGGCAAGGGCCAGAACGGCCTCTACACGCAGGAACTCCTGGCGAACATGCGCACGCCGGGGCTGCCCATAGAAGAGGTCTTCAAGCGCGTGCGCGTCGGCGTCAAACAGCAGAGCGGCGGCGTGCAGATCCCTTGGGACGCCTCCTCGCTCGAAGGCTCTTTCTTCTTCGTCCCCGGCGCGGGCGGGGCCGCACAACCTCCGCCCGCGGTCGCGACCCAGCCGCAGCCGAGCTACACGCAGCCCGCCACGCAGCCGGTCTCGTCGCCGCCCGTCTCCGTGCCGACGCGCTCGGCGGTCAGCCTTGAGCTGATCGAGAGCAACTACCAGAGCAACCTGCTGGACGAGGTGATTAAGGACGGGCAGAACTTCCTGGCCGCGCAGCCGGACCACGGGCGCGTGAACCTGCGTGTGGGCCAGAGTTACTTCGGCCGGAACATGTACGGCGAGGCGATGCCTTACCTGGAGAGGGCCGTCAGGGCGGGCGAATCGTTCGGCTTCGTCATCAAGCGCCACCGCAAGTCTCTGGGCATCTTCGACGACCTGGAGAACGGCTCGCTCGCAGTCGGCCCGGCGGGGCTCCTGTTGCAGTTCGGCGACGACACTTACCAGTTGCCGTTCGCGCAGATCGAAAGGCTGGAGGCGCAGGCCGACCCTGCGCGCGGGATGTTGATCTACCTGAAGGGCGCGGTCGTTAACAAGAAGGGGAAGACGGAGAAGAAAGACTACAAAATCTTCGCCCCGAGCGCCGGCATAGTCCAGATGATGAACAACGCCGGCCAGCAAATCCCCGTCGCCGTCTGCCGCGGCTGCGAGACCTGGACCGCGGAAGTCGTCAAGTTCATCAACCGCAGCAAGACGACAATTCAATGATGAACGATGAATGCGGAATGATGAATGAAAAGCCTTTCGTCTTTCATTCATCATTCCGCATTCATCATCGCTTTTCTACGGAGTGACCTGGCCTTTTTCGACGGTGCACTTCCCCGTTTCCAGGTCGATGAAGCCCACGTTGAAGGAGAACCCTTCGACCTCGCGGCCGCCCTCGCCCTCTTCCTCCCCCTCCTCTTCTTCGCCCTCGTCTCCGAAATCTATTTTCGCGCGCGCGGTCAGGTAGAGGCCGGCTTTGCCCGGTGCCTTGAGGGCGCGGTAAACGACCATCGCGTCCGCGTACTCGCCTATGCAGGTTCTGAGGGCGGCCCTGGCCCTGCGCTTCGGGATCGTGCGCGTGATGTCGTGCGCGGAGTATAGTTCGCTCTTGATGGAGTGCACGTCTACGCGCTCGCCCGCCTCCGAGGTGTTGTAGCCTATGTCGTCCACGAGCAGGGCTTCGTAGCCGTTGACCGAAAACTTCCACTCGACGCGCCGGTCGCCCTCCGCGGCGACGACCCGCGCGAGCCGGAAGTGCCTGTCGAAGTAGGCTTCGGAGATGCCCGTTTCGAGGATTGCTTTTTTCGACCCGGCGACGAGGCTCGGGTCCGCCGACGGCGCGCCCTGCTGTTGCCCCGTAGTCGGGCCAGCCGCCGCCCCGGCCAGCAGCGTGACGAGAAAGAGCAAGGCCATTCTTTTCCGCTTCATGAAATGATTTAAGCAAATAATCATATAAAACTGAAGCCACTCGCCGGCCCGACCTCTTTGCGCCTCTCTTAAGATTGACAAGCGGGCATGGGAGGCGCGTTAATACCTGGGAGCCGCACGGTCCCCGACCAGCAAAAAAAATTTGGCCCTCGCCCACGGAGGTATGAATGCTTCGCATGAAGATACGGATGTCGTATGCTGTCGCCGCCGTCGCCCTGGTAGCGGCCTGGCTCTTCTCTTCGCAGCCGCCGGCGCTCGCCCGGCAGCAGCAGCAGGACGCGCGCGGCACAGTGACTGGCACAGTCCACGACACGGCGGGCGCGTCCGTGCAGAACGCGCGCGTCTACCTCATCAACACGCAGCAGGCCGTGCTCCTGAGCACGCGGAGCGGGGCGGACGGTCGCTTCCGCTTTGACGACGTGCCGGCCGGCACCTACGAGCTGCGCGCCACGCACACGGGCTTCGACAACCGCCGGCTGGCGGCGCGCGTGGAGCCGGGCGCGGTCGCGGACCTTGACGTGGTGCTCGAAATCAACCGCATCTCCGAGGACGTGACCGTGACGGCGGAGACGGGGCAGGTGGGCGAGCGCGAGCGCGTCGCGCAGCAGGTCAACGTCATCCCCGAGAGCGCCATCCTGCAACGCACGACGGCCGTGCTCGCGCAGGTGGCCGAGGAAGAGGTCGGGGCGTCCTTGCAGCGGACGAGCCCGACCATAGGGGCCGTCGTCGTGCGCGGCCTGACGGGCAGCAAGGTCGCCGTTTACGTCGACGGCGTGCGCTACACCACCTCCGCGGCTCGCGGCGGCATCAACACGTTCTTCAACCTCAACGAGCCCACGAGCCTCCGCGCCGTCGAAATCCTGCGCGGGCCGAACAGCGCGCAGTACGGCTCGGACTCGCTCGGCGGGACGGTGCAACTCGTCTCGCGCGTGCCCGGCCTCGGCTTCGAGGAGCCCGAGACGCACGGCGAAATCAACACCTTCTTCAACAGCGCAGACCTCTCCTTCGGCGGCAACACCCTCTTTACCTACGGCACGCGCCGCACGGGGCTCCTCGTCAACCTGGCGAGCCGCCGCGTCAACAACCTGCGGCCCGCGGGCGGCGTCGACCGGCACTCGTCCGTCGAGCGCTTTCTGGGCCTGAGTTCCGACATCCTCGGCGCGCGGCTGACAGGCACGGCGTTTACGCAGTACGGCGGGACAGTCCACTTCAACTACGCGCCCGAGGACGACCAGCAACTCATCCTCTTCTACCAGCGCTCGCAGCAGGACGGCGGCAAGCGCTACGACCAGACGCTCGGCGGCGACGGGAACCTGCTGGCCGACCTGCGAAACCTGATGATGGACTTCGGCTACTTCCGCTACCTCAAGCAGGGCGTCGGCTTCTTCGACAATTTTTCTGGCACAATCTCCTACAACACGCAGCGCGAGGAGCGCGTCAACCAGGGCGGGCGCGGCAACCCGTTCGGCGCGATCACGCACCAGTACGAGCGGACGAAAGTTTTCGGCCTCAGCGGGTATTTAGACAAGCGGCTGACGCGCGGCAACACCCTGCTCGTCGGCGCGGACTTCTACTACGAGAAAGTGGTCGCGCCGGCCTTCACCGTCAACCCGGTCGCCAACACGTCCGTGCTCTCGCGCCCGCGCGTCCCGGACGGCGCGCGCTACATCACTTCGGGGCTCTACGTGCAGGACGTGGCCGATATCGTGCGGGACCGTCTGCGCGTGAGCGCGGCCGTGCGTTACAACGTCGCGTCCTACAGGTCGCGCGCGGAGAACGCGCCCGTCGTCGGCGGCCTCCCGCTCTGGCCCGACGACTCGCTGCGGGCCGACGACTTTTCGGGCCGCGTCGGCGCGGTCTTCACGGCGGCCGAGCGCCTCTTCTTAACCTTCAACTACAGCCGCGGCTTCCGCGCGCCGAACATCACGGACCTCGGCACGCTCGGCCTCGTCGGCAACGGCTTCGAGGTGGACGCGAGAAGCGCCATCGGGCTCGGCGGCATAATTGGCACAACGGCCGACCGCAACGCCGTCCCCTCTGGCCGCCCGGTCGAAATCCTGCGCTCCGAGACGAGCAACAACTTCGACGTGGGCGTGCGCTACCGCAGCCGGCGATTCGAGACGGACCTGACGCTCTTCCAGAACGACATCAACGACGCCATCTCGCAGCAGACGCTGCTGCTGCCGCCGGGCGCGACGGGGCTTCTCTTAGGCGACCAGCCGGTCACGCAGCAGCTCGCGAATGGCGCGGTCATCGTCCCGCTCTCCACGAACCCCGCGCTCGTGCGCTCGAACTTCGGAGACGCGCGATTCCGCGGCCTCGAATACACGCTCGACGCGCGCATCACGCGCTCGTGGGCCTTCGGCGGCAACTTCACGATGATGCGCGCCTACGACAAGCGCACGGGGCTGCCGCCGAACATAGAGGGCGGCGTGCCGCCGGCCACGGCCTTCCTGCGCCTGCGCTACGAGCCCGCGGGCAGCCGCTACTTCGTCGAAGCCTACTCGACGCTCGCGGCGCGGCTCACGCGCCTCTCGACGCTCGACCTGGAGGACCGCCGCACCGGCGCGCTCCGCTCGCGCACGGACATACGCGACTTCTTCCAGCGCGGCGCGTGCGTGCGCGGGCTCGTCACGCCTGGGCCGGACGGCGTCTGCGCGACCGGCAACGAAGGGATTCTGATTCCGACGGGCGAGACTTTGGCCCAGGTGCAGACGCGCGTGCTCGGCACGGCGCAGTCCGCGCCGCTCTTCCCTTACCTGCCCGGCTACGGCCTCTTCAACCTGCGCGGCGGCATGCGCCTCGGCGAGCGGTCGAACCTCTTCCTGGATTTCAGGAACATAGGCGACCACAACTACCGCCGCCCGAGCTGGGGCATAGACGGGCCGGGCCGCAGCCTCGCGGCGCGCTACCAGTTCCGCTTTTAAGCCGGGGCCAAACATCCCCTCCGGGGATGGGCGGCGAATGAAGCTACGCCTGCTTTCCGAAACCTCGTCTGACATTATTAGCGCCTGATTTGTGCCGGGCCAGAAAGGGCGGCCCGTCCGAGGAAAGGGGGAAAGGGCGACTGAGGAACCGCCCCAGGACTCTTTTATGATGCCGTAGATTAACGGAGGACGGCGCGCAGCCCGACTAGAACTAAATAGACTACGGCGATGACGACGGCCAGCTTGATGAGGCTGACGGCCAGGGAAGTTATGAAGCCCAGCGTGATGCCGACGAGCGACAGCAGGAGCGGCACGCCCACGACCAGCACAAACAGGCAGAGCATCACGACGCCTACGACTTTCAACATGTCTTTCGAGTTTTTCATTTCACACCTCTCAACGTTTCCCGAACTTTTCGCCGCGACCGTCCCGCCGGGTTGAATTCCCCGGCCCCGTGTCGCGCTCGCGAACACTTATACGACGAACTTTCGGCCCGCGTTCCGTCCAAGATTTTTGGCTGCGCGAGCATTTTGCTCCGCCGCGGGATTTCTGTAAAGTAATCCCATGCCGCGACGAGCCGCCAGAAATCTTTTCGCCGAGGAGGAGGAAGCCGCCGCCGAGGCCTCGGCGCTCGCCGCCCCGCTGGCCGACCGCGTGCGCCCGCGCGACCTTTCGGAGTTCGTGGGCCAAAACCACCTGGTCGGCGAGGGCCGCGTCCTGCGCCGGCTGATCGAAGGCAAGGGCGCCCTGCCCTCGCTCATCCTGTGGGGCGCGCCCGGCACGGGCAAGACGACGCTGGCGCGGCTGCTTGCGGAAAAGAGCGGCGCGGACTTCGTGGCGCTCTCGGCCGTCTTCTCCGGCGTCAAGGAGGCCCGCGCCGCAATCGCCGAGGCGCGCGAGAACCGGCGACACGGAAGGCGAACGGTCCTCTTCATAGACGAGATTCACCGCTTCAACAAGGCGCAGCAGGACGCGCTCCTGCCGGCGGTCGAGGACGGGACCGTGACGCTCATCGGCGCGACGACCGAGAACCCCTCCTTCGAAGTCACAGGCGCTCTCCTCTCGCGCTCGCGCGTACTCATCCTCAACCCGCTCGCGGACGAAGACGTGGAAACCATCCTGCGCCGCGCGCTCGCGAACGAAGAGCGCGGGGTGGCGGCGCTCAAGCCCGAAGTTTCCGACGAGGCGATAAAGAGATTGGCACACTCCGCGCACGGTGACGCGCGCGTCGCGCTGGCCGCGCTCGAAGCCGCGGTGGATTCGACCGCGCCCGAGGAGGACGGCGCGCGTCGCGTGACGCTCGACACGGTCGTGGAGGCCCTGGGGCGCGCGCACTACGCCTACGACAAGGGAGGCGAGGAGCACTACAACCTGGCCTCGGCGCTCATCAAGTCCCTGCGCAACTCCGACGCCGACGCGGCGCTCTACTGGCTGGCCCGCCTCATCGAAGGCGGGGCCGACCCGGTCTTCATCGCGCGCCGCCTCTGCATCCTCGCCTCCGAGGACGTAGGGCTGGCGGACCCGCAGGCGATGGTGCAGGCCGCGGCGGCCGCGGACATCACGCGGCTGATAGGATTGCCCGAGGCGCTTTACCCGCTCTCGCAGGCGACTATTTATCTGGCCCGCGCGCCGAAGTCGAACGCGGTGAAGCGCGCCTACATGGCGGCGGCCGAGGACGCGTCGGAGACCGCGCGCGAGCCCGTCCCGCTGCACCTGAGGAACGCCATCACGCCATTGATGAGGCGCGTCGGCTACGGCAGCGGCTACCGCTACGTGCACAGCGACGCGCGCGCCAAAGACGAGATGGAGTGCCTGCCCGAAGCCCTGCGCGGCCGGGTTTACTATGACGAGGAGCAGCCGGCGGAGGGCGGCGGCTCGGACGAGCATTGTTAGCGACAGAGGAGTCTGAGGGAGAAGCACTAGAGTGGCATCGAGCAAATCGGATAAAGAGTTAGCATTCCTGCGCGACCTGTACGTGGCGACGGACTGGGGAGAGAGGTTCGCGGAGTTGGTTGACGAGCACGTCGTGCTCCCCAAGAAGGGGAGCATGCTCTACGTCGCGGCGGGCACGGGCGGGCACGCGCTGGCGATGCAGGAGCGCGCGGGCAACCGCGTCACGCTCGTCTGCGTTGACGAGAGCGAAGAGAGTCTTGAGCTGGGGCGCGCGAAGGCCGTCGCAGTCAGGGCCGAGCCCGAGTTTCGGCGCGCGCAGTTGGAGGCCCTGGAATTCGAGGACGATCAGTTCGACCTGGTGGTGGGCGACGCTTCGATGATAGCAGCGGAGCGGCTGCCGGAGGTGGTCGCGGAGATGGTGCGCGTGGCTGCGCCGGGCGGCACGGTCGCGCTGACGCTCCCGACCTCTTCGAGCTTCGGCGAGTTCTTCTCTGTCTACTGGGAGGCGCTGCGCAACGCCGGCATCGCGGACCACGAGCACGACGTTGAGTCGCTGATCACGGGGCTGCCGACCGTCTCGGAAATAGAAGTGCTGGCCGGGCGGGAAGGCTTGGACAACGTCTCCTCGTGGACGCAGATTGAAGAGTTCGACTTCGAATCCGGCGAAGAGTTTTTGAACGCGCCGCTCATCACAGACTTTCTCCTGCGCGGCTGGCTCGAATCCCTCCCGGAAGCCGCCGACCAGGAGCGCGTCACCAAAGAGATCGAGCGCATCATCGACGTCGAACGCCAGGACATGGATTTCGCCCTCTCCGTGAAGGCAACGCTCGTCGTCGGGCGAAAGGCGAGGTAAGGCAAAAGGTAGAAAGCAAAAGGGAGGACGACCCCTGCGGGGTCAAGGCTTTTTCCTTGTGCCTTTTACTTATTTACTTTTTCGCTCGCCAGTCTTTCGTCTTCGAGGCGGTCGGCGTCCGCCGCGCGCAGGCGCTCGCGGCGCTTGGTGGCTTCGACGCGGGCCTCCTCGTCGGCCTCATCCTGCCCTTCCTTGAAGGCGCGCTTGCTCTGGCCCAAAGCCTTCGCCAGTTGCGGCAGGCGGCTCGCGCCGAAGAGCACGACGACGATGGCGAGTATGATTAAAAGCTCCTGATAGCCCAGTGCCATTTGATTCATCACTAAAATCCTCCGCGGCCCAGGCCCTCTGACTATCCGAACCGCTACTAAAATTTCGCGCCCCTACTCGGCGGCACTCGACTCGTAAAAGAGATACTTGCGCCAAGTCTCGTCGGCCCGGCCGAGGTAACGCATGATCTGACGGTTGACGTGGAGCGAGAACCCGCGCGGGCGGCGCAAGAGATGCATCCCGGCCTCTTCGGGCGTGCGGTTGCCCTTGCGGTGGTTGCAGCGCTTGCAGCACGCCACCAGATTGTCCCACGTCGAGTCGCCGCCGCGCGAGCGCGGGTGCACGTGATCCAGCGTCAGCTCCGCAGGGGTGTAATGCTTGCCGCAGTACTGGCACGTCGAGTGGTCGCGCAGCAGGATATTTTTGCGCGAGAGCGACTTGCGCTCGAAGGGGATGTGTATGTACTCGGTCAGCCGGATGACGGAGGGCGCGTGAATCGAGAGCCTGGCGGAGTGGAGCATGTGGCCGTTGTGCTCTTCCATGCGCGCCACCCCTTTGAAAATCATCACCACCGCGCGCCGCTCGGTGCACACGTTAATCGGCTCGAAAGAAGCGTTCAGGACTAAAACTCGTCCGTTCATATTGCCCCCTGATATTACGTGAGCCCGCGCGCCAGTGTCAAAAATAATTACCGAATGACTAAACCCCTGCTGCGCCTCCGTCGTGAAAAACCTTCCTCACGCCGGAGGCGCAAAGCCGCTTAAGTCGCTAAGAAAGACGCGGGAGTGCGCCGTCACTTCGCTTCACGGAAGCGGTCAGTGGCTTCCACGAGGGCGCTGATGTTGCCGGCCTCCATCGCGGAGTGGCCGGCGTCGGGCGTGATCTGGAGGTCTGCCTCGGGCCAGGCGCAGTGCAGCTCCCACGCGCTCATCATCGGGCAGACCACGTCGTAACGCCCCTGGACGATGACGGCCGGGATGTGCCGAATCTTGCCGACGTTCTCGATGAGGTAGTTCTCGGTCGGGAAGAAGGCGTTGTTCATGAAGTAGTGACACTCTATGCGCGCGAACGCCATCGCGAACTCCGGGTCGGCGAACTTCTCTATCATGCTGTAGTCGAAGAAGAGCTTCGACGTGCTCCCCTCCCAGATGCTCCACGCGCGCGCCGCCGCCAGCTTCACCTCATCGTCGTCGCCCGTCAGCCGCCGGTAGTAGGCGCTGACCATGTCGCCGCGCTCACTTTCGGGGATGACCTTCAGGTACTCCTCCCACACGTCCGGGAAGATGGCGCTCGCGCCCTCCTGGTAGAACCAGCGAATCTCCTTCGGGCGGCAGAGGAAGATTCCGCGCAGGACGAGTTGGCGCGCGCGCTCGGGGTGCGTCTGCGCGTAGGCGAGAGAGAGCGTGCTGCCCCACGAGCCGCCGAAGACCTGCCAGCTCTCTATGCCCAGGTGCTCGCGCAGCTTTTCGATGTCCGCGACCAGGTCCCACGTCGTGTTCTCTTCGAGGCCGGCGTGCGGCGTGCTCTGGCCCGAGCCGCGCTGGTCTAAGAGGACTATGCGGTAGGCCGCCGGGTCGTGAAAGCGTCTGTACTCGGGGACCAGGCCGCCGCCGGGGCCGCCGTGCAGGAAGACGACCGGCTGCCCGTCCGGGTTCCCGGCCTGCTCGTAATAGATGTTATGAACGGGCGAGACCTGCAAGCGGCCGGTGTCGAAAGGCTCAATCGGGTCGTATAGATTTTTCATGCGGGCATGATACAGCAAAACAGTGGGCAGCAGGCAGTGGGCAGCGGGCAGTAAAGACCAAAAACAGGAAGGCGGCCGAGTGTGATTTACACTGCCGCCTGCCTGTCTTTCTTTTAACTGCCCACTGCCTACTGCCCACTGCCTTTGAGCGCGGCCTGAACCTGTTCGCGGCGGCTGCGGCTGAGCTTGAGTTCCGTGCCGTCTTGCAGGATGACGAGGTACTCGCCGTTGAAGTGTGGGTGCAGCTCTTTGATGCGTTCGATGTTGACGATGGTCGAGCGGTGTATGCGTATGAACTTTTCGGGGTCGAGTCTCGTCTCCAGGTCGCTCAGGGTCTCGCGCAGCATGTGCGTCTTGCGGCCCGCGTGCAGCTTGACGTAGTAGTCGTCGGCCGCGATCCAGTCCACATCCTCGGCCTTCAGGAAGAGGACGCGGCCCGAAGCCTTAATCATGAAGCGCGTCAGGTAGCCCGCCGCCTTCTTCTCCGGCGGCGCGGCGCGGTCTTCGAGCAGCGCGAACAGCTTGCGGCTGAGCTGGTTTATCTGGCGCTGCTCGATCTGCGCCTTCGCCTGCCGCAATGCCTTCTCGAACCGCGCGTCGTCGAACGGCTTCAAGAGGTAGTCGAGCGCGTGCACCTCGAACGCCTTGAGCGCGTACTGGTCGAACGCCGTGACGAAGACGACGGCCGCGATGCGCCCGTGCTCGATTCTTTCCAGGACCTCGAAGCCGCTCATCTCGGGCATCTGTATGTCCAGGAAGAGCAGGTCGGGCGGCTGTTCGTTGATGACTTCCAGCGCCTCGTAGCCGCTGCCGCACTCGCCCACGATCTCTATCTCCGGGTCGTCTTCCAGGAGCACGCGCAGGTTGCGCCGCGCCAGCGGCTCGTCATCCACGATCAGCGCCCTTATCTTTTTCTTCTCCATCGCGGCTACGCTTCGCCCGCGCTCACGCGCCAGGGTATCAGGAGCGTGGCCTCCACGCCGCCGCCCTCGCGGTTGCGCACCTCGAAGCGGTGCTCCCGGCCGTAGAGTTGTTTGAGACGCTCGCGCGTGTTCGAGAGCCCTATGCCGCCGCCGTCCTCCATGCGCCAGTCGCGCTTCAGGCCCGGCCCGTCGTCCGCGACCTTGAGCTGGAGCAGGCCGTTCTCGCGCCGCGCGCTGACGGCCACGAGGCCGGAGGAGACGCGCGCGGCGATGCCGTGCCGGATGGCGTTCTCGACCAGCGGCTGGAGGATGAGGTTGGGCACGCTCGCGTTCAAGGTTTCGGGCGCGACCTCCATCTTCACCGTCAGCCTGTCGGAGAAACGCATCTGCTGTATGTCCAGGTAGAGTTCGAGGAAGTCCAGCTCCTCGCGCAGCGGAATCTCCTGCTTGCCCGCGTTCTCCAGCGTGTGGCGCAGGAGGTCGCTCAGGCCCGCGAGCATGTTGACCGCCGCCTTGTCCTTGCGGTCGCGGATCAGGCCCGCGATGGCGTTGAGCGTGTTGAAGAGGAAGTGCGGGTGGAGCTGCATCTTCAACGCCTGTAGCTGCGCCTGTGCCAGTTGGGCCTCCAACTGCGAGGCGCGGAACTCGCGCTCGCGGAAGCGCGCGTAGTAGTCGAACGCGTAGCCGACGCCGACTATCATCCCGTAGGCGATCAGCTCCAAATGGTACTCGCTCACGAAGCGGTCCCAGAAGCTGTCCCAGAACGGGCGCGAGTCCGACATCGCGTCATACGGCTGGAACCAGACGGTGGAGAAGCCGACCAGTATCGAGTGCAGGCCGCCGAGAATCGTGCCGGCGGCGACGTGCACCGGCAAGTTGCGCTTCCAGGAGTGTCTTTCGACCGGGAAGTGCCGGCCGAGCCAGAGAATCAGCGGCGTCGCGAGCGGCCAGAAGTACCAGCAGCCGAGCAACTGCCACGCGAGCATCCGCCAGAAGGAATGATTATGCCCGCGCATCCCGACGTAAAGCTGGCTGGTGTAGAGCAGGCCGAGCAGGGTCCAGAAAGACCAGATCAGCCCCCACTTGACCAGCCAGCTACGCCGCGATTCGGGGTCGTCCAGGACGACCACTTCCCCGTGCTTTGAATCCAGGCTTCGCATCAACTGTATTGCTAAAAGAAAGTGATGAGTGATGAGTGATGAGCAGAAGCAAGAAGTTTTTTCTTACCACTTATCACTGCTTAAGGCTTCCCTAATTGACCCGCGCCCGCGCGCCGCCCGCGCCGCGCACGACCTTGAGGACTAAGACCAGTCGGCCCCCCGCCTGCTCGACGCTCGCAGAGCCCTCCCACGCCTGCCCCTTCTCGTCCGTCAACTTCCAAACGCTCGCGGGCGCGGCGTTGTTCACCTTGCTGACGCTGGCCTTCGTCCACCTCGCGTCGGTGGCCCATTTTTCGCCGACGCGCGCCAGCAGTTCCGCCGCCGACGTGTTGGACGGCGCGCCCCACTTCTCTTCCCAGTTGTCAGCGCCGCCGGCGAAGCTGAGCGGCTCGAAGGCAGGGTAGATAACGTCGTAGATGCTCGCCGGCAACTTCATGTCGGCGTGCGAGGCGCGCGCGTATCCCGACTCGGGCCGCCAGTCGTACTCGATGCCGTAGGCGGACATCTGCGCCCAGCCCTTGCCGTCCATCTTCTCAATCAGGTGGAGCGCCCCGTCGATGCCGGAGGAGAGGCCGCCCGTGGTGATGATCTTCCCGTTGTCCACGAAACGCTTGTCGTTGACGACCCTCGTCTTCGTGGCTACGCTCCTCAACTTTTCGACGAGCCCGGCCGTCGTGGTGGCTTCGAGCCCGTCGAGCAGCCCGGCCTTCGCCAGGAGGAACGCGCCGTTGCAGACCGACATGACGTATTTGGCCTCTTTGGCGCTGGCCTGAATCCAGTTGATGACTTTCCGATTTTCGAGCTGCGCGCCGACGCCCCGCGCCTGCTCGCCCGGCTCGCTGGAGCCGCCGCCGGGGACGATAATAATATCCGGCTTCGGCTGGTTCTCGAAAGTGTAGTTCGGGATGACGCGCATCCCCATGTTCGTCGTGATGGCGTCCGGCTTCTCTGCGACCGTGTAGACGTGGCGCTTGCCCATCCCGCCCAAGACTTCGTAGGGTCCAGTGTAGTCGATTATCTGCACGCCATCGAAGATGAGGATGGCGACGTTCTGCCTCTGCTGTTTGGCGGCCTCCTGCGCCTGCACGCTCGAAGCCAGCAGCGCCCCGAACAGGACCAGCGCCGCGGCCGTTAAAGCTCTCTTCATGACTTCAATCTCCTTCTAAAAAATTCCGCCTTGTACTCCGGCCCGGAGTTTAGGCGAACTCTTTCGAAAGGCGCGCGGCTATTCAGGGAACAGACTCGAAAATGCGGCGGGCGGCCCGTTTCGCGCGGCCAGTTGCAGGGAAGCCGTAGGGTGAATCGCGCGTCGAGCCGGGGCGCGAGGCGACAATTACGCCGGGCGCGCGACCGTCAGGACGAAGACGGAGTGCGCGCCGGCGGCCTTGAGCGCGGAGGCGCACGCGGACGCGGTCGCGCCCGTGGTGAACACGTCGTCGACGAGCAGGACGCGTTCATTTTCAAGCAGGCGCGGGCGGCGGACGGCGAAGGCGTCTGCGACGCTCTCGCGGCGCGCGCGCTCGTCCATGCCCGCGCGGTGGCGAGCCGTGTGGGTGGTGCGGACCAGGCTCCATTCGTCCAGCGGGAGGCGCGCGAGCCGTGCCAGCGACGCGGCCAGCACCGCCGCCTGGTTGAAGCCGCGCTCGCGCAGCCGGTCGCCCGAAAGTGGCACAGGCACGATGCGCGTCGCCAGGGCGAGCGGCTCGCGCCGCTGGGCCTCGAACATCAACCGCGCGAGGCGCGCGGGCGCGTGCGGCTCGCGCTTGAGCGCCAGGATTGTCGCGCGCAACGCGCCCTCGTACGCGCCGCACGCGCGCGCCGCCGTGTAATGCTCTGCGTCGCAGCGCCGGCAGCGCACCTCTTCGCGCTTCTCTTCCGGCACGACGCCGCGCGCGGGCGCGCCGCACTTCCAGCAGACCAAATCCTCTGCGCCGAAGACGCGCGTCTTCAGCCAGCACATGCCGCACGCGAACCCGTCGGCGCGCGCCTCTACGCTCCCGCCGCAGACGGCGCACGCCTGCGGGAAGACCAGCGACAGCCCCGCGTCCGCGAGCGTGTTCACTTTTTTGACGAAGCCCATCGACAGCGCCGCCTCCGGGAAACGGGAAGCCCTCCGGGGTTGACCGCGGTCAACCCCGGAGGGCTTCGGATTATCTCACGCCCGGGAGCGTTTCTTCTATTCGTCGTCCTGGTTGAGCAGGCCGCGCTCCTGTAGGTCCTGGCAGCGCAGGCAGTGGCGCGCCCACGGCACGGCCTCCAGGCGCTTGTCCTGCACGGGCTCGCCGCAGTGTACGCACTCGCCGTAGCCGCCCGCCTCGATCCGCTCCAGCGCCTCGTCAATCAGTTCGAGCAGCCGGCGGTCGTTGGCCGACATGGAGAATAATAGCTCTTTTGTGTATGCGTTGGCCGCCATGTCCGCGGGGTCCTGCGTGGCCTCGGAGTCGCGCTCGCGGCTGTACTGCTCGGCCTCCATGACCTGCCCGACCAGCCCCTCGCGCCTCCCCAGCAGCCTGTCCCTGTAAACTTTGACTCTTCTCTTATCCATCGTTATCAATTTACCCTCCGCACTCATCCTTATTTTTGGTACGGTAACCCGTGTATGATCGTGTAGGCCCTGTATAACTGCTCGGCCAGCACGACGCGCGCCATCTCGTGCGTCAGCGTCAGGCGCGTGAGCGACCAGCGGGAGTGAGCGCGCTCGGTCACGTCCCGCGAGACGCCGTTGTGGCCCCCGACGACGAAGGCGACTTCCTTCGTCCCGGCGTTCTGCCACTTTTCGACCTCGGCCGCAAGCGCCGGCGAACTCCACTCGCGGCCCTCCACGTCAAGCAGCACGACCAGCGCGTCGCGGTGGAGCGCGCCTATGATGCGCTTACCTTCGTCTTCGATGCCTTCACGCTCTGTACGCGCCCCACTTTCCCTCAGTTCCGTGACTTCGCACCGCACGAACCGCCTCAGCCGGGCCAGATAGTCCTCCGCGAGCGCCCGCAGGTGCTCGTTCCTGGTTTTCCCCACCCAGACCAGACGAAAAATCATCTTCGAAGTGATGAGGGCGGCAGCGATGAGGAATGAATGAACAGCCGTCGAAGCAAAGGTTCGGCGGACGATTCACTCAAAACCCTTTCATCCCCCATCCCTCATCCCTCATCCCTTCCATACCTCGCGAGCTTCTCGTAAAGGTTCTTGCGGCTGATGCCGAGCAGCCGTGCGGCCGCGGCCTTGTTGCCCTTCGTGGCGGACAGCGTCTCCCTGACGTAGTCGGCCTCCAACTCCGCGAGCGTCAATCTCTGCTTCGCGCGCCGACGCAACTCGACCGAGGCGCGCATCGCCTCCGGCAGGTCGGCCGCGGTTATCTGGCCGCCTCCGGCGACGATGACGCCGCGTTCGATAGTGTTCGCCAACTCGCGCACGTTGCCGGGCCAGTCGTAAGCCTTGAGGACCGCGAGCGCCTCGGCCGAGAGCGACGCGCCGGCGCGCCCGTGCTTGGCAGCGTAAGTTTTCAAAAAGCCGCGGGCCAGTTTCTCCACGTCCGCGCGCCGCTCGCGCAGCGGCGGGACGTGCACGCGCACGACGTTCAACCTGTAGAACAGGTCTTCGCGGAAGGCGCGGCGGCGCACAGCGTCGTCCAGGTCCACGTTCGTGAGCGCGACGAGCCGCGCGTCCACGCGTATCGTCTTGCGCCCGCCGAGCCGCTCGAACTCGCGCGCCTCGATCACGCGCAGGAGCTTCGCCTGCGCGTCCGTCGAGAGGTGCGCGATCTCGTCCAGAACGAGCGTGCCCTTGTGAGCCGCTTCGAGCCTTCCGGGCCGCCCCTCGGTCGCGCCCGTGAACGCGCCGCGCTCGTAGCCGAAAAGCTCCGCCTCCAAAAGCTCGCTCGGCAGCGCGGCGCAATCAATCTTGACGAGCGGGCCGTCCGAGCGAGCCGAGCGCGCGTGTATTAAGGCGGCGAGCGCGTCTTTCCCCGCGCCCGACTCGCCCGTCACGAGCACGTTGGCCTCCGCCGGGGCGACGCGTTCGGCGAGGCGCACGGCCTCGCGCATCGCATCCGACAGCGCCACGAGTTCGATCACGACGTTCAGTTTCTCAAAGAGCCCTGGTCGTCGCCGCCGCCCGCGAGGTCCGCCGGCAGCGGGACGCGGCGCGCGTCGCGCCACAGCCTTTCGAGGTCGTAGAACCTGCGCGCCTTGTCCTCGAACACGTGCAGTATGAAGTCGCCGTAATCGACCAGCACCCACTCGGCCGCGTTGTAGCCCTCCACGCGCGCGGGCCGCGTGCCCTGCTTCTTCAACTGCTCGACCACCTCGTCCGCGATGGCCTGCACCTGCCGGACGTTGGTCCCGCTCGTGATGAGGAAGTAGTCCGTGAAGCTCGCCACCTCGCGCAAGTCAAGCACGACCATCTCCAGAGCCTTCTTGTCAGCGGCCGCGTTGAGCGCCGCGCAGATTCGCTCGTCCAGTTGCTCGACGCACTCGTCCGCGCCCGCCTTCTCCTTCGACGAGGCGCGCCCCTTGGCGGCCGCGGCCTTAGCGGCGCTCTGCTCCGGGTGTAAGACCTGTTCCTTGATTGATGAATTCTCTTTCATGCTTCTTCGTAGAGCCCGTACTTTCTGATGTAATCGGCGACCGGCGGCGGGACCAGTTTCTCCCAGTCGCCCTCGCGCCCCTCGCGCACGGCCCGGCGAACCTCTGTCGCCGAAATGTCCAACTGCACCGCGTCCGTCACGTAAATCTTCTCGCCCCCGTCGTCAATCCCGCCCGCGCCGCCCCGCAGGTCGACGACTCTTTCCCTGACGGCGGGCGTGACGTGCGCCGTGCCCAACTCGTAGCCGGGCCGCGTGACGACGATGTGGTTCGAGAGCGAGAGCACGCGCTCCCACTCGCGCCAGGTCGTGATGTCGGCCCAGGAGTCCGCGCCCATCACGAAGAAGACCGCCGCGCCGCTCCCCAGAGCCCCGCGCATGTGCGAGAGCGTCTCCCAGGTGTACGGCCGCTCGGGCTTGTCCAGCTCAACGGTCGAGACCCGGAAGTCTTCCCGCGGCTGCGTCGCCAGCGCGAGCATCGCGTAACGGTGGAGAGCCGGCGAGACTGCGGCCTCGCGCTTATGCGGCGCGACGTGGGCCGGGATGAAAAGCACCTCGTCGAGCGCGAAAAGTTTTGAAAGACCTTCGGCCACCGCGATGTGGCCCCTGTGAACCGGGTCGAACGTCCCGCCGTAGAGAGCTATGCGTCGCATCAGTCACGAAGCCGCGCGCAGCTCGCCGGCCTCTCGCTCCGGCGAATCACTAATCTCGTCCAGGGCGCGCGCCACGGCGCTGACCAGTTCTTTCACGCCCTGCTTCGTCGCCGAAGAGATGGCGTGGAAGGGGCGTCCGTCCTCCTCGGCCCTCCGTCTCAAACTCTCAAGCCGCTCGGGCTCGTCGAGCGCGTCCACCTTGGTCGCGACGACGATCTGCGGGCGCGCGGCCAGTCGCGCGTCGTAGGCCGCGAGTTCCCTGTTAATCGTCTCGTAATCCTGAACAGCGTCGCGCCCCGAGAGCGACGACACGTCGATGAGGTGGAGCAGGAGCTTCGTGCGCTCGACGTGGCGCAGGAAGCGGTCGCCCAGGCCAGCGCCCCTGTGCGCGCCCTCAATCAGCCCAGGGATGTCTGCCACGACGAAGGTGCGGAACTCGCCGAGGTCGACCACGCCGAGGTGCGGCTCAAGCGTCGTGAAAGGGTAGTCGGCGATCTTCGGCTTGGCGGCCGAGATGGTCGAGATGAGCGTGGACTTGCCCGCGTTCGGGAAGCCGACCAGCCCCACGTCAGCGAGCAGCTTCAGTTCGAGCTGCAACTCGCGCTCCTCGCCCTCGCTCCCCTCCTGGTGGTAGCGCGGCGCGCGGTTCGTGGAGGTCGCGAAGTGCGCGTTGCCGAAGCCGCCTCGCCCGCCGCGGGCCGCGAGCCAGCGCTCGCCGTGCTCCGTGAAATCCTTGAGCAGCTCGCTCGTCTCGGCGTCGAAGACCTGCGTGCCCACGGGGACGCGCACGGTCGTGTCGACGCCTTCGCGGCCCGAACGGTTCGAGCCCTCGCCGTGTCGCCCGCGCTCGGCTATGTGCTCCGGGTTGTAGCGCAGGTGGAGCAGGGTGTTCAAAGACTCGTCGGCCTCGACCCAGACGTCGCCCCCGCGCCCGCCGTCCCCGCCCGAAGGCCCGCCGCGCGGCACGAACTTCTCGCGGCGGAAGGCCGTCACGCCGTTCCCGCCGTGCCCCCCCTGTACGCGAATCTTGGTGCGGTCAATAAACACTCAAGTAGTCAGTAATCAGTTTTCAGTAATCGGTAGTCAGTTAAAAGCGTCGCGGCTGATTTACTGACTACTGATTACTCAAATCGAAAGCGACGCCCGGCGCGCGAAGTGTGAAGCCACTCGGCGCGGGCGTCGCGGGTGTTCGCGGGCTCGCTGAAGACGGGGACGCCCTACGCGGCAGGAGCGGCCGCGGCCGGCGCTTCCGCCGCGGCGGCCGCCTCCGGGTAGACGCTGATGAACTTGCCCGAGCGGCCCTTGTCCTCGAACTTGACTACGCCGTCGACCAGCGCGAACAGCGTGTCGTCCTTGCCGCGCCCGACGTTCTTGCCCGGCTTCCACTTCGTGCCGCGCTGGCGCGCCAGGATGTTCCCGCCGAGCACGCGCTCGCCGCCGAACTTCTTCAACCCCAAACGCTGCGCGTTCGAATCCCGCCCGTTACGCGACGAGCCGACCCCTTTTTTGTGTGCCATTTCAAAAACTCCTAAAAAAGTGACGAGGACTGAGTGCTGAGTAAGAACTTGCTTTTCCTCAGTCCTCGGTACTCATCACTCAGTACTTCCTTTACCCAATCGAGTCTATCTTCAAAGTCGTGTAGCCCTGGCGGTGGCCCTGCTTGCGCTTGTAGTGCTTGCGGCGCTTCTTCTTGAAGACGATGATCTTGTCGTCGCGCCCGTGCTCGACGACCGTGGCCGCGACGCGCGCGCCCGCGTCGAGCGTCGAGCCGACCTTCGCGCCGTCCTCGCCCGCGACCAGCATCACGTCCAGCTCGACCGTCTCGCCGGCCTGCTTGTCTATCGAAGGCACGCGCACCGTCTTGCCCTCTTCGACGCGGAACTGTTTGCCGCCAGATTTGATGATTGCGTAAGCCATTTCTCTAGTTCTCCTGCACAGGCGCGCCCGCGGCCGCCTTAGAAAAGTCGTTTATTATACGGGCCGTCCCCGCGCGCGTCAACGCGAGGAGGCGGCGATTTCAACCGGCTTCTTCGTCCCGTTTTTTTTTAGAAAATCTTCCATGAACTTGGTCGAGAACTCGCCCGCGCGGAAATTGGGGTCGTCCATGATTTTCAGGTGCAGCGGGATCGTCGTCTTGATGCCCTCGACCACCATCGCTTCGAGCGCGCGCTTCATGCGCGCGATCGCCAGCTCGCGCGTGCCCGCGTGGACGATCACCTTCGCTATCATCGAGTCGTAGTAGGGCGGCACCTTGTAGCCTGGGTAGGCGGCCGTGTCGACGCGCACGCCGGGGCCGCCCGGCAGGTTGAAGGCCGTGATCGTGCCGGGCGACGGCGTGAACGTCTCCGGGTCCTCGGCGTTGATGCGGCACTCTATCGAGTGGCCGCGAATCACCACGTCGTCCTGCGTGTAGGCGAGCGGCGTGCCCTCCGCGATTCTGATCTGGTTGCGCACGATGTCGGCGAGCGTCACCATCTCGGTGACGGGGTGCTCGACCTGTATGCGCGTGTTCATCTCCATGAAGTAGAAGCTCTCGTCCTCGTCCAGGAGGAACTCGAAGGTGCCCGCGCTCGAATAGCCTATCTTCTTGCAGGCCGCGACGGCCGCCGCGCCCATCCGCTCGCGCAGGGCCGGCGAGAGCACCGGCGACGGCGCTTCCTCCAACAGCTTCTGGTGGCGGCGCTGAATCGTGCACTCGCGCTCGCCGAGGTGGACGCACTCGCCGTGCTCGTCCGCGAGCACCTGAATCTCTATGTGGCGCGGGCGCTCTATGTAGCGCTCGATGTAAACGTCGCCGTTCTTGAAGGCGGCCGCCGCCTCGTTCGAAGCGGTTTCGAGCGCGGGGCCGAGTTCCTCCTCGGAGCGCACGATGCGCATGCCGCGCCCGCCGCCGCCGGCCGCGGCCTTGACGATGACGGGGAACCCGATCTCGCGCGCGAGCTTCAGCGCCTCCTCTTCGGTTTCGAGCGGGTTCTCGCTGCCGGGCAGAATTGGCACACCCGCCTCCTGCATCGCGCGACGCGCCTGCACCTTGTCGCCCATCATCTGGATGACGTTGGAGCGCGGCCCGATGAACTTGATGTTGCACGCCTCGCAGATTTCCGCGAAGTAGGCCGACTCGGCGAGGAAGCCGTAGCCTGGGTGGATGGCGTCCACGTTGTAGATTTCGGCGGCGCTGATGATGGCCGGGATGTTCAGGTAGCTCTGCGCCGAGGGCGGCGGGCCGATGCAGATGTGCTCGTCCGCGAAGAGGACGTGCAGCGAGTCGCGGTCGGCCGTCGAGTGCACGGCCACCGTCTTGATGCCCATCTCCTTACACGTCCAGATAATCCGGCACGCGATTTCGCCGCGGTTGGCGATCAGGATTTTTCTGAGCGGACGTGTCATAAAAAATAGGACTGAGTGCTGAGGACTGAGGACTGAGGAAAAGAAAGCTGTTTCTAACTCAGTCCTCAGTCCTCAGCACTCATCACTTCTTTACTCCGAACAGCGGCTGCCCGTACTCGACGGGCTGGCCGTTCTCGACGTATATCTTGGCGATCTCGCCGGAGGTCTCGGCCTGAATCTCGTTCATCAGCTTCATGGCCTCGATGATGCAGACCACGGAGTCCGGGCCAACGTGGCTGCCGAGCCGAACGAAGGGCTCTGCCGTGGGCGAAGGCGAGCGGTAAAAAGTCCCCACAATCGGCGAGATGATGACGTGCAGGCTCTCCTCTTCGGCCGGCGCAGGCGTCGCCGGCTGCGCGGCCTTCGCTGCCGACGCCGCAGAGCCCTGCTGCTCGTGCGCCTGCGGCGGCACTTCGTACATGACCGGCGCGTTCATGGCCTGCGGCTGGGCGGCGACGACCTGCGGGGCCGGGTTGCGGCCCAGGTGGACCCGCATCCCCTCCCGCTCGATTTCGAATTCCGTCAGGCCGTGCGCCGTAAAGAGCGCGAAGAGGTCGCGCAGCTCCTCCATCGGCAGATGCGACTCCGGGCGGCGCGGCTGGTTCTGCTGCTGACCGCCGCCGCCACCGCCGCGACGCCGGCCGCCGCGCTCGCGCTCGCCACGCGGCCCGCCCGCCCGCTGTTGTTGCTGCTCGGGCTGCGGCCTGGGCGTCTGCTGCGACGGCTGCTGCTGTTCCTCGCGTGCGGTTTGTGCTGCGCCTTCCTGATCGTTCATTCTTCTCGACTCCAAAAGCAGGAGCGCCCGAAAACGCGCTCCGTCCCTGTTGACGTTGAACAAAGCGAAGAGCCTCAACCGTCCCGTGGGGTCATCTGCCGACGGTCAATTGAGGCTCGGGGCCGTTGGCCGCGCGCGCGTCGCGAGGTCTCGGCGTCGCGCGCGCGTCGAACTACTTACTAACCTACTCCGTGTCTTTCTCTTCGGCCGTCGACTCGGTCTTCTTGGAGCGGCGGCCGCCCTTCGGCTTCTGGTCCTCAAGCCCCGCGTCGGGGGCCTTCCCGCGGCCGCGGGCCTTGGTCGTCTCTTCCTTCTCGAAGGTCTTGTCGGCCTTGCGGCCGCCGCGGCGGCTGCCGGTCTCCTCGACCTCCTTGCCGGCCTTGGCCGTCTTCTTCTTGCCCGTGCCGGCGGCCTTCGCGCGCTTGCTCGACTCCTCGGCCTCGCGCTCGCGCCGGTTGTCAACCAACTCGATGATGGCCAGCTCGGCGTTGTCGCCGTCGCGGCGGCCGAGCTTGATGATGCGCGTGTAGCCGCCCGGACGGTCCTTGAAGCGCTCGCCCAACTCGTCGAAGAGGCGGCGCAGCGCGAGCACGCCCGCGGTGCGCGGCGCGCGCTCCTGGCCCCGCCTTCCGGTCGAAGCCTTCTGCTGGCGGTTGCCGGAGTGGAAGAAGCCCGCGGCCTGGCGGCGCAGGTGGACGGACTGGACGGCGGCGTTGTCGCCTTCGAGGTTCGCCGCGTGGCGCGAGAGCGTGATGGCGCGCTCGACGAACGGGCGCAGCTCTTTCGCCTTCGGCAGCGTGGTGACGATGCGCTCGTCCTGCGCGTTGATGAGCGAGGTCGCGAGGTTGCGCAGCATGGACATGCGGTGCGCGCTCGTGCGGCCCAATTTTCTGTGTGCCTTCTGATGTCTCATCTTCTTAGTAGTCAGTAGTCAGTGGTCAGTAAAAGCAAGTTGTCTTTGCTGAGTACTGACTACTGACTACTTTTTTATTCTTCGTCGTTATCCGTGAAATCGTCCAGGTCCGAGCTGTCGCGGCCGCCGGAGCCCGGAATCGGGTTGCCCTGCGCGTCGAACTCCATGCCGAAATCGAGCCCCATCCCGTTGAGGATGTCCTTGATCTCGTTCAAAGACTTCTTGCCGAAGTTCTTGGTCGCCAGCATCTCGCGCTCACTGCGCTGCACGAGGTCGCGGATGGTGCGAATGTCCGCGTTCTTCAGACAGTTGTAGGAGCGCACGGACAGTTCCAGCTCGTCCACGGAGCGGTCGAGCTGGTCGTTCCTGGGGAGCGGCGGCCTCTCCATGTTCGCGTAGGCGAAGTCGTCCGTGTCCTCCTCGAAGTTGATGAAGATGGACATGTGGTCCTTGATGAGCTTCGCCGCCAGGCCAATCGCGTCGTCGGGCTTGACCGAGCCGTCCGTCCAGACCTCAATCGTCAGCTTGTCGAACTCGGTGTTCTGGCCCAAACGCGCGGCCTCGACCGTGTAGTTGACCTTCTTGACCGGCGTGTGCACGGAGTCAATCGGGATGTAGCCGAGCGACAGGTCTTCGTCGAAGTTGCGGTCGGCCGAGACGTACCCGCGCCCGCGCTTGAGACGCATCTCGATGCGGAGGCTCCCGCCCTCGCCGACGGTCGCGATGTGCACGTTCGGGTCGAGGACTTCGACGTCGGCGTCCGCCTCTATGTCGGCGGAGGTGACTTCGCCCGCGCCGTCCTTGTTGATCGTCAGGGTCTTCGCCTCGCCGCCGTGGAGCTTGAAGGGCACCTGCTTCAGATTCAAGATCACGTCGGTCGCGTCCTCGACCACGCCGTTGATCGAGGAGAACTCGTGCTCGACGCCCTCGATCTTGACGGCGGTGATGGCCGAGCCCTCAATCGAAGAGAGCAGAGCGCGCCGGAGAGAGTTGCCGACGGTCGTCCCGAAGCCGCGCTCGAAGGGCTGCGCGGAGAAGCGGCCGTAGCGGTCCGTCATCGTCTCGGCGTCGGCCGCCAGGCGGCGCGGCATCTGAAAACCTGTCCAGAGATTATTTTGATCCATAGCCATAATGTTTCGGTACGGGAATAAACCTATCAAATGCACGGCGGCCAGAGGCGAATGTGTGCATCGAACACACGACGCCCCCGGCACGCCTTTCCAACGTTACTTGCTATAAAGCTCGACGATCAGTTGCTCGTTGATCGAGCGGTCGATGTCGGCGCGCGTCGGCAGGGTCTCCACCCGCGCGCTCATGTCCGCGCCGTCGGCCGGGACGATCCACGAGGGGCGGCCGCGGCCCGCCGCCGTCTGCCACGCGCCCTCTATGTGCGGATTCTTCCGGCTGGCCTCTTTGACCGTGATCGTATCACCCGCCTTCACCTGGAAGGAGGGGATGTCAACCTTACGCCCGTTGACCTCGATGTGGCCGTGATTGACGAGCTGGCGCGCCTGGCGGCGCGAGGTCGAGAAGCCGGCGCGGTAGACCGCGTTGTCCAGGCGGCGTTCGAGCAGGAACAGGAGGTTCTCGCCCGTGATGCCCTTCTGGCGCGCGGCCTTCTCGAAGTAGTTGCGGAACTGGCCTTCGAGGATGAAGTAAATGCGCTTGACCTTCTGCTTCTCGCGCAACTGCTGGCCGTAGCCGACGAGCGCCTTGCCGCGCCGCATCGAATTGCCGTGCTGCCCCGGCGGCTGCGTGCCGCGCTTCTCAATCGGGCAGGAGGGCTTGTAGCAACGGTCGCCCTTCAGGAAAAGTTTTGCACCCTCGCGGCGGCACAAACGGCACACCGCGTCTCTATACCTAGCCACTCTCTTTTTCGCCTCCAGCCCGGCCCTCACGCCGGGCGGAAAAGTTTACAGGCCGCGCCCGCAGGCGACTGAGCCCTTCATCCTTTAGGTTGATGCCAAATTTTTGACTTTAGATTTTGATTTGCGATTGGACTAAGATGAATGCTTATCGAATCAAAAATCGCAAATCTAAAATCAAAAATGCTTACACTCTGCGCCGCTTCGGCGGGCGGCAGCCGTTGTGCGGGATGGGCGTGGTGTCGCGTATCACCGTCACGCGGATGCCCGCGTTGTTGATCGCGCGAATCGCCGACTCGCGCCCGCCGCCTGGGCCTTTGACGCGGACCTCGCACTGCTGCATCCCGGCCTCCTGCGCCTTCTTGGCCGCCTCCCACGCCGCCTGCTGCGCGGCGAACGGGGTGCCCTTGCGCGAGCCGCGGAACCCGCGCGCGCCCGAAGACGACTGCGCGACCAGGTTCCCCTCAAGATCGGTAATCGAGATCATCGTGTTGTTGAACGACGCCGAGATGTACGCGATCCCGTTCGGGATGTTCTTCTTCTCTTTCTTCCGAAAGACCTTCTTTTTTCCGCCTGCTGCTTTTGCCATAATTTAGTAATCAGTATTCAGTGGTCAGTAGTCAGTAAAAGCTGATGGCTGCTTACTGACTGCTGAGTACTTTTCTTACTTCTTGCCGGGGGCCTTCTTCTTCGCGATGGTGGCGCGGCGCGGGCCCTTGCGGGTGCGCGCGTTGGTGTGCGTGCGCTGCCCCCGCACGGGGAGTCCCCGCCGGTGGCGCAGGCCGCGGTAAGCGCCGATGTCCATCAGGCGCTTGATGTCCATCTGCACGCGCTTGCGCAGGTCGCCCTCGATCTCGCCCTGCGCGTCCAGGATGGAGCGGATGCGCCCCAACTCTTCCTCGCTCAAGTCACGCACGCGCGTGTCAACGCTGACCTGCGCCTCGTTCAGGATGGAGGTCGCGCGCGAGCGCCCGATGCCGTAAATGTATGTCAGCCCGATCTGCGCACGCTTGTTCGGCGGAAGATCGACACCAGCTACACGAGCCATTTCTTATTCTCCAAAAACATTTGCGATTTTTGATTTGCGATCGGAAGAGGAATTAAAACCTTCTCCAATCAAAAATCAAAAATCGTAAATCAAAAATTTACCTACCCTTGACGCTGCTTGTGCTTCGGGTTCGTGCAGATCACGCGCACCACGCCCTTGCGGTGGATGATCTTGCAGTTGTCGCACATCTTCTTGACTGAAGCCCTTACCTTCATTGCCTAGCCCCTTCGCCTCTTCCCGAGGCGCTTATTTATAGCGATAAGTTATTCGGCCGCGGTTGAGATCGTAGGGCGAAAGCTCCACGAGCACGCGGTCGCCGGGGAGGATGCGGATGAAGTGCTTGCGCATCTTGCCGGAAATGTGCGCCAGCACCTGGTGCTGGTTATCCTCCAACTCGACGCGGAACATAGCGTTCGGCAGGGTCTCAAGGACCTTCGCCATGACTTCAATCGCTTCTTCCTTCGCCATAACCTCTACAGTTAGAATTTTGCGCCCACTCGCAAACTGCACATATTAGCACAGGCCAACAATCTTTGCCAAGCCGCCGCCAACTCCCCCTGTGCGCGCCTACGCGCCGACCATCTCCGCCCTCTTCGGCTCGGCCTCGACCACGCGCGTGAAGACTTCCGGGCCGTTTTCCGTGATGGCGATGGTGTGCTCGCAGTGTGCGCTGGCGCGGCCGTCCAGGGTCACGACCGTCCAGCCGTCCTTGAGGACCTTCGTCTGGTGCGTGCCCAGGTTAATCATCGGCTCGACGGCGAAAACGTAGCCCTTCTTTATCTTCGGGCCCTTGCCCGGCGACCCGTAGTTCGGGATTTGCGGGTCCTCGTGCATGCGCCGGCCGATGCCGTGCCCGACGTACTCGCGCACGACCCCGTAGCCGTGCGCCTCCGCGTGGCTCTGGACGGCCCAGCCTATGTCCCCGAGGTGGCGGCCCTCGCGGCACTGCTCGATGGCGCGCTCAAGGCACTCCTGGGTGACGCTTATGAGCTGCAAAAGCTCCGGGTGGACTTGGCCGACGGGGACGGTCGTTGCCGTGTCGCCGACGAAGCCGTGCAGCGTCGCGCCCACGTCAATCGAGAAGATGTCGCCCTCCTTCAGGGCGTAGTCGGACGGGAAGCCGTGCACGACCTGCTCGTTGACCGAGGCGCAGATGGAGTAAGGGAAGCCGTGGTAGCCCTTGAAAGTCGGGAGCGCCCCGGCGTCGCGGATCATGCGCTCGGCCGCGCGGTCCACGTCGAGCGTCGTCACGCCCGGCTCCACCATCCGGCGCAACTCCTGGAGCACGCGCCCGACCAACTGGCCCGCCGCGCGCATCTTCTCCAACTCTTTTCTGGACTTCCCAATAATCATAAAAAGCAGTGAACAGTGACAGGTGACAGGTAAAGACAGGCTTCCTCTTGTCGCCTGTCAGTCGTCACCCGTCACCATCTTCTCAATGTCCGCGTAGATGGCCTCGGGGTCGCGTGTGCCGTCAACGCGTTGCAGGCGGCCGGACGCCTGGTAATAGTCGAGCAGCGGCCGCGTCTGCTCGGCGAAGGTGGCGAGGCGCGCGCGCACGGTCTCGGGGTTGTCGTCGGCGCGGTGCTTGAGCTGCGCCTCCGGGTGCAGGTCGCAGACGTTATCCACCTTCGGCGGCCTCAAGTAGATGTTGTAAATCTCACCGCACACGGGGCACGAGCGGCGGCCGACCATGCGCCGCTCAAGTATCTCCAGCGGCACGTCCACGAGAATCGGCTGAATCGTCTTGCCCTGCTCGACGGCTAACTCCTCAAGCATCGCGGCCTGAGCCGGCGTGCGCGGGAAGCCGTCGAGGATGTAGCCGTCCTTGGTGTCTTCGAGCCCCGTGCGCTCGCGCACCATACGGATTGTCAAATCGTCTGGGACGAGCGCCCCGGACCGCATGATCGGGCGCAGCTCTTCGGCCAAGGGCGTCTTCGCCTCCTTCATCGCGCGGAACATGTCGCCCGTCGAAATCTGCGGCAGTCCCAGACGCTCCTGGAGGAGCCGCGCCTGCGTCCCCTTCCCCGCGCCCGGCGCTCCCATCAAGACGATTATCTTCGACATAAAAGCAGTGGGCAGTGGGCAGTGGGCAATTGGCAGTTAAAAGCAGTCTTGTTTTTGCTGCCCACTGCCTGCTGCCTGCTGCCTGCTGATTTTACGATCTGCGCCCGCGCAGCCGGCTCCCGCCGCCGAGGAAGCCCTCGTAGTTGCGCATCACGAGTTGCGCCTCTATCTGCGCGACGGTGTCCATCGCCACGCCGACGAGAATCAGCAGCGAGGTTCCGCCGAAGAAGAACTGGTAGTGCATCCCCTCCGGTATCCAACTCAGCCCCGGAGTCGCCATAAAGAAGTTGTAGAGCGACTCGCCTATGAACGGCAGGCGCTGCACGCGGAAGCCGCTGAGCATGATCTGCGGCACGAGCGCGACGAACGCCAGGTAGACCGCGCCGACAATCGTCAGCCTCGTCAGGATCGTGCGCAGGTACTCGGCCGTGGCCCTTCCGGGCCGGATGCCCGGCATGAACCCGCCGTGCTTGCGCAGGTTGTCGGCCACCTCCTCCACGTTGAAGACGATGGAGACGTAGAAGAACGTGAAGAAGACGATGAGCGTGACGAAGATCAGCTCGTAGTAGGGGTCGCCGCCGTGAAACTGCTGGAAGAAGGTGTAGACTTTGGCCCAAAACGAATTCGGGTTGCTCGGGTCCGGCGGGAACGCGGAGAACAAACTCTGCGGCATCGCCAGCACCGACGAGGCGAAGATGACGGGGATGACGCCGGCCATGTTGACCTTGAGTGGCATGGTCGTCTGCTGGCCGCCGACGATCTGGCGGCCGACGTGCCGCTTGGCGTAGCTGACGGCGATCTTGCGCCGCCCGGACTCGATGAAGACGATGAACGCGATGAGCGCGATGAGCGCGATGACGAGCGCGATGACGCCGATGGTCGCCAGCGGGTCGCCGCCGCCGAGGCGCTGCACCACCTGGCCGACGCCGCTCGGCAGGCCGATGACGATGCCCGCGAAGATGAGGAGCGAGATGCCGTTGCCGACGCCGCGCTCCGTGATCTGCTCGCCGAGCCACATCACGAAAATTGTGCCAGTCGTCAGGGTCAGCGCCGTCCCGATCAGGAACCCTTTGCCGGGGTTCGTGGCGACGCCGTTGTACTGCAACCAGTTCGCGACGAAGAAGGTCTGGATGGCCGCGAGCCCGACGGTCAGGTAGCGCGTCCACTGGTTAATCTTCTGCCGCCCCATCTCGCCCTCTTCCTGCAACTTCTTGAGCTGCGGCGAGACGACCGTCATCAGTTGCAGGATGATGGAGGCCGTGATGTAGGGCGTCACGCCGAGCGCGAACACCGAGATCGTGCGGAAGTTGCCGCCGGAGAAGAGGTCCAGCACGCCGAGCAAGGTGTTCCCCACGTCGTTCCAGACCCTTTCGAGCTGCGCCTTGTTGATGCCGGGCGTGGTGACGTGCGCGCCGATGCGGTAGATGGCGAGCAGGCCGAGCGTAAAAAAGATGCGCTTGCGCAGGTCAGGGACCTGGAACATGTTGCGGACGGCGGCGAAAAACTTTTCCATGGGTTTGCCTCTGGCTTCTGCTTACTCGTACGCCACTTCGGAATTGGGCCGTAATTATCGCCTCCGCGGCGCGGCGCGCGCAAGCGCGGAACGGACGCGAGACCACCGAAGCCCCTCCCGCGAGAAGGCGGGCGCGCTCCAGTGGTCTCCTTAAACGGCCGCTCTCAACCTTTCTTTACTGCTCGGGCTGCTCGGCGGGCCGGCGCTCGATCAGCGTCGCCGCGCCGCCCGCGCGCTCAATCTTCTCGCGCGCGCTCTTCGTGAAGCGGTGCGCCGAAACTTTCAGCGCCTTCGAGATTTCGCCCGTGCCGAGGACGACCACGTCGCGCTTGGCCTTCTTAATCAGCCCGCGCTCGTGCAGCACGTCCGGCGTCACCTCGGCGTCCGCCTCGAAGTGCTCTTCGAGCGACGCGAGGCTGATCTCGATCCACTCTTTCTTGAAGATGTTGGTGAAGCCGCGCTTCGGGAGCCGGCGGTGGAGCGGCATCTGGCCGCCCTCGAAGCCGATTTTAGACGAATAGCCCGAGCGGGATTTCTGCCCCTTCTCGCCGCGCCCCGCGGTTTTGCCCAGCCCCGTGCCGGGGCCGCGCCCCACCCGCTTCTTCTTGTGCGTCGCGCCCTTCGGCGCGCGTAAATTATCAAGACCGATTGCCATTGCTCACTCCGTTCGCAGTAGTCAGCCGTCAGTAATCAGTATTCAGCTTTTTGTCTTTACTGACTACTGGCTGCTGATTACTATTCAATGATTCGTATCAGGTGCGGGACTTTGGCGACAGCGCCGCGCGCGGCGGGCGTGTCGGGGCGCTCGACCACCTGGTTGAGCTTCGTCAGGCCGAGGCTCTTGACGATCTGCTTCTGCGTCTTGGGCGCGGCGATGAAGCTGCGGTAATACTGTATGCGAACCGTCCCGCCCGCGCCCGATTGCTCTGTCTTCTCGTCTGCCATTGCTCACTCCGTTCGCAGTAGTCAGTAATCAGTTTTCAGTAAAGACAACCTGCTTCTGCTGAAAACTGATTACTGAAAACTGTTATAGTTCTTCCACCTGCTTGCCGCGAAGCCTCGCCAGTTCCATCGGGTCTTTCATCTTCAGCAGCCCGTCGAAGGTGGCGCGCACGACGTTGTGCGGGTTGGCCGAGCCGAGAACCTTCGTGCGCACGTCGCGCACGCCGACGGCCTGCATGACCGCGCGGACCGCGCCGCCGGCGATGACGCCCGTCCCCTCGGAGGCCGGCTTCATCAGCACGCGGCCCGCCCCGAACCTGCCGATCAACTGGTGCGGCAGCGTGTTGTTGATGAGCGGCACGCGGATCAGGTTCTTCTTCGCCGACTCGATGCCCTTCTTGATCGCCAGCGGCACTTCGCGGGCCTTGCCCGTGCCGAAGCCGACGTGGCCCGCCTCGTCGCCGACGACGACGAGCGCCGCGAAGCTCAAGTTCTTGCCGCCCTTGACCACCTTGGTCACGCGGTTGATCGAGATGACCTGGTCTTTCAGGTCGAGCCCCTGTGCCGGGATACGCTGTCTAGGTTGTCTCATTACTGCTCCCTGTTATTCTGCCGTTGCCGCTTCCGCGGAGCCTTCGCCTTCCTCCGTCGCGGCCGCCTCGTCCCTGTTCAGGCCGGCGGCGCGCGCCGCGTCCGTCAGGGCCTTGACCCGGCCGTGGTAGAGGTAGCCGCCGCGGTCGAACACGACGCTCGTGATGCCCGCGGCCAGGGCGCGCTCGGCGATGGTGCGGCCGACGCGCTCGGCGGCCTCTACGTTGCCGCCAGTGCCGCCGCGCAAGTCCTTCTCGGCCGTCGAGGCGGAGACGATGGTCTGCCCGCGCTCGTCGTCAATCACCTGAGCGTAGATGTGGTTCAGGCTGCGGTAAACGGCGAGGCGCGGGCGCTCGGTCGAGCCGCGCACCTTGCGCCGGATGCGCCTGTGGACCGCGTTGCGAACTGCCGCTCTGTTTCTCTGTGCCATTTTAAAACCTCAGTGATGAGTGCTGAGTGCTGAGGACTGAGTACAAGCGTTCTAACTCAGTCCTCAGCACTCAGCGCTCAGTACTTTATTTTCCTGTCTTCCCAGGTTTCAGCTTGAGCTGCACGTCACTGTAGCGCACGCCCTTGCCCTTGTAGGCGTCGGGCTTGCGCAGCTTGTGCATCTCGGCGGCCACCTGGCCCAGTTTCTGCTTGTCAATGCCTGAGAGCGTCAGCGTCGTCTGGTACTGCTGGATGCTCGCCTTCGTCGGCATGCGCTCGGCCTTGGCCTCGATGCCTTCGGGCAACTGGTACTCAATCGGGTGCGAGTAGCCGAGCGCGAAGACGATCTTCTTGCCCTGGACGTCCGCCTTGTAGCCGACGCCGACCACGTCCATCTGCTTCGTGAAGCCCTCGGTCACGCCGACGATGGCGTTGTTCGCGAGCGCGCGGGCCAGCCCGTGGTGCGCCGCCAGGTCGTCCGACGTGCGCTCGGCCACCAACTGGTCGCCCTCCTGCTTGAAGCTGATGCCCTCGGGGATCGGCGTCCTCAAGGTCCCCTTCGTGCCCTTCACCTCAAGCTCGCGGTCCTTAATCGTGACCGTGACGCCCTTCGGAACTGCGATAGGTTTCTTTCCAATGCGAGACATAACTAACCTCAGGGATGAGGGATGAGGGATGGGGGATGAAACGGGGACGTTTTTCTTCACCCCTCATCCCTCCGCACTCATCCCTTAGTAAATTTGTGCCAGCACTTCGCCGCCGATGTTCTCGCGGCGGGCGGCCTTGCCGCTCATCAGGCCGCGCGAGGTCGAGACGATGTTGACGCCGTAGCCGCCCAGGACCTTCGGAATCTCGGTCGCGCCCATGTAGACGCGGCGGCCGGGGCGCGACACCCTTTCGAGGTGCGTGATCGAGCTCGTCCCGCGCGCGTCGTAGCGCAGGAAGATGCGGATCGTGCGCTTGACGCCCTCGCCCTTCGTGACGAAGTTGTTGATGTAGCCCTCTTCCTTCAGGATGCGGGCGATCTCCAGTTTCAATTTCGAGGCCGGGATGTCGACGCGCGAGTGCTTCGCGGCGATGGCGTTGCGGATGCGCGTCAGCATGTCGGCGATAGGATCAGTCATTACTCAAACTCCAAAAGTAATCAGTGGTCAGTCATCAGTAATAAGCAGGCGGCCAGAGTCTCGAACCGACTACTGACTGCTGATTACCGACTACTATTTCTTACCAGCTCGATTTCACGACGCCGGGGATTTGCCCTTGCAGCGCCAGCTCGCGGAAGCAGATGCGGCACAGGTTGAACTTGCGCAGGTAGCCGCGCGGGCGCCCGCACCGCTTGCAGCGCGTGTAGGCGCGCGACGAGAACTTCGGTTTCCGGTTCGCTTTCGCTATCAGTGATTTCTTAGCCATATATCCTCAGTAATCAGTCGTCAGTAATCAGTAATCAGTGAGATCAGAAAGCTGACTACTGACTACTGATTGCTGATTACTTCCTTATTGTCTGAACGGCATCCCGAGCGCCTTCAGGAGCGCGCGGGCCTGCTCGTCGTTGCGCGCGGTCGTGACAATCGAGATGTTCATGCCGCGCGTCTTGTCCACTTTGTTGAAATCGATCTCCGGGAAAATCAACTGCTCGCGGATGCCGAGCGTGTAGTTGCCGCGCCCGTCGAACGCCTTCGGTGACACGCCGCGGAAGTCGCGGACGCGCGGCAGCGCCACGGACACCAGGCGGTCCAGGAACTCGTACATCCGGTCGCCGCGCAGCGTGACCATCACGCCGATGGGCATCCCCTGGCGGAGCTTGAACGAGGCGATGGATTTCTTCGCCTTCGTGACGACGGGCTTCTGGCCCGTGACGGCGCGCACCTCGTCGGCCGCCGTGTCCAGAATCTTCGAGTTGGCGATGGCCTCGCCCATGCCCATGTTGATGACGATCTTCTCCAGGCGCGGCACGGCCATCGGGTTCTCGATGCCGAACTCCTTGGAGATCGCCGGGGCAATCTCTTTCGTGTATCGCTCTTTTAATCTCGCTGCCATTTCTCTTCACCTTATCGTCTGGGTCTCGCCCTGCGGGCGTTTCCAGACATCATCAGCGGGCGCGTCCCAACGCCCCTCTTACTTCTCCAGGCTCTGCTTGCTCTTCGAAGCCACGCGGGTCTTCGAGCCGTCGCCCTCCACGAGGTACTTGACGCGCGTCGGGTTGCCGGTGTCCGGGTCAATCAACTGCACGTTCGAGATGTCGATCCAGCCTTCCTTCTCGATGATGCCGCCGCCGCGGTTGTTCGACGGGTTGGCGCGCTGGTGCTTCTTGACTATCCCCGCGCCCTCGACCTTGACCTTGCCCTTGGTGGGCGAGACTTCGAGGACGCGCCCGCGGTGCGGCACGCGCTCGCCCTGCTTGTTGTACTTGTTGTGGTCGCGCCCGACCATGACGATCACCTGGTCGCCCTTCTTAATCTTGGCGCGCTTGGTTCCCTGTGCCATTTTCAAATCACCTCCGGCGCGAGCGAAACGATCTTCATGTAGTTCTTGTCGCGCAGCTCGCGGGCCACGGGGCCGAAGACGCGCGTCCCGATGGGCGTGCCGTCGTCCTTGATGAGCACCGCGGCGTTCTGGTCGAAGCGGATGTAGGTCCCGTCCTTGCGGCGGACCTCCTTGCGCGTGCGGACGATGACGGCGTTCTGCACCGTGCCCTTCTTGATCGTCCCGTCCGGCGTCGCCTCCTTGACCGTCACCTTGATGCGGTCGCCGAGAGAGGCGATCTTGCCGGTGGAGCCGCCAATCGGCATGATCATCTCCACGCGCCGCGCGCCCGAATTGTCAGCCACCTCCAGAGAGGTCTGCATCTGAATCATTGCTTGCTCACTCCGTTCGCAGTATTCAGTGGTCAGTAATCAGCCGCCGGCTTTCGGCCTTCGCTGACGACCGAGTGCTGATTACTTCTCAGCTTTCTGTACTATCTCGACCACGCGCCAGCGCTTGCGCGCCGAGAGCGGCCGCGTCTCGACGATGCGCACCTTGTCGCCGATGGCAGCGCCCGTCTCGTCGTGCGCCATGAACTTCGACGTGCGGCGCACGTAGCGGCGGTACTTCGTGTGCTTGACGAGGCGGTCGACGCGCACGACGACCGTCTTCTCCATCTTGTCCGACGCGACGATGCCGATCTTCTGCGAGCGTTTCCCGCGCTTGCCCGCTTCGGTGCCCGAGGCGTTGCCCGGCTGCGAGTCAACGTTCGGGGCCACGGCGTGCGCCAGCGTCTCGCCGGCGTCCGTGATTTCGGCCACGTCCGCGTCCGTGCTCGTCGGCGTCAAGTCTTCCTGATTCTCTTCCGTCATCTCTCAACCTCTACTTCGTTGCCGCCGGCGTCTCACGCTCGCGCAGCAGCGTCTGAATCCGCGCCAGTTGTTTCTTCTCCTGCCGGATGTTCTTGATGGCGTCGACCTCGCCGAGCGCCAGCTTGAAGTTCAGGCGGAAGAGCGACTCCTTCAGGCGCGCGGCCTCCGCACTCAAATCGGCGTCCGACGTGTCGCGCAGGCGCTCCAATACTTCGCGTTTCTTTGCCATTTAGATAGCCCCACCTTCCTGGTCCCTGCGCGAGACGAACTTCGTCTTAATCGGCAGCTTCTGCGCGGCCAGGCGCATCGCCTCGCGCGCCGTCGCCTCGTCCACGCCCTCGATCTCGTAAAGGATGCGGCCCGGCTTGACGACCGCCACCCAGTACTCCGGCGCGCCCTTGCCCTTGCCCATGCGCGTTTCCGCGGGCTTCTTGGTGATGGGCTTGTCCGGGAACATGCGAATCCAGATTTTGCCGCCGCGCTTGATGTGGCGCGTCATCGCGATACGCGCGGCCTCAATCTGCCGGTCCGTGATCCACGCGGGCTCAAGCGACTTCAGGCCGTACTCACCGAAGCTGATCGAGCCGCCGCGGTTGGCGACGCCCGTCATGCGCCCCTTCATCTGCTTCCGGTGCTTTACTTTTTTCGGCATCAACATGATGAATGCACCCCTTTGAGAATCTCAGATTTGAGATTTCAAATTTCAAATAATTTAAGAACGGTCGCCGCCGCGCCCGCGGCCGCCGCGGTCCCCGCGGTCGCCGCGCTCGCCCTCGCGGCCCTCGCGCTCGC